>Ga0194126_10000287_pt1:0-42500 | contig 81909 bp, 79 predicted proteins | sample TA2KigC150mmetaG_FD_148641 | JGI IMG/M metagenome (GOLD analysis project Ga0194126, IMG submission 148641) | Freshwater microbial communities from Lake Tanganyika, Tanzania - TA2015035 Kigoma Deep Cast 150m | ecosystem: Environmental > Aquatic > Freshwater > Lake | place: Tanzania: Lake...
TTGACCGTCCCTTCGACTTCCGGCCCGGCCAGCACGTCGGTCTCACGCTCGATCCGCGGGCGGCTCCGCGCCTCTACAGCCTCGCGAGCGGCCCGCGCGAGGAGGCTATGGAGATCCTGTTCGACGTGCATCCGGAAGGCGCCCTGACGCCCCGGCTGGCCGGCGTCCGGCCCGGCGACACCGTGTGGACGACCCGGCCGGCGGGGAGCTTCGCGTGCGACCCCGGCCCCGGGCTCTGGATTGCGGGCGGCACCGGCATCGCGCCGTTCGCTTCGATGGGCCGCGCGGGACTGGCGGCGGGGAAGACGCTGATCCATGGCGCACGCTCGGTCGCGGCGTTTCACGGCGCCGCGGCGTTCGCGGCGGCGACGGGACTCGTGTACCGGCGGTGCTCGTCGCGCGCGGAGGGGCCGGACATCGAGCGCGGGCGGATCCCCGACCTGATCGCGCGGCTCGACCCGCGGCCGGACGGCCCCTGCCTCCTGTGCGGCCCCCCCGAGATGGTCGTCGCCGCCCGCGAGGCCCTCTTCGCGCGCGGCGTGGCCGCCGACCGCGTCCGGGCGGAGGTCTACTTCTGACGCCGCTCGCGCCCGGGGACGGGTCGGGCTAGAGTGAAGGCATGGAATCGTCCGGGAAGACGCCGCTGCTGGGCCTGACGCTCGACGGGCTTCGCGCGGTCGCGGCGGAGGCGGGGCTGCCGGCCTTCGGCGCCAAGCAGATCGCCGACTGGCTCTACCGCAAGCACGCGGGGGACATCGCGGCGATGACGAACCTCTCCGCGAAGGCACGCGCATCGCTGGCGGAGCGGCACGAGGTCGGCGCCGTTCCCCCCGCCCGCGTGCAGGAGTCGTCCGACGGCACGAAGAAGTACCTCTACCCCACCCTGCGCGGCCGTTTCGTCGAGACGGCGTGGATCCCCGAGCCGGACCGCAGCACGCTGTGCGTGTCGACGCAGGTCGGCTGCAAGATGGGCTGCCTCTTCTGCATGACGGCGAAACAGGGCTTCCAGGGCCATCTCACGGCCGGCGAGATCTTCAACCAGTACGGCAGCCTGCCCGAGCGCGACCGCGTGACGAACCTCGTCTACATGGGCATGGGCGAACCGCTGGACAACCTCGACGCGGTGCTGGCGAGCCTCGCGATCCTGACCTCGCCGTGGGGCTGCGCGATGAGCCCGCGCCGGATCACTGTCTCGACCATCGGGCTCGTGCCCGCGATGAAACGCTATCTCGCCGAGAGCCAGTGCCACCTCGCGGTCAGCCTGCACTCCCCGTTCGAGGAGGAGCGCCGGCGGCTGATGCCGATCGAGCACGTCCACCCGCTGCCGGAGGTGATGGCGACGCTTCGCGCCCACGACTTCGGGCTCCAGCGGCGCGTTTCCTTCGAGTACATCCTCTTCCGGGGGCTCAACGATTCGCCGCGGCACGTGAAGGAACTGGCGAGGCTCCTCAACGGCCTGCGCTGCCGGATCAACCTGATGCGGTTCCACCCGATCCCCGGCGTGCCGCTCGAGGGGTCCGACGAGGCCACGGTCCAGGCCTTCCAGGAGGGACTCAACGCGAAGGGCATCGTGGCGACCGTCCGCCGGTCGCGCGGGCTGGACATCGCGGCGGCCTGCGGCCTGCTCTCGACGAAGGCGCTCCAGCCGCCCCCGCCTCCCGAGTACTGACGCCCGTCCGGGGTTGCCAACCGGCCCGGATCCCGGTATGGGTACGCGCATGAACACACCCCGGTTCGTGCGCGTGGCGGCCCTCGCGGCCGCCGGTTGGATCTCCCTCCCCGTCCTCGCGGCGGATGCGCCGCGGGTGCCGATGTTCGACGGGAAGTCGCTCGACGGCTGGACGGTCCGCACCTGCGAGGCCGTCGTCGACGGCGGCGAGATCCTGATCAAGGACGGCAACGGCCTCATCCAGACCGCGCGGAAGTACGCGGACTTCGTGATGGAGTTCGAGTGGAAGGCGCTGAAGGGCGACCAGTGGGACAGCGGCGTCTACTTCCGCTACGACTCCGTCCCCGAGGGCAAGCCCTGGCCGCCCCGCTACCAGGTCAACCTGCGCAAGGGCCAGGAAGGCAACGTCGGCGGGCTGAAGGGTGCGACGAGCACCGGCCTGGTGAAGGACGGCCAGTGGAACGCCTTCAAGCTGACCGTCCGCGGCGCCGCCGCCTCGCTCGAGATCAACGGCAAGCCCGCGTGGAGCGCGGAAGGGCTGCAGGGTCCCGCCGAGGGGTTCATCTCGCTCCAGGCGGAGGTTCCCGGCGGGGGCCAGTTCCGCTACCGGAACCTCTTCATCACCGAGCTGAAGTAGTCCTGCACGCCCGTCAGCGGGCGACGACCTCGAAGGGGATCGCGGGGAGAACGCCGAGGGGGATCTTGCGCCCGCCGCCGCCCTGCGGGGGCTTGGCATCCTTGGGCCGGAACGCGCTGCCGTCGCCGAGGAGGTCGACGATGAGGTTCCCCCGGATGCCCGCCTTCGCCTTGTCGCCGTCGGCCTTCAGGAGGATCTCGGCGTTCTGCTCGCTCCAGTTGACCTTCTCGATCGTGAGCCCCTCGGGCGGCTCGTTCAGCTCGATCTGGATGTTCTTGACGAAGGTCCGGCCGGGCACCAGGACGCGCACCGGAGCGGTGCCGCCGGCCGGGATCCGGACGGGCCCGTCCGCCAGGATCCGGGGGGGCGGCGGGGGGCGGAACCCGCGGCTGACGACATTGGCGAGCAGGGTCTCGGCGGGAACGAGGTGACGGTAGAAGAAGGCCTGCATCATGTCGTCCGATGGAACCGCGGGCCGGCGGACCTCGCGGCCGAGGATCGTCGCGACCCCCTGCATCTTCAGGCGCACGGCATGGTTGGTGCCCTCCGGCGGCGGGAGGAGCGTCAGGCGGACCTTGTCCTCCCCCTTCGGAATCCGCCCGCCGGCGAGAACGAACCCCTTCGGCGCGTCCTGAAGCTCGACGGCGATCTCGCCGTCGAACCCGTCGCGCCGGAACGCGAAGACCGTCAGCGGGGCCGCGGCGCCGGCGCGCAGGTTGATGCTGGAGGGAACCACCCGCAGATCGAAGGACGGCCTGCGCGGGCTGATGCGGCAGCGGTAGGCGTAGGTCTCGTCCCCCTTGCCCTGCGTGTCGGATACGCTGACGATGTAGGCGCCGGAGGCCGGCAGCACGCACTCGACCCGCGAGTCGGCCTGGTGGGTGATGAGCCCCGCGCCCTTGTCGTCGAAGTCGTCGTTGAAGGCGAGTTGCTTCCCGGTGGCGTCGAAGACGCGGACGATGGAGTCCAGCGGGGAGTGAAGGCGGCGCGCGGTCACCTCGACGACCATGGTCTCGCCGCCACGGCCCTCGAACCGGAAGAGGTCGCGGTCACCCGCGCGCCCGATGCGCCCGTTGATCACCATCGGGAACTCGACCTTCTGCGCGGTGCGGAGATCGTCGTTGGACTCCGTCTCCAGGCACTCCGGGAGCGTGTCGATGGCGAACGGGACGAAGTTGGAGATGCGATCGCCCTTGTCGACGGCGATGGGCAGCGCGCCCGGCGTCGGTCCGTCGGGCGTCAGGGTGAGGTTCTTCTTCGGCAGGTTCCATCCCATGACGTCGATCGTGGTCTGGACGCCGGCGCGGCCGCCGAGGGGGAACACGCCGGAGAGATAGGGCACCTCGCCGACGGTGACCCGGTAGACGAAGTCCTCGCGGCCGCGGAAGATGGAGTCCTTGATCTCGATGACGTAGTCGCCGTCCTCCGGGATCGTGCAGGCGATCACGGGGTCGGGGTCGAAGCGGTTGTCGTCGGCATAGGCGACCTCGTCGCCCTTCGCGTTGCGCAGGGACAGCGTCGCCTGGAACCATCCGGGCACGGCGTCGGCGAGGTACGGGACCAGCGATCGTGCGGCGGCGGCGACGACGAGCCGCTCGCCCTTCTTCGCCCGGAAGCGGAACTTGTCCAGGTCGCCGGGCGTCACCTGGCCGTTGAGCACGAAGGGATGCGCGACCTCGATCGCCTTCTCGGGCGCGCGGTCGTTGGGCTCCTTCTCGCTGACCTCGGCCACGCGACCGACCTGGAACTTGAGCGGATTCGTCAGACCGAGGCTCGTCCGCAGCCGGATCTCCCGGTCGCCCAGCGGCGCACCGGGCGCGACGGTGACCGTGAGCGCGACGGTCTCGGAGATCGCCGGATTCAGCTGCTTCTTCGGATCGTTCGCCTTCTTGCGGTACTCCTGGAAGGCGCGCATGCTCATCTCGTCGATGCCGGCCTGGCGCAGCGTTTCCTCGATCCGTTTCCGCAGCTGCTCGGCCTCCTTCGCCATGGCCGCGTTGGTCTTCCCCATGCCGGCCAACTGGGTCATCTTCTCGAAGTTGTTCCGGAGGCCGTTCGCCTGCTGCTGCGTGAGGGCCTTGATGTGACGGCCGACCTCGACCGTCATCCCGCGCCCCGACACCTCGACCTCCGAGACACCGTCGAGGTACTGGCCGCCGACGGTGACCTCGAAGGTCCGTCCCTGCTGCCCGCCGGCGGGGTAGACGTAGCCGACATGGGGTTCGCGCTGTTGCGCGGCCGCCGGGAGGGCCGCCGCCAGCGCGACAGCGGACGCGGCGACGGTCCGCCAACGGAGGGCCTTCATGATGTGCTCCCGGTTCAGACGATCTCGGTGAGGGGGCCGCCGGACTCGTACTTCTCCGCCGCCGAGGGCGCGACGTGCACGACGCGGTTCTGCGGATGGGGCAGCGTGGCGCCGGGATCGATGCCGAGGAGGTTGTACATCGTCGACGTCAGATCCCACGGGTAGACGGGGCGGTCCTTGACCGTCTCGCCCGTCTTGTCGGTGGCTCCAACCACCTGGCCGCCCTTGAAGCCGCCGCCGGCGACGACGACGGAAAAGACGCGTCCGAAGTGATTGCGCCCGCCGTTCCACGGCGGTTCCCACTGGACCTTCGGCGTGCGGCCGAACTCGCCGCCCCACCAGACGATGGTGCTGTCGAGCAGGCCGCGCTGGGCGAGATCGTCGAGCAGGGTGCCGAACCCCTTGTCCAAATCGGGCAGCATGCGCCGCATGGACGGGAAGTGCTGCTTGTGCGTGTCCCAGCCGTTGTAGTTGATCGTGACGTAGGGGACGCCGCTTTCGACGAGCCGCCTCGCCATCAGGCACGACTGGCCGAAGGTGGACCGGCCGTAGCGGTCGCGGAGGTCGTCCTTCTCCTCGGCCAGGTCGAACACCTTGCCGGCGTTGCCGAGGATCAGGTCGTAGGCCTCCTTCTCGGTGCGGCCCATGGCCTCGACGCGCGGGTCCTGCGGGGCGGCGGCGCCGAGCAGGTCCATCGTGTGGAGCAGCTCGCGGCGCGCGCGCTGGCGCTCCTCGGTGATGCCCTCGGCGACGACCCCCTCGACCACGAAGCGCGTCTTGCTGCCCGGATCGCCGCCGGTGGCGAAGGGCTTGTAGCGCGAGCCCATGAAGCCGGCCTCGGAGAAGCGTCCCTGCGGCTTGGTCAGGACGACATAGGGCGGGATCAGCCCCTTGTAGCCGGCGTCGTAGCCCTTGAAGCGCGCCACGACGGCGCCGACGCAGGGATAGACGAGCCCGTCGCCCGACTTGCGCCCGGTCTGAACGATGTAGGACGCCGTCTCGTGGGCGTTCACGCCGTGCGTCATGCTCCGGATGATGGAGTAGCGGTGGGCCTGCTTCGCGAGGATCGGCAGGTTCTCGTTGACCCGGACGCCGCCGACGTTGGTCTCGATCGCCTTGTCGAGGTCGCCGCAGTAGTCGCGGCCGGCGTCCGGCTTCGGATCGAACGTGTCGATGTGGCAGGGGCCGCCCCACATCCAGATCTGGATGACGGCCTTCGCCTTCGCGGTCCCCGCCGCCGCGGGGACGGCCGCGGCGCCGGGGGCGGGCCGGCCCGCCAGCCAGAGTCCCGCCGCGCCGAAGAGGCCGCGCCGGAGCAACTCGCGCCGGGGCATCGATCCGCCGAACCCCGAATGCCGGACGGGCATCACCAGACTCTCGCAACGATTCGCGCTCATGTTCGGTCCTCCGCGACCCGCACCGCTAGTGCCGGTGCAGGAACTCCGTGCTGTTCACCAGAACCCATACCAGATCGAGCATCACATCCCGGCCCTTCACCGCGCCCGAATCCATGTACGCCCTCAACGCCCGCCCCTCCTCCTCCGTCGGGAGGCGGGAGAGGATCGTCAGGTACATCCGGCCGACCGCTTCCCGCGGGTTCTTCTTGCCGGACGCCATGATGGCGGCCAGTTTCGAGCTCTGCTCGATCTTGCGCCGGACATGGCTGGAATTCAAGAGATGAAGGCGCTGTTGCGCCGTGACCCGGTTGTTGCGCTCGGACTCGATGCCGGTGTCGCGCGGCGGCCGCCCGAACAGCTCGAGGAAGGAACTCGAGATGCTGCCGTCGGGCAGTTCGATGGAGCGGGCGTCCTTGGGGACGAAGGTGAAGGGCTCGGGGATCGGACTCTCGTACTCCTCGGTCGTGCCGGTGACCTGGCAGAGGGCGTCGATCAGGACCTCGGCCTCGAGGCGGCGCATGGCGTAGAACGCGAAGTTCGCCTCCGCGCCGGGCTTCGTCGAGGCGGGGATCGGGGAGAGCTGGTAGGTCTGCGAGTTCAGGATCAGGCGGAAGAGGTGCTTCAGGTCGTACTTCGACGCGACCAGTTCCTGCTGAAGGTAGGCGAGAAGTTCCGGGTGGACGGGCGGGTTGTCCTCGCGGAGGTCGTCCGGCTCGTGGATGATCCCCCGCCCCAGGAACCAGCTCCACGCGCGGTTGGCGATCGCGCGGGTCATCCACGGGTTGCCGGGCGCGGTGAACCAGTCGGCGAAGACGATGCGCGGGTCCTGCCCCGGCGCGATCCGGGCCGGGGTGCCGTCCGGGAAGGCCGGGGTCCGGGCGACGCCGGGATTGGTGCACACCCGCCCCGGGTCGAAGTAGAGGATCTCCTCCTTCCACTCCCCGGTGGGCTTGTAGGCGATCTTCGTGAAGAAGGCGGCCATGCCGGCGAGGCGGTCGGCGGGCCACTTGTCGGCCCGCATGCCCATGAAGGTGAGCGCGACGGCCTGCGCGAGGCCGGGCGGCTCGCGATTCTGGACGGCGCGGTAGAAGTTGACGGGCGCGACGCGGAAGTTGCTTCCGTTGGCGGTCAGCATCTCGCGGACGAACCGGTCGTACGGGACGTTGTCCCGCATGCACTCCAGGATCCAGCGGTGGTAGGCCTGGGCGGCGTTCGGCCAGAGGTTGATGGGGAACTCGGCCTTCACGCGCAGCAGCTCGGCCCACTTCATGGCCCAGTAGTCGGCGTACTCGCGGCGCTCGAGGAGGGCGTCGATCAGGAGGCGGCGCTTCTCGGGCGACTTGTCGAAGATGAACTGCGACGCCTCCTGGGCGGTGGGCAGGGTCCCGATGACGTCGAGGTAGACCCTTCGAACGAAGACGCCGTCGGAGCAGTTCCTTGCGGGCGGGATGTCGAGCTGCCGGAGCCGGGCGAACACCAGTTCGTCGATCCTGCCGCGGGGGCGCACCTCGGCCGCGTTCTCGAACGGGCCCGGGCGCGGCGCGGCCGTCTGCCCCCCCGCCGTCGAGGCGAGGGCCGCCACGGCCACCGCGATCCATCCGCGCAGCATACGGCCTTTCCCGCGGGACGGCCGCCCGAGCCCGCGGCGGCACCATCCCCTTTAGCTAACGGGAGGGCAAGCCGGAATATTGCAGCCGGCGCGGCCGGGCGGGAAGCCCGGGGCCCCTGGGGGCGGACCCCGGAAGCGAGACCGGCCCCCGGCGGAACCGCCGGGGGCCGGTCGTGGTCTCGATACCGGGCGATCAGGCCTTGGCGCCGGCCGCGGCGGCCTCGGCGGCGGGCTTGGCGTCGGCCTTCGCGGCCTTCGGCTCCTTGGGGGCCGGCGGCACGTAGTTGGTCCACTCGAGGATGGCCATCTCGGAGCTGTCGGTCGCCCGGCGCCTGGCGAGGCGGACGATCCGGGTGTAGCCGCCCTTGCGGTCGGCGAAGCCCGGCGCGAGCCGCGCGAAGAGGTCCCGGACCGGGACCTCCTGGTGCAGCTCGGCGAGGGCCTGCCGGCGCGCGGCCAGCGTCCCCTTCTTGCCGAGGGTGATCATCTTCTCCGCCATCCGGCGCGAGGCCTTGGCCTTCGGGACGGTGGTGCGGATGCGGCCGTACGTGATCAGGCTGCACACCTGCGCCGCCAGCATGGCGTCGCGGTGCGGCTGTTTCCGGCCGAGCTTGACGGTGGTCTTGCGATGACGCATGGATCGGGCCTCCCCGCCGTTACTTCTTGGACTTCTCGGCCTTCAGTTCGGCGCGCGCCTTCTCGGCGGCCGCCGCCCGCTGCGCGGGGGTCGGCATCACGTCGGGATCGAAGCTCATGCCGAGCGACAGGCCGAGTTCCTGCAGCTTCTGCTTGATCTCGTTGAGCGACTTCTTGCCGAAGTTGCGGTACTTGAGCATCTCCGCCTCGGTCTTCTGCGCCAGCTCGCCGACGGTGGTGATGTTGGCGTTGTTGAGGCAGTTCGCGGCGCGGACGCTCAGTTCGATCTCGTTGACGCTGACCGCGAGCTTGCGGCGGAGCTCCTCGCGCTGCGCGTCGATCTGCTTCTCGCTCGCCTCGAACTCGATCAGGTCCTTGTCGTAGTGGACGAAGACATCGAGGTGGTGGCGGAGGATCGCGGCGCTCATCGTCAGCGCGTCGTCCGGCGTGACGCGGCCGTCGGTCCAGATCTCGAGGACCAGGCGGTCGTAGTCCGTGCGGCGGCCGACGCGGCAGCTCTCGACCGCGAACTTCACGCGGCGGACCGGGGAGAAGAGGCAGTCGACCGGGATCACGCCGATCTCCTGCTCGGGCTTCTTGTTCCAGTCGGCGGGGCGGTAGCCGCGGCCGACGCAGACCTCGATGTCCATGTCGATCTTGCCGTCGGCGTCGAGGGTGGCGATGTGGTGATCCTTGTTCAGGACCTCGACCATCGCATCGCCCTCGATGTCGCCCGCCGTGACCTCGCCGGGGCCCTTCTTGCGGAGGCGCAGGCGGCGGGGCTCGCGCGAGTACATCTTCAGCAGGACCTTCTTGAGGTTGAGGACGATGTCGGTGACGTCCTCGACCACCCCGTCGAGCTTGCAGAACTCGTGCATGGCCCCCTCGATCTTGACCGAGGAGATCGCGGCGCCCTCGATGGACGAGAGCAGCACGCGGCGCAGCGAATTGCCGATCGTGCGGCCGTAGCCGGCCTCGAAGGGCTCCGCGATGTACTTCCCGTAGTTCTGCGACGGGTCGGCCTCGGCGGGAATGACCGCCTTGGGCATCTCGAAACGAGCCAGACGGATTGGCATGACTCTTCCTCCCAGGGCCGGACGTTACCCGGCCCGTATGGTGTTGTCCCGGCCGCGCCCGCGGCCGGAAAGCGTGTTACTTCGAGTAGAGTTCGACGACCTGCTGCTCGTTGACGATCGGCGCGATCTCCTCGCGCGTCGGAATGTGCAGCACCTCGCCCCGGAACTCGTCCTTGTTCAGCGTGAGCCACGGGGAGATCCCGCGCGACGTGGCGGCGTCCAGGAAGGCCTTCGCCTCGTCGCGGCTGGCCTGCTTCTCCTGCACCCGGACGACGTCGCCGGCGCGGAGGATCAGCGACGGCACCGTCGCGCGGTGCCCGTTGACCTGGATGTGGCCGTGCATGACGAACTGGCGCGCCGCGCGCTGCGACGGCATGAAGCCGAGGCGGCGGACGACGGTGTCGAGGCGCATCTCGAGCATCTGCAGCAGCGCGACGCCCGTGATTCCGCGCTTGCGGAGGGCCTTCGCGAAGAACCCGCGGAACTGCTGTTCCTGCATCCCGTACATCGAACGGAGGCGCTGCTTCTCGCGAAGCTGCGTGCCGTAGTCCGACAGCTTCCGCCGCCGCGCGCCGTGCTGTCCCGGCGGGTTCTGCCCCTGCTGGATGGGGCACTTCGCCATGAAGCAGCGGTCGCCCTTGAGGAAGAGCTGCATCCCCTCGCGACGGCACCGCCTGCAAACCGGTCCGGTATACCTGCCCATGGAAGTTCTCCTGCGGGTCCTTGTGGATTACACGCGCCGCCGCTTGGGCGGCCGGCAACCGTTGTGGGGGATCGGGGTGACGTCGCGGATCGCCGTGACGGTGAGTCCGGCGGACTGGATCGCGCGGATCGCGGACTCGCGTCCGGAGCCGGGCCCCTGGACGCAGATCTCGACCTCGCGCATCCCGCAGTTCGCGATCGCGGCGCGCGCGGCTTCCTGCGCGACGACGGTCGCCGCGTAGGCCGTGCTCTTCCGCGAGCCCTTGAACTGGCAGCGGCCGGCCGAGTTCCACGAGACGACCGCGCCCCGCGGATCGGTGATGGTCACGCTGGTGTTGTTGAACGTCGCGCGGATGTGCACGATGCCGGTGGGGATGAGCTTCCCGCCCTTGAGGCGGGCCTTGCGGACCTTGGCGCCCTCGGCGGCGGGGGCGGCCGCGCCCTCGGCGGGGGCGGCGGCGGGGGCGGCGGCGTCGACCGGGGCCGCGGGGGCCTTCGGGGTGTCCTTCTCGTCAGCCATGGGGTTCCTTCCTCGTCAGCGGGTGTGCGTCGGATGCCTTACTTCGGGGCGTCGGTCTTGACGGCGGAGCGCGCTTCCTTGCCGCGCACGGCGCCGACGGTCTTGCGCGGGCCCTTGCGCGTCCGCGCGTTGGTCTTCGTCCGCTGCCCGCGGACCGGGAGCCCGCGGCGGTGGCGCTGCCCGCGGTAGGCGTTCACCGCGATCAGGCGGCGGATGTTCTGCTGCACCTCGCGGCGCAGATCGCCTTCCACGCGGTAGCCCTGGAGGACCTCGGAGATCTTCGAGATCTCCTGGTCGGTCAGCTTGTCGGCCTTCGTGGCCGCGTCCACGCCGGACCGCGCGCAGATCTCGCGCGCCTTGGTCAGGCCGATTCCGTAGATGTAGCGGAGCGCGTACTCGATGCGCTTCCGACCCGGGATGTCCACGCCGATGACTCTGGGCATACGTCCCCCGTCTCCTCAACCCTGCCGCTGTTTGTGGCGCGGATTGGTGCAGATGATCCGCACCACGCCCTTGCGGCGAACGATCTTGCACCGCTCGCAGATGCGTCGAACCGAACTGCGCACTTTCATCGCTCAAACCCCTCGCTGCGGCCGGTGATCCGGCCCTTCGACATGTCGCACGGCGACATCTCCACCGCGATCCGATCGCCCGGCGCCGCGGCCCACGCCTCCGCGCCGGACGCAAAGAACGCCACGAATTCGTGGCCGTTCCCCAGCCGGGCGCGCAAAGCCTTATAACTTATCACTTCGCGAACCTCGGCGTCCAGAAAAAACCAGTCAGTTTCCATCCGTCCGGGTCAGCACCTCGGCCGACCCCTCCCCCACGGCCACCGTATGCTCGACGTGGGCGGACAGCCCGCCGTCGCGGGTCCGCACCGTCCAGCCGTCGCGGTCCACGCGGACCTCGTGCCCCCGCTGGTTGACCATCGGCTCGATCGCCAGCGTCATGCCGGCGCGGAGCCGGGGCCCCTTGCCGGCGGGCCCGAAGTTCGGGATCTGCGGATCCTCGTGCAGCGCGCGGCCGATGCCGTGCCCCACGAACTCCCGGACCACCGAGAACCCCGCGGCCTCGACGACGTCCTGCACCGCGTGGCTCACGTCGCCGAGGCGGTTGCCCTCGACGGCCGCCGCCATCGCCGCGGCGAGCGCATCCTCGGTCACGCGGACGAGGCGCATGGCCTCGGGATCGGTCGCGCCGACCACCACCGTCCGGGCCGTGTCGCCGTGCCACCCGCGAAAGAGCACGCCGCAGTCCAGGCTGACGATGTCGCCCATCGCCACGCGCCGGTCGCCGGGGATTCCGTGGACCACCTCGTCGTTCACCGACACGCAGATGCACCCCGGGAAACCCCGGTATCCGAGGAACGCGCTGTTCGCGCCCTCGTTCGCAATCAGGTCCCTTGCGATCCCGTCAAGATCCCGCGTGCTGACGCCGGGACGAACCTCGCGCGCCACGGCCTTCAGAACCCGCGCCGCCAGCCGGCCGCTCTCGCGCATGCGGTCCAGTTCGGCCGGCGTCTTGACGGGGATGCCCACCTACAGCCCGGCGAGGACGCGAAGGATGCGATCGCTCGTATCCTCCTTCGCGCCGGCCGCCTCGATCTCAAAGAGCACGCCGCGCTCGCGGTACCAGGCGATCAGTCCCTCGGTCTGCCGCCGGTACACCTCGAGCCGGTTCACCACGGTCGCCTCGCTGTCGTCGGGCCGCTGGTACGTGGCCCCGCCGCACAAATCGCACACGCCCTCGACCTTCGTGGGGATGTTGCGCACGTGGTAGACGGCCCCGCACTGGCGGCACACGCGCCGGCCGGACAGGCGGTCGACGAGCACGTCGCGGGGGACGTCGAGGAGGAACACCCCGTCGACCTTCGCGCCGAACTGGGCCAGGAGCGCGCCGAGCCCCGCCGCCTGCTCGAGGGTCCGCGGGAATCCGTCGAACATGTACTTCGCCGTCTTCGGCTCGCGCTCCATCCGCTCGCGCACGATGCCGAGGATGACGGCGTCGGGCACGAGCTCGCCCTTCTCCATGTACGACTTCGCCTGGAGCCCCACCGGGGAGCGGGCCTTGACGGCCTCGCGGAGCATGTCGCCGGTGGACACGTGGAGGTAGTCGGTCGACGCCTTCAGCAGCGCGGCGACCGTACCCTTCCCGGCGCCCGGGGCGCCCAGCAGAATGATGGCTTTCATCGGGTTTGACTCCTCCGGGGCCTGCGGCGCGGCCTAGCGCCGGCTGCGCAGCTTCCCCTTCTTCAGGAAGCCGTCGTAGTGCCGCATGAGCAACTGGGACTCGACCTGGCGCATCGTGTCGAGCATCACGCCCACGACGATCAGCAGGCTCGTGCCGCCGAAGAAGGACGCCACGATCCACGGGATGCCCAGGTTCTGCTGCATGACCGACGGGATGACCGCGATGACCGTCAGGAACACCGCGCCCGCCAGCGTCACGCGCGTCATCGTGTGGTCCAGGAACTCGGCCGTCGGCGTGCCGGGCCGGATGCCCGGAACGTAGCCGCCGTACTTCTTCAGGTCGTCGGCGATGCGCACCGGGTTGAACTGCGTGGCGACCCAGAAGTAGGAGAAGAACAGGATCATCAGCGTGTAGAGGGCCATGTACGCGCCGGTGCCGTAGTCGATCGCGGCGCCGAAATCCTTGGCCCACGTCCACGGCATCGCGCGGAAGAGCTTCGGCGGGAACATCAGGATCGACTGCGCGAAGATGATCGGCATCACGCCCGCGTAGTTGACGCGGAGCGGCATGTAGGTGCTCTGCCCGCCGTAGACCTTGCGGCCGACGACGCGCTTGGCGTACTGCACCGGGATCTTGCGCTGGGCCTGCGTGACGGCGATGACCCCCGCGATCACGAGGAAGATCAGGATCAGCATCAGCGCGAGGTGGAAGATCGTGAACTGGCGCTCGTCGCCGACGGGCTTGAACATCTGGATCGTCTGGCTCACGGCCCCGGGCAGGCGGCTGATGATGTTGATCGTGATGATGAGCGAGATGCCGTTTCCGATGCCGCGCGCGGTGATCTGCTCCCCGAGCCACATCTGGAGCATCGTGCCGGTGGTCATCGTGAGCACCGCGAGCACGAGGAAGCCGAAGTGCGACTCCATGTGGACGATGTCGCGGTCCATCCCGAACGTCGCCTGCGGGTGCAGCATCGCCCCGGCCAGCGCGCCGCCCTGGACGATGCACAGCACCACCGTCAGGAAGCGGGTGTACTGCGTGATCCGCTGGCGGCCGGCATCGCCCTCGCGGGCCATGCGCTCGAGCGCCGGCACCACGGCCGTCATCAGCTGGATGATGATCGAGGCGCTGATGTACGGCATGATGCCGAGCGCGCCGACCGCGCAGCGGTCCATCGCGCCGCCGGTGAACAGGTCGTACAGCCCCAGGAAACCGCCGCCCGCCTGGCGCCCGATTTCGGCGATGATCTCGCGAAGCGCGTTGTAGTCCACGCCCGGCACCGGCACGCAGGCGGTGATCCGCACGGCGACGATCAGTCCGAGCGTGAACAGGATCCGGTCCCGCAGTTCGGGGATCTTGAAGCTGTTCGCAAACGCCGAGAACATGGGCGGGATCCTCCGGTCAGGCAACCGTCTCGCAGGAACCGCCGGCCGCCTCGATCTTGGCCTTCGCCGACGCGCTGAAGGCATCCGCCTTCACCGCCAGCTTCACCGAGAGGTCGCCCGTTCCGAGGATCTTGACCTTCGTCCCGGCCGGCCCCTTGACCAGGCCCGCCGAACGCAGGGCGGCGACATCCACGACCGCGCCGGCCCCGAAGGCCTGCAGGTTCCCGACGTTGACCGCCAGGAACTCGACGCGCGTGGGCGGCTTGAAACCGACCTTCGGCATGCGGCGGATCAACGGCATCTGGCCGCCCTCGAACGTCGGCCGCCAGTGGCTGCCGGCGCGCGCATGCTGGCCCTTGTTGCCGCGGCCGGACGTCTTGCCCGCGCCGGAGCCCTCGCCACGGCCGACGCGCTTGCGCGCCTTCCGGGCCCCGGGAACGTTCTTCAGGTCGTGCAGTCTCATGGAAGCTCTCCGCTGGCGTCCTACGCGCTGTGCGCGCGCAACGCGTGGATGTCCTCGTAGGTGCGCAGGCCCTTGAGGGCCTCGACGGTGGCGCGGGTGACGTTGAGGGGGCTGTCGCTCCCCTTCGACTTGGCCAGCACGTCGCGAACGCCGGCCAGCTCGAGGATGGCGCGGACCGCGCCGCCCGCGATGACGCCCGTGCCCGCGGACGCGGGCTTGAGCAGGACGTGGCCGCCCGCGAACCGCCCCTCGATCTCGTGCGGGATGGTGCGGTCGCGCATCGGCACCGTCATCAGGCTCCGGCGCGCGACCTCCCCGCCCTTGCGGATGGCGTCGGCCACCTCGTTCGCCTTGCCGAGCGCGTAGCCGACGTGCCCCTTGCGGTCGCCGACGACGACCAGCGCGCTGAAGCTGAAGCGCCGGCCGCCCTTGACGACCTTTGCGCAGCGGTTGACGAACACCACGCGCTCATCCATGCCGGAGTCGCCGCCGTGCCGTCCGTCCCTGTCCTTGTCACCAAATGGTTTGCGTCCGATCATCGCCTGTGCCCCCGGGTCAGAACTTCAGTCCGGCCTCGCGCGCCGCATCGGCCAGCGCCTTGATGCGCCCGCCGAACCGGAATCCGCCGCGGTCGAACACGACCGCGGCGATGCCCCGCGCCTTCGCGGCGCCGGCCGCCGCCTCGCCCACCTTCTTCGCCGCGCCGATCGTGACGCGGCCCGCGAAGGACTTCAACTCGCCGGCCTGCGTGGAGACGGCCGCGACGGTCAACCCGCTCGCGTCGTCGATGAACTGCACCGTGGCATGCCGCTGGCTCATGAACACGCTCATGCGCGGCCGCTCCGCGGTGCCGTGGATCGCCTGCCGCAACCGGAGATGCCGGCGCGCCCGATAGTCCGCCTTGGTCTTGACTTTCATGCTTACGCCACCGTCTTTCCGGCCTTGCGCCGGACGTACTCGCCCTTGTACCGGACGCCCTTGCCCTTGTAGGGCTCGGCGCGGTAGAAATTCCGGATTTGCGCGGCCACCTCGCCGACGAGGTGCTTGTCGCAGCCGCTCACGCGGACCGTCGTCGGGTCCGGCACCTCGAGCTTGAGGGCCGCCGGAACCTGGAACTCGATCGGATGGGAGTAGCCCAGGCTCATCGTCAGCTTCTGGCCCTGCGCCTGCGCGCGGAACCCGACGCCCTGGATCTCCATCTCCTTCAGGTAGCCCCGGTGCACGCCGACGATCGCGCCGGCCAGCAGCGACCGGGTCGTGCCGTGCTGGCGCTTCTGCGGCGTCGAGTTGTCCCGCCGTTTCACGACGAGCTCCTGGCCGTCCATCGCCGCCGTGATGCCGTCCGGGCACACGAAAGCCATCTCGCCCTTCGGCCCCTTGACCTTCACCCGCGAGCCGTCGAAGGCGACGGTCACTCCCGCGGGCACGGCCACCGGTTGATCCCCGAGTCTGGACATGATTGATTCCCCGTTCTCTCGCGGCGCTACCAGATGTGACAGAGCACCTCGCCGCCGACGGACTGGCGACGCGCCTGGCGGTCGGTCATCAGCCCCTTCGAGGTGGTCAGGATCGCCATGCCCGTGCCGCTTCGGACGCGGGGCATCTTGTCGGCCGTCGCGTAGCGCCGGCAGCCGCTCTTGCTGACGCGCTCGAGGCCGCGGATCACGTGGGCGCGGTCCGGGCTCCCGGGCTTGTCGTACTTCAGGTGCACATGGAGCGTCTTCGCGCTGCCGGCCCCCTCGACCGCGTAGTCGAGGATGAACCCCTCGCGCTTCAGCACGTTGCAGATCTCGCCCTTCAGGCCCGAGAACGGCACATCCACGGTGTCGTGTCGCGCCTGTCCGGCGTTGCGGAGGCGGTTGAACATGTCCGCCACGGGATCACACAAGCTCATCGTTGCGTCTCCGTCCTGCCTACCAGCTGGCCTTCGTCACGCCCGGGAGCTTGCCCTCGAGGGCCAGCTCGCGGAAGCAGATGCGGCACATCTGGAACTTCCGCATGTATGCGTGCCTGCGCCCGCAGCGCTGACACCGGTTGTACCGGCGCACCGAAAACTTCGGGGCCCGTTTCTGTTTTGCTTCCCACGCCTTCGTCGCCACGACCGTTCCTCCGTCGCCCGCGTTACTTCGCGAAGGGCATGCCCAGGCGCCGCAGCAGATCGCGCGCCTCGTCGTCCGTCCCTGCGTTCGTGACGAACGTGATGTCCATGCCCTGCACCTTCTTCACATGGTCCGGATTGATCTCCGGGAAGATCGTCTGCTCCTTCACGCCCAGCGTGTAGTTCCCGCGGCCGTCGAAGCTGCGCGCCGGCACGCCGCGGAAGTCGCGGATGCGGGGGAGCGCGGCGGCGATCAGCCGGTCGAGGAACTCGTACATGCGCTCGCCGCGCAGCGTCACCCGCGCGCCGATCGCCATGCCCTCGCGGAGGCGGAAGTTCGAGATGCTCTTCTTCGCCTTGGTCACCACGGGCTTCTGCCCGGCGACCTTCCCGAGATCCTCGACCAGGACCTTCATGGTGTCGCGATCCGTGTCGGCATCGAACCCCATGTTGAGGACGATCTTCTGGATGCGCGGCACCTGCATCGCATTGCCGTAGCCGCGATCCTTCTGCATCGCCGCGATCACCTCGGTCCGGAATGTTTCCTTCAATCGAGCCGTCATGTCTGTCCCCCGGCGCGGCCTCAGGCCGGCTTCCCGGCCGCCTTGCGGGCGGCGTCGAACGCGCGGAGCTTGCAGACCGGAAGGGGGGCTTCCTTCTCCAGGATGCCGCCCTTCGGGTTGTCCTGCGACTTCCGCATGTGTTTCTTGACCAGGTTGACTCCCTCGACCAGCGCCCGCCCGCTGCCCGGGAGAACCTGGAGGACCTTGCCGGTCTTGCCCTTGTCCTCGCCCGAGAGGACGATGACCGTCTCGCCCTTCTTGAACGCAACGGCGGCCGGCCTGGTGTTCCCGTGGGTCTTGCGCTTCATGTCACACGACCTCCGGGGCGAGCGAGATGATCTTCATGAAGTTCTTGTCCCGGAGTTCGCGCGCGACGGGGCCGAAGATGCGCGTCCCGCGGGGGTTGAGCTGGTCGTCGACGAGCACGACCGCGTTCCCGTCGAAGCGCAGCGCGGAGCCGTCGGTCCGGCGGATCGCGTGGTTCGTCCTCACGACCACCGCCTTGTGAACCTCGCCCTTCTTGACCATGCCGTTGGGCGTGGCTTCCTTGATCGACACACGGATGAGGTCGCCGATGTGCGCGAACTTGCGCACGTGGCCGAGGACCCGGATGCACTGCGCGCGCTGCGCGCCCGTGTTGTCCGCGACCTCCATCGTTGTGCGGAGTCCGATCATGCCCCGGCCCCGCCTTCCGTCGCGCCGCGGCCCACGATCTCCAGGAGGCGCCAGCGCTTCAGGCGGCTCAGCGGCCGCGTTTCCACGATGCGGACTCGATCGCCCTTGCGGGCCTCGTTCTTCTCATCGTGGGCGTGAAACTTCGAGTAGGTCCGCATTTCCTTGCCATACAGGGCGTGGCGGATGCGGCGCTCGACGCGGACGACGACGGTCTTGTCCATCGCGTCGCTGACGACCTCGCCGATCCGCTCCTTGCGGTGGCCGCGGTCGGCGCTCTGCGGCGTCGCTTCAGTCATTTCGCACCCCTCTTCCGTTCCGTCCGGATGGTCATCATGCGCGCCGTGTCCCGGCGCAGTTCGCGGATGCGCGACGGCTTCTCCACCTGCGCCGTCGACTTCTGCATCCTCAGGTTGAACAGCTCGCGACGCGCCTGGTCCATGCGCACGCGGAGCTCGTCATCCGTCAATTCGCGTAGTTCCCGCACCTTCATCCGTGTCTCCCCGCCGCCGTCAGGCCCGCGCGTGGCGCGTGACGAACCGTGACTTCACCGGCAGCTTGAAGGCCGCCAGTCGCAATGCCTCGCGCGCCTGCGCCTCGGGCACGCCGTCCATTTCGAACATCATCGTCCCGGGCCGGACCACCGCCACCCAGGTCTCGACCGCGCCCTTGCCCTTGCCCATGCGCGTCTCGAGCGGCTTCTTGGTGTACGGCTTGTCCGGGTAGATCCGGAGCCACAAGCGTCCCTTGCGCTTCATGAAACGGTTGATGGCCACGCGGCAGGCCTCGATCTGCACGTTCGTGACCCACTCCCTCTCGAGGGACTGGAGGCCGTACGCCCCGAACGCCAGCGTGTTCCCCGACTGCGCCGTCCCCTTCCGCGATCCGCGCTGCTGCTTGCGGAACTTCACCCTCTTAGGCATGAGCGGCATGGGCGCGCTCCTTCCTGCCGTAGGCCGGCGCGCTCGTCTCGTCGGCCTTGTGGCAGATCCAGACCTTGACGCCGATCTTCCCCGCCATCGTGTGGGCCTCGGAGAAGCCGTAGTCGATCTTCTCGCGAAGGGTGTGCAGGGGCACCTTGCCCTGGCGCAGGCTCTCGCGACGCGCCAGCTCGGATCCGCCGAGGCGCCCCGAGAGGTGGATGCGGATGCCGTCGGCCCCCAGGTCCATCGCCATCTGCGCGGCGCGCTTGACGGCGCGCCGGAACGAGACGCGGCGCTCGAGCTGGGCGGCGATCCCCTCGGCCACCAGCTGCGCGTTGCGGTCGGCGTCGCGCACCTCGCGGATCTCGATGTAGATCTCCTTCCCGGTCCTCTTCGCCAGCTGCTGGCGGAGCGTCTCGACGTCCTGCCCCTTCCGGCCGATCACGATGCCCGGACGGGCCGTCAGCACGGTGATGCGGGCGAGGTTGGCATGGCGCTCGATCAGCACCTCGGGAACGGCGGCGTCCTTCAGGCGGCTCTTCACCAGCCTGCGGATCTCGTCGTCCTCGAGCGCGAACGTCCCGTAGGACTTCTTGTCGGCGAACCAGCGCGAGCGCCAGTCCTTGGTGACCGTCACGCGCATCCCGATCGGATTGACTTTCTGGCCCACAGCGGGCTCCTTTCCTCAAACTCGCGGACGCTAGGCCTTGCCGTCCGACAACACGATCCGGACGTGACTCATGCGGCGCTGGATCGGATGCGCCGAGCCCCGGGAGACGGCCATCCAGCGCTTCAGGCGCGGCCCCTCCTCGACGACGGCCTCCTTGACCACCAGGTCCTCCGCCGACAGCTTGTGATTGTTCTCGGCGTTGGCAATCGCCGACTTCAAGGTCTTGCCCAGGCACGTGGCCGCCTTGCGGTCGCTGAACTGCGCGAGACTCAGCGCGACGGGAACGGTCCGCCCCTGCAGTTCCCGCGCGAAATCCCTCGCTTTCTTCGGCGAGAGGCGCACGTACCGGCATGTCGCAACAATATCCATACGATCTTCCGTTTCCCGGGCTCCGGCGGGTGCCGGACGGCCGTTCAGGCCGCCGCACCGTCCCGCCTTGCGTGGATGGAACCGGCGATTGTAGGCGCCGGTCCGCCAAATGCAAGGAGAGACGTGCGCGCTCCGCTTACTTCAACGCCACCGTCTTGTCCGTCGCCGCGCCGTGCTTCTTGAACACCCGCGTCGGCGAGAACTCGCCCAGCCGGTGCCCCACCATGTTTTCCGTGACGTACACGGACACGAACGTCTTGCCGTTGTGCACGAGGAACGTGTGCCCGATGAACTCGGGCGTGATCATCGAGCGGCGCGACCACGTCTTGATCTGACGCTTCTCGCCCGTCTGGTTGAGACGCTCGACCTTCTTCATCAGATGGTCGTCGACGAACGGACCCTTCTTGACCGATCGGGACATGGTTTACTTTCTCCGCTGGATGATGAACCGGCCCGAGGTCTTCCGGCGCCGGCGGGTCTTCTTGCCCTTGGTCTGGACGCCCCACGGCGTCACGGGCGGTCCGCCGCCCGACGTCCGGCCCTCGCCGCCGCCCATCGGATGGTCCACCGGGTTCATCGCGACGCCGCGCACCGTCGGGCGGATGCCCAGCCAGCGCTTGCGCCCCGCCTTGCCCAGGGAGATGCTCTCGTGGTCGAGGTTGCCGACCTGCCCGATGGTGGCCATGCATGCGTCGGCGATCCGCCGGATCTCGCCCGACGGCAGGCGCAGGTTCGCATAGCCGCCCTCGCGCGCCATCAGCTGGACGAGCTGGCCGGCCGAACGCGCGATCTTCCCGCCGCCGCCCGGACGCATCTCGATGTTGTGCACGGGCAGGCCGAGCGGGATCAGCGCCAGCGGCAGCGCGTTGCCGACCTGGGGCTCCGCCTTGGCGCCGCTCATCACCGTGGCGCCGACCCCGAGCCCGTCGGGCGCGAGGATGTACCGCTTCTCGCCGTCCGCGTAATGCAGCAGCGCGATGCGGGCCGACCGGTTGGGATCGTACTCGATCGCCGCAACCTTCGCGGGAACGTCCGTCTTGTCCCGGCGGAAGTCGATGATGCGGTAGTGCCGCTTGTGCCCGCCCCCGCGATGGCGGACCGTCACGCGCCCGTACATGTTGCGGCCGCTGGGCCGCTTCCGCGGCTCGATCAGCGACTTCTCGGGCCGGCTCTTGGTGATCTCGTCGAACGCCGGCAGCTCGGTGAACCGGCGGCTCGGCGTATACGGTTTGCTGGATTTCAACGCCATGGCCCGTGCCTCACGTCAGGTTGATGGATTCGCCCGCCTTGAGCGTGACGATCGCGCGCTTCCAGTCGGAGGTGCGCCCCGCCCGCTGCGTCCGCCCGCGCTTCCACTTCCCGGCGCGGACCATCGTGTGGACGGCCGTCACGTGCACCCCGAAGAGCTGCTCGACGGCGCGCTTGATCTCCGGCTTGTTGGCACCGCACCCGACGGCGAACTGGTACTTGTTCTCGCCGGCGAGCCGCGTGCCCTTCTCGGTCACCAGGATCCGGTCGACGATCGATTCCGCCGGCTTCATTCCGCCTTCCTCCCGCACGCCGCGAGACGCCCCGCCAGCACGTCCATCGCCGCCTTCGTCGCCGCGATCCTCGCGTAGCGCAGCACGGTGTAGGTGTCCACGTCCTTCGCCGCGACAACCTCGACCTTCGACAGGTTGCGCGCCGCCTTCGTCAGGTTCGGATCGACGCGGTCGACGACGATCAGCAGGCCCTTGGAGGCCCCCAGCGACGCGCACAGCGCGACCACCAGCTTCGTCTTCGGCTCCGGCACCCCGATCGAGTCGAGCACCGTCACGTCGCCCGCCGCCACGCGCGCGCTCAGCGCCCGCGCGAACGCCAGCCGCGCCGTCTTCTTCGGAATCGCCTTGCTGAAGTCGCGCGGATGGGGCCCGTGGGCCACGCCGCCGCCCCGCCACACCGGCGACTGCCGGTAGCCGGCGCGCGCGCGGCCCGTGCCCTTCTGCCGCCACGGCTTCTTGTTGCTGCCCGCCACGGCCCCCTTGCCGAGCGTGTTGGCGGTTCCGGCACGGCGCGCCGCGTCGTGCGCGACGACCGCGTCGTGCACCGCCTGGTCGCCCCGGTCGAGCACGAGCATCGCATCCGACCACTCGAGGTCGCCGACGCGCTCGCCCTTCATGTTCGTCACAGTCAGCTTGCTCATGGTCACTTCGACGCCTTCTTGATGGACCTGCGGATCTCGACGAGCCCGCCGACCGGCCCCGGCACGGAGCCGTGGACGAGCAGCAGGTGGTCGTCCGGACGGACGTCCACCGCCTGCAGGTGCTGCGTGGTCACGCGGACATGGCCCATGTGCCCGGGCAGCCGCTTGTTCTTCAGCAGGCGGCCCGGCTTCTCGCGCATGCCGACCGAACCCGGCCGGCGGTGCATCGTGTGACCGTGCGCCATCGGCTGGCCGGACATGTTGTGACGCCGCATGACGCCCTGGAACCCGCGCCCCTTGCTGATGCCGGTCACGTCGACGAAGCCGCCCTTCTCGAAGATCGCCACCGTCACCGCGTCGCCGGCCTTGGCCTCCTCGCCCGCCTCGAGGGGAACCTCCCGCAACACGCGGAACGGGCCGACCCCCGCCTTCTCGCAGTGGCCGGCCACCGGTTTCCCGAGGCGCGAGGCCTTCTGCGACTCGAACCCGAGCTGCGCGGCCTCGTAGCCGTCCGACGCCGCGGTCTTGCGCTGCACGACCGTGCAGGGACCGGCCTGCAGCACCGTCACCGGCACCTGGCGGCCCTCGCCGTCGAAGACGCGGGTCATGCCCAGTTTTCGTCCGATCAATGCCTTCATCTCGTCACACCTTGATCGTGATATCGACGCCGGCCGGGAGGTTGAGCTTCTTGAGCTCGTCCACCGTCTTCGCCGTCGGACCGATGATGTCCAGGATCCGCTTGTGCGTTCGGATCTCGAACTGGTCCATCGATTTCTTGTCCGCGTGCGGGCTCCGGTTCACGGTGTACCGCTCCCGCCGCGTCGGCAGCGGAATCGGGCCCGCCACCCTCGCCCCCGTGCGCTTGGCCGTCTCGACGATATCCGAGGCCGACTGGTCGAGCACCCGGTGGTCGTAGCCGCGCAGCCTGATGCGTATCCGCTGTCCGGTCATGGCTCCCTTTCTAACGGTTCAGAATCGCCCCCTGGAGCGCTTCGGGGACCACCTCGAAGCACCGGGGTTCCATCGTGTAGCTCGCCCGGCCCTTGGTCAGCGACCGGAGCGCCGTTGCGTAGCCGAACATCTCCACCAGCGGCGCCTCGGCCCGCACGATCTGCGAGCCGTCCTGCGCCTCCATCTCCCGCACGCGGCCCCGCCGCGCGTTGAGATCCGACAACACGTCGCCCATGTGGGCGTCGGGCGTGACCACCTCGACCGCCATCACGGGCTCGAGCAGCACCGGCCCCGCCGACCCGAGGGCCTCGCGCAGCGCCAGCACCGCCGCCGTCTTGAACGCGACCTCGGTCGAATCCTCCTCGCGGAACACGCCGCCCGTCACGGTGACCGCGACGTCGACCAGCGCGTAGCTGCCCAGCACGCCGGTCAGCAGCGCGTCGCGCACGCCCTCCTCGACCGCCTCGCGGAACTCCGCCGGGACCTGCTTCTCCGGGGCGTCGAAGCCCACCGTGTTGCCCCCGCCGCGGGCGTTCGGCCCGACGGCCAGGGCCACCTCGGCGAACTGCATCGCCCCGCCGATCTCGCGCTGGAACCGGTGCGCCGCCGTCGAGGTCCGCGTGATCGTCTCGCGGTACGAGACCATCGGCCGGCCCGCGTTCGCCTGCACCCGGAACTCCCGCAGCAGCCGGTCGCGGATGATCTCGAGGTGCAACTCGCCCATCCCGCTGATCAGCGTCTGCCCCGTCTCGGCGTCGGCCGAGACCCGGAACGTCGGGTCCTCCTCCGCGAGCGCCGCCAGCGCGCCGTCCAGCGCGGGGCGGTCCGCGGAGGAGCGCGGCTCGATCGCCATCGCGATCACCGGCTCGGGGAACTGGATCCGCTCGAGCATCACCGGCTGGTTCTCGGCGCACAGCGTGTCGCCGGTCGTCAGCCCCTTCATGCCGGCGAGGCCGCCGATCTCGCCGGCGTGCAGGGCCTCGATGTCCTCGCGGTGGTTCGCGTGCAGGGCGACGATGCGCTGCACCCGCTCGCGCTTGCGCGTGCGCGGGTTGAAGACGTTCTGCCCCTTCTTGAGCACGCCCGAGTAGACCCGGAGAAACGCCAGCTTCCCGACGTACGGGTCCGTGGCGATCTTGAACGCCAGCGCGGCCATGGGCTCGGCGTCGCTGGCATGGCGCTCCACCTCGGCCCCGGTCTTCGGATGGTGGCCGCGGATCGACGGCACATCGAGCGGAGACGGGAGAAGGTCGACCACGGCGTCCAGCAGCGGCTGGATGCCCTTGTTGCGCAGCGCCGATCCGCAGAGGACCGGCACCAGCCGCCCGGCGATCGTGGCCCGGCGGAGCCCGGCGACCAGCACGTCCGCCGGCAGGTCGGGCGTCGCAAGGTAGGCATCGAGCGTGGCCTCGTCGGCCTCCGCCACCGCCTCGCACAGCGCGGCCCGGGCGGCCTCGGCCGCCACGGCCAGGTCCGCGGGCACGGGGGACCCGGCGATGCGGGCGCCCTGCGTGGCCTCGTCGAACTCGAGCGCCCGCATGCGGATCAGGTCCACGACGCCGCGGAACGCCGCCTCGGCGCCCCACGGGAGCTGGATCACCGCCACCGGCGCGTGCAGGCGCTCGCGGAGGCTCTCGACGACGAAGTCGAACCGCGCGCCCTTCCGGTCCATCTTGTTGACGAACGCGAGGCACGGCACGCCGTACCGCTTCGCCTGGCGCCACACGGTCTCGGACTGGGGCTGCACGCCCGCCACGCCGCAGAACACGCCGACCGCCCCGTCGAGCACCCGCAGCGACCGCTCCACCTCGGCCGTGAAGTCCACGTGCCCCGGGGTGTCGATCAGGTTGACGGGATGCCCGTTCCACCGGAGCGTGGTCGCGGCGCTCGTGATCGTGATGCCGCGCTCCTGCTCCTGGACCATCCAGTCCATCACCGTGGAGCCCTCGTGCACCTCGCCCATCTTGTGGACGCGGCCCGAGTAGAAGAGGATGCGCTCGGAAACGGTCGTCTTGCCGGCGTCGATGTGCGCCACGATCCCGATGTTGCGCAGGCGGGCGAGAGCGGTGCGACGCCCGGCCGCTTCGCGGCCGGCGGTCGAGCCGTCGGTCTCTCTGGATCCCGTCTGTTCCAACGCCGAAACCATGGGGGTTGCCGTCTTACCAGCGGTAGTGGGCGAAGGCCTTGTTGGCCTGGGCCATCTTGTGCGTGTCGTCGCGCTTCTTGATCGCCGACCCGGTGTTGTTGTAGGCGTCCATCAACTCGAACGCCAGCGCCTGGCGCATCGGGACGCCCTTCCGGGCCGAGGCGTACTGCTTGAGCCACCGGAAGGCCAGCGCGAGCTGTCGCTCCGCGGACACCTCGACCGGCACCTGGTAGGTCGCGCCGCCGACGCGGCGCGACTTGACCTCGAGTCGCGGCTTGATGTTGTCCAGCGCGCGGGCCAGCACCTCGAGCACGGGCTCGGCGGTGATCTTCTCCCCGATGAGGTCGATCGCTCCGTACACGATGCTCTGCGCGATGGACTTCTTGCCCCGCTGCATCATCCCGTTGATCATCCGCGCGACCAGCGGACTGTTGAACCGCGAATCGGGGATCAGCGTGCGTTTCTCGGCTTTGCGACGTCGTGCCATGGGGTGCCTGCTACTTCTTCGCTTCGGTGTTCTTCGGACGCTTGGCGCCGTACTTCGAGCGCCCGCGACGCCGGGTCTCGACGCCGAGGGCGTCCAGCGTGCCGCGCACGATGTGATAGCGCACGCCCGGAAGATCCTTCACGCGGCCGCCGCGCACGAGCACCATGCTGTGCTCCTGCAGGTTGTGCCCCTCGCCGGGAATGTAGGCGGTGACCTCGTAGCCGTTCGTCAGGCGCACGCGCGCGATCTTGCGCAGCGCCGAGTTCGGCTTCTTCGGCGTCATCGTCTTCACCAGCAGGCACACGCCGCGCCGCTGGGGACAGCGCGACAGCGCCGGCGACTTGCTCTTCGACCGCGCGGGACGCCTGCCCACGCGAACCAGTTGATTGATCGTCGGCATGGTACTTCCTTCCGGGGCAAAAGGCGCATCCTACAGGAACATGCGCCGGTTCTGCAACATCAAGTTTCGGAATCCTCCTCGGGGATCGCCGCCTCGAGCATCGCCTCGTCCGGCGCGGCCGTCTGCAGGCGGTCGCCCAGCAGCTCCTCGACCGGGATCGGCTCCGCCAGCGGCACCAGCTTCAGGTTGCGGTACATCGGGAACCCGGTCCCCGCGGGGATCAGGTGGCCCATGATGACGTTCTCCTTGAAGCCGTGCAGGTAGTCGCGGCGGCCGAGCGTCGCGGCGTCGGCCAGCACGCGGGTCGTGTCCTGGAACGACGCGGCGGAGATGAAGCTCTCGGTCTCGAGGGCCGCCTTCGTGATGCCGAGCAGCACGGGCTGCGCCTCGGCGGGGCGCTTGCCCTCCGCGACGGCGCGCTGGTTGACTTCCTGGAAGTAGTACTTCTCGACCTGCTCGCCCCACAGGAACTCGGTGTCGCCGGGGTTCGTGATGCGGACCTTGCGGAGCATCTGCCGGACGATCACCTCGATGTGCTTGTCGTTGATCTCGACGCCCTGCAGGCGGTAGACCTCCTGGATCTCGTTGAGCAGGTACTCCTGCAACTCCTTCGGGCCGCACACATCGAGCACTTCCTGCGGAACCACCGGGCCCTCGGTCAGCTGCTGCCCCTTGCGGACGCGGTCGCCGCGGAAGACCACGATGTGCTTCCCGATCGGGATCAGGTGCTCCTCCTCGTCGCCCGTCACCGGGTCGCGGACGAGCAGGCGCCGGCGGCCCTTCACGGTGCCGCCGAACTCGACGGTGCCGTCGATCTTCGCGATCTCGGCCGCATCCTTGGGACGGCGCGCCTCGAACAGCTCGGCCACGCGCGGAAGACCGCCGGTGATGTCCTTGGTCCGGACGAGCTTCCGCGGCGTCTTCGCCATCATCGCGCCGGCCGGCACCTTCTGGTGGCTGGCCACGGTCACGTGGGCGCCCGCGGGGATGGGATAGCTCGCCAGCACCTCGGCGTTCCGGGCCGTCGACACCTTGATGATGATCTGCGGGTGCAGATCCTCCTTGTGCTCCATGAGCACGGTTTCCTCGGCGCCGGTCGACTCGTTCACCTCCTTGCGGATGGTGACACCCTCGATGAAGTCGCGGAACTCGACCACGCCGCTCTGCTCGGAGAGGATCGGCACGTTGTACGGGTCCCACTTGACGAAGCTCTGGCCCTTCTTCACGCGGCCGCCGTCCGCCACGCTGATCACCGCGCCGATGACCGGCGTGTGGTGTTCGAGCTCGCGCCCCTCGGCGTCGTAGAGCACGACCGCGCCGTTCTTGTTCAGCACGACGTGCCGCGTCTCCGGCCCCTTGTCGGTCTCCTCGACCGTCTCAACCGTGCGCAGGTCCTGGTACTTCACGATCGCATCGTGCTTCGACGTGATCTGCGGCTGCTTGAACACCGAGCTGGCCGTTCCGCCGATGTGGAACGTCCGCATCGTCAGCTGCGTGCCCGGCTCGCCGATCGACTGCGCGGCGATGATGCCGACGGACTCGCCCAGCGCGATCGCCTTCCCGGTGCCCAGGTTGCGCCCGTAGCACTTGGAGCAGACGCCGTGGACCGACTCGCACGTGAGCACGCTGCGAATGCGGACCTTCTCGATGCCCGCCTTCATCAGCCTCTTCGCCGCGATCTCGTCGACCTCCTGGCCGGCGGCGACGATGGGCTCGTTGGAGCGCGGGTCGCGCAGGTCCTCGAGCGCCGTCCGGCCGTCGATGCGGCCCTGCAGGGGGACGAGCTCGTCCTCCCCCTCCATGATCGCCGTCACCTCGATGCCGTTCAGCGTTCCGCAGTCCTCCTCGACCACGATGATGTCGTGGGCGACGTCCACGAGGCGGCGCGTCAGGTAGCCGGCGTCGGCGGTCTTGAGCGCGGTGTCCGCCAGGCCCTTGCGCGCGCCGTGCGTGCTGATGAAGTACTCGAGCACGCTGAGCCCCTCGCGGAAGTTCGCCGTGATCGGGCGCTCGATGATCTCGCCCGACGGCTTGGCCATCAGGCCGCGCATGCCGGAGAGCTGGCGGATCTGCGCGCGGCTTCCGCGCGCCCCGGAATCGACCATCATGAAGACCGGGTTCAGCTCCTCGCGCTCCCCGACCCCCTCGCGGAGGTTGCGGTCCAGCGCGCTGTACATCACGTTGGAGATCTCCTCCGTCGCGTGCGTCCAGATGTCGATGATCTTGTTGTACCGCTCGCCGTCGGTGATGACGCCCTTCTTGTACTGCGCCTGCACCTCGGCGATCTGCGCGCGGGCCCGGTCGAGCACCGCCGCCTTCTCGCGCGGGATGATCATGTCGACCATGCCGATCGAGATGCCGGCGCGCGTCGCGAACTCGAAGCCGAGCCCCTTGAGGCGGTCGAGGACCCGGACGGTCTCGGGATGCCCGGCGACCTTGTAGCAGCGGCGGATGTGCTCGCCGAGGTCCTTCTTCTTGACGACCGAGTTGATGAACCCCATCGACGCGGGCCAGATCTCGTTGAAGAAGACCCGGCCGACGGTCGTGGCGATGACCTTGCGGTCCTTGTCGCCGCACGCGGTGTCGCGCCCGAAATCGGGGTTGCGCAGGCGGATCCGGTCGTGGACCCGCACGGCGCCCTCGTCGTAGGCGGTGTGAACCTCGTCGACGTCGTTCATCATCGGCAGGTGGTCGGCCTCGCGGTTGACCCCGCCCTGGCGCATGCGGATGCGCTCGCCCTGCGAATCGCTCGTCAGGTAGTAGCACCCGAGGGCGATGTCCTGCGTCGGCGTCGTGATCGGCTTGCCGCTCGACGGGGAGAAGATGTTGTTCGGCGCCAGCATCAGCAGGCGCGACTCGAGCTGCGCCTCGATGGAGAGCGGCACGTGAACGGCCATCTGGTCGCCGTCGAAGTCGGCGTTGTACGCCGTGCAGACGAGCGGATGGATCCGGATCGCCTCGCCCTCGATGAGGACCGGCTCGAACGACTGGATCGACAGCCGGTGCAGCGTCGGAGCGCGGTTGAGAAGCACCGTGTGCCCGCGCGTGACCTCCTCGAGGATGTCCCACACCTCGTTCGTCTCGCGCTCGATGAGCTTCTTCGCGCTGCGGACCGTGTGCACGATCCCCAGTTCCTTCAGCCGGCGGATGATGAACGGCTCGAACAACACGAGCGCCATCTTCTTCGGAAGGCCGCACTGGTTCATCGACAGCTCGGGGCCGACGACGATGACCGAGCGGCCCGAGTAGTCGACGCGCTTGCCCAGCAGGTTCTGGCGGAAGCGCCCCTGCTTGCCGCGGAGCATGTCGGAGAGCGACTTGAGCGGCCGGTTGCCCGCCCCGGTCACCGCGCGCCCGTGGCGGCCGTTGTCGAACAGGGCGTCGACCGCCTCCTGCAGCATCCGCTTCTCGTTCCGGATGATGACGTCCGGCGTCTTGAGCTGGAGCAGGTTGCGCAGGCGGTTGTTGCGGTTGATGACGCGCCGGTACAGGTCGTTGAGGTCGGACGTCGCGAACCGGCCGCCCTCGAGGGGCACCAGCGGGCGCAGGTCCGGCGGGATCACCGGGAGAACCTCGAGGATCATCCACTCGGGGCGCGTGCCGCTGGTCTTGAAACCCTCGAAGAGCTTCATCCGCTTCGTGAGCTTCTTGCGCGTCTGCTTGCTGCGCGTCGTCTCCATCTCCTCGACCAGCAGCCCCATCTCCTTCTCGAGGTCGAGCCGCTTCATCAGTTCGCGGATGCCCTCGGCGCCCATCAGGGCGGTGAAGGTCTCCCCGTACTTGTCCTGCGCCTCGCGGTACTCCATCTCGTTGAGAAGCTGCTTCTCCTTGAGCGGCGTGTCGCCCGGATCGACGACGATGTAGTCCTCGTAATAGAGGACCCGCTCGAGCGCCCGCATCGTCAGGTCCAGCACCAGCCCCATGCGGCTCGGCGTGCACTTGTAGAACCAGATGTGCGACACCGGCACGGCCAGTTCGATGTGGCCCATCCGCTCGCGCCGCACGCGGGCCTCGGTCACCTCGACGCCGCAGCGGTCGCAGATGACGCCCTTGTGCTTGATCCGCTTGTACTTTCCGCAGGAGCACTCCCAGTCCTTCGTCGGGCCGAAGATGCGCTCGCAGAACAGTCCGCCCTTTTCCGGCTTGAAGGTCCGGTAGTTGATCGTTTCGGGGTTCTTGACCTCGCCCTTGCTCCAGGACCGGATGGTCTCGGGCGACGCCAGCGTGATGCTGACCGAGTCGAACTCGATGTCGGGCGTGAGGCCCAACGCCTGCTGGACGACGCTGGTCATGTTGTCTGCCATGTTCGCTCCCGTCGGGCGGCGCCGGGCCGCCCCTTTTCGTCAACCCTTCGCGGACCGCTGGATCTTGATGTCGAGCCCGAGGCTCTGCATTTCCTTCATGAGGACGTTGAACGACTCGGGCAGCCCGGCCTCGAGGATGTTCTCGCCCTTCACGATGGATTCGTAGATCCGCGTGCGTCCCTTGATGTCGTCGCTCTTGACCGTCAGCAGTTCCTGCAGCGAGTAGGCGGCGCCGTAGGCCTCCATGGCCCACACCTCCATCTCGCCGAACCGCTGGCCGCCGTACTGCGCCTTGCCGCCGAGCGGCTGCTGGGTCACCAGCGAGTAGGGGCCGACCGCGCGGGCGTGGATCTTGTCCGTGACGAGATGGTGCAGCTTCATCATGTAGATGACGCCGACCACGACGCTCTGGCCGAACGGCTCGCCGGTGCAGCCGTCGAAGAGGATCGCCTTGCCGTCGTCGCCGACCGGGGCGCCCTTCTGGCGGGCCTCGACCAGCAGCTCGTGGATCGAGCTCTCGGGCACGCCGTCGAACACCGGCGTCGCGAAACGGATGCCCTCGCGGAAGCTGGCGGCCACGTCGCCCACCCGGTCGTCGCCCATCTCGCGCAGTTCCTTCTGCCGGCCCGCGCGGGCGTAGGCGTTCTCGAGGAAGCGGCGCAGGTCCTGCGCCGACGACCCGACCCGCAGCATGCGGTCGAGCTCCATGCCGAGCTGCCGAGCCGCCCACCCGAGATGCGTCTCCAGCACCTGGCCGACGTTCATGCGGGACGGCACGCCGAGCGGGTTCAGCACGATGTCGACGGGGGTCCCGTCCGACAGGAACGGCATGTCCTCCTCCGGCACGATCTTCGCGATGACGCCCTTGTTGCCGTGGCGGCCGGCCATCTTGTCGCCGACGCTGAGCTTCTTCTTGCTCGCGACGTAGACCTTGACCTGCTTGATGATGCCGGGATCCACCTCGTCGCCGCTCTCCACGCGATCCACCGCATCCGTCTGCTCCGTGACCATCTCGGCGAACCGCCGGTTGTAGTCGGCCAGGATGCTCTGGATCTTGATCTGGATGGGGCTGGCGTCGATCTCGATGTGCTCGCGAGCCACCGCGAGCTTGCGCAGCAGCGTCTTCGTGATCTTGCGGTTCGCCGGGATGATCTTCTCCCCGGTCTCCACGTTGACCACGTCGAGCGGGATCTTCTCGCCGAGCAGGATGTTGCTGAGCGCCTCGGTCAGGTTGTCCTGCAGCGTCTGGCGCTTCTCCTTGAACTCGTCCTCGATCTGCTTGAGCTGCTGCCGCTTCTCGCGGGCGTTCAGCTTCGCGCGCTTGACCGAGTTGCGGGCGGAGACCTTGACGTCCATCACGATGCCGTACGTGCCGCTGGGCACGCGCAGCGACGTGTCGCGGACGTCGGCGGCCTTCTCGCCGAAGATCGCCCGCAGCAGGCGCTCCTCCGGGGCGAGCTCCGTCTCGGTCTTCGGGGTGATCTTGCCGACGAGGATGTCGCCCGGCTTGACCTCGGCGCCGATGCGGACCACGCCGCCGTGCGTCAGGTTCTTGAGCGCCTCCTCGCTGACGTTCGGGATGTCCCGCGTGATCTCCTCCGGCCCGAGCTTGGTGTCCCGGGCGCCGCACTCGAATTCCTCGATGTGGATGGACGTGTAGACGTCCTCCTTGACGAGGCGCTCGTTGATCACGATGGCGTCTTCGAAGTTGTAGCCGTTCCACGGCATGAAGGCCACGACCACGTTGCGGCCGAGCGCGAGCTCGCCCTCGCGCGTCGAGGGACCGTCCGCCAGGACATCGCCCTTCTTCACGCGCTGCCCGACGCTCACGACCGGCTTCTGGTTGAAGCACGTGCCCGCGTTCGAACGCATGAACTTGCGAAGGTCGTATTCCTGCACCGAGGGGTCCTTCATCCCCTTCTTGTCGGGCATCTTCCCGTCCGGCGTGACGACGATCGCCCCGGCCGAGACGTAGGCGACCTTGCCCGCCTCGCGCGCCACGACCAGAACGCGAGAGTCGCGCGCGATGCGCCCCTCGTTGCCCGTCGCCACGTAGGGACGCTCGGCCTGGAGCAGCGGGACGGCCTGGCGCTGCATGTTCGAACCCATCAGCGCGCGGTTGGCGTCGTCGTGCTCGAGGAAGGGGATCAACGCGGCGGCGACGCTGACCACCTGCCGCGGCGAAACATCCATGTACTGGACCAGGTCGCGGGCGACCTCCTTGAAGTCGCCGCCCTTGCGAACCATGACCGTCTCGTTCAGGAACCGCCCCTTCTCGTCGAGCGGCGCGTTGGCCTGCGCGATGACGTACTTCTCCTCCTCGTCCGCCGTGAGATTGCCGACCTCGTCGGTGACGCGGCCATTGACGACCTTGCGGTACGGGCTCTCGATGAACCCGAACTCGTTCACCTTCGCGTACATGCTCAGCGACGAGATGAGGCCGATGTTCGGGCCTTCCGGCGTCTCGATCGGGCAGATGCGGCCGTAGTGGCTGGAGTGGACGTCGCGCACCTCGAACCCGGCGCGCTCGCGGCTCAGGCCGCCCGGACCGAGCGCGCTCAGGCGCCGCTTGTGGGCAAGCTCCGAGAGCGGGTTCGTCTGGTCCATGAACTGGCTGAGCTGGCTGCGCCCGAAGAAATCGCGGATCACCGTCGACAGCGCCTTCGGGTTGATCAGCTTCTGGGGCGAGAGCTTCTCGTTCTGCGGATCGAAGATCGTCATGCGTTCGCGGACGAGCCGTTCCGTGCGCGCCAGTCCCAGGCGGCACTGGCTCTCCAGCAGTTCGCCGACCGTGCGGATGCGGCGGCTTCCGAGATGGTCGATGTCGTCGACCGTCCCCTCGCCGCGACGCAGGTTGATCAGGTAGCGGATGCCCTCGACGACGTCGTCCTTGCAAAGCACCACGCAGTCCTCGCGGCCGACGTGCGGCCCGAGCTTCTGCTGGATCTTGTACCGCCCGACGCGGGTCAGGTTGTAGCGGTTCTCGTCGAAGAAAATGCGCTTGAGCAGCTGCCGCGCGTTGGACAGCGTGGGCGGATCGCCGGGGCGCAGCTTGACGTAGATGTCCTTGAGGGCGTCCTCGGCGTTGCGGATCTGCTGGTCCTTCCGCAGGGTCTTCAGGAACAGCCCCTCGTCCCACGCGACGTTGACGACGTCGACCGTCTTCAGGCCGATCGCGCGGAACTGCTTGATCAGCTCCGGCGTCAGCGGGTCGTACGCCTTGCCGAGCACCACCTGCGCGTCGGGATCCGCCACCTCGTGCAGCAGCACGCGGTTGGCGATGTCCACCTCGCCCGCCAGGCTGAGCGCCTCGATCTGGTAGTAGATGCGGAGGACCTCCTCGTCGGTCCCCTTCGTCGCGCCGTGCCCGCCGTCGCCCTTGTCCCCCAGTCCCAGCAGGGACCGCAGGAACGTCGTCGCCGGGAATTTCCGGCGCCGCTTCTTCCGGTCCAGGTAGACGTTGAGCATGTCCGAGGCGTCGAACTGGACCTCCAGCCACGACCCGCGGTCCGGGATGACGCGGAACGAGTACAGGACCGTCCCGTTCGCGTGCAGGCCCGTCTCGAAGCAGATGCCGGGCGACCGGTGAAGCTGGCTCACCACCACCCGCTCGGCGCCGTTGATGATGAACGTGCCCTGCTCGGTGATGAGCGGGATCTCGCCCATGTACACCTCTTCCTCGCGGACCTCCTTCGGGTCCTTGACGCGGAAGGTGACGTACAGGGGAGCCGTGAAGGACTGCCCTTCGCGGAGGCACTCGACGGGCCCCATCTTCGTCTCGCGGATCTCGTACTTCACGAAGTCGAGCACGCACTGGCCGTCGTAACTCTCGATCGGGAAGACTTCCTTGAAGACGGCCTGAAGGCCGGCCTTCTGGCGCTTGTTCGGCGCCACGTCCCTCTGGAGGAACTCGCGGTACGAATCCGTCTGGATCTCGATCAGATCCGGCGGCGCGATCACGTCCACCAGCTTACCGAAGTTGATTCTCTGGGCCATTCGACACCTGCAAGCGAAGCACACGGGCGGAAAAAGCGAACCCCCCGGGCCGCACAGCGGCGGCCCGGGGCCGTCGGCGACCGTCGGTCGCTACTTGATTTCGACCTTCGCCCCCGCCGCCTCGAGCTTCGCCTTGAACTCGTCGGCTTCCTTCTTGCTCGCGCCTTCCTTGACCGTTTTCGGCGCGCCGTCGACCATGTCCTTCGCCTCCTTGAGGCCGAGGCTGGTCAGCGCACGGAGCTCCTTGATGACCGCGATCTTGTTCGCGCCGGCCGCCGCCAGCACGATCGCGAACTCGGTCTTCTCCTCGGCCGCCGGAGCCGCGCCGCCGGCCGCGGGCGCCGCCGCCACCGCGACGGGGGCCGCCGCCGACACGCCGAGCCGGGCTTCCAACGCCTTCACGAGCTTCGAAAGCTCGAGGACGGAAAGCGCCTCAACGCTCGAAACGATCTGTTCCAGCTTCGGATCCAGGGCCGCTGCATTCTCGCTCATTACCTTTTCTCCTTCACTCGCCGTTCCTCTGCATCCAGAGGGCTTGTTTTTCACCATGAACCGGCCGCCCGAGGCTTAGGCCGCCGCAGATTGTCCCTTCTTCTCCTGTGCCGCCTTCAGCACGTACACGACGCTCGCCAGCTTCTGCTGGAGCACGCCGACGAGGCCGCCCATCGGCGCGGCGATCGTGCCGACCGCCATCGCGCGCAACACCTGCTTGGAAGGCAGGGCCGCGAGCGTCTGGACATCGGCGGCGGACAGGGCCCGGCCCTCGAAGGCGCCCGCCTTCAGGACCGGCATCTTGAATTCCTTGTGGAACTGGACGAGCAGCTTCGCGCATTCCGTGACTTCGCCCGTCCCGACGATCATCGCCGTCGAGCCCTTCAGGAACGCCTGCAGGTCGGGCCCGGTGGCCTTGACCGATTCGCGGAACAGGCGGTTCGGCACCACCTGCATCCGCGCGCCGATCTTGCGCAGCCGGCCCCGGAGATCGCTGGTTCGCCCCGAGTTCAGGCCCGTGTAGTCGGCCAGAAAGAGGAACGCCCCCGTCGCAACCCGGTCCCGGATCTCGGCCAGCTGCGCCGCCTTCTCCGGACGGACCCGGCGTGCGCCCTTGCGTTTGGCAGTCGTCGTCATCCGTCACCTCAAACTTCAGCATCCCGGACATTCACGTGCAGGCCGGGTCCCATCGTGGAACTGACCGTGCACCGCTTGATGAAAATCCCCTTGGCGGCCGCCGGGCGGGCGGCGCGAAGGCCGTCGATCACCGCCGTGCAGTTCTCGACCAGGGCCTGCACCTCGAAGTTCCGCTTGCCGAACGGGACCATGACGTTGCCGTTCTTGTCCATGCGGAATTCGACCCGTCCCGCCTGAAACTGCTTCACCGCCGTGGCCGTGTCGGTGGCCACCGTGCCCGTCTTCGGATTCGGCATCAGGCCGCGCGGCCCGAGCACCTTGCCGAGCTTGCGGACCTCCTTCATCGCGTCCGGCGTGGCCACCGCGATGTCGAAGTCCGTCCACCCGCCCTGCACCTTCTCGATCAGATCCTGGAAGCCCACCGCCTCCGCGCCGGCGGCACGGGCCGCATCCGCGGCCGGCCCGTCGGCGAAGACGATGACGCGGACCTTCTTGCCCGTGCCATGCGGGAGCGACACCGTTCCGCGGACCGCCTGGTCGGACTTCGTCGGATCCAGCCCGAGGCGGAACGAGACGTCGACCGTCTCGTCGAACTTGGCCATCGGGTGATCCTTGATGAACTGGATCGCAGCCGGCAGTTCGTACAGCATCTCGCGGTCGACCTGCTCCGCGACCTTCCGATACTTCTTTCCGTGCTTCGCCATGTCACACCACCTCGATGCCCATGCTGCGCGCCGTACCTTCGATGATCCGGACGGCCTGCGGGAGATCCGATGCGTTCAGGTCCTTGGCCTTCTGCTTCGCGATGTCCTCGACCTGCGCCCGGGAAACCTTGCCCACCTTGTCGCGGTTCGGCACTCCCGAACCCTTCGCGATCCCCGCCGCGCGCTTGAGCAACACGGACGCGGGGGGACTCTTCGTGATGAACGTGAACGACTTGTCCTGGTAGACCGTGATCACCACGGGGATCACGAGTCCGGCCTGGCTCGACGTCGCCGCGTTGAACTGCTTGCAGAACTCCATGATGTTCACGCCCTGCTGGCCGAGGGCGGGGCCGACGGGCGGGGCCGGATTGGCCTGGCCCGCGGGAATCTGCAACCGGATGACGCCTGTAACCTTCTTCGCCATAGTGCTCCACCGGGCGGGTTACGCCCGCTCCACCTGCGAATACTCGAGTTCCACCGGGGTCGACCGCCCGAAGATCGACACGGAAACCTTCAGCTTCCCGTGCTCGGGATCGACCTCCTCCACCACACCGCTGAAATTCTGGAACGGACCGTCGGTGATCGTCACCGTCTCCCCCGGCTCGAACGTCACTTTCGGGCGGACCTTGTCCTTCTTCTCCTCCACCTGCGAGAGGATCGTCTCGATCTCCTTGGGCCGCAGCGGCACCGGCCGCTCGCCGCCCACGAACCCGATGATCCCCTGCGTCTCCTGGATGAAGTACCAGGCGCGCTCCACCATGTTCTTCTGCTCGTCGTACAACGCCAGGTTGATCAGGACGTAGCCGGGGAAGAACTTCTTCACCGTCGTCGTGCGGCGATTGCTCTTCGTCTCCGTCACGCGTTCCGTCGGAATCAACACCTCGCCGACGTACTCCAGCATGTCCTCGATCTTCGCGCGGCGCTCGATGCTCTCCTTGACCCGGTTCTCCTGACCGGAGAGCGTATGCAAGACAAACCACTGCTTTTCCATGATGCCCTCGCGCCGCCCCCGACTACCGGGGCAGGATCGCCTGCAGGATGAAGATGATCGCCCCGTCGCTCAACGCCACGAACGCGCTCAGCAGGACCACGGAGACGATGACCACCGTCGTCGACTCCAGCAGTTCGCCGCCGGTCGGCCACGAGCACTTCTTGAGTTCGACCTGCACCTCCCCGAGGAAGGTGCGCATCCGGCCGATCCATGCCCTGATCTTCTCCATAGCGCCTCGTGCTCTCCCGACGCGACTGGCAGGCCAGGAGGGACTTGAACCCCCAACAACCGGTTTTGGAGACCGGTGCTCTGCCAAATTGAGCTACTGGCCTGCAAAACTCACGCCGCCTACTTCGTCTCGCGGTGAACCGTGTGTTTCCGGTCGAACCGGCAGAATTTCTTGATCTCCAACCGCTCGGTCTGGACGCGCTTGTTCCGCGTCGTCGTGTAATTGCGACGCTTGCAGTCCGTGCACGCCAGCGTGATGATTTCCCTGGGCATAAACTCCGCCTCCAGCAGCGGCTCGCAAACGAGCGGACGCGGCCCGCCCCGCGGGGCGGGCCGTCGTCGGCTGATGTGTGCCTACTCCAGGACCTCCGTCACGCGTCCGGCGCCGACCGTGCGTCCACCTTCGCGGATGGCGAACCGCATGAACTTCTCCATCGCGATCGGCGTGATCAGCCTGACTTCCATGCTGATGTTGTCGCCGGGCATGACCATCTCGACGCCCTCGGGCAACGTGATGTCGCCGGTGACGTCCGTCGTCCGGAAGTAGAACTGGGGACGGTATCCCTTGAAGAACGGCGTGTGACGTCCGCCCTCCTCCTTGGACAGGACGTAGACCTCGGCCTTGAACCGCGTGTGCGGGGTGATCGACCCCGGCTTGGCGAGAACCTGGCCGCGCTCGACCTCCTCTTTCTTCGTCCCGCGCAGCAGCACGCCGACATTGTCGCCCGCCTGCCCCTGATCGAGCAGCTTGCGGAACATCTCGACGCCCGTGGCGGTCGTCTTCTGCGTGTCGCGCAGGCCCACGATCGCGACCTCTTCGCCGACCTTGACCACGCCGCGCTCGATGCGGCCCGTCACCACCGTGCCGCGACCCTCGATCGAGAACACGTCCTCGATCGGCATCAGGAAGGGCTGGTCGATCGGACGCTCCGGCTCCTTGATGTAGGAATCCAGCGCATCCATCAGCTCCTGGATGCACTTCGCATCCTCGTGGGCGGGCGACGGGGCCTGGATCGCCTTCAGCGCCGAGCCGCGGATCACCGGCGTTTCATCGCCCGGGAACTCGTACTTGGACAGCAGCTCGCGGATCTCCATCTCGACGAGGTCGAGCAGTTCCGGATCGTCCACCGTGTCGACCTTGTTCAGGAAGACGACGATGGCCGGCACGCCCACCTGGCGGGCCAGCAGGATGTGCTCGCGCGTCTGGGGCATGGGGCCGTCGGCCGCGCTGACCACCAGGATCGCGCCGTCCATCTGCGCCGCGCCCGTGATCATGTTCTTGACGTAGTCCGCGTGACCCGGGCAGTCCACGTGCGCGTAGTGGCGCGCCGTGCTCTGGTACTCCACGTGCGACGTGGCGATGGTCAGGATCTTGGTCGGATCGCGACGGCCCTGCGACTCGGATGCCTTCGCAACCTGATCGTACGACACGTAGGCGCTGAGGCCCTTGTCTGCCTGCACCTTCGTGATCGCGGCGGTAAGCGTCGTCTTGCCGTGGTCAACGTGACCGATCGTGCCGACGTTCACGTGCGGCTTCGTCCGTTCAAATTTTTCCTTCGCCATGGTCGCTGCTCCTGTTCCTCTGACTGGTTTCCCCTTCGGTCCTTCCGATCCCATCCGCGTCATCGCGCCGGCGGACTCCCGGTGGAGCCCACGAGCGGGATTGAACCGCTGACCTCGTCCTTACCAAGGACGTGCTCTACCAACTGAGCTACGTGGGCCAGCACCCAACCATCGCCCGGTCGCACCGTTCCGAATACCGGCCTCGTGCGCAAACAGCAAAAGACTTCCCGCCGCCCATCCCCGCTGGAGATCAGCCCGGAGAGAAGTTCTTTTCCCGCTGTTTACCGCATGTTCTTGACGGCCCTTCACGGACCGTCGCCCGCAAAACGGTCCATTAGACTAGCGTTTCCGGCTCGCGAGTCAACAGCATTGTGGATCTTTTTTTTGCGCACACCCGTTCTCCGCGCCGGCCGGGCGCCGCGGGGCACATTCCCGCTCGACTTCCCGCCCGGGAATCCCATGATCGTGGCATGAGTTCCCTCGAGGATGCGGACGGCGCCCCGCCGTGCGGGAGGCCGCTCTGGGCCGATCCGTCACGGCCCGGCAGGATCCTCGTTCTCGATCAGCGCGCCCTGCCCCACCGCCGGACGGAGATCGCATTGACCTCGGCGGCGGACGCCGCAAACGCAATCCGGGACATGACCGTCCGGGGGGCACCCCTGATCGGGGCGACCGCGGCGTGGGGCATGGCGCTGGCCGCCCGCCACGCGCCCCCCGGCACGTCCGCCTCGGCCGTGGAGGAGGCCGCGCGGATCCTCGGCGCCACGCGCCCCACCGCGCAGGACCTGCACGCGGCGATCGCCCGGATGATGTCGATCGCCCGCGCCGAGTCCGACGATGAGGCCCGCGCGGCCGCGCTGGCGGCCGCCGCGGAGAAGATGTGCGCGGACTCGATCGAGGCCTGCCGGCGCATCGGCGAGCACGGTCTTCCGATGATTGCAGCCGCCCACGCCCGGAATCCGGACCGTCCGGTCAATGTCCTCACCCACTGCAACGCGGGCTGGCTTGCGTGCCTGGCCCACGGCACGGCGACCGCCCCCATCTACCGCGCCCATGCGCTCGGCATCCCGATCCATGTCTGGGTCGATGAAACCCGACCCCGCAACCAGGGGGCCGCCCTGACCGCATGGGAATTGGGGCAGGCCGGCGTTCCCCATACGCTGGTCGCGGACAACGCGGGCGGCCACCTGATGCAGCACGGGCGTGTCGATCTCGTCCTGGTCGGCGCGGACCGCATCACGCGCCGGGGCGACGCGGCCAACAAGATCGGCACGTACCTCAAGGCCCTGGCCGCGCACGACAACGCGGTCCCCTTCCACGTCGCCGCCCCGGCCACGACGTTCGACCCGTCGATCGGAGACGGCGTGCGGGAGATCCCGATTGAGGAGCGCGACCCGGATGAGGTCCGGTTCGTCTCCGGGAGCTGCGAAGGCCGCGTGCAATCCGTCCGCATCTGTCCAGCCACGACGATCGCGGCCAATCCCGCGTTCGACGTGACGCCCGCCCGGCTGATCTCCGGAATCATCACCGAACGGGGCCTCGCCCGGGCCGACGAGGCGTCGCTTCGCGCGATGTTCCCGGAATGGGAGGCATCGGCGCCATGACCGCGCCCGGAACCCCCCAACACCCCGCCGAGGGCTACGTGCGATTCCATGTTCGCTGGACCGAGGCCGCCCCGCCCCGCCACGATGACCTGGGGAGACTCGACTCGCTCCGCACGCGCCTGTGGGACCGCGGCTGGGTCGGGGCAACCCCCGAGGGGATCGGCTTCGGGAATCTGAGCGTGCGGGACGCCGGCGGGTCGTTCATCATCACCGGCACCGCGACGGGCGCCCGGAGGATCCTGGGCCCGGAAGGCTACACGCTCGTCACCCGCGTGGAGCGTGCGCGGAATACGGTGAGCTGCCGGGGCCCCGTCCGCGCCTCGGCGGAGACGATGAGCCATGCCGCCATCTACGAAGCCAACCCCGGGGCGGGGTGCGTTGTGCACATTCACGCCCGGGACCTGTGGCGGCGGGGCCTGGATCTGGGATGGCCCTCGACGCCGGCCACGGCCGAGTACGGGACCCCGGATCTCGCGGATGCCGTGGCCGCCGTGGTCGAAGCCCATCGCGAACCCCGCGGGATCATCGCCCTGGCCGGCCACGAGGACGGCCTCCTCGCCTTCGGCCCCGACATCGAGAGCGCCGAGAGGGAACTCCTTGCCGCCGCGCGCCGCGGCCGGTCCGCCTGAGAAACGAAAACGCCGCGAGCCCGAGGGCCCGCGGCGTTTCAAAGTAATCCCGGCAACGTGCTACTCTCCCACGGCCAACGCCGCAGTACCATCGCCGCTGAGAGTCTTAACGGCCGTGTTCGGAATGGGAACGGGTGTTTTCCTCTCGCCATGGTCACCGGAAAAATCGAACTGCACAGGGAATTGGGAAAGCAAGTCGGTCATGGACCGACTGAAGAGTTGAAAAGGTCAAGCCGCACGGCTGATTAGTACCGGTCAGCTCACGCATTGCTGCGCGTCCACCTCCGGCCTATCGAGGTCGTCGTCTTCAACCAGCCTTCAGAACCCTTGCGGATTGGGAGATCCTATCTTGGGGGGGGCTTGGCGCTTAGATGCTTTCAGCGCTTATCCTTTCCGCACATAGCTACCCGGCCATGCCGCTGGCGCGACAACCGGATCACCAGAGGTGCGTAGTTCCCGGTCCTCTCGTACTAAGGAACTATCCCCTCAAATCTCCTGCGCCCACAGTGGATAAGGACCAAACTGTCTCACGACGTTTTGAACCCAGCTCGCGTACCGCTTTAATGGGCGAACAGCCCAACCCTTGGGACCTTCTCCAGCCCCAGGATGCGATGAGCCGACATCGAGGTGCCAAACCGCCGCGTCGATGTGGACTCTTGGCGGCGATCAGCCTGTTATCCCCGGAGTACCTTTTGTCCGTTGAGCGATGGCGCTACCACGAGCAACCACCGGATCACTTAGCCCTGCTTTCGCACCTGCTCGACTTGTAAGTCTCGCAGTCAAGCTCCCTTATACCTATACGCTCTACACACGATTGCCGACCGTGTTGAGGGAACCTTCGGGCTCCTCCGTTACAATTTTGGAGGAAACCGCCCCAGTCAAACTGACCCTCTGGCACTGTCCCCGTCCCGGATCACGGGCGCGGGTTAGAAATCCGGACCACTAAAACTGGTATTTCACTGTTGGCTCCACGGCACCTGACGACGCCGCTTCACCGCCTCCCAGCTATGCTACATGTAATGGGCCAGAATCCCATACCAGATTACAGTAAAGGTTCACAGGGTCTTTCCGTCCTACTGCGGGTAGCCGGCATTTGCACCGGCATTACAATTTCACCGAGATCCTCGTTGAGACAGCGCTCTGATCGTTACACGATTCGTGCAGGTCGGAACTTACCCGACAAGGAATTTCGCTACCTTAGGACCGTTATAGTTACGGCCGACATTCACCGGGGCTTCGGGTCGGAGCTTCGCCTTGCGGCTAACCCCTCGCCTTAACCTTTCGGCATTGGTCACGTGTCACA
>Ga0194126_10000287_pt1:47500-81909 | contig 81909 bp, 79 predicted proteins | sample TA2KigC150mmetaG_FD_148641 | JGI IMG/M metagenome (GOLD analysis project Ga0194126, IMG submission 148641) | Freshwater microbial communities from Lake Tanganyika, Tanzania - TA2015035 Kigoma Deep Cast 150m | ecosystem: Environmental > Aquatic > Freshwater > Lake | place: Tanzania...
CGGCGGCGGGTTCGGTGTCTCGGGAAATCAAGACGAGCCTCCCCGCGGCGGGGATGGCGATCACGCCCGACGGCTCGCGCCTCTTCGCGGTCGGCGCCGTCGGACGGGGCCGGGCCTGGTGCATCGATCGCGCCCGCGGGCGCGAAGTCTGGGACGCCCCCGCGGGACACTCGCCGGTCGCCCCCGTGCTTTCCAAGGACGGCGCGCGCCTGTACGTGTGCGATCGGTTCGCGAACCGGGTGCTCGTGCTGGACGCCGCGAACGGGAAGACCCTGACGTCGATCCCCGTGATCCGCGAGCCCATCGCGTGCGCCCTGACGCCGGACGGAGCGACGCTGGTCGTCGTGAACCACCTTCCCGCGGGACCGGCAACGGCCGATGTGGTTTCCATCGAGGTCACGCTCGTCGACACCGCCGCGGGGACCGCCACCCAGGTCCGGCTTCCCAACGGCTGTACCGCGGGACGGGGCGTGGGGCTTTCGCCGGACGGGAAGTTCGCGTACGTCACCTCGATCCTCGGGCGCTACACGCTTCCCACCACGCAACTGGACCGCGGATGGATGATGACGTCGGCCCTGAGCATCATCGATGTCGCCCAGCGGAAGCTCGTCAACACCGTGCTCCTCGACGAGATCGACCGCGGAGCGGCCAACCCCTGGGGAGTGACCTGCACGACGGACGGCGCCCGCCTGCTGGTGACCCACTCCGGCTCGCATGAGGTCAGCGTGATCGACCGCGCGAAACTGCATGACAAGCTGGACCGCGTGGCCAAGGGCGAGAAGGTCACGGCCGTGTCGACCTCCCCGCAGCAGGTCCCCAACGATCTCGCCTTCCTCGTCGACATCCGCGAACGCATCCGGCTGCCGGGCAACGGCCCCCGGGATATCGCGGTCATCGGCACCAAGGCCTTCATCGTCGAGTACTTCACCGACACGCTGGCCGTTGTCGATCCGGCAGCCTCGCCCGTCCGAAGCGTTTCGATCCCTCTCGGGCCCAAGCCCGTGCCGGATACCGTCCGTCAAGGCGAGATCTTCTTCCACGACTCGGCCCTGTGCTTCCAGCAGTGGCAGAGCTGCGCAAGCTGCCACCCCGACGCCCGGGTGGACGGCCTCAACTGGGACCTGCTCAATGACGGCATGGGAAACCCGAAGCAGACCAAGAACATGCTGCTCGCCCACCGCACCCCCCCGGCGATGATGAGCGCGATCCGCGACTCGGCCGAAGTCGCGGTGCGCTCGGGCCTGCGCTACATCCAATTCGCCGTGCGCCCGGAGGAGGACGCCAAGGCGATCGACGAATACCTCAAGTCCTTGAAGCCGGCCCCCAGCCCCCATCTCGTGAACGGGAGGATGAGCGATGGCGCACGGCGCGGCGAGAAGGTCTTCAAGAAGGCCGGCTGTGCGGATTGCCACCCCGCACCGCTGTTCTCGTCGCTCAAGCCCTATGACGTCGGAACGGGTGCCGACCTGGACAAGGACAAGGCGTACGATACGCCGACGCTCGTCGAATGCTGGCGGACAGCGCCCTATCTCGTCGATGGCCGCGCCGCGACGATCAAGGATGTCCTCACGACCTTCAACAAGGGCGATCGCCATGGCACAACGTCCGGCCTGAACGAGCAGGAGTTGGCCGACCTCGAGGCGTATGTCCTTTCCCTGTAGGCATGGGACAATAATCCCTCCTCCTAGACGTTCGGTTGGAGCATCATGAGCGAACCTTGTCCACATCGTGGCCTTACCCTTGCCCGAATCCGTCAACCCCGCTTGGACATCGTCCGCCTCTCCCTGCCAGGGAGTTCCCGGTTCTTCGTGACGGACGCCCCGGGCGGAGACGGGGGGCCCGAGCCGTTGGCGGCCGAGATCGGCGACTTCCTTAAGCAGAATGGCGCCCATGTCGCCGCGATGGACCTGTTCGGCCCGGCGGATCGGGAAGCCGGCACCCTTGCGGCCATCGAGCGAAAGTGCGGTCCGATCCGGTGGCCGGTGACGTGGATCGACGGTTCGGCATGCGCGGGCAAGGCGCCCATCGCCGCACAGTTCTATGCGATCGCCGGTCCCACGCGGCCCGTCGTGCTGGACGGTCGCGTGGTGGGTACGATCGTCGAGGACGACACGATGCGCTTCGTGGTCTTCGCCGGACTCCGTCCGGCCGACCTGAAGGCATCGCGCGGCGACCAGACGAAGTCCCTGATCCATCAACTCGAACGCGCCCTTGAACTGGTGGGGATGGACTTCCACAACGTGGTCCGCACATGGCTTTACTGCAACAAGATCCTGGAGTGGTACGACGAGCTGAACCGGGTCCGCAACGAGTTCTTCCGTGATCGCGGCGTCTACGACCGCCTCGTCCCGGCCAGCACAGGCGTCGGAACCGGCAACCCCTTTGGCGCCGCCCTGGTGGCCGACGCCCTGGCCATGGCCCCCCTGAAACCCGGGGTCTCCGTCAAGGCCCTTCCTTCCCCGCTCCAGTGCCCGGCTCCCGCGTATGGCAGCGCTTTCAGCCGCGCGGTCGAAATCACCGTTCCGGGCTGCCGTCGCATGTACATCTCCGGCACCGCCAGCATCCACCCCGAGGGCGAGACAGCCCATGTCGGCGACGTGGACGCCCAGGTGGATCTCTCGATGCGGGTGGTCAAGGGGATCCTCGACTCGGCCGGTTACTCGTGGACCGACATCAACCGGGCCGTGGCCTATTTCAAGAACCCGTCCGACGCCGGCGCCTGGGACCGGTGGGTCAAGGCCAACAGCATTCCCGCGATGCCCATCGTGGTCGTGAAGGCCGACATCTGCCGCGACGACCTTCTCTTCGAGGTCGAGGTCGACGCGCTGCGCCTGACCTGATCCCGGGACGAGGCACTGGCTGCCGCCCCCCCCTGACGCCGCCATTGCGGCGGAGATGGTCATTCGCCATACTTCGCCCACCGGAACTCCGCCGGGGGCGATCGATGGCAGGCGACACAGGCACAATTCGCGCGGCGCTGATCCAGATGGCAATGTCCGACGACCCGGCGGCCAATCTGGAGACCGCGGTCGTCCGCCTCCGCGAAGCGGCCGCGGGCGGCGCGACCGTGGCGTGCCTTCCCGAGCTCTATCGGACTCCGTACTTCTGCCAGTCCGAGGACCCGCGCGCCTTCGACCTGGCCGAACCGGTCCCCGGGCCCACGACGAACGCCCTCGCCGCCCTGGCCCGGGAACACCGGATGGTCGTCGTCGCACCCCTGTTCGAGCGGCGCGCACCCGGCCTCTACCACAACAGCGCCGTGGTCATCGAGCGCGACGGAAGCCTGGCCGGTCTGTACCGGAAGATGCACATCCCCGACGATCCCGGCTACTACGAGAAGTACTACTTCGCTCCGGGCGACCTCGGATTCCGCTGTTTCGATACGAGCGCCGGCCGGATCGGCGTGCTGATCTGCTGGGACCAGTGGTTCCCCGAGGCCGCCCGCCTCGTCGCTCTCCAGGGCGCCGACCTCGTCCTCGTGCCGACCGCGATCGGATGGCACCCCCGGGAGCGGCAGACGCTCGGCGACGCCCAGGTGGACGCGTGGATCACGGTCCAGCGCGGTCACGCCATCGCCAACGGCATCTACTGGGCAGCCGTCAACCGCATCGGCCACGAGCGCCCGGCGCCGGGACACGAGGGACTTCAGTTCTGGGGTTCGACCTTCGCCTGCGATCCCCACGGCATCATGCTGGCCCGCGCCCCCGCGGATGCCGGGGCCGTGCTGCTGGTCGACGCGGATCGCAGACGCGTGGAGGCGATCCGTCGTGCATGGCCGTTCCTGCGCGATCGCCGCGTCGACGCCGCCGCCCCGCTCGCCGCCCGCTGGCTCGGCCCCGACTGCGGATCGACGGCGCCCAGCGTCCCCACGCCATGAACCGGCTTCCCGTCACGCTCGCCCTCCTCCTGGCCGGCTCCGCGGCTGCGGCCGACCCGGTGCCGCTGACACTGGAAGAGGCCATCGCAACCGCCCTGGCCCACAACCGGGCGCTGGCGCGCGGGCAGATGCAGCTGCGGGCGCGGGAGATGGACGTTTCCCTGGCGCGCAGCGCCTTCGACACCGAGGCGGGGCCGGTCCTTCAGTCCGCAAGCCTCGGCGACAACGCCCAATGGACCTATGGCATGCAGGCCGCCAAGACGACCCCTTTCGGCACACGCGTCGGGGCCTCCGGGACGATCCTGGACCGCACCGGCACGCTGGGCGGTGACGAGCAGGCCGTCACGGTCAGCATCGCCCAGCCGCTGTTCCGCCGGTTCGGCCGGGCCGTGGCGGAGGAGCCGGTCCGGCTCCGCCTCGACCAGTACCGCGCCGAACGGCGCCACTGGGAGATGCAGCGCGCCGACCTCGTCATGTCGCTGGTGACGCTCTTCGAGACCATCGAGCGGAGCGACCGGCAGATCGAGTTCGAGACCGGCTACCTCGAACGGATCCGCCGCCTCGCCACGCTGGTCCGCGCCCACGAACGGCAGGGCCGCTCCACGCGCGTCGACGTCGTGCGCATGGATCTCCAGGCCGGCGAGACGCAGGCCCGCCTCGCCGCCCTGGTCGAACGGCGCGACGCCACCGGTCGCGAACTGGCCGAAACCCTCGGCGCAAGCCTCGACACCGTCTTCCAGCCCAAGCGGCCGCCCCCGCTCGACCTGGCGCTGCCCGACGCGGCGGCGGCGGTCGCCACGGCCGCCTCCAACCGCCTCGACCTGGCCCAGGCCCTCGACGACGCCGATATCGCCCGCCGCACCGCGTCCCTCGCGCGGCGGAACCGGTGGCCGGACATCTCGATCGGCCTGTCCATGCGTCACGCGTGGATGGATGTCTCCTCGCCCGGCATCGACGACGAACGCACCGACGTCATCGCCTCCGCCCAGGTCGACGGCTATCCGTGGCGCCATGCCGACCGGCTTGCCACGCAGCGTGCGGGACTCGACGGGGCGGCCGCCGACGCCATCGTCGACATCCGGCGCGAGGCCGTCGCCCGCGAGGTCCTGCAGACCCTCTCCGAATGCCGCCGGATCGCCGCCGAACTCGGCATCGCGGAGAGCAACCGGAAGCTGGCGGAGGACGGGGCCCGGCTCGCCCGGCGGCTCTACGAACTGGGGCGGGGCGACGCGTTCGCCCTCTCGGACGCCGAGATCCAGCTTGCCCGCGCGGAGAACCGCCTGATGGAGGTCCGCTCCGCTCACCGCGTCTCGGCCTACACGGTGCTCCACGCGATCGGCACCCTGATCGAGCATCCGCCCGAACTGAAGCCGAACGGAGACTGAGCGCATGAGCCCCCCCATCCGCATCGTCCTGTCGGTCGCGGCGGCCGCCGTTCTCGCCGTCGCCCTCCGCTCGGTCCTGTCGCGGGGACCCTCCGGCGAGACGGACGGCGAGCGGCTCGTGATCGAGGAGACCTCGTTCGAGCTCTGGTCCCGCTACGAGGGACGCATCGCGGCGCGCAGGGTCGAGACCGTCTCGTCGCGATTCAACGGCGGCGCCACCATCGTCGAACTCGCGGCGGAGGGGACGCGCGTCCGCCGCGGCGACCGGCTCGTCCGTTTCGACAGCTTCCAGGTCGAGAACGACCTCGCCCGGCTGGAACGCGAGCACGCCGTCGCGGAGTCGGAGCTGCGGAACCTGGAGAACGCCACGCTCCCGCTGGAACTCCGCGAGCTCGAAACCGCCCTGATCGAGGCCCGCGTCAACCACGGCGCCGAGGCCCAGTATGCCGAGGACTCGAAGGAACTCGTCGCGGAGGGCCTCGTTTCGGCCCGCGAGGTCGAGCGGCAGCAGTTGAAGACCGAGGGGCTCCAGTCGAAGATCGAGCAGACGGAGCTCCGGCTGAAGCTGCTGAAGGAGCACGTCCATCCCGCGCGCGTCGAGGAGGCGCGGGCCAAGCTCGACGCCGCGTCCCGCCAGCGGGCGCTCATGCAGGAGCAGTTCGCGCAATGCATCGTCACCTCGCCGTGCGACGGCGAGGTCGTCCATCTTCCCCTAGCCTTCGGAACGGAGATCCGCACGGCCCGCGTCGGCGACACCGTGTTCAAGAACCAGGAGTTCCTCTGCATCCCGGACCCGTCCGAATGGGTGGTCCGCTGCGACGTGCCCGAGCAGGAACTCGGGCGCGTCGCGCCGGGGTCCGCCGCCCTCCTCTTCCCCCGGGCCTGGCCCCAGATGACGCTGACCGGGACCGTGGAGACGGTGTCCGCGATGGCGCGATCCCGGGCGGGCGACCCGGCGGCCCGCTGTTTCCCGATGACGATCCGCGTGCTCGGCGCGCCGGCGGAGATGAAGAGCGGGCTCTCCGTGCAGGCGGCGGTGCTGTCCCACCGCGTCGACCGGACGCCCGTCATCCCCCGGTCCGCGGTCCGCTGGGACGGCGGCGCCCCCTACGCCCACGTCCCCGCGCCCGGCGGCCCGCAACGCCGCAGCCTGCGCCTCGGCCCGGGCAACGAGCGGGACTTCGTCGTCCTCGAGGGGCTGCAAGCCGGGGAAGCCGTGCTCCGATGAGCGAGGTCGTCCTGAGCCTGCGCGGCGTGTCGCGGACCTTCCGGACGGCGGCCCGCGTGGTGGAGGTCCTGAAGCGGGTGGACCTCGAGGCCCGCCGCGGCCGCCTGCTGGCCGTGGCGGGACCCTCCGGGTGCGGGAAGACGACGCTGCTGCACATCGCCGCGCTGCTCGACGCGCCGGATGCCGGGGAACGGATCTTCGACGGCATCGACGTGTCGGGCCTCGGCGGCGCGGACCTGGCCCGGCTCCGCCGCGAGCGGATCGGGATGGTCTTCCAGCGCTTCCACCTCCTGCCCCACCGCAGCGCCCTGGAGAACGTCGCGTTCCGGTTCCGCTACACGACCGTCCCCGCCCGCGAGGCCCGCGAACGGGCCCGCGAGGCGCTGGACAGCGTCGGGCTCTCGGCCGTCGCCCATACGCCCGCCCGGCTCCTGTCCGGCGGCGAGATGCAGCGCGTGGCCGTCGCGCGCGCCCTGGCGCTGCCGCCTCTGCTGCTGCTGGCCGACGAACCGACCGGCAACCTCGACGCCGACGCGGCGCGCCACGTCATGGATCTCCTGGCCGGGTGCCGGCCGCGCGGAATCGCCGTCCTCGTCGCAACCCACAATCCGCGCTGGGTCGCCGAGTGTGACGACATCGTCCGGCTGGATGGTCCGTCCCCGAAGCAGGTGCCCGGATGACGGCGGCGGTCCGGTTCCTGGCCGACGTCCGCGATGGACTCCGCTCGCGCCCCGGCCGGACCGCGATCGCCTTCACCGGCGTCGCCATCGGGCTGTTCGCCCTGACGCTGACCGTCGGCGTGCTCCGCGGTTTCCAGGAACGCGCCCGGCGCCTGACCGCCGAACTCGGCGCCCACGCCGCCGCCCTCCTCCAGGCGCCGGCCGCCGGGGACTCTGAACGCGCCTCTGAGACGCCCCTGGCGCGCCGCCACCTGGAGGCGCTGCGCGCCGCCGCGCCGGACGCGGTCTGGAGCGGGCTGGACGCCCGGGCCGCCGAGGGACCCGACGGACGGCACTCGTTCTGGCTCGTACGGACCGACGAGCACCTCGCCCGGGCCCGCAACTGGACGCTCGTGGACGGCCGGTTCCTCGACGCGGTCGACGTCCGCGATGGCGCGGCCCACGCGGTGGCGACGGAAGCCGCCCTGCGGTTGTTCGGCTGGCGGCCCGGCGACCTGGTCGCCATCGGCGACCGCATCCTGCGGCTGGTCGGCACCGTCTCCGGCGGCGACGCTCCGAGCGAACCGGCCGCCGGTATCGTCGGAGCCTCGGCCCCCGCGGTGTTCGTCCCGTGGACCACCGCCCTCCGCGGCACGGGCGGCCCCGGGAGCGACCGCATCGACGCCCTCCACCTGGCCGCGGACAGCGAGGCGGGGCTCCGGCGTGCGATCGGGATCGCGCAGCGCGTGCTGGCGGCTCCCGACCTCGCCCCCGCGGACGCGACCTGGGTCACGCCCGAGTCGCTGCTCCGCGGGCTCCGTCGCTGGCGGACCGGCGTGATCTGGGGCACGGGGCTCCTGGCCGGGCTCTGCCTCCTGCTCGGCGGCAGTTCGCTGATGGGGCTCCTGCTCTCCGACGTCCGCAACCGGATGCCCGAGATCGGGCTCCGGCTCTCCCTCGGCGCGCGGCCGCCCGACATCGCGGTCCTCTTCCTCGCCGAGGCCGTACTCGTCACGGCGCTCGCCGCGGCGGCCGCGCTCCTGGCCGCATGGCCGGTCCTCGGCATGCTGTCGCGCCAGACCGCGATCCCCTTCGACCTTCGGGGCCTGTCCGTCCCGGTCGTGCTCGGCGCCGCGCTGCTCCTCGGCGCGGCCTTCTCCTATGTCCCCGCCCGCCTCGCCGCCCGCACCTCCGCCTCCGAGGCGTTGAGAAACGACTGATCGTGCCCGTTGCCGCAATCTGCCAAGGCCGGCGGAAGCGTCAGAAGACGAGGAAGTTCTTCAGCAGAACCGCATCTATGGACGCGACATTCGGCCGCAACAACCAACATCCAACGGCGGAAGACGAGGAAGGCCGCGAGGAAGAGACCGACACCCGACACTTGCCACTCGACACCGTTCGCCCTCGACCCCCGACCCTCGCCCCTTTCCGGGGGCGAGCTCTCCCCGGCCTCGCAGTAGCTCGGCCCTCCATCACAGGAAGAGGGACGAGGGACGAGGGGCGGGGATCAACACCCGACAGCCAACATCCAACGGCGGAAGACGAGGAAGGCCGCGAGGAAGAGGCCGACACCCGACACTTGCCTCTCGACACCGTTCTCCCTCGCCCCCCGACCCTCGCCCCTTTCCGGGGGCGAGCTCTCCCCGGCCTCGCAGTAGCTCGGCCCTCCATTGGTTGGTCGTTGGCTGTTGGCTGTTGGATGTTGAACTCCGCCGCCCCGGACGGAGGATGACAACCGAATGGGGACAACCGAATGGAAACGGGCAATGAACACCGAAGGCCGGACGCTTTCAGGTTTCAGGTTTCCGCCCTCATCCTTCCTGTCTCCGCGCCCTGGAGGGGCGAGCTACAGCGAGCCCGCACGCAGGATCCCAGGACTCTCTCCCCGGCCTCGCAGTAGCTCGGCCCTCCATCACAGGAAGAGGGACGAGGGGCGAGGGGCGGGGATCAGCAACCAATACCCAACAGCCAACGCCCAACATCCAACGGGGGAAAACGAGGAAGGCCGCGAGGAAGAGGCCGACACCCGACACCTGCCACTCGGAACCGTTCTCCCTCGCCCCCCGACCCTCGCCCCTTTCCGGGGGCGAGCTACAGCGAGCCCGCACGCAGGATCCCAGGACTCTCTCCCCGGCCTCGCAGTAGCTCGGCCCTCCATCACAGGAAGAGGGACGAGGGACGAGGGGCGGGGATCAACACCCGACAGCCAACATCCAACGGCGGAAGACGAGGAAGGCCGCGAGGAAGAGACCGACACTCGACACCTGCCACTCGGAACCGTTCTCCCTCGCCCCCCGACCCTCGCCCCTTTCCGGGGCGAGTCCCCACCCCACCGCCCATTCCGTGTCGCGCATTGCCCGCCGCCGGAGGGACGGATAGAGTCGGCATCACCGGGCGCGGCCCGGGGGAGCGTGAACCGTGAGCGCAGACTGCATCTTCTGCAAGATCGTGGCCGGGCGGATCCCGTCGACGAAGGTCTACGAGGACGACGCGGCCCTCGCCTTCATGGACATCGGCCCGATCGTGAAGGGTCACGTGCTGGTCATCCCGAAGGCGCACCACGACCCGCTCACCGCGGTGCCCGCGCCGCTGCTCGCGCGCGTGATGCAGGTTGTCCAGAAGGTGGCCGCCGCGCAGATGGCGGGGTTGGGCGCCGACGGCGTGAACCTCCACCAGGCCAACGGCGCGGCGGCGGGGCAGGTCGTCCCCCACGTCCACTTCCACGTCATCCCGCGCTTCGCCAACGACGGCCACCGCTGGAACTGGAAGGCCGGGGCCTACTCCGCCCCCGCCGAGGCCGCCGCGCTGGCCGACCGCATCCGCGGGGCGCTGCAGGCGGGCGCCGGCGGTCAGGCGTAGCGGCCCTCGTCCTTCGCGGCCGCGATCATCGCGCGGATGTTCCCGAGCGGCGTGTTCTTCTCCAGGAAGTCGGACGTGGAGAAGATGAAGCGTCCGCCGGGCTTGCCGGCGCGCACGATCTCCCGCGTCTTCGCATCGACCTCGGCGGGCGTGGCGCGCTTGAGGAAGTCGACCTGGTCGAGGTTGCCGAGCAGGCAGATCCGGTCGCCGAGCTCCGCCTTGGCCTCGGCCATCGTGTTGTCGCCGCGCGGCGGCTCGGAGACCGTCTCCCAGACGGTCATGCCGACCTCGCGGTAGTTGTCGTAGAGCGAGCGCGCGAAGCCGCAGTTGTGGTAGACGGTGAAGGCGCCGGCCGCGTGGACGGCGTCCACGACGCGCTTCTCGTAGTCCTGCACGTAGGCGCGGAAGAAGTCGGGGCCGGTGGACTGCCCCCCCGCGATGTGGCCCTGGAACCCGACGCAGTCGCAGCCGGCCTCGGCGAGCGCGGCGTTGTAGGCGCACTGCGCGGCGGCCAGCCCGTCCATGAAGTGGCGGTAGAGGGCCTCGTCCTCGTAGGGCATCACGTAGATCGTGTCCATCCCGACGAGTTCCGCGGCCACGTTGAAGACGCCCGCGAAGCCCCACGGGGCCAGCACGCCGCGATCGCCGACGACGCGCTTCCATTCCGCGACCGTCTCGCGCATGTGCGCGAGGTCGGCGGCGCCGAGGGGCGGGATGAGCGCGACGAAGGCCTCGATCTCCTCGCGGCCCGCGAGCAGCGGCTTGGTCGGCGTGAAGCTGAGGCCCGCGGTCGCCACGCCGGCGAGGGGGCGCGAATCCTCCTTCGTCAGCACCATCGTCGGCGTCACGATCTGGAAGCGGCGCACCTGCATGCCGCCCTCCTGGGTCTCGGTCCGGCGGACCTCCCAGTTGTGCCGGCTGCGGCGGAGGAAATGCGGCGCCTCGAGCCCGCGGTGCTTGGCCATCAGGTCGAAGTCGAGCTCCTCGGCCAGTTCGGTCGCATCGACGACCCGATCGACGGAGGCGCGGTCCGGGTAGTGGAACGAGAGGTACTCCTCCTGGACGAACGGCGCGACGGGCACACGGTCGGGGATCTCCCCCTTCAGGGTTGCGATCAGTCGTTCCCGCGACGTCATGCGGTCTCCTCCCGCGGCGGTCGTGCCGCGGCATCGAAGCTAGGCAGTCCGGGGCCGCGCGGTCAACCGCAAAGACGGCCTCACGCCATGCCCTGGTTCATGCCCAGGATCGGCAGGAGGATGGCGAGGGCGAGCACGAAGACGAGGGCGCCGAGGATCAGGATCAGCGCCGGCTCGAGCAGGGCCATGGCCCGCGTGAGGGTGCGGTCCCACAGCTCCTCGCACCGCATCCCGGCGAGTTCAAGCATGCCCGGGAGGTCGCCGCCGGCCTCGCCGGCCTGGACCCAGGCCGGGAGCGTCGACTGGAGGGGCGCGACGCGGCGGACGGCGTCGGCCAACCGTCCGCCGTGGCGGACGGTTTCCGCCTCGCGATCGACCTCGGCCTCGACCCAGGCGCTGCCGGTGGCGCGGCCGGACATGCGGAGCGACTCGAGCAGCGGCACGCCGCCGCGCAGGAGAAGCGAGAGGGTGCGGGCGAACCGCATGCCGGAAAGCGCCGCGCGCGCGCGGCCGACGACCGGAAGACGCGCAAGGGCCCGCTCGATCCGCGCCCGGACCGCGGGCGACGCACGGAGCCTCCGCCGGCCGATCCAGACCGCCGCCGCCGCGAGGACCAGCACGGGAAGCCCCAGGATCCCCGCGATCCGGCCGGTCGCAAGCACCGCGCGCGTCAGCGCCGGCAGGGGGATCCGCGCCTCCTCGAAGATCCGCGCGAAGGACGGCAGCATGAAGCCGAGCATCAGGATCGCGATGGCGACGGCGAGCACGCCGACGACCGCCGGGTAGATCAGCGCCGAGCGAACGCGCGAGCGGATGCGGTCCTGCTCCTCGAGGAACGAGGCCAGCCGCTTCATGGAGTCGTCGAGGGCGCCCGCGCGCTGGCCGGCCTGGAGAACGGCCGTCTCGAACGGCGTCAGCGCGCCGGCGCCGTCGAAGGCGTCGGCCGGGCTGACGCCCTCGCGCACGCGGTCGCGGATCCCGGCGAGCGTCGGGCGGAGAAGGGCGAGTTCCGGCGATTCGATCAGGATGTCGAGCGCGTGCGTCATCGTGAGGCCCGCGTGCAGCAGCGAGGCGAGTTCGCGGTAGATCGCGGCCCGCTCGCCCGCCCGGCTCCACCGCGCGGCGCCGCGCCCCCCGCCCGCGGTTGCGGGCGTGAGCCGCTCGGGGAGGATGCCGCGGGCGGCGAGCCGTTCGCGCGCGTCCTTGAGACCGTCCGCCTCGACGAGGCCGCGCACCCGCCGGCCCGCGCCGTCGTAGCCCCTGTAGTCGAAGGTCTTCATGCCGCGTCGCCGCGGCCCAGCGCGCGGGCAACCTCGGCCAGGCTGGTCACGCCAGCGGCGGCCTTGGCCAGGCCGGCGCTGTGGAGCGTCCGCATGCCGGCCCCGACGGCGGCGCTCCGGAGGACCTCGAGTCCCGCGCGGTTGCGGATCGAGACGGCGACCCCGGGGGTGACGACCAGCAGTTCGTAGAGCCCTATGCGGCCGCGATAGCCGTCGAGGCACTGCGGGCAGCCGGCCGGCACCCAGTGCCGGCCCTCCGGAAACGCGCGGGCGGCCCCGGGGCCCAGCCCGGCGAGGTCGTCGGGCCCGAGGCGGCGCTCCACGCGGCACGCGGTGCACAGGCACCGCACCAGCCGCTGGGCCAGGACGCCCTTCAGCGAGGCCGAGAGCAGGTAGGGCTCGACGCCCATGTCCGCAAGACGCACCGCGGCGCCGGCGGCGTCGTTGGTATGGAGCGTGGTGAACACGAGGTGGCCGGTCAGCGAGGCGCGGATCGCGATCTCGGCGGTCTCGAGGTCGCGCGTCTCGCCGACGAGCACGACGTCCGGGTCCTGCCGCAGCACGTGGCGGAGCAGCCGTGCGAACGTGAGGTCGATCTTCGGATTCACCTGCATCTGGCTGATGCTCGGCAGGCGGTACTCGATGGGATCCTCGATGGTGAGGATGTTGAGCCGCTTCGTGTCCAGCTCCTGCAGCGCGGCGTAGAGCGTCGTCGTCTTGCCGCTCCCGGTCGGTCCGGTCACGAGCAGGATGCCCTGCGGCTCGGCGAGCAGCGCGCGAAACGCGGCGATCTCGCCCGCGTCCATCCCGAGATCGCCGAGCGAGAGCAGCGCCGAGTCGCGGTTCAGCAGACGGAGGACGATCCGCTCGCCCTCCGCGACGGGCACCGTGGAGACGCGGATGTCGATCTCGCGGGCCCCGATGCGCACGCGGGCCATGCCGTCCTGCGGCAGGCGCCGCTCCGCGATGTCCATCCGCGCCATCACCTTCAGGCGGGAGGTCAGCGCCGCCTCCAGCGGCTTCGGCGGCGAGGCCTGTTCGTAGAGCAGCCCGTCGACGCGGAACCGGAGGCGAAGCCGGTCCTCGAACGGTTCGATATGGATGTCCGACGCACGGGCCCGCAGGGCGTCGAGCAGCATGAGGTTGACGAACTGGGTCACCGGCGCGCCGTCGGCGGCCCGGAGGAGGTCCTCCGCGCCGGACGCGGCGCCCGCCGGCGGGGCGGACTCGCCCCCGGAACGCTCGAACTCGCGCACGAGGTCGCCGGCGGTCCCCTTCCGGTGGAAGTAGCAGCGCTCGATGGCGCCGTCGAGTTCCGCGGGGGTCGTCAGCACGGGCACGAGGTCGCGCCCGAGCAGCACGGCCAGGTCCTCGACGGCATCGAGGGCCTCGATGCGGCCGAGGAGCGCGGCGGTGCGATCCCCGTGCCGGATCGGCAGGGCGCGGTGCAGACGGGCCCACTCGACGGGCAGCGATGCGATGAGGTCCGAGTCCAGGGCCTCGTCGGGCACCGGGACCAGGCTGGCGAGGCCGCGCGCGCGGGCCTCGGCCGCCGCAACGGCCTCCGCCGGAGCGGCGCCCGTCTCCACGAGGACCTCGCCCAGCGGCCGCCCGGACGCCGCGCTCGCCCGCTCCGCCTCCGCCATGCGGTCGGCGGGGACGCGTCCCGATTCGACGAGGATCGCGGCGAGCCGCACGGCCGCCTACTCCTTCCGTTCCGCGGTGGGATCGACGCGTTGCGGCGCCGAGACGCCGTCGAGGCCCGTGCGCTTCTCGAGGGAGGCGCTGACCGCGTCCGCGTGGTTGGTCCCGTCGACAATGCGCGGCGTGACGAAGACCAGCAGGTTGTTGCGCCGGGAGGTGTCCGTGGAGTAGCGGAAGAGCCAGCCCAGCCACGGGATGTCGCCGAGGAGCGGAATCTTGCGCTCGGTACGGCCCTTGTCCTCGCGGATCAGGCCGCTGATGACGACGGTGGAGCGGTCCGGCACCGTGATCGTCGTCTTGATCTCCCGCTTCGCGATCGTCGGGGCGAACGCCTGCTCCGACGACCCCTGGTCGGTCACGGCCTCGATCGTGGGATTCAGGGCCAGCGTGATCTCGCGGTTGGGATTCACGTGCGGCGTGACCTTGAGCTTGATGCCCACGTCCATGCGGTCGATGTTCTGGATCACGTCGCGCGACGTTCCCGCGCCGCCCTCGATCGTCGACCGCAGCACGGGGATGTTCTCGACCACGTTGACCGTGGCCTCCGTGTTGTTCTGCACCAGGAGCGGCACGCTGGAGAGGATGCGGACGTCGCGGTCCTCGTCCAGCGCGGTGAGCAGGAACGGGATGGTCATCCCGCCGGCGGAACCATGGGCAACGCCCAGCGAAAGCCCCTGCGGGAAGACCGTCTGGCTGAGCATGTTCTGAACCGTGTCCGCGGCCCCCGGCCGGCTGCGCGCCGAGACGACCGTCTCGCCCGCTCCGGGGACCTCGATGGTGGACCAGTCCACGCCGAGATCCACCTGGCGCCCCACGTCGGTCTCGGCGATCAGGATCTCGACGAGCACCTGGCTGGGCATGGTGTCGAGGCTCTCGACGAGGTCGCGGACCCAGAGGAAGTCGGACGGCATCGCGTACACCAGCAGCGCGTTGTTCGCGATGTTGGGCTCGACGGCAATCTTGAGGCTCTTGTCCTTGTCGACGGTCTTGGTCAGGAGGGCGCTCAGGCTCTTCGCCGCCTCCTCGGCGCTGAGGTACTTGAGGAACACCGCGTTCAGACGTCCCTTGCCCGTGCCGGGCTCGACGTCCAGCAGGGCGACGATCCGCTTGAGCTCCTCGATCTGGACCGGCGTGCCGATGAGCACGAGGCTGTTGGCGGCGGGCGAGGCGACGACCATGGCGCTCGAGGGCATCGCCGCCGAGCCCTCGGCGACCTGGCGAATGTGCCGGCTGACGTTGCTCCCGGCGCTCTCCGCCCCCGCGAGGGCCGTCGCCACCTGCTGGGCGAGCTCCTCCGCCGACCCGTGGGTCAGCCGGACGACCTCGAGGGTCCGGTTCGCCCCCGGCCGGTCGAGCTCGGCGATCAACTGCTCGATGCGCCGGAGACTGTCCGCCGTCTCCGTCACGATCAGGTGGTTCCCCGGACCGAAGACGGAGAGCCCGCCGGACTTCGCCCCTCGGACAAGCGGCTCGACCGCCTTGGCCAGGTCGATCGCGTTGATGTTCGCGGGACGGAAGATCCTCGTCGCCATGCCGGAGCGGCCGGGCGCGTTGGTCCCGTCATCGACCTGGGGAACCACGAGCATGCCCTGCGTGTCGGGCAGCGGCACGATGAACGATGCCCCCTCGCGCTCGATCACCGTGAACCCGCGCGATTCCAGGATCGAGAGGAAGAGCGGATACACCTCGGCGGCCTGGATCTGTCCCGGCGAGATCACCGTGACGGATCCGACGACCTTGTCGTTCACGACGAACCGGCGGCCGGTCATCTCGCCGACGATCTTCGCGAGGATGCGGATGTCGGCGTTGTCGAAGTTGAAGCTGACCCCTCCCGCCGGCGGGGGCGCCGGGGGCGTTGGAGTCAGGCGGCGGGGGACCGGGGACGGTTCATCGGCGGCTCCCGCCGTCGCAGCGGCGAGGACGGCGGCCGCAGCCGCGCACCGCATGAAGCTCCAGCGCATGGCGCATCGCCTCCGGGATCAGCGGATGATCCCCCGTTTCGACCCCTCGATAAAGGCCGTCAGCCGATCGATCTCCGGCCCGGGGATCTCCGCCCGGATCCGTTCGACCGCCTGGCGGACGTTCAACCCCTCGCGACAGAGGATTCTCTGGGCCACGCGCAGGCCCTCCACCGCCTCCGCGGAGAACCCGCGACGCTGGAGCCCCACCGCGTTGATGGACCGCACCTCCGGAGGGGTGCCGTCCACGATCATGTACGGCGGAACATCGTTCGTCAGCTTGGTGCACGCGCCGACGTAGGCCATCGTGCCGATCCGGAGGAACTGCGGAACGCCCGCCATGCCGCCCAGGCTCGCCCGATCCTCGACGGTGACGTGGCCGGCCAGCGCGACGGCGTTGGCCAGGATGACCTCGTCCCCGACGACGCAATCGTGGGCGATGTGGGAATAGGCCATCAGGAGACAGCGCGAGCCCACCCGCGTGACGTCGCCATCGGCCGTGGCCGTGTTGATCGTCACGCACTCGCGGATGGTCGTCTCGTCGCCGATCTCGGCGCGCGGCGCGCCTCCGCGGTACTTGAGATCCTGCGTGACCGCGCCCAGCGAGGCGAACGGAAACACCCGGCACCCGCGGCCCAGCGTGAGGTGACCGTCGAGCACGACGTGCGAGAGCAGGCGCGTGCCATCGCCCACGCGGACGTTGGGGCCGATCACGCAGTAGGGACCGATCTCCACGTCCGCGCCGAGTTCCGCGCCCGGGGCGATGACCGCTGTCGGATGGATGGTGCTCATGCCGACGGTGTCGAATCCCGGCCGGTCCCGAACATCAACTCGGCCTCCGAGGCCAGTTCGCCGTCACACGTGATGGTGCCGACGAACCGGGCCATGTTGAGCCGCATCTTGAGGAACTTCACCTCGATGCGCATCTGGTCGCCCGGACCCATGATCCGGCGGAACCGGGCCTTGTCGATGGCCAGGAAGTACATGACCTGCACCTTGCCGGTGATCTTCGTCAGGAGGATGCCGCCGACCTGGGCCATCGCCTCGAGTTGGAGCACGCCCGGCATGACCGGCGCCCCGGGGAAATGCCCCTGGAAGAACGGCTCGTTGAAGGTCAGGTTCTTGATGCCCACGATCCGCTCCGTGTTGTCGCATTCGATGATGCGATCCACGAGCAGGAACGGATACCGGTGCGGCAGGAGGGTCTGGATCTCCTGTATGCCGATGACGCTCACAACGTTGCTCCTGTCCCCTTGCCGCCCGGCCCCCCTCGCCCGGGAGGAGGGCCGCCGGCATGATTCCACTGGTTCGACGGTCCGGAAGTCAGGAGCGTACCGTACGGAAAGCGTTCGGGAAACTCAAAAATGTCCGGCGGATCGGGCTCCGCGCGGACCGGCCGGCTTCCCCGGACCGCGGGGGGACGACCGCTCGATCGACTTCCCGCGCCACCGTAACCGGCCGGTCCGCGCCAGGCGGGCCAGCAGACGCGACAGGGTCTCCGGCGTGGTGCCGATCGCGACTGCGACGTCCTTCTTGGTCAGGCCGCACTGGACGACCGGCGCATCGCCGAACTGCTCCCGGAGGAAATGGAACAGGCGCACTTCGACATCCGTCGTCGTCAGCATCGGCACCCGCTCGGCCAGGTGGCGCAGCTTGCGCATCAGCATGCCGATGAAATCGTCGAGGAAGTCGTCCCGGCGGAGCAGCGCCCGCACGTCGCGCCGGGGAATCAGAAAGAGGCCGCACGGCTCGACCGCGGTCGCCGTCACCGGGTACCGCTCCCTCTCGAAGAGCACGACCTCGGCGAAGGTCTCGCCCGGGCGGACCACCTTGATCACGACCTCCGACCCGCCCGGCGCCGCCTTGTGCAGCCGGACACGCCCCCGGTTGCAGATGTAGACCGAATGCCCGTCATCCCCCTCGCGGAAGAGCACCTCCCCTTTCGCCACCTCGCGCGGGATGCACACCTCCGCCAGCGCGCGGCGGCTCGTCTCGCTCAGGCCCTGGAAGAAGTTCACCTGCGCCAGTATTGCCGTGATGTCCATGGAACGGAGAAGACCGTTTCAAGGTCCGAGTTTCAAGTTTCAAGTGGGCGGCCGGAGCCTGAACCCGAAAGGTGGACTCCCTCCCGCCCCTCTTTGCGCTTGCACGCGCCAGCCCCGCGGCCTAGCGTCGTCGCCCGACTGTCCACACGGGGAACAAATTATGAAGCCATCGCCCTCCACCGCCAGCCGCCACGCCGTCCGGATCCCGCGCCGCCGCTTCGTCGCAGGCCTCCTGGCGGGCGCGGCGTTCCAGATCGTGCCGCGTCGCGTCCTCGGCGGCACGGGACAGCCGGCGCCGAATGACGAGATCACGCGCGCCGTGATCGGCGTCGGCGGCATGGGCTCGGGCCACCTCGGCTACGGCGGCGCGCGGACCTTGGCCGTGTGCGATGCGGACGCGCAACGCGTCGAGAAGGCGCTCGCGCGCTGCCCGGACGCGAAGGGCTACCGCGACTTCCGCGAGGTCCTCGCGCGGCCGGACATCGACGTCGTCCACATCGCCACCCCGCCCCACTGGCACGGCCTGATGTCCATCGCCGCGGCGCAGGCGGGCAAGGACGTCTGGTGCGAGAAGCCGATGACCCACACCATCGCCGAGGGCATCGCCGTGCGCGAGGCGGTGCGCCGCCACGGCCGGATCTTCCGGATCAACACGTGGTTCCGGTTCGAGGGCGGCTACTACGGCTTCGGCACGCCCGTCGCGCCGATCAAGAAGGTCGTCGACTCGGGCGTCCTCGGCTGGCCCCTGCGCGCAACCGTCGGAGACGTCAGCGGCTTCTCGTGGAAGTTCGGATGGTCCGGCCTCGTGAACGCGAAACCCGAGCCCGTGCCGCCGGAACTCGATTACGACATGTGGCTCGGTCCCGCACCCTACAAGCCCTACCACCCGCACCGCGTACACGGCACGTTCCGCGGCTACTGGGACTACGACGGCGGCGGCCTCGGCGACATGGGCCAGCACTACCTCGACCCGGTCCAGTACCTGCTCGGAAAGGACGACACCGGCCCCGTCGAGGTCTCGGCCGACGCGCCGCAGCAGCACCCCGACGCGGCCGGCTCGTTCCGGTCGATCCGCATGCGCTACGCCGACGGCTGCGAGATCGTCCTCGACGGCGGCAACGCCGAGGGCCGCCGCGTGCCGTTCCTCGAGGGACCGAAGGGAAAGCTCTACAAGAACCTCGAGTCCGACGTGCCCGGCCTCCAGCGCATGCTCGCCGCGCTGCCCGACGCGCCGCCGCGGCAGACGAACTTCTACGACGCCGTCCGCAACCGCCGTCCGTTCGCGTTGAACGAACGCAACGGCCACCGGTCGTGCACCCTCGTCAACCTCGCCATCATCGCGTGGCGCCTTGGCCGCACGGTCAAGTGGGACCCGGCCATCGAGACCGTCGTCGGCGACCCCGCGGCCTCCCGCCTCGTCTCCGTACCCATGCGCGCCCCCTGGACCCTCTGAGAATCAAGGACACCACCATGAATGCACGACTTCAGGCGATCGAAGTGCGAAGCAAACCCCAAACCCCAATGCAGGAAAACGCCAAACGGATCGGAGCCCATCGATCCCTCCCTCCATCCTTCCGTCATCCCTCCCCCTTCCGTTTCTCGTCCTCTCTTCTGCGTTCGATGTTCGATGTTCGGTGTTCGATGTTCGTCCTCGCGCTCCTCGCGTCCTTCGCGCTGAACGCCTCCGCCGGCCCGGCCTCGGACATCGCCGCGAAGATGCCGGCCGACTCCCCCGCCGCCGCCGCCACCGCGTGCGAGGCGATCCTCGCGACCGGCGAGGCGGGCCTGCTCGAACTCTGCGCCGCGCTGCGGCCGCCGGGCGACGAGTCCGGCCTCCCCGCGCGATACGCACTCGGCAGCCTCGCGCTGCACGCCTCGCGACCCGGGGCCGAGGGACAGCGAAAGGTCTATACGGCGGCGCTGGCCAGGGGACTCACCGCAGCAGCCGACGTCGAGGTCAAACGGTTCATCCTCGGCCAGCTCCAGCTCGCCGGCGGGGATTCCTGGATCCCGGCGGTCGCCCCGCTGCTGAAGGACGCCGCCCTCTGCGACGCCGCCGTCGCCGCGCTCGAGGACATCGCCACCCCGGCGGCCGACGCCGCCCTTGCGAAGGCGCTTGCCGACACCGTGAAGCCTGCCGCCGTCATCCTCGCGCTCGGCCGGCGCGGCGTGAAGTCCGCCGCCCCCGCGATCGCCGCGCGCACGCAGAAGGGCGACGCCGCGATCGACGCCGCCGCACTGCGCGCACTCGCGGCCCTCGGCCAGCCGGAATCCGCATCCCTCGTCACCACCCTCGCCGCACCGGCGGCTGATGCGGCCGAGACAGCCCGCCGGCGGGCACTTCACCTCGACTACGCGCGGCGCCTCGCGGTGAACGGGCGCGTGAAGGACGCCGTCGCGATCTGCCGCGGCATGGTCGCGGCGCAGACGCACGCCGCCCGCATCGATGCGATGGACGCACTCGCCTCGATCTCGCCGAAGGACGCGGCCCCCGTGCTGCAGGAGGCTGTCGGCGCAGACGACATCGCCCTGTCCCGGGCTGCACTGCGGCGGCTGGGCGCCATCGAAGACCCGTCCGTCGGCCTGTGGATCGCCTCCCGCTTCGCCCCGGCGGCCCCGGAACTCCGGGCCGACATCCTCTGCACCCTGCGCCTCCGCGGCGACAAGGCCGGCGCGCCGCTGGTCGAGGCCGGACTGGCGGACACGAACGAGGTCGTCGTGACCGCCGCGGCCGTCGCGGCATCCGCGCTGCTTCCTGCGGACCGGCAGGCCCCGGTCCTCCTGGCCGCCCTCGGCCCCGCCGCCGCGAGCCCGGCGCGGGCGAAGGCGATCGCCGATGCGCTCGGGCGTCTGCCCGGCGACGCGCCGACTGCGGCGATTGCCGCAGCGCTGCCCGGTACGGCGTCGGTGGACGCGAAGAAGGCGATCCTGCAGGTCCTCGCCGCGCGGCGAGGCGAGGCCGCGCGGGCCGCGATCCTGAAGGCGATGGACGACACCGACGCCGCGGTGCGGACGGCCGCGGTGCAGGCCCTCGCGGCGGCCGGCACGCCGAAGGATCTTCCGAAGCTCGTGGGCGTGGCGGTCCGCGCCGCCGACCCCGAGGCCGCCGCCGCACGCAAGGCGCTCGTTTCGATCGCGGGCGACCTGCCGGCCGATGCGCGATCCGGGGCGGCGCTCGATGCATGGGCGTCGGCCGACGCCGCCGAGCGCGCGAAGCTGCTGTCCGTCTACGGCGCCCTCGGCGGCTCCGCGGCGATGGGCAGGGTCGTCGCGACACTCGGCGACGCCGACGCGACCCTGCGCGAGGCCGCTCTGCGAGCGCTGTCGGGCTGGGCCGCGCCCGAGGCCGCGCCGAAGCTGTTGGAGCTTGCGACCACGGCCGAGCCGGCCACGCTTCGCATCGTGGCGCTCCGCGGCGCGATCCGGCTCTCCCGCGACGCGTCCGCGTCGGCGAAGGACCGCCTGGCCTGGATCGACGCGGCGCTGAAGGCTGCAACGCGGGCGGACGAGAAGCGCGAGGCGGTCTCGGCCCTCGCGGAACTCGATACGCCGCCGGCCGTCGCGCGCGCCGCCGCGCTGCTGGACGATGCGGATGTCCCGCGCGAAGCCGCCCTCGCCCTCGCGCGCATGCTCGCCCCCGAGAAGCCGCCCAAGGGCGCAAAGCTCTCCGCCGACGACATCGCCGCCCTCCGCAAGGCCCTTCCCCACCTCCCCGCCGGCGACGTGAAGGCGCGCGTGGAGAAGCTCCTCCCGAAGTAGACGTCTCGATGGGCCTTGATGGGATCGACACGCCTCGGAAATCTGAGTTCTCCGGCGCGGCCTGTGCTATAGTGGAACGGAATGGAGATGGCGCCATGAGAACGCTCGATCGGATCACGTTCAATCCGGAGGTCATGGGCGGCAAACCTTGCGTGCGAGGCATGCGCGTGACGGTCGGGATGCTCGTCGGCCTGATTGCGTCGGGGAAGACCGAGGCCGAGATTCTCGCCCTCTACCCCTACATCGAACCGGACGATATCACGCAGGCATTGAAGTATGCGGCGTGGAGGGCGGAGGAGATCGAGGTCCCTCTTGCCACGGCATGAGAGTCGTTATCGACATGAATCTATCCCCTTCGTGGGTGCCGGTTCTACGTCGTGCCGGCCATGAAGTTCTACACTGGTCCGATATCGGTTCCGCCAGCGCCACCGACCGCGAGATCCTGTTGTGGGCGCGGACGCACAAGAACATGGTCCTGACGCATGATCTCGATTTCGGGGCGATCCTCGCAGCCACGAAAGCCGAGGCTCCGAGTGTTCTGCAAATACGCAGCGCGAATCCAACGCCAGAGCATTGCGAACGGATTGTGCTGCATGTCCTCTCGGCGCACGAAGCGGCGCTTACGGCCGGCGTCCTGGTATCCGCCGACGAGAGCAGCGCCCGCGTCCGAATGCTGCCGTTGCAGCGATCGTGACCTCATCATGGATCGCCACCGGCCTTTTCATGCGAGGGATGGCCGGATAGCGCGAGGTCGGATCAGGGTCGGGCCGCCGTGCCGTCGAGACCGGCGATCGGGAACTCGGCCGACGCGCTGCGGACGGACTTCATGAGCCGTTCGAACCGGGCGATCACGCCCGGGTTCTTCGCGGCAATATCGGTGGATTCGGCCGGATCGGCATCGAGGTTGTAGAGCTCCGTCACGACAGGCGGCGGGGCCTTCGACGGGTTCTTGCCCTTGGGCTGGAGGTTCTGACGGATGACCTTCCACGGTCCCTGCCAGACGGCCTGCTGCCCGCCGTAGCCGGCAAACTCGCGATACAGGAACGGGCGCTCGATCTGCAGCTTGCCGAGCAGCGTCGGGAGCAGGCTGACGCCGTCCGCCACGGCCGGCACATCCTTCGCCGCGCCTGCCACGTCGAGGAACGTCGGCAGCCAGTCCTCGAAGCCGCTGATGAAGTCGGTCGTCCGCCCCGCCTCGATCCGGCCCGGCCAGCGCGCGATGCACGGCACGCGGATCCCGCCCTCGTAGAGCGATCCCTTCAGCCCGCGCAGGCCGCCGGCGGACTTGAAGAAGCCGGTGTCCACGCCGCCGACGTCGTGCGTCGGGCCGTTGTCGGACGAGAACACGACGAGCGTGTCCTTCTCCAGCCCCAGTTCGCGCAACGCGGCGAACACCTCGCCGACCTGCGCGTCGAGGTGCGTGATGAAGGCCGCGTAGGCCGCGTGCGGCGTGCGGTGCGGCGTGTAGCCCTTGCCGCCGACGTACGGCGGATCGTCGCCGAGCTTCCCTTCGTACGCCTTCACCTCGGCGTCCGGCACCATCATCGCGAGGTGCGGGATGACGGTCGGGTAGTAGAGGAAGAACGGGCGGTCCTTGTTCGCTCGCAGGAACGCGAGCGCCTTCTCGTGGATGCGGTCGGGCGCGTAGTCGGTGCCCTTGAAGGCGGCGTAGGCGCCGGGGTCGGCGGGGTCGGCGTCCGGCGGCAGCTTCGCGTGGCCGGGGATCGGCGGGTTGTTCTTCAGCGGGAACTCGCGCCCGTCATCGCGCAGGTGGGCGGGGTAGAGCGAGTGCGCGTGGGCCTGGCAGATGTAGCCGAAGAAGTGGTCGAAGCCCTGCGCGAGCGGATCGCCCGTGCCGCCGACCGTGCCCAGCCCCCACTTGCCGAACGCGCCGGCCGCGTACCCGCGCGCCTTGAGCAGCTCGGCCAGCGTGACGGCGTCGGCGGGGATGTCGAGCTGGCCCTCCACGCCCGGACCGACGCTGCGGTTGTCGCGGATGAAGGCGCGGCCCGGGTGGCGGCCGGTCATCAGCACGCAGCGCGACGGCGCGCACACGGCGTTGCCGCTGTAGTGCCGCGTGAAGCGCAGCCCCTCCGCCGCCATGCGGTCGAGGTTCGGCGTGCGGATCATCGTCTGCCCGTAGCAGCCGAGTTCGCCGTAGCCGAGGTCGTCGGCGAGGATGAAGACGAGGTTCGGCGTCCGCGCGGGGGCGGACACGGCCGCGGCCAGCGCGGCGGCGGCGAGGATCGTGCGGGACGCGTTCATGGGCGAATCCTACCCGGCCACTCGTCCGAAGCGAGTCCGATTCGCGAACGTCCCGTGGTTGACCAATCCGGGGCCCTGTGATTCCGTCCCCCCATGAAGCGCGCCTCCGCGGGAAGCCGTCTCGTACGGGAACAGCCGCATCAAACCGGACAACGCCTGGCGGGCATCGCGGCGCTTGCATTCTCGGTGGCCGCCGCCGCCGCCGAGCCGTGGTGGCGGACGGTCACGCCGGTCGCCAGCGTGGGCGTCGGGGTGAAGGACATCGAAACGGTTCAACCGGGCGCGGCGCGGGGCGTCGGCACGCTGGGCTGGTACGGCTTCTGGTTCCTCGACCAACAGGACGCGGCCGGCTTCCTGAAACCCGGGCGCGCGAAGCTCGACGCGGCGGGCGTGAGACAAATCGTCTACTACGATGTCGGCGAGGTCGGCGACTTCGCCGGCTTCTTCGCCCCCGACGGCCGCATGGTCCGCACCGGCTGGTCGCTGCCGTGGTGGAAGGGCAAACCGGCCCTGACCGCGCGCTGGGTCGGCCTCGACGCCTTCCTTCGCGACGCGCCGTGGGCGCCGCACCCGGGCGCGAAGGCGTACGGCCTGCCCGCGTTCACGACGCCGGACGGGAAGCCCGCGGACGATCTCTACGCGACCCTCGCGCGGCGCGGGCTCGACGGGCAGTGGCACTTCGACCTCGAGAGCAACGCGGGCATCACGGACGACGCCGCGCAGCGCAGCGGCCTCGCCGGCCTCGCGGAGCGCCAGGCAGGCGCGGCGGACGTGCAGGGCAAGACCGGCTGGCCCATCGTGCGGCTGGTCGACCTCGACTTCGCCAACCCGCAGATGGCCGCCTACTGCGCCCGCGAGATCGAACGCATCATCCCCGCGCTGCGGCCGGCCGGCATCCACGCCGACAACCTCGGCGAGAACAACCTCGGCTATGCCAACCGCGGCGCCTTCGGCGCGTGGTCCGTCGCCACGTTCCGCGACCATCTCCGCCGCCGCTTCACCGCGGGCGAACTCCAGGCGATGGGCGTCACCAACGCCGCAACGTTCGACATCGCCTCCTACATCCGGGAGAAGCCCTTCGAGTCGCGCGGCCTCGCGTGGCATCCGCTGAACCGGAAATGGGCCGACGATCCCGTCTGGGCGGCCTACCGCGTGCACAAGGTCGAGACCGCCCTCGCCTACCATCGCTCGTTCTTCGCCGCCGCCAAGGCCGCCGCGCGGAAGGCGGATCTCGACTGCGCCGTCTTCGGCAACACGATCCCCATGCCGCTCGGCGGCGCGCTGATGAAGGGCGCCTGCGACATCGCCCACTTCGAGTGGAGCACCGTCCACGGCTGGTGGAACCTGCGGCCGACGGGCCTGGCGCCGACCGGACGCGTCGACTTCGTCACCCGCCTCGGCGCCGCCGTCTCCGACGCCGGCTACTGCTGGCCGAGCATCTACGTCCGCAAGGACCTGTCCGGCCCCGGCCACGAGAACCTGCACAAGACGCTGGCCTTCGACTGCCTCGCCAACCGCGGGCTGCTCGACTTCGGCCACTGGTACCGCGACGGCTACTCGCCCGGCACGCCGGAGAGCGCGGGGTTCATCAACCGGTTCATCCGCGACCACGCGAAGGTGCTGAGCGGCCGCCGCTACGTCGCCGACGTCGCCGTGGTCCACTCGGCGTGGTCCGAGATCGCCTCGTGCACCGTCTTCAATCCGCTGCCCGACCTCTTCATCGACGAGTACACCGGCTGGTGCCGCTTCCTGGGCGACACGCACCGGCCGTGGGACGTCGTGCTGCAGCAGGATCTGACGGCGGCCAACCTCGCGCGCTTCCCGGCCGTCGTGCTGCCCTCCGTGCTCACGCTGACCGACGGCGAGATCGCGGAGCTGCATCGCTATGTCGAGGGCGGCGGACGTCTCATCGCCACCGGCCTCACCGGAACGCGGCACGGCCCCGACCGGAACCTCGCCGCGCGCGCCACGGCCTTCGCCATTCCCGGCGCGACAATCGTGACGAACCGCCCCGGATTCCGCTACTGGCGGGAGAATGCCGACGCAACCGCCGCGAAGACCATGGCCGGCCTTCTCGCGGCGGCCGGCGCGCCCGCGCGCATCGAGACCGACGCGCCGGCGACCGTCGGCGTGAATCTCAACCGAGGCGGCGGTGCCGCGGCCCCGTTCCTCACGCTCGACCTGAACAACGTCGACCTCGATGTCGCGGCCGACGCGATCCGTCCCGCGCCGGCCGTCACGACCACGATCCGCCTCCCCGACGACTGGCCCGCCGGAGCGGTGAGCGTCACGTGCCTTCGCCCCGGGGCACCCGGGGAGCCGCTGCCGGCCGAGGCGGTGGCGCTGGACGCAACGGCGCGCACTCTGCGCCTGCGCGCGCCGTCGTTCGACACGATGCTGATCCTGTGCATCCGGCCCGCGAAGGGGACCTGATCGCGTCGATCCCTCGTCCGGCCCGCGGGGCCGCGAGCCCGCCCGGGGCCCGGCATCCGCCGGCCGCCGTTCGCGGTGGATGCTCTACTGGGCCTTCTTCCCGCCCTTGCCGCCCTTCTTCGGCGCCGGCGTGTCGCCGGGGATCTGGGGGAGCGGGAGGTAGTCGAAGTCGAGGATCATCTTCTCGGCGAGCGCGAAGCGCAGTTCGCGCTCGACGTCGGCGACCTCGGGCTTGCCGGAGAGGTTGTCGAGCTCCGAGGGGTCCTTCTCGAGGTCGTAGAATTCGTAGACCGGACGCGGCGTGGTGAAGTAGGTGCGCTTCAGCGGCTCCGCCAGCGTGCCGGCCTCGGCGGCGGCCTTCATCTGCTGCCAGCCGGCGCCCGAGGCCGAGTCGACGGGGCTGTAGGGGATCCACGGCGTGCAGTTGTAGATGCACTTGTAGCGGTCGCTGCGGACGCAGCGGCTGAGGTCGTAGCTGCTGTTGGACATCTGCACGGTCACCGGCGCGCTGCCGTGAGGGCCGCGCTCGGCGAAGATGTGCTTCCGCGGCTCGAACGGCTCGCCGCGCAGGAGCTTCAGGATGCTCACGCCGCTCATGCGCGCCGGTACCGCGACGCCCGCGGCGTCGAGCAGGGTCGGGCCGAGGTCCTCGCCGGAGACGAGGGTGCGGGTCGCGCCGCCCGGTTTCACGACGCCGGGCCAGCGGACGATGAAGGGCACGTTGAGGCCGGGGTCGTAGAGCGAGCCCTTGCCGTGCGGGAGCGCCTGCCCGTTGTCGCCGCAGAAGATCACGAGGCTTTTCTCGTAGAGCCCGCGCCGCTTCAGCACGTCGATCGCCGCCTGAAAGGTGCGGTCGAGGCGCGTGACCTCGCCGCAGTAGGCGGCGACCTGTTCGCGCATGCCCGGAAGGTCGGGCCAGTGCGGCGGGAGCGTGACGGTCTTCGGGTCGGGCTCGTCCTCCTTCGCGTTCCAGACGTGGTGCGGGTCGCTGTAATTGATCCAAAGGAAGAAGGGCTTGTCCTTCGGCACGAGGTCGAGGAACGCGTCCACCTGGCCGGCGACCTCCGGGTCGGTGCATGTGTTCACGAAGTCCATACGGTCGGGGAAGGTCTTGAGCCCGTGCTTCTGGAGCAGCGCGCCGATGCCCGCGCCGGCGCGATCGCCGGAGCCGTCGAGGTGGTAGCTGCGGCCGCAGACGCCGGTGAAGTAGCCCGCCTTCGACCGGAGGAGCTCCGGAAAGATGATCTCGTCGCGCGCGAGCGGCGCGCTGAAGCGCGTGATGCGGGCGGCGACGGCCGAGCGGCCGGTCATCAGCGTCGCGCGCGACGGGACGCACTGCGGGGCGCCGGTGAAGAAGCGGTCGAACCGCATGCCCTCGGCCGCGAACCGGTCGAGGTTCGGCGTCTTCACGTCCTTGCAGCCGTAGCAGCCGACGAACGGCGCGCTGTGGTCGTCGGACAGCAGGAACACGATGTTCGGCGGGGCCGCGCACGCCGCGATCGTCCACGTCGCCGCAAGACCCGCCATCCATGCTGCTCTCATGATCCGTCTCCCGTCCGGTGGTTACCCGCGATCCTCCCGCCGGGCCGCGGGAAGGTCAAGCGGGTTGCGCGGGATGGAAGGACGGAAGACGGAAGACGGAAAACGGAAGTTCTACCGAAGCGGTCCGGTGCCATCATCCGGTCCGCCGCCTTCGTCCGTGGCATTCGGTTCTTCTTCCGTTTTCCGTTTTCCGTCTTCCGTCCCGTGCCGCCGCGGCACGTACCGGCCGTCCGGCTGCCGTTCCAGCCCCGCCTTGGCGGCGAAGCGGGCCCAGGCGCGGTCGGGCTCCCCGTGGAACCGCGGACCGCCCTTGAAGCCGGGCGCCTGCATGCTCTGGATCCAGGCGGAGATCTGGCGCGAGATGTCGCGGCAGAGATCCCGCAGATCGTCGCAGGCCCGCGGATCCGCGTAGCCGAGATCCTCCGCGTGGTAGAGCTGCGAGCGGACCTCGCCCGCGGAGCCCTTGGCGTAGAAGAGGAACCGGACCAAGTCTGGCGTCGAGCCGCGCTCGTGGCCTTCGGCGAGATTCGAGGGAACGGAGACCCCGGCCCGCTGGATCTGGTCGCACAGTCCCGGTCGCCGCGGAACGGAGGCCGGCGGGTCAGGGCGTAGATCCGCCGGACAAGCTCACGGCCCGCCTGCCAGACGGGCAGATCTTCGAAGGTCTTCATCGCAGGTCCTTTCATGAACGGAACACGGAAGACGGAAGATGTGCGCCCGCACAACGCCGGCCCGTCCCGGTCCCCTACCCAAAGGAAGGAACCCGCCACCGGGAATTCCGACAGTTTCTCTTCCATCCTCCGTTTCCCGTCTTCCGTCTTCCGTCTTCCGTCCGGCCGCCGCGCGCTTGCGCGCGGCGGCCGGGCCGTGCTATGGCTGGCGCCATGAGATGCGCAGCGGTCGCGGTCCTCGCCCTCGTCCAAGCGGCGGCCGGCCTGGACTTCATCGACACCTCGATCGAGAACGCCTCCCCGCTCCGGTACGAAACGGACACGAACGGCGTGGTGCAGGTGCACCTCAACTACGACCACGAGCGCGACTCGCCCAATCGCGCGGCCGGCCACATCCACTTCGTGCTGCACGCGAAGCCCGGCACGCGGCTGACACTGGAGTTCCGCAACCTCGACAACGTGTGGAACGGCCGGCCCGGCTCCGTGGCGAAGGAACTGAAGGCCGTCTCGATCTCCGAGGACGGCAAAGCCTGGCGGCAGGTCGACACGGTGGCCCTGCCGACCAACCGCGTGCAGGTCACCCTGGAGATGCCGGGGCCGCGCCTCCACGTCGCGCGCATCGAGCCCTACCGTCTCTCCGACCTCGACCGCCTGCTGGACTCGATCCGCCCGAACCCGCTCGTGGAGATCGCGCCCATCGGGCAGACCGCCGGGGGCCGCGGGTTGGAGATCGTCCGCGTCGGCCGCGCCGACGCGCCGCACCGTGTCTTCGTCCGCGCCCGAGCGCATCCGTGGGAATCCGGCGGCAACTGGGTCGTACAGGGGCTGGTCCGGCGGCTGCTGTCCGACGACGCCGTCGCGAAGGCCTGGCTCGCCCACGGCTGTGTCTGGATCCTGCCGATGGCCAACAAGGACGGCGTCGCGCGCGGCATGACGCGCTTCAACCTGAACGGAAAGGACCTCAACCGCAACTGGGACAAGCCGGCCGACCCGGCCCTCGCCCCGGAGAACGCCGCGCTGGAGACCTGGCTCGACGGCATGACCCGCGCCGGGCGCCGGCCCCAGCTCGCGTTGGAGCTTCACAACGACGGCGGCGGCCTCCTCCACATCAGCCGCCCGGACGTTCCGGACCTCGATCGTCATCTCGCGCGCATGCAGCGCTTCGAGGATCTTCTGCGGAAGCACACGTGGTTCACGGAGGGCGCCACGAAGGCCTCGTTCCGCAATCCGGGCTCGCTGGGCGACGGCTGGCTCGAGCGCTTCGGCATCGACGCCGCGGTGCTGGAACTGAACTGCAACCGGATCGCCGGACTCGACGCCCCCGCCTGCGGCCGGCACTGGGAGACCTTCGGCGCCGGCCTCGTGCCGGTCTTCGAGGATTACTTCGCCGTACAATGAATGCCGCGCTCCTTCGTTAGTCCTCCATAGCCCTCAACCGGGCTTCACGAAAGGGACCGACATGCGCAAGCTGCTGATGACGATGCTGGCCGGGACGATCGCCGTGGCCTTCGCCGGGGACGCGATGGCGGGCAAGGGCAAGGAAAAGGGCGGGAAGAAGGACGAGTTCGCGGCGGCCGACGCCGACAAGGACGGCAAGCTCTCCGCGACCGAGTTCGTCACGATTGCCGGCGATAAGAATGCCGACAAGAAGTTCGCGAAGGCCGACGCCAACAGCGACGGCTCCGTCACGCCCGAGGAGTTGAAGGCCGCCAAGGAAGCCCAGGCCGAGAAGGGCGCCGGCAAGAAGGGCAAGAAGTAGCCGACTGTCCCGTCACAACTCGTTCCAGTTTCCAAGGGTTGGAACTCCCGGGAGCCGGGGCTTCCAACCCTTGGACGTTTCTGCAACGGGCTCAGAGGACGGGAGGCTTCGGCCCGCCCGTGACCGCGGCGAGCGGGTCCTTCGGCGGAGGCCTCGGCTCGAAGCGCTCGCAGGTGTGCGTCGCCTCGACCTCCTTGCGGTGGACGCCGCACCACTGGCGGAACGGGTTGACGACGTAGTGCGCGCAGTAGCGGCACAGCCGGCCGCGCGGGTCGTTCTTGAACACGTCGACGACGACGCTCCGGTCGGCGTCGGTGAAGACGGCGGTCTTCTTCTCCTCGCGGAAGGGAACGTCCGCCTCCGACGCGAAGGCGTGGCCGCACGCGGTGCAGGCGAGGTCCTCGCCGGTGCGCTTGAAGCCCTCGTAGCGCGGCGTGCGGAGCAGCAGCGTGTCCTTCCCGCATCCGGGGCAATGGATCTCGGCGCCCATGGCTCAGAGGTAGACGATCGCCGCCGCCGTCGCGGCCCACAGCACCACGGTGGCGAGGATCGGGAGGTCGGTCAGCAGCACCCACTCGGGGCTGCCGCCGAGCTTCTTCTGGTGGATCAGGTACAGGTAGCGGAAGACGCCGAGGATCACGAACGGCGTGGTCCAGATCATGTGGGCCGAGCCGAACTTGCGGACGGTTTGCTCCGCGAGCGTGTAGAGGGCGTAGGTCACGACGGTCGCCGCCGCGACGATCGAGATCATCTGGTCGAGCAGGTGCGGGCTGTAGCTGTCGAGGACCTTCCGGTGCGCCCCCGCCCCGTCCTCCATCTCGATCAGTTCGTGCCGGCGCTTGGCGAGGGCCAGGAAGAGCGCGAGGTTCATCGTGCAGAGCAGCAGCCACGGCGAGACCTCGACCGCGAGGATCCACGCGCCGGCCGCGACGCGGATCACGAAGCCGGCCGCCAGCGCGAAGACCTCCAGCGTCGGCACGTGCTTGAGCTTGAGGTTGTAGGCGGCCTGCAGGGCGAGGTAGGCCGCGACCGAGGCGACCAGCCGCACGCCGCTGAGCGCCGCGGCGGCGAACGCGGCCGCCACGAGGACCGCGGCGAGGACCCACGCCTCGCCGACGCCCACCGCCCCCGCCGCGATCGGCCGCCGCGACTTCACGGGGTGGAGGCGGTCGGCGTCGCGGTCGCGGATGTCGTTGACGATGTAGGCCGCGCTCGACGCCAGGCAGAACGCGACGAAGGCCTCCATCACCTCGGCGAGGCTGGCCGGATCCGTCAGGCGCCGGGCGAACACGAGGGCGGCGAACACGGCGAGGTTCTTGGTCCACTGACGGACCCGGAGCAGTCCCGCGTATGCCCGCATCCCGCTCATCGCCGTCGCGGGCCCCACTCCGGCGCCTCGCGGATGCACTCGCCGAGGATCGCCCACGCGCGCTTGAAGTGGGCGGCCTTGGGGGCGGCGCCCCCGGGCCCCGCATCGAGCACGGCCGGCCAGCCCGGCGTGGCCAGGTCGTCCGGCGGGATCGCCAGCTTCTCCCACGACTGGAAGAGCCGGCCCCAGGGGCTGGCGAGCGCCTGGTCGACGCGGGCGCGGTGCGCGGGATACCAGAAGAAGTCGTGGTAGAGGACGCTGGCGATGTAGGCCCACGGGGCGAGGAACGTCTTGAGCGACCACTCGATCGGCCGCTTCAGCGGGCCCCAGTAGATCTTGTGCTGCATGCGACTGGCGAACGTCATCTTCTTGAACGGGCCGGCGAAGTGCCAGTTCTCCGCGGCGGCCTCCCCGTCGCCGACGATGCGGATCTCCCGCGGATCGCCGCACCCCAGGCCCGCCTCGTGGGCAAGGCGGACGAACTTGAGGTCGCGGAGCGGGTCGAACCCCATCAGCTTCGCGGCGACGGCGTCGATGGCGACCATGTCGCTGGAGGCGAGCAGGACGTTCTTCACGTGCGGCGTCATGCACCGCGGGCCGGGGCCGTCGCCGGCGAAGGTGCCGTCCATGACCGCGAACAGGCCGCTGTGGATGTGCTTCTGGATGCGGAGCAGGTCGACGAGCGTCTCGTGGATCACCGGGTGAGTCCAGTGGCGCCGCTCGTTGAGCAGCCCGCCGAACGCGTTCTTCATCGCGCCGGTGGTGGTGGTGAAGACGTGCGTCTTGACCGTCGGCAGGTGCAGGATGTTGGTCCCGAGGAACTCCTTCGGGATCATGAACCCGCCGGGGTAGACCTGGTTCAGGACGAGGAACCGGTCCGCCACGTCCCCCACCGCCTCGCGCACGTTGATCCACTCGACCCCGGGCTCGTACAGGTGGACGTTCCGCAGGCCGTGGGCCTCGACGACGGGAACCTGCTTGTTCTCGCGCTCGCCGAGGCGGGCGTCGATGACGACGGTCCGGTTGTGGCAGCCGTGGATCTTCGCGGGATCGTAGCCGTCCCGCTTCATCGCCCGGATCACGCCGTCGAGCTGCCACGGCGTCGTCGAGCTGGCCGGGTAGAAGAAGTGCCAGCTGATGTTGATCTTGAGGGCGGTCTCGCGGTCGCGCGGCAGGGCCGATGCGTAGCCGGCCAGGTTCATGACCCGGTGAACGTCGTCGAGGACGGTCGCCGGGGACGTGCGGACGATGGCCACGCGGGACTCCATGCGGAAAAAATACCCTCCCGGCGGCCGGGCCACAAGCCGGCGGGCCCCGGCGCGCCCTACGTCACGGCGTTCGGGTTGGCCAGCACGGCGCCGCAGCTCGCGTTGGTCGCGAAGGCGGTGTAGCGCGCGAGCCAGCCCTTCGTGAAGCGCGGGGGCGGCGGCGTCCAGCCCCGGCGGCGCTCGGCGAACTGGGCCTCGGTGAGGCGGGCGTTCAGCGAGCGGGCCGGCAGGTCGACGTCGACGATGTCGCCGTCGCGCAGGAACGCGATCGGCCCGCCCTCGGCGGCCTCGGGCGAGATGTGGCCGATGCAGGCGCCGCGCGTGCCGCCGCTGAAGCGGCCGTCGGTGATCAGCGCGACCTTGTCGCCCAGGCCCTGGCCCATGATGTAGCTCGTCGGCGCGAGCATCTCCTGCATGCCGGGGCCGCCCTTCGGGCCCTCGTGGCGGATCACGACCACGTCGCCGGCCTTCACGCGGCCGGCGAGGATGCCCTCGCACGCGGCCTCCTGCGACTCGAAGATCACGGCGGGCCCGGTGTGCTTCTGCATCTTCGGGTCGACGCCGGCGGCCTTGATCACGGAACCCTCGGGCGCGAGGTTGCCGCGCAGCACGAGCAGGCCGCCCTGCGCGCTGTAGGCGTTCGCCAGCGGGCGGATGCACGCGGGATCGGCCGTGGCCGCGGAGGCGATCGTCCGGCCGAGCGTCTTGCCCGTGACCGTCTTCGCGCGCAGGTGGAGCAGGCCGTCGATCGTCGAGATCTCCTTCAGGATCGCGGAGATGCCGCCGGCGCGGTCGACATCCTCGATGTGATAGGCGGACGACGGCGACACCTTGCAGATGTTCGGCGTGCGGCGGGACAGCGCGTCGATGCGGTCCAGGTCGTAGGTCACCCCGGCCTCGCGGGCGATCGCCAGCGTGTGCAGCACGGTGTTCGTGCTGCCGCCCATCGCCATGTCGAGGATGAAGGCGTTGTCGAGGGAATCCCGCGTGACGATGTCGCGCGGCAGCGGGCCGCCCTCGACCGCCATCTTCACCACCAGCCGCGCGGCCTTCTTCCAGAGCGTGCGCCGCTCCGGCGACATCGCGAGCTTCGTGCCGTTGCCCGGCAGCGCCAGGCCGATCGCCTCGAGCAGGCAGTTCATCGAGTTCGCCGTGAACATGCCCGAGCACGAGCCGGGGCCCGGACACGCGGCGCACTCGAGCGCGTGCAGC
>Ga0194126_10000288_pt1 | contig 81882 bp, 53 predicted proteins | sample TA2KigC150mmetaG_FD_148641 | JGI IMG/M metagenome (GOLD analysis project Ga0194126, IMG submission 148641) | Freshwater microbial communities from Lake Tanganyika, Tanzania - TA2015035 Kigoma Deep Cast 150m | ecosystem: Environmental > Aquatic > Freshwater > Lake | place: Tanzania: Lake...
CCACGGCATCGAAGGTGTGGGCGGGCCGGTGAGCGGCGCTGAGTCGCTGGTGGTCCTCCGGCGTGAGGGTGACTCCTGTGAAGATCTCGAGGGTCCGCACGCGATAGAACTGGCTGGCTCGTGAAGGCGTGGCGACACTGACCGTGACGGGCGCTCCCGAGCCAGCGATCGGTTGGCACCACTGCCAAGCTCCGCGGGCGAGTTCGTCTCGCTGTTCCACCAGGTAGTCGCTGCCGGGTCGGGTCTGGAACTCGAAAACCAGTCGATCTGCTGCCAGGCGCGAACCGAGGAGGGCGATGGTTTCCGGCTCGCCCGATCGGGCTGCTGGACCAGGGACCGCCAAGAGCAGAAGCGCCAAGGCTAGCTCCGATGGCCCCGCCACCCCGCGGCGTGCTCGGGCAAAGAGATCGATGTTCGCGGATCGCTGCCTCCTTGAGCCCGGCGCCTGGCCAGCCAAGCCAAAGTCGAGGTTTGCCACTCGATCGAAAGGCGCCGTTTTGTGCGGGAGGAGACGACGCGAAGGTGCAGGCCGGGTCATCCGACTGCAGGTCTTCATAAGGGATATGGATATGGATCGCAGAGCTCTATTGCAGAGCTAGCCAAAAGCTGTCAAGAAGAACGCGGCCAGGCAACGAGGCATGAAGCGACACGCGGCAAAATCGGGGCTCCCTGCGGGGGGCAGAGACATCGAGCCGAAGGCGGAGGCCAACGGCCGTGGGCCGGCCCTGCCCCCGCGCACGCCTCGGGACGCGCGATTCCTCGCGCTGTTGGCGGCCGCGTGGGTGGGTGTGGGCGCTATGCTCAGCGTGGACGCGCTCTGGCTTCCCGTGGCGGTCGGGTTCGCCGTGGCTGGGGCGCTTTGGGTGGGGCGACGCCAGCCGATCTTCCTGCGCGTCCTGGTATTGCTCGCCTTGGTTTACCCTGCATGGCGAATCGTGCAACCAGGCCCGAGCCGACCGAGGGCTGCGAGTGGCGAAGGTGCGGCCCAACCCGCACCCGCTTCTCAGGCACAGAGCGACGACGCGCTTATCGGCGCGCTGGTCACGGCCGAGGAGACGCACTTGGCCCTGAGCCCGAAACTGAATGCGCTCGCCGAAGGGTTGCTCGATCTGCGGTTGCCTGGACCCGCCACGGCCGCCCGGCAGGCGTTCGCGCCTGCGGTGACCGTAGTCGACCTCGCGCCTGCGGCTGCCCCGACGGGCGCCGGCGCAGCGGTGGTCGAGTCGCACGCATGGCCGCTGGCCACCCCGGCGCAGCGCGGGGTCGAGCTGGATCTGTGGCGGCCGCTCTTGGACGGGGTGGCGTATTTCGAGCACGCCCGGTTCTTCATGCTCGAGGGAGAGCACCCGGGGGGCGACATGCTGCGGTACGAGTCGGCGAGCGGTTTCGAGGGCTTAGCGTGGATGAAGTCGGGCGAATGGCGGTCGTTGCATGCCCGCATGGGGATTGCTTGGGAACGGGAGCAGGCTGCGGATGGCCAGGTGGGCGCGTGGCAGATCGCCGCCTGGAGGACGGAGGAGATGTATTGGCACGCGAGTCCGAAACGGTTTTTCGTCGAGGCGCTGGATCGGGCGCTGCGGGCGCCGGCGCATCCGGCGGCGTTGCGGCGCTCGCAGCATTATGAAGCCACGCTGGCCTATTACCGGGAGGGCATGCAGAAGCTGCCCCATCCCTATTTCGCCCCCATCTCGGTGAATCAGAAGGAGGGCCTGGCGGTGGCCGACATCAACGGGGACGGCTTCGACGACATCTACATTACGGTGCGGCTGGGCAAGAACCTGCTGCTGATCAACCAAGGCGATGGGACGTTCAGCGAGGAGGCAGCGGCGTACCGGCTCGACCTGCCCGGTCACACGACCTGCGCGATCTTCGCGGACTTCGACAATGACGGCGATTTGGACGCGATGTTGGGGCGCAGCTTGTTACGGTCGAGTTACCTGGAAAACCGGGCGGGCTTGTTCTATCAACATCCGATCCCGAAGTATATGCCGATGGCGGTGATCTCGATGGCGGCAGCCGATTACAACGGCGACGGGCTCCTGGACATCTACCTCTGCACCTATCGACCGGCGGCCCCGGCCGGCGCCGGGACCTCGGGCGGCTACGCCCAGGCCGCCAAACAAGCCGACTTCGATTGGCCAGACGAGTTCTTCTCTCCGGAGTTGGCGAGGGAGTTCCGCCGTCGAGTGCAGGAACACGAGCAGCAGCACGGGGTAACGGTGCTGGACCAACTGGGCCCCCCGAATGTTCTGCTGGTCAACCGCGGCGGCGGGCAATTCGAGCCGGCGCCGGAGAACGACACGGTGGGGTTGTGGCGCAACTCGCTGCAAGCGACCTGGTGCGATTACAACGGGGACGGCAGGCCGGACCTCTACGTCCCCAACGACTGGGGCCTGAACGTGCTGTTTCGCAATGACGGACCGGCGGGGTTCACGGACGTCACCGCCGAAGCGGGCCTAACCTGGTACGGCTTCTCGATGGGGGCTTCGTTCGGAGACTATGACAACGACGGCCGCGACGACCTTTACATCTCGAACATGTACAGCGAGGCGGGCCGGCGCCTGACGGCACGCATTCCCGGGCTGAACAAACTGTTTGCCGAATCCGCCATGGGCAACTGGCTCTATCGCCAGGGACCGGATGGGACCTTCAAGCAGGTGGCTGGCTGGGAGCCGCCGGCGTTGACCGTGATGAAGGTGGGGTGGTCTTGGGGCGGTTGTTTCACCGATTACGACAACGATGGCTTCCTGGATCTCTACGTGCTCAGTGGCTATTACACGGCCCCGCGAGAACTGGCCTCCGGTCTGGATCTCGAGAGCAATCTCTGGCGCACCATGGTTCGCGCGGACGAGAACCTCGCGCGATCCACGTTTCGGTTTTCTCCCGAGTGGAAACGCACCCCAGCCCCCGATCGCCTCGGGCCGCAGATCGATGCGCGACTTGCAGGGGTCGAGCGCCAGGGCGAACGGATCCGGGTCCATTCCCTGCACGGCCACGAACGCAACCGTTACTTCGCCAACCGCGCCGGCCGGTCCTTTGTCGAGATCTCGGCTCTCACGGGCTTGGATCATCCGGCAGACAGCCGTGGGTTTGCGGTGCTGGATTACGATCGCGATGGCTGGCAGGACCTCGCGATGGTGAACGCCAACCAACCGCTGTTCAACCTTTACCACAACCAAATGCCCGCGGCGGGATTGGCGGGCGGCATGATCGCCCTCCGCTTCGTCGGTGGCAATCGTGCCCCGGCACCCTCGAGCCAGTACGCTTGCCGCGATGGCTACGGCGCACGGGTGGTGGTGGAGTTGGGCGAGAACAAGTTGGTGCGGGAACACCGCTGCGGGGAGGGTTGGTCCACCCAGCATTCGTCCACCATGATCGTGGGGGTAGGCGCACACGCCACCGTGGCATCGGTCTCCGTGCGCTGGCCCTCGGGCCTGACAGCCTCGACCTCGGCCGTGCCGGAGGGCACTCTCCTCACCGCCTATGAAAACCCCGCCGACTCACCGTCCGGCCAGGCCTTCACGCGCGAGTCTTATCGTCGCCCACCGCCGTTGCCTCCGCCCAGGACCCATGCGAGTTCGGTCTTCGCGGTGCGGATGCTGGACCCGGCCGCCAAACCGGCGCGGCTGCGTGCTTACACCACTTTCGCCAGCTCGGCGCCGGCCTGGACGACAGATCTGATCGTGGTGCAGCGGTTGAAGGAGGCGTTGGGTTCCGAGGGTGTGGACATCGTGGCGGTGCCGGTCGATGCGGCTGACGACACCGCGAGGCTGGCGGCCTACGCCCAGCAATGGAAACCCACGGCCCGCTTAGCTCAAATCGCTCCCGCCCAACGCGCCGAAGCCGCTGCAGCTTACGCGCGACTCTTGGGTCCAGATCCGCCTCTGCCTTCCACCGTCGTGACGGACGATTCAGGGCACATTCTCACCGCTCATGTCGGGGTGCCGAACCTCTCGACGCTGCGGAAGCTGCTGCTATCGGACTTTCGAGACGCGACCCCTTGACGAAGCCGGGTGATTCGGAGCCGCCGCTTGTTGGGCTCGGAACTTGCGCCGACGGGCGACACGCGGGAGAGTAGGGCACGAGTCATGAAAGCGAACACGCTCAGGCGGATGGCTGGCTTGGCGTTGGGGATCTTGTTCAGCGCAGGGCTCGCCCATGCCGGCAACGGCGCCCTGGAGCTTCGCAAGGGTTATTTTTGGGATCCGCAGCAAGGCGATTATTTCCTGGCCCGTGGCATGGCCTACCAGACCTGGAACCCCCCGGTCGGTGCCGATCAATCGGTCGACCAACTCCGCGCCGACTTGGTCGAGTTCAAGAAGCTGCACTGCAATTCGGTCCGGTGCGAGATGGTCTGGAGCCAGGTGGAACCGCGCGCTGGCGAATTCGATTGGACGCGACCGGATGCGTTGGTCCGGACGGCGGAGGAGTTGGGTTTGAAGCTATTCGTTTTGGTGGGATTCAATTATGCGCCGGCGTGGTTTTCCTCCGACTGGATGGCGGTGAACAGCCTGAACCGCACCTCGGTCGTGCTCAATTACGAGCATCCGGAGGTCAGGCGCACCTACGCGAACTACATTGCCAAGGTGACGGGGCGCTACCGGGACAGCACGGCGGTCGGGGCGTGGATCCTGGGCAACGAATACGCCTACTTCGATTTGTGGAACCCCGACCACCGTTTTCTGGGTTACGATCCTCATTCGCTGAGGAGCTTCCGCACCTGGCTGGCCGGGCGCTATAGCGGAGACATCCAGGCGCTCAACGAGGTCTGGGAGACGGCTTATGCCGGGTTCGAGCAGGTGGCGATGCCGCGGGTGTATCCTGCGGACCGCCATAGTCCGGCTTACCACGACCTGATCCAGTGGCGCGAAGCGAGCATCGGGGAGTACGTCGCCGTCGGTGCGGTCGCGGCCCGTGCGGCGGATCCGAATCATCTGCGGACCTACTCGATGATCGGCGGCCTGTTTATCGGGTACGACTCGGTGTACACGTGCGAAGATGCCCGGACGATTGTCGAACACTGCGCGGCGGCCGGGGCGCCGCTGGATTTCTGGTCGATCAACAACTACGCCTGGGCCACGCTCAGCTCGGAGATGCGGCTGGGGGATTTTGGCATCAGCCGGCATCGGACCGATTCCGGTCTGCCGGTTTTCATTTCGGAGACGGGCCATAGCACGACCGATAACTTGATCCCGGGCGCGGCGGCTCGGCAGGGCGATGCGCTGCCCGCCCAGATGTGGGAGGCCTTCATGGCCGGGGCCATCGGTACCCACTTGTTCACTTGGAACGACCGTGAACTCTTTGGCGGGGTCTTCCAGCGCGAGCGCGGTTTAGGCGTGGTCCATCAGAATCGAACCCCGAAGAGCCCGGCCTACGCGAACCTGACCCGGATGTTCCAACGGATGGAGGAACTGCGGGTGGAACGGCTCTTCGCCGAGTCCTCCGACCCACCGGCCAACCTCGGTCTGTTCTGGCCCAAGGCGGCCAAGATGGGGTGGCCGCGCGCCAACCAGGAGAACGCAATGCTCTGGAACGCCCTCAAACGCCTCGGGTACGAACCGCGGGTGCTGACCGATGCCGCCTTCGAGCGGGGTGAAGCGACCGACCAGCCGGTCCTGATCCTCTCGCGCTGTTACCAGATGGAGCCGCAGGATCTGGACCGGTTAAGCCGCGAGATTCTCCCCGCCGGCATCCATCTGCACGCCAACGCGGATTTGCCGGGCCGCTTCGATGCCCGCCACCGGCTGAACCCGGCCTGGCCTCGCGCCATGGACACACTGTTCGGGCTCGAGGTCACCCGTGCCGTGCCCGCTTGGGACGCGGGCGTGCTCGAAGAAGATCAGATGCGCACCTACCGCAAGCTTTTCTTGCAGGTCGTTTCCGATCTCGGGCCGCTGCAGGCCGGGTTCACCGACTCGATTCGGACCTGGAAGATCTGGCAGGATGTGCGGACCACCCGCGGCACCACGGTCGCCACCCATACCGGGATCGAGGGTGGTCACCCCCCCCACCCCGGCGCTGCACCTCACCACCGGGACCGCGCGCACCGCGGTCAACACCTTCGCCCTCGCAGATCTGCTGGTGGTGGATGCCGACCAACTTCCGCCAACTCACGATTGGGACCACCGGTACCGCTGGCTGCGCGCCATCTACCGCGACCATTTCGGGTTGATCCCGCCCATCGACCTCAGTGGGCCGGGGGCCCAATACGTGATGTCGGACACTCGCCACTGCAGCAATGGCAGCCTGTTGGTTTCCCTGCTCAACGGGCACACCAATGCCGCGCAGGTCACCCTAAACGCTCCCGCGCTCCTGCGCGGTTGGACCGTGGAAGATCTCCTGCGGGGGGGCGTGATCGAGTCCGACTCCGACGGCGTCCTCCAACTCAACCTGAGCGCTGACCAATACGTGCTCCTCCACGCGTACCCGCGTGTCGATGGCCAAGACGGTTCGCGCATCAATCCGAATCCGAACAAACTCTGGCTCGAGACCGCGCCAGCCACGGTTTGGCCCAACGACGCGGGGCACACGGTTCGCGTCGGTCACCATACGGTCGCGCCCCTCCAACTGACGCTCGCCTTCGAGCGGCTCTCATGGCCGCCTCAGACTCTGCGGCAGACTGCGCCTCTGACCATCCACGGGCGTGGGACGCGGGATCTGTGGATCGAGGTCCCAGACGCCGACCCCGCGGACATCCACCACCGGTCCACCGCGGAGGGTGGGGTTTATCGGTGGCGCGCTCGACTGTGGCAGGCCGGGCGAGCGGTCGCGGAGGCGGAGCTACCGGTGCGGCTGCTGTGGGGCGTGCGACCCCGGGTGGTGCCACCCGCGACCGTCCACGCCGGCCAGGCTTACGCGATCGAATTGGAGTGGCAAGACCTGCCGGCCTACGAACCCGACCAGGCCGGCCTGCCGTTGAGCCGCACGGCCCACTGGGAGCGCTGGGCTCAAGCGCGTCAGCACTACGATGTCGCCCTCCAGATGCTGGACCCCAGGGCAACGTCCTCGCTCGCAACCACGCACTCACTCGGGAGGGTTCCGGCAGCCGCACGGCGCATCTCCAGGCGCCGCCGACCTACACTGGCCCGGTCCAATGGCTGGCGTACTTGCGGCCCGCACCGGGCGTTTCCGTGGATGTGACGGACGACTTCGAGAATCGCGGCCCCGGGGGCCAGGCACCTGAGTTTCTCCGGCTGTGGGTACCCTATGCGTATGCCGAAGTCACAGGCCAGGTGCGGTATCTGGACAGCGGCGTGGGCGTGCCGGAGGGCCGGTTTGTCGGCGAGCAATTCGGCTTCCTGGTCTATACCAATGCCGCCACCAGCGGGCGCTGGGCCGGCTTCGGCCTCTACTACACTTACCCCCAGCTCTGGGCGCTGCCCGCCGACGCCCACCAGTGGTCCCAGTTCACCTTCTCGGCCCGGTTCCGCGAACCCACCCATCTCCCGTGCGTGGTCGAACTCCAGTTGACGGACGACCAACGGGTCAACGGCGAGATCGGTACGTTGCTTTACACCAACCGTTACCTCCCGGGACCCGATGGTTGGATGAACCTCGCCGCCACCCTCGACCAGTTCCGGCCTGCTCCCTTCGGCCCACGCTTTATCCCGGGCCGAGTCCACAAACTGGTGGTCAACATCCTCATGCTCGAACAGGGGACCACTTACGTCGGGCAGTTTGACGACATCCAATTCGATGGACCGGAACTGGCGCCACCCACGGCCTGGTCTTCCGACGTGAGGGAGGGTTTCGAGAACCGCAAACCGGGCGCGCAAAGCGGTTCCCTCGAACCGCTCCTTGCTCCCTGGGGCGGGTATGCCTATTCCGAAACCGGAACCGTCATCAAGCTGGACGAGGGCGTTCATCTGAATCCGTCCGAAGGTTCCCAGTCCGCCTTCCTCGTCGTCACCAATACCCTCAACTCCGGCAACTACGCCGGGTTCGGCCTCTTCTACGTCTTCCCGGAGGAATGGGCCCTGCCGACCGACCCCGCCGAATGGAGCCAGTACCGATTCGGTTTCGATTTCCAGGAAGCCGAGCAGCGCGCCTGCCAGATCGAGCTGCAGGTCAAGTCCGGCGCCAACGATTGGGTCGAGTTTGTCAGGTCCTACACGCCTGGGCCAGACGGCTGGGACCGCGTGGCCGCGGCGCTGAACGATCCCGGCTGGCGCACGCCCCCTGAAGTGGGCGCGTTCGACCCGGCGCACGTTCAGTCACTAGCCGTCAACGTTCGCATGCTGGAACGGCCCGCGCTGTACGTCGCTTCGTTCGACCGCATCTCGTTCGACGGCCCCGAGATGCCACTCCCGCCCGAACTCAGCTACGGCGTCTACCGCAGCGCCAATGACGCCCCCATCGACACCGACGCCGACGGTCTCCCGGACCTGGTCGAGACCGGCACTGGGCGCTACCGTTCTCCTTCCGATACGGGCACCCACCCGACGCTCGCCGACACTGATGAGGACGGCATCGCCGATGGCGACGAATTAATCGCCGGCACCAACCCGAACGACCCGACCGATGCACTCCGGTTCACGGCGGCAGATCGGCTCGCCGACGACCGCATCCGCCTGACGTGGCAGGCCCAACCCGGCCGCGCCTACACGGTCCTCGCCACCGACGACACGGACCTCGGCGCAGCGCGGTTTCTGCCCGCGCCCGGCCTCATGCGCCTGGTTCGGCCGGAGGCTGGCGACCTGGTGGTCGAGGATGCTCCCGGCTCGGGGGCACGGCCTCGGTATTACCGGCTGCGGCTGGAACCGGTGTTTTAGCTCAAATCAACTCTTGTAGGTCACCTTCCCGGCCTCGGTCACCAGGGCGTGGATGTCCTTGTCTCGCAAAGACGGATCCGTTAGACTCCGCCTTAGCACGTCGCCGCAGCGGGCGCCGACAGCTTCGAGTGCGCTCGACGCCGGCGGTCCAGCCGGTAAACCATCCAACCACCGTGCACCATACCGGCACGCAGAAGCTCGAGGGGGCGAGTACCCCGAGCGCGAAGGGGCGCACGCCGATCGGAGGACCGGTGCCGACGCTGCTGTGCAAGGTGGCGCTTCTGGTCTGCCTGGCCGCTGGGCGCTTTGGGCCCGCCGGGCACTCCGCCCAGGCCGAACGACGCAGCGGCACGTCCCCCGAGCCGTCCCCCCCCCGACGGGTCTCACCATGGCCGAGTACGCCGCCCACCTGCGGCAACAACTTCCCGCGCCACGGATTCACGGAGCCGGGCTGGAGCAAGCCCAGATCGAGGCGCGCCTGCAAGCTGATCGCGATTACCAGCAGTTGACGCGTGAACGGCTTGCGGGCAACTGGTTCGCCGCGCTCATTTCGACCAACGCCCCGGACGGTGCCGTCGTCCGAGGCCGATTCGACTCGTGGGTCGGATTGATGGAGTATCTGGCTGAGCGGGAAGTGTTGGTCGAGATTTGGGCGCCTGGCGAAGGTCCCCAGGGCGAGGCGCGGCGGCTGACCGCCGCCGAGTTAAGTCATCGGCAAGGACAACGCCACGAAGGCCCCACCTTCGTGACGGTCACCCTCCACGACCCCGCGGTTGGCGAGTTGACGACGTACCGCGTCGAGTTTGGCTTCCAGGCAGCCCAGCGCGCCCTGGCAACCGTGGCGGCTTACGAGCGGCACCGGCGGCTGCAACTGTTGTGCCGCGAGATCTTAGCGGCCAAGGACTCTTCGAGCGGTCTGCCCGACGCCCTGGCCCAGTGGGAGAAACTCCAGGCCACCGCGGCTGACCAACGCGTTGCGATCGCCGCGCGCGCGCCTCGCCCACGCAACCGGCAGGATCCCTACGTGGCCGTCGAGTATCACGTGGACGAGCAAGGTCTGTTCGCGGCGGTCGCCCAGTTCCTGCCTGCCAGCGCGCTGCAACCGCGAGTCCGCGATCGGGCCCAGGTCCTCGAGCTCAGAGCGGCCCCGGGGCAAACGCCGCGCGAAGCGCTTGGCTTTCAGACGCGGGGTGTGAGCGACCGACTCGAACCGGCCCCTTACCCGATCTCAGGTTTGGACCCCGTCGAGCTACGGATCCGGGACCCGCGCCAACCGGACCCGCGCCGTTGGAACGTGCTCGAGTTCGGTGAGTCGGCTCTGGTGCGTGAATCTGCCCTGGCCCGGTTTGCGTTGCTGAACGCGCACCTGGAATGGCAACGGAAACGCATCGCTGGCAAGCGCGCCAACCTTGCCCTGGTGGCCGAGCCCTTGATCGCCGCACTGAACATCGGCGGCGGCTTAGCCGGGCTGGGTTTTCCCGCGGGGGAAGCCGGCCGGCTCCTCTATAACGTTCTGGCCTGGCAGCTCATCGCCGATGTGCCGCGCCTCAGGCAGATGCGCGAGCTCTTCGCGGTCATGGCCGCGCGCGACCGCCATCCCCAACTGCGCGCCGTCCCGGAGCGGTTCCTCGCCCGCGAGGATATACGCCAGCTCGAAGCTGCCGGCCGCCAACTCACCGACGTCCAGATCGACGCCTATCTGGCGCAGATGAGCGACGACGACCTGCGGGCCATGTTGTTGCTGGCACAGATGGGTTTGGTGGACGCCCGCATCACAGGATTCTTGAACCTCCTGACCAGCGCGTTGCGGGTGAGCAAGGTCTCTGAGCAGCCTGGCGTTTGGCGCGATTTGTTCAATAATGTCCGCTTCGCCCTCAACGGCGAGCTCAACCTCAAGACCTTGGCGGCACTGGCCGCCGGACAGCGTGTCCTAACGCCTCTGAGCGGCACTTCACTCGAAGACCTGAGCCGCGGCCGCGGGCCTGCGCGGGCCTGGCTGCAGTACCTCGAGGTCAGCGTGGACGTGCGGGCGATTGTCAACACCCTGGTTCGCCTCACCAAGCCCACCTTCGCCCGCAAAGAACTCGAAAAGCCCCTACCCTACGCGCCGCGTCTGTCGGATCTAGCCGCCTACGAAATCCGCATCTTCGGCTTCCCACTGTTCCTCTTCTACAAGCGCGGCTTGATCAAGGCCGACCTCGAGGCCTACGAAAACGACTACGCCTATGGGCTGATCGGCACTCGGTTGGTCGAGCGCTTCCCTACCCGTGCAAGCATGGAAACCGAGATTCGCGCCGGGCGCATGGTCCCGCTTGGCTATGTGCGCGTACCCGACGGCCGCGGCGGCTGGAAGCCAACGCACCTGGCCGTCTTCGGCCACCGAATCCCCAGCGGCAAGCACGAAGACAAAACCGCGGTCGTCATCTATGGCCTCAAGGCGTACCGCGAACATTCTCAGCTTGTCGAACGCGAGCTGGAGCGGCTCCGACAATTCGAGCAGGGCCTGCGCGACGGCGCGGTGATTGAACAAATCGTCGGGGCTCCCCCCGAAACCGACGTGCCATCCGCCACCCGCGAACCCGAGGTGCACGTCGGCGCCGAGGCGGTCGCGTACCGTTACCAAGCGCGGCTGGCCCACCTGATCGAGGGGCGGCGCCAAGCGTTGCGCAGCTCTTGGGGCCTAGCCGATGAACCCGAGCTCCGGAGGTCGGAGTCGAACGCGCCGTTTGCCGAGTGGCCCTCGAATGGGTCCCACGAGGCGGAGTTGGTGGCGGTGGATCGGTTTCATAGCAGCTTCATCTATCGTCGCACGATCGACGGGCAACCCCAGGAAGTGAAGGTGGTCTTGATCCCCAGTTTGGCGCAGATCGAACGGGCGCAGGAAAAGGCGACGGAGGCAGCGGCCATTGAACAATGGCGGCGCGAGACCGCGGCGGGCCAGCGGCCGGGCCTCGCACTGCTCAACGAAGCCATCCCCCTCCACGACCGCTGGGAGATGGGGCCGCTGTTGCGCGACGCCAACGGCGCGGTGGTGGGGGCCGGCGTGCGCGCCGGTCCCGAGGCGTTCGAGGCCATGCTCGATGCTGTGGATCGGTTACCCTGCAGCGAACGCGCCCGATTCCAGTTCAATCGGTACGCCGCCACGTTGCTCGAACTGGACCTGGAGGGCGACGGCCAGGCCCAGCGGGTGTTTCTCACCCTCGAGTTCCCCCTCGGCGAGGTCCAACGCGAATGGACCCATCCGCTCACCGGCGTACGCCAGACGCTGCGGTTCGAGGACGGCCGCTGGCGGCGCGCGATCAGCGAGGATCGCATCCTCGAGCTCGAGTACGACGACCAAGGAACCGAAGTCCGCAGCCGGTCCTTTGCCAACGCGGGCTCGCGCCAGGCGCCGCAGTCCGGCCGCCTAATCGAGGAAACCGTCACAACCGACGTTTGGTGGCGCGATCTGAGCAAGCGCGGACTCGACCCGTACGAGCCGAACATCGCCAAGGTCCGCATCAACCATGTGACCGGCCAAGTCACCCACGAGACTTACGGGCTGTTTCCCTTGCCTGTCCAAACGGTGGACGAGTTCTTCATCACACGCTCGCGCTACACAGCCGAGGGCCACAATGTCCAGTCGAAGATGTGGGACAATGGGGTCGACGCGGCTGATTTTCAGCGGTCGAGGCTCGCGAAACTGCTCGAGCCGATTACCGGACGGCCGCGCTTTGCCTTGGCGTCGCAAGCGGGCGTGGCGCCCGGGTCAGCCGACCGACCTGGGCTGGGGCGCTGGTTAACTCTCCAACGCGACGACCTGGTCAAGGGCATCACGCAGACCGTGGTGATCGACCTCGCCTTGGAGGGACGGACCGTGAGTCAGGGGTTCACCGACCCGTTCGACGGCACCACCAATAGCTTCGCGGTCACGACCGCCTTCGAGTATGACGACGCTTTCCACGCCGGACTGGTGCCCGCGCGCTCCATCACCCGAGCAGCGACGGGGTTCGTGCTCACCCGCACAACCACCTTGGCCTACGATCCCGTCACAGGCCGCCTGACCGCCCGCGAGGTCGAGCACACCGGCAAGGTCCGCACCAACACCTGGCTCCGCCCCTGGCCCAGCCCGGTCGAGGTCCTGACGCAGACTCGGCGAACGGTCAACCGCCACAGCCAGCACGATACCCAGCTCGAGGATTTCGTCGGCACCTACGATCCCACCAACCGACTCTGGCACCTCGAGCGGACGCCCTGGCATCGGCCCGGCATCCCCCGCGCACCGATCTCTGAAACACGCAGTGCCTTTGGCCGATTAATCGCCCTGCGCGTGGGAGACACCTACGCCAGCCGCCCTGTCTATGACCAACACGCTGCCGAAGTCAAACGCCTCACTTTCCGTCATGATCCGACGGCTCAAGCGCCCGCGCTCGTGCACCTCGCGGAGGAGGATTACCGGTGGCTGGACGGACACCGCGACGCACGCATCGTGACGTTCTTCCACGGACGCGAATGGCCCTACGACGAATACCGGCGCCAAACCGACGCCGACGGGCGTACGGTCGTAGACGGCATTCGCTCTCTCCCGGGCCTCGAACTCCGTACCGAGCTCACTCACGACGGCCACAGCGACCGCGTGATCCGGTCTGAGGTTTTCCAGAACGGCCAAAACCGGCTGGCCCTCGAGGCCTTGCCAGAAATCCAGTCCGCGGACGGTGCCTGGCTCCTCCGGTTCCGATCCACTCCCTCCTGGGGACTGGTCGCCACCAACACCTATCGTGCCGATGATCCGGTCGGTCGGCCGCTCGCGCGCACGTACGAAAATGGAGACAGCGTCCGAGTGCTGGCGTGGTTCCCGTTTACCGCCCTTGCGCGCGTGTCCGAAGTGCAGGACCGGGAGGGACGCCGGCAAGAGCGGCGGGTGCACGAACTCCGAGCAGGCGTCATGGGTCTGCCCTACGACCTGATCACGCGCTACACGATCGATCCGTGGGGTGAACCGGCCCTGAGCCGCCGTGAAGGTCTGGTCTGCGGCACCGACATCGCCCTGTTCGAGGAACACGACGAGAACCAGGTCCTCTTCGATCTGTCCGCAGCGTACCGCGCGCCGCGGTTGGCGGTGGCCGGCACAGGCCGTGCGGGCCGAACGGTTTGGGTGGCGGGCAGACGGCAGCCGCACGTGACCGACTTGTTCCGCAGCGAGCTGCAAACTCCACCCGCGAACCGTGAAGCCAATAGCCACCCGGAGCGAGTGCTGATCATCGAGCGAATGGGACTGCGCGGCTTGTTCTACCACCCGGTCCACCGCCAGCGTCTGGATCGGAGCGGGCGCCTGCTCGAGGAAGTGACCTCGAGGATCCCGGCTTTCGAGGGGGCGACGCCCACGGAACCGGCGCTGTGGGCCGCCGCAGACGGAGCAGCCCCCGAACAGCGCTGGGTCTATCACTGCCAACCCGGGTATTGGGTCGAGGCATTCGCCGCCCCCAGCGGAGTGTTGACCGCTAGCTTCGCCACGCAACCAGCTCCGGCCCCCACGCGTTCCTGGCCGGTGAATCATTCCGGCTGGCGCCAGGTGCCTACGGAAATTCTGGGCTATCGCCGCCAGCCCGACGCAACTCCTCAGCGCGGCCCGATCCCACCTCACCCCACCGCAGACATGCTGTTTCGCCGACAGAGTGCCCCCCGCCTTTGGCAACAGAATCCACACTTGCCCGGTGTCAGCAACGCGTGGATGTCGTGGACCACAACCGCCTTCGGTGCCGATGGCCAGGCCCGGGCCGAGTCAGACACATTCTTCGACGCCGCCGGGCGGGTGGCCACGACGCTCGTGCGCCAGCCCAACAGCCGGCGGCAATCAGGCACCCGGCTCGCGTATGTCCTGCCACAACCTGCGCGCGCCTCGGCAACCAACCAAACACCCGCGGCCGGCCCAGCGCAATGGCGCCATCACAACCTCGCCGTGGGCGTGGCGGAGATCCCGGTCGAATTGGCTGGGGAGCGAGATGTCTCACGTTGCGATTTCCTGGCGGTCTATTTCCAGGGTCAGGCGCTCGGCTTACGCCTCACCGACGCGAGGGGTCGGGGCGTTGTGGCGGCCCACCTGACCCGTCATCCCGGTGCGCCAGGCAGCCTCGGGCTCTGGCCCCCGTCCGCCGCGCACGTGTTGTGGCTGCCGACCCCGATTCTACCCACTCACGGCGCGAGCCTGAGCGCGCCCTACCCGTGGGTAGACCAGGACCAAGTACTTGCGGTGGCGGTACCCCACCTGGCCCAAGCGGGCCTGGACGTGCACCGACTGACAAGCGCTACCGTCCTGGGAACGGCCGTCGTCAGGGAACAAGCCGCCGTATCGGGCCTGTTCGAGTTGGCCCACGGCGGTCCGGTGCGCTCGCCGGCAACTGACGAAAGACCCCAGTTCCAACACCAACACAACTCCAGCGGTCTGACGACATTCACCACGCGCGTCGTGCCCCGGCGGGGGCTGGGACGCCCATCCACGGCGGGCCAGATCTCGCGCATTGAACACCGCGGCCGCCGCGTCGGCCTGATTCACCCCCACGCCTGGCAGCGCCAGGCCCCCGTGTTCACTCTCCTCGACGACTCGCCGCCAGACCCACCGCAGCCCCTGTACTCGATCGCCGCGGCCCACGGCCGGTTCGTCGAGTATTACAGGGCGCACCGGGCCGAAGATACCCACATCTACACCGTGGCACACGGGTTCGGGCCCGCCAAACTCGAGGTCTACCGCAGCGGCGTGTTGGACGACGAGACTGCGCCCGGGGCATTGGCGTTTGGCGGGGAGAACCTCGTGAGCCTGCCGCTCGATAAGGCGGCCGGCGCGCTGGCGGGAAGCTTGGCGACATTGAAGAACCGCTGTGCCGCCAGCGTATTCACCCTCTGCGGCGAGCGACTCCTCGGCCGTTGGTTCGCGCCCAGCCCACGCGCCCCTCAGTTCGCCGAGTGGACGCGCCGAACGGAGACCGCAGCCGCGCAAGCGGCTGAGGTGCGGCGGTTGCCGATGCTCGCCAGTGCGTTGTTGCCGCTCCAAGAGCTGCCCGAGTCGGCACTGGTGCCCGGCCAAACAGCCGGCACGAGTCCGCCCGCACCCTTGGCCGTCCGCACCGCTTCGCTCAAGGCCTACCTGAACTTATTATCGGCTCGTTACCCGCGCACAGGCCTGATCCCGACCAGCCTCGGAACCGCTGCGGAACCGTTTGTCGACACGGTGGGCGAAGCCCAGCTCATCAAGCTGGCCGTGCAGTTGCGCGAACCCTCCCTGGCGGGGGCGTTGCTCAGCTTCTACTGGGAACGCTCCCAAGGGGGAACCCAGCGCCTCCACGCGGCGTATGACGCCCGTCACGGCGCCGCACTAACCCTGGATCCGGCGTATCCGCGTCCGATCGATGCCGCCCAGACGGCCGCAGCGCACGTGGCCATAGCCGAAGCCGCGTTCGAGCTCGGACTCGCCACCAGCGACACTCATGCTCTCGAGTTCGGCCAGAACCTAGTCACTTTGCTGCTGGAGCAGTATCGCCCGGCTCCACGGCGTCACCGCCGCCGAACACTGGGGACTGGACTGGGGACTAGCCCTGGATCGACCAGATGCGATCGTTGTGGACCTCACCGCCCGGTTCGCGCGCTTGGCTCGCCAACTGGGCCAGGTCGGGCTGGCAGAACGCGCCGAGTTGACGTTGCGCGATGTGGGCGACCAGATCCGCTGGCCGTCCGTCCTCACCGCTGCAAGCCCAAGTTCGCCCCTCCGCACCGGCCAAGGCACCGTGGTCCATCCCCGCATGCCGGGCCACCACGCCGGCCCCGGCCTCGATTGGCCGGAAACTGTGACGGTCGCCCTCGGGCAGCCTGCGCCCGAGGTGGGTGACTCACAGCCAGCGGGCCAGCCTATCGAGCGGCGCCTCACGCCGGGAAGAGATATCCGCCAGGTCTTCTGGACGGCCGCCCTGTTTCACTTGGCGTTGGTGCTGGTCACGCTCTTTTGGTGGTTGCTGAGCTGGCTCAGGCGCCGACGCTCGAGGACGCGACCGCCAGGCAGCGGTTGTCTGGTGCCCGAGGCCGTGCTGGAGTTGTCCGAGGAGCGCTGGGCCAAACGCGTCTTGGGCGCGCGAGTGCCCGCCACCAGCCCGCACACCCGCTACTCCAACGGCGCCATTGAACAGAATTTCCATATGCAGTTGCGCGCGTTCTACAAGCTGGCGATCGAGTGGCGGCTCTTGGCCAATGGTTGGCCCGAAAACGACCCTCGCTTGGTCGAGGACACCAGCGATCCGTGGCTGAACGGGCTGGATGAGTTCGCGGTGGTGGTCGGCGTCTACTCGCGGTTCGTGGTGAAGGCCGGGCGCAAGGACGGACGCCGCCGCGCCGACGTCCTGGCCGAGCACGAAGACAGCAATCACATCTGGTCGCGCCTGGTGATGTACTTCTCCGAGTCCCACCTCAACCTGCTCGGGCACTTGAAGGAATACAAGCAGGACCCGGTGCAAGCGGAACTCTACGGTGTGAGCGACCACATCGAGCTGGTCCTGCGGCTCCTGGGCGTGCGCCAGCGCACGCAAGCCCTTGACGCGCGCACCGCCTTCGACGCCCCGGCCAACCCGCAGGCCCTGGACCTGCTCATCCTTCAGCAGCCCGACGCCACCCTGGCACAAGTAGCCGAGGCGCTCGACCGCAAGCTCGGGATTCCCGTCGAGCATTTCATCCGATTTGTGCGGGGGTACAAGTCCTTCAAGGAACGCGAGCAACCCGACCCGATCCATCCTTATCTGCTCGAGTTGGCCAAGATCCTGCCCCATTTCCTGCTGATGGGGCTGGTGGGTTTGATCTGGTACAACACCGATCTGGGCGGGCTGCGACTCTATCCCGTTTTGCGCGAGCTCGCCCTGGGCCTGGCCTTCGACGTCTTTTCCCTCCTCTGGGCCGGCCCGCTCATCCTCGGCTTCGCCCTGAGCGTCATCGCCCATTACCTGGGCACCTACCGCTACCGCTGGCGCACGCGCAGCTTCGGCCAGCCCACCCTGGGCGTCGACACGACCGTGACCAGCTTCTTCCTCAAACCTGGCCGCGCCGCCACGCCCGCCATGCGCACCGGCCGCGGGTGGAACCCTCGGCTCTACGCGCGGGCAGGTTGGGTGTTGCGGGCGGTGGGCATGTCGGGGCTGGGGTGGGTCCTGTTGCGAGTCGAGCTGCCGGGCTTTGCGGCGTTCATGTTTGTGAAGGCCTTCCTGGCCACGTGTCTGTTCGTCGAGGCGGCGGCCATTTGGGTACCGCTGCTGGTCTCGCAGTCGAGCCGATGGCTCGAGGACCGCGTGGCGGGTTGCCCCCACGCGCCTGCGGCGCTCAAATCTCTCAACCAGTTGAACCTGATCCCCACACGGCCCGCGTCGTTGTTTTGGCTCTCGTTCAAGTACCATTTTCAGCCCTCGGTGCCCAGCGGCAGTTGGCGGTCTACGACCGGATGCCTGCTCTTCTACTCGGTCTTCTCCGGCGCCTTCTTCCTGGCGGGCAGTTACATGTTCAAGCAAGCCCTCGAGTTTTGGTTCCTCGAGACCTATCGACTCGGTTGGGATTTGGGCTTGGCGTTGGGCACGCTGATCTTCTGGAACACCATGTACCTGCTGCGCTTCGGCCTGTTTGTGCTGCTGGCCAGCATCGGCGCCGCCTTCGCCACCTGGCCGCTCAAGAGCCTCGCGGCCCTCGTCAGCCTGGCCTGGATCGGCTGGTGCAGCTCGGGTCTTCCCCCCGCCGAGTCGGCAGCCGCACAACCCTTGCTGACCTGGCTGCTGCTCGCGCTGGGGCTCGGGCTCTTGGCCAGCGAGGAGACCCTGCTCGCCTGGTTCCGCCGCGCGTGGGAAAGAACTGGCTCGGCTCGCCGCCGTGCGCGCCACCGCGAGGCGGCGTTAGCCGCTTTCCGGCACGATCCTCAGCGCGCCTTGGCTGTGGTGTACATGAGCGGCGACGATTTGTCGTTTCACAAGCTCACACCCACCCTGCTGATGGAGCGCGTCAGCGTGTTGCGCGAGCGGCTGAACTCGGGCGGCCTCGAACTGCTGCGCGGGCTGGGCGTCGTGCCTGACGACGCGACGCTCGGCGCGTGGTTCGGCGAGTTGTACGAACTGGAGAGGCAAGCCGAGACGACCCTATGGCACCCGCTGCAACTGGTCGTGGCCGGGACCAGGCCGACGCTGGAGGCGGAGTTGGGGCTGAATCTGACCGTGGCCACCGCCGAAGCGCGCAGTCGTTTGCTGCGGGCCTGGCACGCGCGGCGTTGGCTGGTGACGATGATGTCGACGGCCGGCCATGCGCAGGACACGGGCATTAACCTGGTGGACATCGCCCTGCGTTTGGCTCAGGAAGATCTGGGTGCCCGCACCGCCTTTTACCTCATCCAGAACAAGTACGATAACCAAGCCCACAACCGGCCGTCCCAAGTCGACTATGACCGCGGTGAGCTAGGCCAAAGGGAGAAACTGGCGCGCCTGTTGATGGCGGTGGCTCCGGGTGCGCGCGCCTACAATGTCAACGATTGGACCCCGTTCGGTTTCAAGGCGGGAGGGTTGGTGGGCATGGACCTGGTGCCCGAGGAAAGCCTCAAGCTGACGAATATGCTGGTGCTCGATCGCAACGCCAACGCCCACGATCTCGACGCGTTAATGGCCGACGTCAACGAAGCCCTCGCCGACCCGGGCGTCGTCAACGTCATCCCGGGTCGGAGCACAACCAATACCCTCACCCCGCTCGGGCAAGGCTCGCAACTGATCGAAGAAGGCCAGCGTTTCTTCACTCGCGGGGTGATGGCCCTGGGCGGCACCGGCGCGGAGACGCTCGGCACCGGCTGGGGCAATATCCAGGCAGTCTATTACGGCCGAGTCCAACGTGCCCTCTGCGATCCCGACAGCCCGAAGTTGCCCCTGACCGCCGCGGCGGGCCGCGGGGCGCCCTTCGGCGAACGGTGGGAAGGACTCATCGGCTTCGGCCCGCATGCGGATGGCATCTCGGAGGACATTTGGGGCGTCACCCAGGCAACCCATAACGCCCTCGGGTTGGGCCTGCAACCCAAGTTCCGCGCTTCCCGCACGCTCTGGCACAAGATCCGCGAGAGCTGGAGCCACGCCGAGTGGTTCTCAGCCTTCCCGCGCTGGTCCGGCGGCTACCTCCAGATGATGCTCGATCCGCTCATGCAGCGAATCAACGACGCCGGGCCCCTGTGTGTGTTCGCCAAGGAACTCCGGGCCCATGGCGGCCGGTTCTTCCTCAGCTCGCCTTTCGCCTTGTTGAGCATCCTCGCCATGCCCCTGGCCATCATCGCCGACGTCTCCCCGTTCGTGCAGATTATCATCCTCCTCTGGAACCTCGGCCTGGTCATGAACCAAGTGCTCACGGTGCTCGGCTTGTTCGCCTGCCTCAAAGCCACCGGGTTCAACCGCGCCACCGCCCTGGCGGGCGCCATCGCTGCCGGCGCGCCGGCCGCCACCGCCCCAAACCTGGCGCCGGTCGCTCCGGCCCTGGCGGCGCTGGGGTCTTTGGCGGGCGGCTTTGGCCTGGGGTTGGGGCGATGGCTTTACGCCCGAGGCCGCGACGTGATGCTCTTTGGCCCACAACTGGTCATCCACGCCTTGGGCCAACTCGTGCGCCAAAGCCTCGAGTTCGCCCTCTCGGGGGCGGCGGCCAACGACGCGCGGACCGTGAACGTAGCCTTTCGCGCCTGGGTCGGCCCGCGTGAGGATCGTCCCTCCGAGGGGTATGCGAACTTCGTGAACCTGCGCACGGTGGTATGGGGGGTTGGCCTGGTCTCGTTTGGATTGAACCTCTTCGCGCTTTCCCATCTGGATTTCCTCAACGTGCTTCTCCTGCTCCCCTCCCTGCTCTTCAGCGTGAGCACGTTGCTTGGCCCGTTTGTCATGAGCCCGAAACCGGGCCGCCACTTGGGTCACCGCGCCTGGCTGCCCAAGTCGCTGGGGTGGTTGGCCAGCTTCGCCCTCTACGTCCTGGTGGCCGGGTTGGTGACCCGAGGCGGCTGGCTGGGCTGGTCGGGCCTGCTCCTGTTCGGGTTGGGGGTGGGCTTTCTGCTCGCTTGGGGCGCGCGCTACGTGGGCTATCCCTTCCGCGTTCGCCGCCTGATTCGCCGACTCGAGCAACGGCTGACCGAGGCGGGTTTGGCAGCCGCTGAAGCGAGCCGATTGGCCCCTCAAATCGTTCGCCAAGGAGGTGGGAACCCCGACAAAGCTCGAGCGGTCTTGGACCAAGCAGGCCTCTCGCCAGAGCAGCAAAGGCGCCCCCTGGAGTGCGTCACTCGACAGATCCAGCCGTTGCTCCAACGCCCCGCGGCCGACCACCAGCACGGTTGGTTTCGGACCCGGCGCTGGGCCTGCGAATGGGGGCGCTCGTTCGTGCTGGGCTTGTTCACGTTGGTCTGGTTCTTCGTGGTCCCGATCCCCGGCTTGCTCACCGTCACCACCCCGGGGGACTACCGAGTCTCGCTTTCGCTCAGCGCCCTCCTCTGGCTGGTGGGTGGCGCCGTTGGGCTGGCCCTCGCCGGCCTTAGCGTGAGCCTGGTCCTCGAGCGGTTCACGGTCCGGGGGCTGAGGGGCCACGGCCTTAGCGCGCGCGGGGCTCGCGCCTATCGGCGGTTCACGTTGCTCAGCCAGCCCCCCGGCCGGTTGAGCGCAGTTCAAACGGCCAGCCTCCATGCCTTGTTCACTGACGCGCAGACTTACTTTGATCAGCGCAGCTACGCCTATGCCTGCAGCACCCTGCGACAGATCGAGGAAATGCTCGACCGCGCCGGCCTGGCCCGCGCCTGAGGTCCGCGCCCCGCGCGGCTCGCCGGCACACCCGACACCCTGAGGTGTCGAGCCCATGAAGCCTGTGTCCTTGCCCGCACCACCTCCGCCAGCCTCTGTCGCCTGTGCCACACCCCCACGTAAATTGTCCCATCCCGCCCCATTCACCCCACCGCGCAGCCATCTCCGGCCCTTAGTGCGTCACGGCTTCCGGGAGGTCTTCGAGCCGCGTGATATGCAGGATGGAGCAGCGGGTAACGTACTCAGCAAAGCCGTCAGCGTCCAAGTTCAGGCCGACTTCGACGGTGTTCTTTGTGACGAAGGCCGCGTCGTGGTTGGTGATGTCGTGGTGTGAGCCATCGGACATGCAGATGCGGAAGGGCCGGAAAGGCTTGGACTCCATGAGATCGCGGATCTGCTTCGCCGTAATCATGCGGTGACGATAGGACCCCGGAGGCTCCTCTGCAACAGTGCAGGGGAGGGGGAAAAAAACAATGAGGTCAATTCCCTATTGTCGAAACCCTGAGCCGCCCCTGAGGTGGTGCCAACCCTCAGGAACATGAATCCGCAACCGCCGAATCGCCTCCTTCTGTGTCTTTGCATCGAGCAATGGGACCCCCCAAGGGCGGAGCCGACCCGCGCCAGTCCCAGGGGCCTGACTGAGTAGTTCCAGCAGCCCCTGTCCCTGCAGACTCTGCTGAGCCTGCGGTTCCACCTGTCGCAACGAGCGCCGGTCGACAGAAGGATCGCCTTCGGATGCTGCAGGCTGACCCTCCCATTCCGTCCTCGGCCCAATCGCATACTCCGTCTGCCTTACATCACGAGATCCCGAGCGCCAATACAGCCCCCAGATGCCCAGGAGAGCCAGGGCCAACCCTACTACAGCCCAGCGCGCTTTCATTCTCTTTGGCTGTTCCAGAGGGTTGGTTGAAAAGACGTGAAAACAGACGACTCGTAGTCGTTGATACCCGGGTGTTTTGACCAAGTGAGGCTAATCGGCTCGTCCGCAGTGGGGTCCAGCGTTGCACCGTCGCTCTTGTCACGTGCGTAACACCAAAGAACAGCCGAACGAGTCCGCTTGGGCCAGTTGGGAACACCCACCTTTAGGTGGCTTCGAACAACCTCGGGAGGGGCTGCCTGCCTTACCCCGTCTAGAAGGCCACCTGCCGAGTCGCTGACGGGACTAGCGTAATCGGTCTCTCCAGTATCGGTAAGGGGTGTTGCCGTTGCGGTCCTCGGAATAATCGGGCAACCCATCGTGGTCGGTGTCGGTCGGCGCACCGTCGGTGGTGGCCACGTAGTGGAGTCCGATGTCCACTGGGGTGCCCGCATCCTCCTTTCCGAGGTCGTTGTTGGCGGTGTAGTGGTAGAGGCCAGCGGCCGCCGCGCGCGCGGCGCGACCGCTCCACCGATTCCGCTGGCCCTGAGCCTCAGCCCACCTGACACCGGCTGCGAGGGCGGATCTGTGGGCCTATGTATTGTCCCTCTGAGCTGGGTCGTCGGCCCAGCGGATTGGACGACCTTCGCCTCGCAAGGCGCCGGCTGGTTGGACCCGCATCGAGGGCGGAACCCTCATCGTGGGGCAACCTCAGGCCCTCGGCGCCGCCACAAACAGCATGCTTCTCGACGGCGGTACCCTGCGACTGCTCAAGCTGCTGCCGCCGGGGATGACCTCCCCAACGCTGTTGTCGTCCTTGGCGGTGAAGACCATCGCCCGGTCTGAGCCCTCGTGCTGGGTCGCCGCGAAGGTAGTCTATGGTCGAGGCTCAGTTCGCCACGGCCGCGCGAATCACCACCGAACCGACCACCCCTTCCGTCCCATCAGGGAACGACACAACAACCACGTTCTCGGCCTTCAGGGCATTCGGTTCCAGAGCGATGCACTTCGTGCTGGCGTATTCGCGGTCGGTGAAGCGCTCTGCGCTGTCCTCCAGCGGCGTCACGAGCGATTGTCCGTTCAGCGTGACCGTTGGCGATCGGCTCCGATCAGGCGGACGCGTCAGGCCGATGCGCAGGATGGCGTAGTCAATCGGCTTGGTGACGGGCACCTTGACCTTGAACACGGCGTTGCTGCCTGGCCGCGTCACCGCGTCGCCGTAGCATACCACTTCATCGACCGCCTGCGCTTGCTTCACGGGCGCGCCGAGATCAGCCACCACCACGACGGCCTCGCGGCCGGCCAGTTCCAGCCGCTCCGGAGTGGGCAAGGTCTGCTTAGAGAAAGACGAGGTGAAGTCGGGGTTGCGTCCGAAGCGCCGCAGCTCGACCTGCGTTGGCGCGATGCCATGCAAGGCCACCGTTTCTGGTCGGGCGCTCAGGTTGTTCACCGCCAGATAGAGCTTGCTGCCACTGACGAAGGCGCGCGCTTGCAGGTCCGGGTCGGTGCACAGCGCCTTGACCCGCCGCCCCGAGACGCCTTGGAAGAGCCTGTAGAAATCCATCAATGGCGTTTCCACCCAGCGGGAGTTGTCCGTGTAGTCGTAGGGCACATACAGGCTGGCGTAATACTTGGGGTTCCAGGACCACGTGTTGAAGAGGAGAAACAGCACGGCTTTTTGGACGGTGTGCGGGTGGTCCATGAACGACAGGGTGTTGGCGATGATGCTGCTGACGTGGTTGAGCGCGACAATCGAGCGCTTCTTCATTTCACGCTCGAAGCCGGTGACGTGGGGGAAATGTCTTCGGGCGATTTCCTCGGCAGCAGATTCGCCGTCGAACTCGCCCTTGGGCTGGCTGCCGTCATAGCCGCCGTGCTCGCTGATCACCATCGCGACCTCCTTGCCGAACGCGTTGATCGCGTAGTTCGGCACCAGGTCCAGCGTGTTCTCGAGCGCCAGGCCCGACTGGATTCGTCCCCGGTACTCGCCATTGGTCCAGCGCAGGTAGTCGTAAACGTGAAACGAGTAGAAGTCCAGGCGACCGCCCGTGTTGTCCATGAAGTCCTTCAGCCCGTCGAACGCCCGGTAATTGTCCCGGAAGAAGTAGGAGACGGACATGCACAGGCCGCCCACCTTGACCTCCGGGGTGGCGGCGTGCACGGCCTGCATCGTTTTCAAGTGCCAGTCCGCGAAGGGTTGCAGCTTGAAGAACGACCAGTGCGGCTCGTTGACCGGCTCGTAGAACCGCGGGCGGTCGAAGTCGGTGTAGTTGTATTTCAACACGGCGGCGGACAATTCCGCGGCGGCCTCGATGTTCCTGGGGAAGTACTCCGCATGCGTTCCGGCACGGGACTCCTTGGTATCAAAGCGGCCCATGAACTCGGGAAAGGCGTTGTGCTTGCCATGCGCTGCCACGTCGAGATTCGCACCGAAGTCGGCGCGCATCCGTTCGCTGACCGGCGGGTGCTGGCGCTGTTGGAGCGCCGTCAGGTCTGCATAACCCGGTCGGTCGGCTCGTTCCTTGATCAGGTGGCTCACGGCCTTGACCGTGCCGAGTTCGCGACCAAAGGCCACGCCCAGGTTCCGCACGAGGTCTTCATACATCGCATCGTCTTTGACCCGTTGCTCGAAGCCTTTCCCCGGATCGCACAGCCCGAAGTAGCGTTTGCGGACCAGTTCCGAAACGCCCTGGATGGCGCGAGTCGTCTGCGGTTCGACGACAAGGGAAGGCTGCGACCAATCAACGGCGCTGGCCGTTCGCGCCCCGGCCGCTCGGGATTCGGACGAACATCCAGCGACGGATGCCAGGAACAACAGGCACGGAAGCAACCGCAGTTCGGATGGGAGGCAGACGTTTCTCATGGTTCGGTTCTGATTGTCGCGAGATGTTCTCCAGGATTTCGGAAGGTGATACTGATGCCCAAACGCGTCCACGGCCACATTCTAAAGGGAGCCGGCGGAAAGGTCGCGGAGGAATTTCAGTGTGCCGTGCTCGCCGGCTTGGCGGAGCTTTCAGTCAGGGGCACCATACCAGCCGCCAAGTGGCCACCGGCACTCTGTTTTGAGAAATTCCCGTCGCTTCATGGTCTGCACTTTCTTTCGAGGTGGCTCATTGATCTGAGCATGTCACCCGACCGCAGGCGGGGAGGTACTACGAAATCTTCCATTGCTGTTGTAAGTATGCATTGCATTATTACAATACCGCTGTGATTATGCACGCATGACCGATTCGACGATCGTCCCACGTTTGTTGAACTGTCCGAGCCGCTCCTTCTTTCTCTTTGGCCCCCGCGGTACTGGCAAGAGCACCTGGCTCAAGCAGGTTTTGCCTGACGCGCCACGGATGGACCTGCTCGATACGGCCTTGCACTTGGAGTTGTGTCGCGCGCCCCATGGGCTGGAGGCCCTCGTGGGTAACCGCCCGGCCAATTCCTGGGTGGTACTCGATGAGATTCAGAAGGTTCCCGCCTTGTTGGATGAGGTTCACCGCCTGATGGAATCGCGCCGGTGGCGATTCGCTCTCTGCGGTTCTTCGGCGCGCAGATTGCGCCGGGGCGGGGCCAACCTGCTGGCCGGGCGGGCATTGACCTTGAACATGGAAGGATTCTGTTCCGCCGAGTTGGCGCGAGACTTTGACGCGCAGTTCGGCCTGGAATGGGGCACCTTGCCATCTGTCCAAACCGACCGGGAGCAGGGGGCCGATATCCTGGGGGCTTACGTGAACACGTACCTGAAGGAAGAAATCCGAGAGGAAGGCTTGGTGCGGAACGTACCGCCCTTCTTGAGGTTTCTGAGCGTGGCTGGCCAGATGAATGGACAGACAATCAATGCCCAGAACATCGCCAGGGAAGCCGCCGTGCCCCGGAGCACGGTGGATACCTACTTCGCGATTCTGACCGACACCCTACTGGGACACTTTCTTCCCGCGTGGCGGCCAGGTCTCAAGGTGCGTGAAGTCGCGCATCCCAAGTTTTACTGGTTCGATCCCGGGGTGGCCCGCGCCGCCGCCGGGTGGCTCCGCGATCCGGTGGACCGGTTATGGCAGGGCACTGCCTTTGAAACACTGGTGTTCCACGAGCTGCGCGTCTTCAACGAGTCGAGCCGCAAGCTTCGGCCCCTGGCTTACTATCGCACCAGTGCCGGCGCCGAAATTGACTTCGTGATCGAAACGCGCAAGCGCCAATCTGCGCATCCGCCCCATCTTGTGGCGGTGGAAGTCAAACTGGCTGACAAATGGAACCGTAGCTGGGAAAAGTCCATGCGCGACCTGGCCACGCAATCCGGTGTCCAGGTGGACCGGATGTTCGGCGTGTACTGCGGCACGCGCAGTTACCATTTTGGGGAGGTGGAGGTGCTCCCGGTCACCCAGTTTCTCCGCTGCCTGCATCGCGGGGAGGTCTTCTGAGCCCGGAGTAGGCCCGCTACTCCGTGAACCGGGCGCCAGCCCAGACCGCATCGCATGGTCGGAATTGATGCTCATTGCCGGCATCGGTGGTTTTTAGGCGCAGGTGTGGATGAGGCCGACCCACAGCGGGGCGCAGGCAGTCTGGTTCATGCGGTTCGGCTTGAGGGTCATCGGGATGGGGACTGCGTTTTCAGCGGGCTGCTGGTTGGTCCACCGGCTCCCACGTCCGCACCCAGTCATACCGGGTGGTTCTTTGGTCCCAGGTGCCGGTGTCCACCAGGCCGCCGTCGTCGGGGATGGGATTCCAGTCGTAGGTTTCGATCGCCATGTGGATGAACGAGGGAGCGTCCCAGGCGACCTTGGGCTCGACGTTTTCGGCCCGAAACAAACCCGGCGCACGGCCATACCAGCCCCAACCATTGGCGGTCGGATCGGTTTGCCATTTGGCGCGGTCGAGGGTTTCGCCGTCGAACTCATCCGACAGGAGGGCGACTGGCCTCCAGACTATTCCGGCCGGCTTGGGATCCTCCCCTTGAAGAAAAGTCGGCTGCGCAGAGCCCACACCAACGGCGGGGCAGACGATCAAGAACCAAAGGAATCGAGGTCCGTTCATGGCGTTTCTGGTTGGCTTGCACTTCGCCGCCATGGGAGGCCACAAGCTTCGGCGTAGCGGCGCGTCGTTGCGGCCGTCACCTAGGAGGAAGATTGTTTGTCGGCGACGACGCTGAGCCGGAGGTGCAGCACGACCGGCGTGCTTCCCCAGTGCGCCGGCGGGGTGAACGTGGCCGTGCCGTTGCGGAACGTCCCTGCGGCGGTGCGCCGGCCGGTGTGCGGATGGAACCACTCGGCCTTAAGCGGGGCGGCTGCGCCCGCGATCTTGAGCGTGAATTCACGGGGCACGTTCTGGAACGCGACGTATTCGCGGCCGGGATTCGCCAGACACCAGCCTTCGCTCACCAGGCCCTCCGAGGGCTCGAGCATCCAATAATCGGTCGCTCGCCAGAAATCGCCGAAGTGCTTGTAGTAAAGGTAACCGGGGGGGACATGGAGCGGCCGGATCACATCCCAAGCGGTGTAGGTGTAGTAGTAAGCCATGTAGCCGCCAGCCAGGGCGATCTCCCAGGCACGGCGTAGGCTTTCCTCGGGCGTCGAGTGGCCTCCACCGTAGGTCTTGTCCTCCAGACCGCCCGGGCCGGGCTCGTACTGAAATTCGACATTGACGACCGGCCACTGCCGCAGCGCGCGCTGTTTCAAGGCGGTTTCGCGCCACTTGCTGTGCTGTTGGTCGGCGCGGTAATCGCACAGGTTGTCGTACGCCCCGCTGTCGTAGGCTGCGTTGTCGTCATGCACGGTCCGGAGATGACGGTAGGGATCGGTTTCGCGGAGGTATTTCAGCCAGCCCTGCTTGTAGGCGAGGTCCTTCTCGTTGTGGGCTTCTTTCGAGAAATCCCAGATCAGGTTCGGATACGCGGCGTAGCGGGCGACCAGCCAGCGGAAGTACAGGCTTTCCTCTTGGCTGCCGTGCGCCGGCCATTTGACCTGCTTGTTGTACACCTTGATCAGCATATGCGCCTGCATGCCGCGCTCGCTCAACGCGGCCATCACCCGATCGTAGTGCCGCCAATAGGCGAGGTTCATCCGGCGGTGATCGGGTTGCTCGTTCGAGCCCTCCCAGGCGTAAAGCGCCGGCGGGCCGTAATCGTCTGGGCCGGTCTTGCCCTTCCGCCAGCCGGTGTCGTGGGCGTAGGCGTTGAGGATCACGTAGTTGAAGCCGTGACGAGCCAGGATATCGAGCGACTTCTCCACGGTGGACACCCCCGGCTGGCCCAAGTCCAGCGCCCAGAGCCAGTCATATTCGTAACCCTGGAGGAAGAAGCGCGTGCCGTCGTCAAAGACAAAATGCCGCGGATGCGCTTGGTCCACGCGCAGGACGCCGTGAACGTTCGGATTCGGGTTCTTCCCGCAGGTGAAGCTGGCCGTCCGACCGTCGAGTTCCTGCAGGTCAGATTGGGTGACGAGCGTCCACGTGCCTTCCACCGTCGGTGCACAGCGGATCTTCCACGTGCCGTTGCCGTCGAAGAATCCTGGTAGGGTGAATTCCCTGCCGTCCGGCCCTTTGACCGCGGCGGCGAAACCTACCAGGAACGGATTCGGCGGCTGAGCCTGGGCGGCAAAGGTGAAATCGTGCGGCTGCCAGCGCGGAACCGCTGCTGGCGCGGCGGGTGGTGCGGAGGGGGCTGCGGCAGCCAGTGCCACCGGGAGCGCGGCCAAAACGAAACAATGGACGAGGCAGTAGTGCGGGGTTCTGGACTTCATAGCAGTAGCTGGAATCACTGCGAGGAACGCTAACGCGTGAGGCGTCCCCGCTGTCCATGTGACTTTGCGTTTTTCTCTTGTGCTTTTGCGTCGGTCCGGCGGCGCCCGTTCGATTGAACGTCGTTCACCGCCGCGTCGCTGTTGTCCGAGTCGCTGGGGGACCTTAGGTCGAGCGGGATATTGAACATGATGCCGCGTTGGCGCGCGCACCCCCGGTTCGCCTCTTCGAAGGCGGCTTGCCTGCGCCTTGGTCGCTTGCCTTTGTCGTCCACCTTTGTCGACCGCCTTTGACGGAGAGTCGCCCAGGGCTGACGCGGTTTGACTGGCCGGGAGGCAGCGGGCGAGACGCCCGCTCTCCGTTGGATGGGGGTGCGTGTCAGCAGGGCTTCAGGTCCCGGTGCCGTCTGCCGATGAGACCGGTTAGCGAACCTGTTTGTGGCCGATCGCCGCCGAGATCGTTGACCCACGTGGGTCCACCGCGAGTCCTGGCAGGTTGCCTTTGGAGGAACGACGTTGGCCAGAGAGGTGTGCGAACACAGATGAACAAGGTGCTGGTCATCAAGTATTTCGCCGCTCGGTTGACCCGGCGCGTGCCCATCGGGGCGTGGACGTGCGGGTTGAGCCTGCTCATCGGCTCTAGTGCTGCAGGTCAGCCGGCAGACGAGACCGTCACCTTCGAGGGCCTGAGCGATGGCGAGCTCGTCCAACACCAATACGCCGACCGCGGCGTGTTCTTTGTCAGTGGCCAGGGCCAATTGCTGCCGGTCATTGTTCGAATTCCCAATCCGAATCCATGGTTCGCCCCGAACCACGTCGCCAATTTCGGCGTGGGGGGTGGTGAGTTCTACACGCCGAGCGCCAAGGGCGTGTTCACCACGAGCCGCCAACGGGTTGGGCTTGCCGTGGGCTACCTCGGTTACGCTGAACCCGGGAACGAAACGGCCCAAATCACCCTGCGCGCGTTTAACGCCCAAGGCCAATTGCTCGCCCAGACCGGCCCGGTGACGGTCCATGCCGGCCGAGGGGTCAGCACGCCGTTGCAGGTCGAATCGGCGCAACGCGATATCGCCGCCTTCGAAGTTCGCGGTCAGCCTAGTCTCGATAGCAACAAACCGCTGGCTTTCGACAATCTCACCTTCGATGTGCCCCCAGCGCCCTTGCCGCCGGACTTTGGGCTGAGCACGGAATTGTCGGTTGTACTGGGCCAAGGCGGTTCCGTGAGCGTTCCCATCTCGATCAACCGGCTCAACGGTTCCGTCGGTGCCCTTCAGTTTTCCGCGGCGGGATTGCCAGGGGGGGTGACGGCGGCGTTTTCGCCTAACCCGGCGGACGGCCAGCAGGTGTTCCTAACGCTCACCGCCACTGAATATGTCCTCCCGAATGGCGCCGACCCCGCCGCCGTGACCATCAAGGCCTCGCCGCTCGATGCCAACGCAGGCATGGCCGAGCGCACCGTGCCCCTGCTGGTCTTCCTACGAGCCAATTACACCCTCACCATCGAGGGAGCCGACACGGTCGAGGTGGGCCCGTGTTTGGCGAACCAGGTCACCGTACGCGTGACTCGCGATCACACTTTCCAGGGCGCAGTCACGCTGGCGGTCACGCGCCTGCCGCCCCTGGTAGAGGCGAACTTCCAGCCGCCGCTGGTCGACTTCCAGAACGGGAATCTCATGAATACCAGCGTCCTGCGCTTCGCCGTCGCTCCCGGGGCGAACTTCCAAGACGCCTGGGTGGTCGTCGAGGCCAGCAGCGGCAACCTGCTGCCCACCCGAGCAGTGGTGAAACTGGTCCAAGCCAACGGTGAGATCGTCAGCTTTCGACCCAACCGCGGCGAGGCGCCGTATGCATTGCGTCCGGGCACCGAGGTCAGCCTCGCGGGCCGGGGTTTCTGCCCAGGGGCCGTCGTCCGTTTTGGGAACACTGACGCGCTGGCGACGCCGACCTTCGTCAGTCCTGACGGCACGGAGTTGCGGGTGCGCGTGCCACGACTGGCTACCGATGGCCCGCTGGTGTTGCTGAAGCCCGACGGCAGCCAACTTGTGTCCGCGGAGAGCTTCCAGGTCCGCAGCTTCCGCAATACCTTGGCTTATGCGTTCGTTAATTCGGCCGATTTCCAGTCTGCCGTCGGTGGCTACGGCTTCAACGAAGTCCAAGAACTCTTCGGCTACGACCAAACGCATGTCGCCTTCCCTAACCCGCTCTGCCCTTGGATCTGCCCGGACATCGTGGTCGAGGACCCGTTCGCCCATCTCTTGGCCAGTATCGCCAGCGAAGTGTTGGACCAAGGACAATGCCAGGGCTTTGCGCTCTCGAGCCAGCGGCTCTTGCACGGCGATCGCACCTTAACCGACTTCCCATTCCAGGCCAACGCCGCCGAGCCGACTCTTTGGAACCTCCAAGGGCCCGAGGACTTGGGTGGACCTTCGGCAGCCTTGTCTCATTTCATTCACCTCGAGCACCTGGCGCAGTTGGGTGCTGAGTATCTCCATCATTGGCTGACCACGGCCGCTTGGAACCTGACGCAAGCCAATAGCCGCACGATCTACCAGGATTTGATCGAGGCGCTCAACGCCGGCGAGTATCCGATGCTGGCGATCCGAGACGGCATCAGTGGCCATGTGGTGGTCGCCTACGACCTCGAGGCGATTGGCTTCAATGAATACCTGGTTCATGTCTACGATCCGAACCTGCCCTTCATCGCCGCCGAGAACAACCTGCTCGGCGGCCTCCACCGCGACCGCGAAGAACGCAGCCGCATTCATGTCACCGCCAACAACCGCTGGTCGAAGTGGCACAACGACCGCTTTTGGAGCGGCAGCTTCGATACCCTGGTCATCGTCCGTTACCAGGACGTTCCCTTGCGTCCCTCCTTGCCCACCTCCCTGAAGGGACTGACCACCCTCATTTTTGGGGGAGCCGTCCAAACGACCCAACTTGCTGACGATGCCGGGCGCACTTGGCTCGGGGCCGACGGCCACCTGAACCTCGAGCCCGCCACTCGGCTACCCGAGGCGACCCAGTTTGCGCCCCTGGCCGGCCCAGCGGTCGGCGGCGCACAGATCGTCCTGCTTGGCGCCGAAGGGACTTACACCCACACGGTTCGCGGGACCGGCGCCGGCAGCTACTCGACGACTCTCCTCGGCTTCCATTACGTGGCGCGGCTCCTCGACGTGCCGGTCCACCTGGACCTCCACGACACGGTCCGTTGGGATACCGATCGTCCCGGCATTCAGTTCGTCGCCGAGACAACCGGCAAACCGTTGACGCTCGAGGTCACCGTGCGTGCGCCAGACGGCGCAGTTCGCACCGCCCGCTTGACCACTACCAGCTCGAGCGGCGACCTCAACACCCTCGCTTTCTACGACTCCGAGCGCGCCCAGGCCACGTACCGGCACGGCGGCCCGGCAACCTCCTGTTCGCTGACGCTCACCCAGGCGGACGCTTGGGGTACCACCAGGGCCTTCACCGCTTCACCTCTGTATGTCGATGCGGGAGGCACAATCGACATCGCACCGGCCGATTGGACTGACTTGGCCACCGGCGTTGTGACCTTGACTTACACGGACGGTGCCGGCCACCAGCGGGAGGAAGTCTACGGTGGCGCTGGCCCCGCTGAACTACCTTCGATCCGCAGCCAACCGCATAGCCACACTGTTGACGAAGCTGCCGACGCAACCTTCGCGGTCCGTGCCACGGGGACAACCCCGCTCGCCTACCAATGGCAATTCAACGACACCGACTTGGCCGGCGCCACCGACCCAACTCTCGCGCTGACTCAAGTCACCGCCGCCCACGCTGGCGCTTACCGTGTCCGGGTTAGCAACTCGGCTGGTTGGGTGATGAGCGACCCAGCGACGCTCTTCGTGCGTGCTGCCCCAGTCGAGGTCATCCGGATCGAGGTGCAGCGCCTGGGCACCGGCCTCGAGCTCGCCTTCGAAGCCGTCCCTGGCCGGAGGTACGTGGTGGAATGCTCCGAGCACTTGACCGCTGGTTCCTGGCGTGTCCTGCAAGAAGTACCCGCGGTAGCCCTGGCTCAACAGTTGGCGATCAGCGACGGTCTCAGCGAGGGCGTTCGGTTCTACCGCGTGTTGGCGCGCTGAAAGCTCGGGGTGGTGGGTCAGGTTGAGGGGTTAGGTTGCGGAAGAGGCAATCGGCTGGAATTCGGCGACTGATTCGTGACAGAATGTCGCCGCACATGAAAACGGCCCCTTGCTGCCTGAGCCGGACCCACCATCCCACTCCGTCGCCGGAGCGTTGCCTGTGGCGGGCTGCCCACCCCCTCTCCGCTCAGCTCTCGGGCGGCCATGACGTTCGCGTGCGGGCCTCCGCTGCGCCATCTCGGTCCGTAGCCGACCGGCTAGGCCCGCGGCTGCCTGCGCCCAGCCGGTTGCAGTTACGACTGGGCGTTGCCCTGGTGCTGGCAGCTTGGGCGGGCGCGGCGGGAGGCCAGGAAGAGGGCGCCGTGGCCGCGGTGGTCGAGGGCTCGCCAGAGTCCAGCGCGCGTCCGTCGCTGGTCGAGCGATGGGCGCAGCCGCCTGCGGCCGGGCGCATCGCCAAGATCATCCATAACTGGCCGGACGCTCCGCAAGCGCAAGACGCCCTGATCGAGAGACTGGTCGCGCAGGGCTTCGGCGGCGTGGTGTGCAATGTGCATTCTGACCAGTATCTCGAGAGCGAGGCGAAATGGGCCGCGTTCGGGCGCGCAGTCCGCGCCGCCCGCGCGGCGGGTCTGGCCCTTTGGCTCTACGACGAACGAGGCTATCCCTCGGCCAACGCCGGGGGACTAGTCTTGCGCGATCATCCCGAGTGGCAGGCGCGCGGCCTGCTGATTGCGGAAGTGGAAGGCGGCGGTGAAGTGGTCTCGCTGGCCGTGCCGCCGGGCGAGCCGTTTCTGCGGGCGGCCTTTCCGGTGCTGGCTGGAGAGATCCAACTCGAGGGCAAAGTCGAGCTCTCAGACCGGGTGGTGGCCGGCCGGTTGTCTTGGCAACCGCCCGCCGGTCGTTGGCGCGTGTTGGCGATTAGCGAAAGCCCGCTTTACGAAGGCACGCACGCCGAGCTGAATCTGCATGCGAAACTGCCGTATCCGAACCTGCTGTTGCCGGAGCCCACGGCCCGGTTTCTCGAGCTCACCCACGACCGCTACGCGCGTCATCTGGGCGAAAACCTCGGTCAGTGGTTTGTCTCCACGTTCACCGACGAACCCTCCCTGATGAGCGTTTTCCTGCGGCGCATGCCCTATCGCGTCTTGCCCTGGGCACAGAATCTCGCGGCTGAATTCAAGCAGCGTCGCGGCTACGCCCTCGAGCCGTTCGTCCCGGCGTTGGTGGCCGAGGCGGGCGCGGCCGGGCGCAAGGCGCGCCATGACTACTGGCGGACGGTGGGTGAACTGGTGTCGCAGAATTTCTTCGGCCAAATCCAACAATGGTGTGCTCGGCACCAAATCCCCTCGGGGGGTCATCTGTTGGCCGAGGAGAACCTGTCAGCCCATGTGCCGTTGTACGGGGATTTCTTCCAGTGCGTCCGCCGCCTGGACGTGCCGAGTATCGATTGCCTGACCAGCTTGCCGCCGGAGGTGCCGTGGCACATCGCCCGACTCGTGAGCAGCGCGGCCGAAGTGGAGGGTAAATCGTTGGTCATGAGCGAAACCTCGGATCACGCCCAGCGTTGGCGCGCCGCTGGTGACGCGCGCCCGGTTCGCAACGTGACCGAAGCGGAGATCCGCGGGACGTGCAACCGTTTGTTCGTCAGCGGCGTGAACCGCATCACCAGTTACTACAGCTACGCCGGCTTGAGCGACGATCAAGTCCAGCGTCTCAACCAATGGGTCGGCCGCTGCGCCACGCTCCTGACGGGGGGGCATCAGGTGGCGGACGTGGCCGTGGTTTACCCGGTCGAGAGTCTCTGGCTGCGGTTCTTCCCGAGCCGCCTCTGGGCCCAGGAAGCGTCCGAGGCGGTGCGGGTCGAGAACGTCTTCCGCTCGGTGGCGGACGGGCTGTTCGCCGCTCGACGCGATGTCACCTTCGTGGACGGCCAGGCGCTCTGCCAGGCGCGCCCAGAGAACGGCACGCTGGCGCATGGGTCGCTGCGCTGGCGGGTGATCGTGTTGCCGATGGCCGACACGCTGCCGCTGGCGGCGTGGGAAAACCTGGCCGCCTTCGTGCGCCAAGGCGGTGTGCTCGTGGCAGTCGGGGCCCTGCCTGCCCACAGCGAGCGCGAGTTTCCAGCGCCGCGCGTTCAAGCGCTGGCGCGGGAGTTGTGGGGTGAACCTGGCGACCGCCCTTGGGTGACGGCTAACGGCGCCGACGGCGCAGGGATCTACTTGCCCGAGGGCGCCGCGGGTCTTCTGCCGGGCCTGCTCGATCGGGTACTCGAGCCCGACGTGCGCGGCGTGGACCGACGCGCCCCGCTGCGCGTCACTCACCGCCGCATCGATAACCACGAGGTTTACTTCCTCATCAACGACAGCGCCGAACCGTGGTCGGGCCAAGTCGAGTTATCCGTCAGTGGCCCCGGCGAGCAATGGAATCTGGCCACGGGTCAAGTCGCGGCCTTGGCTGCTGGCAGCCGCTGCCGCATCCACCTGGACGCCTACGGCGCCACCCTCCTGCGGTTCCCCGCCGCCCGCCCCGGTCATCGTCGACCGTTGCGCACCGGGGCACTGCCGAGCCTGAAACTCGAGGAGCTGCCGGTGACCGACGTGGCGCTGGCAGGAGGCGAGTTCGTGCGTCACGAATGGAGCGCCGCCGGCCCGCCAGGTCCATCGGCCGGCTCGACTAGGGGGTGGCACGCGCGGGCGACGCTGACCAAGTCCCACGTGGACACCTTCTTATTCGTGCGCTTGGCGCATCCGCCGGGCTACGACTTGAGCGGGGCGGATCTGCTGGTTTTCGAGAGCGTGGTGCCGGCGGGCCAGCGGACACCGACGCAACTGTTGGTCATTCTGCGCGAAGCCGATGGCAGCGATTACCTGGCGAGCACCGGCCGGGCCTTGAGTGCCCCTGGCCACAGCCAAACCTTCCTTCCGCTAAGCCGCTTCCAGGTGGCCGGCTGGTCCCAGGATGAAAATGGCCGCCTCGACCCCGCGACCGTCTCCGAGATCCGCATCGGATGGGGTGGCTACCTGGGCGCCCAGGACGAAGTGGTCGAGTTCAGTCTGTTGAACCTGCGCTGCGGTCGGGAGCCGTGAACGGCGGCAGACCCCGGGCTCGGGTCCGTGCCGAGACGAATTCCGAGCTCGCTACTGGGCGTTTGGCTCGCTGGCCAGGCGCGCCGAGACACAGCGCCGCCCCGGGTACCCAGCCAAATCCACCTTTACAGGCTGGCGCCGGTTCGTTAAGGCTTCGGCCATGTCAACGGTCGTGAGCAGGCTACTCCTCGGGTGGGTCGTGCTCGCCCTGGCGGGCTGCGCCACCACGCCGATTACTAACGTGACGCCGCGCCAGTGCGTTCGCACCCCGCAAGGCCTCTGCTTGGTCGAGGCCCGCTGGGACGCCGAGGGCTTCAACGTGAAGAAGGACAGCATCCAGGCGCAGGTGATGGTCGGCTTGGACTTCTACCCGATGCAACGCGTCCCCAAGACCGTCAATCGCTGGGAAGCCTTCGTGCCCGTGCCGGCGGATCAGCGCTTCCTGAATTACCGCTACAAGTTCGACTACGAGTATAACACCCGCCTCCGCCGCACCTACGACAGCAAGCTCTCGCCCACCTACCAGTTGGAGGTCCTACCGTAGCGCCGTGCCCACTGCCTCCTCCTCCCGTAGCGTCCCTTGAGGCGTCCGTCGAAGGCGCCAGGCCAGCGAGGCCACCGCCAGGATACTGATCGACGACACCACCGCACCGGCGCGGAACCAGCGATCGACATACCGCAATCGCACCGAGCTGGCGCCGGCGGGCACGGCCAGGGCCTGGAACCCGACGTTGGCCGGCCAGAGGCGGGCGGCTTGCCCGTTCACCTGCGCTTGCCAGCCAGGATAGAAGGACTGGGCGATCACAACCCACGCCGGCCGCTCCGTCTCGACCTCGAACTCGATCAGGTGAGGCCTCCAACGCTGGGACCGAACGGTCGCCCCGGCGGACTCGACGGCGGGCTCGACGCTCGCCTCGGGAGGCAGGTAAACCGCCTGGTCGGGCGCCACGGCGGCCCAGCGCCGAACGGCCTCCTCCGGCGCGCTGAAGACCGGCGGACGGCCGGCGGTAATCAGGGGTTGTGCCCCCAGCCGCGTCGACCAAGCGAGCGCTTTTCCCTCGGCGGTCGCGTGGGACACGCCCAGGAAGTTCAGCAGCCCGGGCAGGTGACCGTTGGTCGAGCCGTACAGCAGGTGAACCACTTGAGCCGTCGCCCGCGGGTACAACGAGAAGAAGCCGTCCACTTTGGGAATGCCCTCCAACAAATTACAGTTGGCAAACAGGCCCAGCCGACTCGAGAGGTAATCCTCCGTCGGTGTGGGCAAGTTCCAGTGGTCAAGTCGTCGTTCTGCGGCGGCGGTTACGAACGCGCGTGACTCGCCGGAGCGCGGCCGTGGAGCCAGTTCGGCCAGCCCAGGCTCAAGGGTCCAGTTGGGCACCGTGGGGTTTTGCCAGGGCACATGGGTGAGCAGGTCGCCCGCCGACGTGACCAGCAGCAGCAGGCCAAGTAACCAGCGCCGCCGGACCGTGCGCGCGCGCACCAGGCCCAACCAGAGCGCCACTGCGCCCATCAAGAACAGGAGCCGGCTGAGCCCGTTCCATAGCGTTGCCGGAGCGTCGTCGGTAGCCAGGGGACGGGCCGCCGCCCACCAGAGAAGCCCGCCGATGGCGGCGCATAGCAGACCCGCAAGGAGACCCAACAGTCGCTGCCGCGCACCGGATGCGCCCTCGGGCTGCGTTTGGCATTCCGCCACGGCAAACGCGCCCAACAACGGCATCGCCCAGGCGGTTAACACCACAAACTTGATCGGAAACCGCATGAACCCCAGCCACGGCACCGCCGCCCGCAGCCAACCATAGAGACCGCCGGCCTCGCCCAACGCCAACCATACCCCCGCGCCCCCCACCACTGCGAGCAACCACACCCTGCCCCGGCGGACGCACGCAACCGCCCACAGCCCGAGTACCACGAGTCCGACTCCAAGGTAGTAGGAGGCGACCCAGTATTGATCCACTTGCGCAAAGACGCCCTGGTATGACCGGAAACAGCGGAACAACGGCACGAGGAAATTGGCCCAACCCCAACTCGGCATGGCCCAAGTGGCCACGCCGTATTGCACATCGCGATGGGACTCGCTCAAGAGCTCGAAGAAGGGCAGCAACTGCGCCGCGCTGAGCCCGGCAACCAGCAAAACCATCCCCGCGAACCGCCCCGCACTCGCCCCACACACGCGCCAGGCCCCCCCGTTGCTCCTGACCCTCACCAGGTGCGCCACCCACAGGGCGGCGACCACGCCCCAGGTCAACGCGATGAGCTCGGGCGTTCCCGCCAACATTTGCATGGCCCCCGCCAGTGTGGCCCAGAGCCACGCTCGGCCACCCTCACGCCAACCATGCTCGGCGAGCCAAACGACCCAGGGCAGCCAACCCAACACCGCGATGTTGTTCGGCCACTTCAGACTACTGAGCATCAGCCCGCTCAACGCGTAACCCAGCCCAGCCAGACTGGCGCCCAACCCGCTCCCGGTCCATGCCCGCGCCAAGTAGTACATGCCCAGCCCACCGAGGAACTGATGGGCCAGACAGAAGAGGTTGAGCGACCACGGCAAGGGTAGGCCCAGATAGAGCAGCGCACCAGGGTAGAGGGTCATCGTGTTCCACTGCGCCAGAAAAGGTAGCCCGCAGGAGCTGAGCGGATTCCACAAGGGCAGTTCCCCGCTCCAGACCGACGCTCGGTGGTAATGCGCCAGCGGGTAGCCGAAAACCCCAAAGTCGCGGAAGTAGAAACTCTCCCCGCCCACCAGCACCGGCCAGAAGGCAACCGTCAACACCAGTGCGAGGTACGCCGAAAACCAACCCGCCGTGAAGCCTGCCACGGAGGCGCCTGCCGACCGATCCTCGCCGTTGCTCATCGGCTCCTTCATCGCCTCGATCGCCCGTCTCAGGCCCCCTTTCCCTGGCCCGCGTGGATCCAGAGGATCCCGCAAACCAGCACCGCCAGCACGGAGGCGCCCGCCCCGGGGAGCAACCAGCGTTCGCGGTAGATCAACTCGAGTCGGTGCCGGCCCGCCGGCAGAGCCACTGCTTGAAAGGCGTAATTCGCGCGTTCGATCTCGGCGGGTTGCCCATCCACCAAGGCACGCCAACCCGGCGCGTGCGTCTGCGCAATGACCACCCATGCTGGCGCCTCGGCTTCCAGCTCGACATCGATCCGTTCCGCGGAGAACCGCTGCCGCAGCACCCGGGCCGTGGCAGCGTTTGTCGCCTGGGCAGCGCGTGCGGCCGTGAGCGGCAAGTACACCACCTCGCGCGGTTCGAAGTCCGCGGCGAACAACGCCGCCAGGGTTTGCCGGCCGTCGGCGAACACGGGCCGCGCGCCCGCCGTGACCAGCGGTCGAGGATCGGGCGCCACCACCCACTCGACCGGGTTCACCGGCGAGGACTGGTGTGACACACCCAGGAAACGCAGCAGGCCAGCGGGCGGTGGGTTGGTCGATGCGTACATCGTGGCCTCGAGCTCGGCTTGAGCCCGCAGCCGCAAAGTGGCGGCCCCATTCACCTTAGGGATGCCCTCGAGCACATTTAGGTTCGACCACAAGGCCAACCTGGAACCAAGGAAGTCGTCCAGGAAACTGGGCAGCGTGCGGGTGCTCAGCAGGCGCTCGGCGCGCGGCGTAATCAAGACGCGGCTCTGCCCAAGCTCCGGCCCTGGCTCGAGTTCAACCACGCCGGGTGCGTAGGCCGCTGCCGACAGAGTGGGCGTCAGGACCGGCGTATGGATGCGCAGGTCTGCCCACAACAGCGCCAGCAACCCTATGCTCGCCCAAAGGCCAGGCCGCCGCCTACACGCCAGCAGCGCCAAGACGCCGCCCCCCAAGAAGGCGGCGCGCGCGAGGCCGCTGCGCAGCGTCGCCGACCATTCCTCGTTCGGCGACGGATCACCGTACGCCATCGCGAGGAGCGCACTGATCGCCAACACCCCGCCTAGCGCGATCCACTGTAGGCCGCGTTCGACGCGGCGCGGCGCAGTCCCGGACACGCCCTCGGACTCCCCCAACACAGCGCGCAAACCGTAGGCGGCCAGAAACGGCGTTAGGCACGCCGTCAAATACACGAACTTGACCGGGAACCTGATCGCCCCGACGGCTGGGACCAAGGCCTGGAGCCAGCCATGCAATGGCGTGCCCTCCCCCATGGCCAGCGCCAGGCTCAGGAACCACAACCCGCCCAACACCCCAACGCGTCCCGTGCGTGGTCGCCAGAGGGCCAGGGCCGCCAGCGCGAGCACGGCGATCCCGGGATAATACGAGATGAGAAATGCCTGGCCCGATTGCAGGAAGACGCCCTGCGGCGTCGCGTAACAGTGAAACAGCGGCACCAGCAGGTTCGCCCATCCCCAACGCGGCAGGCTCCACAGGGTGCCACCGTATTGGGCACTCCGCTGCGCCTGCGCCAAGAGATCGAGGAAGGGCGCGAGTTGCACCGCCGCCAACCCAGCCACGAGGATAACCACCAGACCCAAACGGCCTAGCGAGATCAGCCCGACACGACCCCGCGCCACGTCGACTGCCCAGAGCGCCACGATCAACAACCAGGTTTGCAGGATCAACTCCGGCGCCCCTGCGAGCATCTGCAGCGCCCCGACCACCGCAGCCCAAACCAGCAACTGGCCCCCGGTGCGCCAGGCCCGCTCGCTGAGCCAGACCACCCAAGGTAGCCAACCCAACGCCACCAAGTAATTCGGATAAACATGGCTCGCGAGCGTCGCACCGCCGAACACCAGGGTCACCCCCGCCACCGCCGCCCCCAGCGGACTGCCCGTCCAGTGTCGAGCCAGGAAGAAACCGCCCCAACCCGCAAGCCACAAGTGCGCCAAGCAAAACAGATTCAGTGACCAGGGTAACGGCAGCAACAAGTACACCAGCGCGCCAGGATACAGGACGAGCGTGTTCCATTGGGCGAAGAACGGCGTCCCGCAGTGACTGAGCGGGTTCCAACACGGCAGTGCGCCTTGCCAAAACGCCTCTCGTTGATAGTGGATGAAGGGATACGCCAAGGTCCCATAATCGCGAAAGAAGAACGAACTCGAGCCGAATAACACCCCGGGAAAGCTCACCGCCAACAGCGCCGCCACCAACCAGCCCACCCGCCCCGCAGTGAACCACTCCTCCCCGTGGGTGGCCGCCGCGGGAGCGGCGTGCCACGCCGGTCCGTCCGGCTCACCGGGCGCGGTGGCTGGCGGCAGCGAACTCGCAGGCTCCGATTCCATGGCTGGAACTCTGCAACAACCCCGTGCAAACCCAAGTGAGAAATCGCACCCGGCTCAGCCGACCCAGAGTCGTGTGACTTCCGAGTCGCCGAGAGGGACGACCGGTCGGCGGTACGGCCGGTCCATGGGGAGTCTTGGGCGGGCAGACGCACAGTTGTCAGGGAGACTCGAGTCCGGTAGGCTGGCGCGTCGATTCTTTGATTCTGGCTTGATTCGGGTCGCGCGGGAAGCGCGGTCGGGGTGACGGTTGGGCGGACAACACGACGAGCGGACTGGGAACACGGCGCGGCGAGTATTATGAAGACATCTGTGACTGAACCTCGACCGGAGCGGTCGGGATTTACGTTGATCGAGTTGCTGGTGGTGATCGCGATCATTGCGATTTTGGCGGGCATGCTGTTGCCGGCGTTGTCGAAGGCCAAAGCCAAGGGCCAAGGCATCTCGTGCATGAACAACACGCGGCAATTGTCCTTGGGCTTCCTGCTTTATGCGGACGATTTCAACGAGACGTTGTTGGCCTGCCTGGACGGTTTGCCGGGTCGGGTGAACTGGATCCAGGGCGGGTTGTCGGGTTGGGACGCCGAGGCGGCCAACATGCGCTACATCACCAACTCGCCCTTGTTCAAGTACGTGGGCCAGAGCGCGGCGATCTTCCTGTGTCCGGCGGATAAGTCGGTCGTGCGTGTGGGGGGCAACACGGTCCCGCGGATTCGGAGCAACTCGATGAGCCAGGTGTTTGCCTGGGGCGATTGGCTGGATGGCTCGGGCACGGGTCGCAACCAGACGCGCTGGCGCACGTACGGGAAGGCCTCGCACATCGTTCAGCCCACCAAGACGTTCGTGTTCGTGGACGAACACCCGAATAGCATCAACGACGCCGCCTTCGCCACGCAATGCACCGGCGCCGACGCCTTCAACACCGCCCGGATTATCGACCTCCCGGCCAATTACCACAACGGCGCCTGCGGTTTCTCGTTTGCGGATGGGCACTCGGAGATCAAACGCTGGCTGAGCATCAAGTCCGGACATAGCACGGGCCGGGGACTGCTGAACATGCCGGTCTACTTCACGGGGGCGCAGAACCTGAGCCTGAACTTCGCCGCGCGCGAAGCCTGGCTCGACTCGAAGTGGATGGCCGACAATAGCACCGTCCTCCAGTAGCGATAGCGGGCGCGGCAGCGCCGGGGTGGCGACCACGACCGGACGGCACGCCCTCGGGTGGTCAGGCGCGTTCGGGCGCGTGGGGGAGCGGCGGTTTTTCGCGGTGCCAGGACGTGGCCTGTTCGTAAGCGTAAGCCAGCCGGAGGAGGGTGGCCTCGCCAAAGGGTTTGCCCAAGAGCTGTAGCCCGATGGGCAGGCGCGGCTGCCGCGTGAACCCGCAAGGCAAGCTCAGGCCGCAGATCCCCGCCAAGTTGCACGAAACGGTGTAGATGTCCTCCAAGTACATCCGGAGCGGATCATCGGATTTCTCGCCTAACGGGAACGCCGCGCTCGGCGTCGTGGGCGTGAGGATGGCATCGACGGTCCCGAAGGCCTCTAAGAAGTCCTGGCGAATCAGCGTGCGCACCTTCTGCGCGCGCAAGTAGTAGGCGTCATAGTAACCGCTGCTCAGCACGTACGTGCCCAAGATAATCCGCCGCTTCACTTCGGGCCCAAACCCAGCCCCCCTCGTCCGCTGGTAGAGCTCGAGGAGATCGGCACCCGCCACCCGGGATCCGTAGCGCACCCCGTCGAAACGCGCCAAGTTCGCGCTGGCCTCCGCCGGGGCAATGATGTAATAGGCGGCAATGGCATAGTCCGTGTGGGGTAGCGAGATCTCGATGGTCTCCGCGCCCAGTTGCTGGAATTGCGCCACGGCCGCCTCGACGGCGGCTCGCACCTCGGGGTCCAGACCGCCCACGAAGTACTCCTTCGGCAAACCGAGCTTGAGCCCCCGCACACCCTGTTCGAGCGTCGCGGTGTAATCCGGCACCGGCTGGGGCACGCTGGTCGAGTCCCGTGGGTCATGGCCGCCGATCGCCCCCAGAAGCGTGGCGGCATCCCGCACATCCTTGGTGAGCGTACCGATTTGGTCCAAGGACGATGCGTACGCGACCAGACCGTAGCGCGAGACCCGGCCGTACGTGGGCTTGAGGCCGACCACGCCGCAGCAGGCAGCCGGTTGGCGAACCGAACCGCCGGTGTCCGAACCAAGTGCCGCCGCGCATTCGTCCGCCGCCACCGCCACGGCGGACCCGCCGGAAGAACCGCCCGGGATGCGGCTCGGATCCCAGGGGTTGCGCGCCGGACCGAAGCCAGAGTTCTCCGTCGAGCTGCCCATGGCGAACTCATCCAGGTTGAGCCGTCCGAAGAGGACGGCTCCGGCAGCGCGCAGTTTCTCGGTCACGGCGGCGTCGTAGGGGGAGACAAAATTGGCCAAGAGCTTCGAGCCACAGGTCAGGGGTTGTTCTCGGACGGCAATGATGTCTTTGAGCGAGATGGGCACGCCCAACAGGGGTTGCTCGCGGTGCGTGGCGCCTGAGGCCAGAGCGCGATCGGCCGCCTCAGCCTGAAGCCGCGCCTCCGCGATGTCGCAGCTCAAGTAGGCATGCAGGACCGGGTCGACTTGCTGGATTCGGTCCCAGCACGCGGCCAGGGCTTCGCTGGCGCTCGTTTCACGCTGCGCCAATCGTTGGGCGAGTTCGGTGAGGGTCAGGCGATTCCACATGGCGGTTTGGCCCCCAACGATTCACTCGACGATCTTGGGCACGACGAAGAGGCCGTCATTCGACGCAGGGGCGTTGCGCAGGGCATCGGCGTTGGACAGGGAGGGCCGGATTTCATCGGGCCGAGTGACATTGGCCAAGGGCACCGCGTGGGCCGTAGGCTCGACCTGAGCAACGTCGAGTTCTTCAAGTTTGGCCATGTAGGCCAGGACTTGCCCGAGCTGGCGTCCGAGGCTCTCGGCTTCGGCGGAGGCTAACTCGAGTCGGGCGAGATGCGCGACGTAAGACACATCGAAATCCTTCTTAGCCACAGTCGGTTCCACGAGTTGAAAAGGGTTGGAGGTTGGCTGGCGCAAGGTCCCGTGCACCCTCAAGTTCGCAAGCTAAAGCCTTGTCCCTGAATGCCCTCGGCTAGTCTTCATCGAACTTTCGGTTCACCAGGGCCTCGAGTTCGTTGACCACCGTGTGGGCGTCCTTTCCGTCGGCCTGGATTCGGATCTTCGAACCGGGCCCGGCGGCGAGCATCATCAGGCCCATGATACTCTTCCCGTTGACTGTCTCACCGTCTTTCTCAACCAGCACGTCACAGCCGTAGCGGTTCGCGACCTTCACGAACATGGCCGCCGGCCGGGCATGGATGCCGAGCTTGTTCGTGATCGTCAGGTCGAGCGCTGCGTGGCTGTCTGGCGATTTCTTCGCACTCATCAAATCGCCTCCCAGTCTACGGCAGCCCCCACCCTTGGCCAGCCATTAATTCGGCCGTCGCCCCCGGTCCCCCGGTCCGGTCGCCCGAGGCCCATGACAATGGCGATGGCGATGCCGGCCAATGACGAAGGCCGCCGATGGCCAATGGGCAGCCGCGCAGTAAGCCACCACGCGCCAGGTGCCGGCGCAGGCCCGGGGGCCCAGGGCAAGTCTGTCAACAATTATAAACCCGATATATTGCACTGCGAGTGTCAACTACTAAGACCCTGTTACATTGCACGCAAGGCCCAGAACCCAAAGGCATTGGCGTTGGCGAGTCGGCTCAGTCTGGGTTGGGCTAACGGGCTACCGCAGTACCGCACGCAGGAGGAGGAGAGAGCGAGAGCGAGTGGAGTGAGCTGAGCGCGTCCGCGTTGGCTACTCGTAGCGCAAGGCCTGAATAGGGTTGAGGCGGGCGGCGCGCACGGCGGGATAGATGCCCGCAAGGACGCCGACGGCGGCGCTGAAGGCGACAGCCAGGAGGAGGGCCCAGGCGGTAACGACCGGGGCGTTGGCGCTGGGGCTCATAAGGGACAGGATCTGCACCAGGCCGTAGGAGGCGCCGACGCCGAGGAGTGCGCCGACGAGGGCGATGACGACGCTTTCGACCAGGATTTGAGTGAAGACGGCCGGGGCGGAGGCGCCGACGGCCTTGCAGATGCCGATCTCGCGGATTCGTTCGTTGATGCTGGCGAGCATGATGTTCATGATGCCAATGCCGCCCACCAAGAGGCTGATGCCGGCGATGATGCCCCCGCTCAAGCGCGCGTTGCGGATTTGTTGGTTGATGTTGTCCAGGTTGTTTTCCTGAGTCCGGAAGCTGAAGTCCTCGATGCCGCGATGGGTGAGCATCAAGACGTTGCGCGCCTGTTGAAGGGCCGGCTCGAGTTCCTCGAGACTGGCCACCTTGAGGTCGATGTCGGAGAGGCGCGGGTCGGGGATGTTGTTGTAACCGGAGGCAGCGCGGAAGCGGATCCAGGCGGTGTTGAGGGGCATGTAGACGGTGAGGTTCTTGCGCCGGAACGCCCAGTTACTGTGTCCCCAACCGCGTCGGCGGTCGGGTCCGGCCTGGGGTCGGGCGGGTTGGTTTTTGGCGAGTTCGCGCGCTCGCTTCTCTTGCTCGCCTTCGTAGTGGGCGAACATGCCGACGATGGTGAAGGGTTGGCGATTGATGTTGATCAACTCGCCGACGGGGACGATCTCGCGGCCGGTTTCCTCGGGCGAGCCGAACAGCGCGTCGCGGATGCCGGTGCCGATGACGCAGACGGGCGCGGCAGTTTCTTCGTCGAGGTCGGTGAAGAAGCGACCGTGTTCGAGGGTATGCAGGTTCATGTCGATGACGGCGGGCCAAACGCCGCAGCACTCCTCGGGGCGGACGTATTTGCCTGCGCGGGAGAGCAGGACCTCGAGTCGCATCTCGGGGGAGACGACGCGCAAGAGCGGGGCGCTGCGGCGGAGGGCTTGCACGTCGACCATGGTGCGGCCCGGGGCTTGGTCGGCGAGGTGTTCTTGATAAGAGGGGACGTCTTGATCGTCGAGCAGGACTTTATCGGCGCCGCCCATGGCGATCATGGTCTCTTTCATGCCGTTTTCCATGCCCTTGATGATGGCGGCCATGCCGACGAGGCTGGCCACACCGAGGATGATCCCGAGCATGGTCAGGAGGGATCTGAACTTGTGTGCCCAGACCTCCTTGAGGCCGACGAGGATGGTGTTGAACAGGTTCACGCCGGGAAGACCTCGAGCGGAGCGAGCGGCATGGCGCTGGCCGGCGCTGGCGGGTTCGCTGACGAGAGGGTGGGAAGGTTCATAGCTGACCGGGGCTATTCATAGCGGAGGGCCTGGATGGGGTTGAGGCGGGCAGCTTTGACGGCCGGGAACAGGCCGGCCAGGACGCCGACCAACACACTGAAGCCGAAGGCCACGCTCAGGGCCAAGACGGTGATGATGGGGGCATTTTCGGTCGGTGAGAAAGAGGAGATGAGGCGGACGAGGGCGACGGAGGTGAGCAAACCGGCGAGGCCGCCGAGCATGGCGATGAAGACGCTCTCGACCAAGATTTGGATGAAGATGTCGGCGGTGGCGGCGCCGACGGATTTGCGGATGCCGATTTCGCGGACGCGTTCGGAGATGCTGGCGAGCATGATGTTCATGATCCCGATGCCCCCGACGAGGAGGCTGATGCCGGCGATCAGGCCGCCACTGCGTCGCGCATTGCGGATGAAGGCATTGATATTCTCCGCCCATTCTTCCTGGGTACGGAACGAGAAGTCCTCGATGCCGCGGTGCGTGGTCATGAGCACATTACGGATTTGCTGGAGGGATTCGGCGAGGCGGTCGACACTGTGGATCTTGAGTTCGAGGGAGGAGAGGCGGGGGTCGCCGATGTTGCCCTCGCCACTGCTCGAGCCGCGGAAACCGGAGTAGGTGATACCGGAGCGGAATTTCATGTAGGCGGTGTTGAGCGGCATGTAGATGGTGGCGTTCTTGATCCAGAAGGCGAAGTTGCTCCCGCGGCGGCCTCGGCCCCGGTCGCGGGCTGGACCGGTGGCTGCGGGGGCGTTGGTGCTTTGGAGGGCGGCCTGTTGGCGAGCCAGTTCACGGGCCTTACGCTCCTGTTCGCTCTCGTAGTGTGGGAACATGCCGACGATGGTGAAAGGGAGCCCGTTGACGTAGAGGGTCTCGCCCAGGGGAACGATCTCGCGGCCGACTTCCTCCGGGGAACCCCAGAGTTCGTTGCGGGTGCCGGTGCCGATCACGCAGACGCTGCGGGCCATTTCGTCGTCCAGTTCATTGAACATGCGGCCGTGGGCGATGACATGCTCGGTGAGTTCGAGGGCGACTGGCCAGACCCCGAGGCACATGAACGTACGGAAGTTTTTGCCGTTGGCGGAGGCGGTGGCGGGGATGCGGATCTCCGGGGAGATGCGCTTGACCAAGGGGGCGCTGGCCTGGAGGGCGTAGACGTCGTTGATGGTGATGCCGACGGCTTGCTCTTGCAGGTGGCGCTGTTCGACGGGCAGTTCCTGGGGTTCGACGCGCACCTTTTGCAGGCCGCCGACGGCGATGAGGGCCTCTTTGGCGCCGACCTCCATGCCTTTGACCAAGGCGGACATGGCGACGAGGCTCGAGACGCCCAGGATGATGCCGAGCATGGTCAGCAAGGAACGGAATTTGTGGGCCCAGGTCTCGCGGAGGCCGACGCCGACGGTCATCCAGAGGTCGATGCTACCGTGCGCGAGGGGCACGGTGGCGGCCGGGGCCTGGGCGGGCGTGGGGGCGGACCTCATGGGGCGAGCACGGCCGGGGCGGGCGGTCGATCCAAGCCTGCCAGGGTCAGGTCCACTTTTTCTGCGATCTTGCCGTCGCGGATCTCGATGCGCCGGGGTGTGACAGCGGCGATCTCCGGGTCGTGGGTGACCAAGACGATGGTGCGGCCTTCTCGGCTGAGGCGTCGGAACAGGGCGAGGATGGCTTCACCGGTGTGGGAGTCGAGGTTACCGGTGGGTTCATCGGCGAAGATGATTCTGGGGTCGTTGACCAGGGCGCGAGCGATGGCGGCGCGCTGTTGTTGGCCGCCGGAGAGTTGGCTGGGTCGGTGTTTGGCGCGATTGGCAAGGTCGACCGCCTGCAAGGCGCCGAGGGCGCGTTGGTGGCGCTGTCGGGTGGCGATGCCGCTGTAGATCATGGGCAACTCGACGTTCTGGAGGACGCTGAGTTTGGGGAGCAGGTTAAAGAACTGAAAGACGAAGCCGATCTTGCGGTTGCGGATGGCCGCCAACTCGCGTGTGGATGCGTCCTGGATCATCCGGCCGTCGAGCTGGATGGTGCCGTGGGTGGGCGAATCCAGGCAGCCGAGGATGTGCATGAGGGTGGACTTGCCGCTGCCCGATGGGCCGATGATCGAGATGAATTCACCCTCGTGAATGTCCAGGCTGACGTCGTCGAGGGCGCGGATTTCCTCGCCGCCCAGGTGGTAGATCTTGCTGACGCTGCGTAGTTCAACCAGGGCCATGGTTAGAGTGCGTGGAGTGGGAGGAGTCTAGGCCAAGCGGCTGCGGTCCGGGCCGACCGCAGGTCGTGACGTGATGCCGCAGCGGCGCACCGGTGGGGTTAGCGGTGCCCTCATTTGGCGTTGCCATTTCCATTGGTTCCCGCGCCTCCATTGCCGCCGGTAGGCCGCTGGGCGGCCGCTGCGGTTGCGGGCGCGGCTGCTGCGCTCGGCGGTGGGGCAGGCGTGGGCGTGGGGGCGGGCGGATTGGTCTGGGCGATCGAGGTTTCTTGGGGGCGCGCGCCTGGGCTGGCGGCTTCGGCCACCGGGGCGAGCGCGGCCAGGTTCTGGGGGATTCGGATGCGGTCTTCTTTGGGGAGTTCGAGCGAGACGATTTCATTTCCGACCAGGCCCTGCTGGACTTCGGCGTAGAAGAAATCCGAGACGCCGATTTGGACGATGCGCTTCTCGAAGGTGTTACCCCGCTGGACGTAGACGAACCGTTCGAGGCGGTCCGTCTCGGGGTTTTTCTCGGTGAAGACGGCGGCCAGGGGCACGGCGCGCACGTTATGGGCGGAGGCGACGGGGATTTTGATATTGGCGGTCATGCCGGGGCGAACGCGGCGGTCGACGTTGGTGAGCAAGACGCGCGCGGCGAAGCCTTTAATGTTGTTGCGGATGGTGGCCTGGGGCGCGATACGTTCGACCAGGCCCGTCACTTTGAGTCCGGTGACGGCCTCGACGGTGACCTCGACCTGTTGGCCGACGGTGAGGCGGGGGACATCGGCTTGGTTGACATGGGCGTTGATGACCATCGAGTTGAGGTCGGCGATGGTGAGCACCTCGGTCCCGCTGTTGAATCCGCCCGAGCCCGACACCGCCTGGCCCATCGAGATGGGCCGGGTGAGAATGGTGCAGTCGAAGGGCGCGCGCACCTCCGTCTTGGTCAACCGCTCTTCGAGGATGGCCAGTTCGCGCTGGGCACGGTCGAGGGAGTTTTTCGCCAGCTCGTAAACGGTTTTGGTGTTGTCGAACAGTTCCTGGGAAATCAAGTTCTCGTCGCGCAGTTGCAGGGCGCGTTCGTAGTCGCGCTGGGCCTTGGCCAATTCGAGTTTGGCACGTTCGATGGCGGTTTGGCTCGAGGCGCGCTGTTGCTGCAATTCCTTATCGTCCAGCTTGAACAACAACGCGCCCTGCTGAACGGTGTCGCCGATGTCCACCGGCAACCGTTCGATCTTGCCGTTGATTTCGGGCCGGACGGAGACCTGTTCGGCGGGGGTGATTTCGCCGGCGGCATTGACGGCGAAGTTGATGTTGGTGACCACTACCGGTGCGGTGGTGGAGCGGGCTGGGCCGCCAGCCGCCTGCGCTTGGCTCCGCCACGTCTGCCATTGCCGGTAGCCGAGGTAACCGGCTGCCAGCACCAAGACCACGATGATCCACTTCTTCATAGCTACAATCCCGCAAACGTAGATGCCCGTCAGCCACGGCGCAATCCTTACCGACATCCTTACGAACATCCTTACGGACCTTCGGTCGCGCCCGCTGGACATGAGGCACGACCGGGGCGGGGCAGGGGGGGCGGTATTGGCGGGGCTTGAAATGGCAGGGTTAGCCCGGTAAAACTCGGGGCGCACGTGGTTCACGAAAGCTGCATGATCATGAAAACGCAACGTTGGGAAGCTGTTCCGCGTCGTCTCGGTTACCTGGGTGCTGAGCGTGGCGGGCGGGTGGTCGGGCGGGGCGGCGGCGCTGCCGGATCCGGCGGTGGTGAAGGCCCAGTTCATCTCAGATCGTCCGCCGGTGCCCTCGAGCCACGCCTCGACGATCTGCGAGACGCCCGCGGGTTTGTTGGCGGCCTGGTTTGGGGGCACGCACGAGGGCGCTGTGGATGTCGGCATCTGGCTGTCGCGCAACGCGGGTGGCCGGTGGTCGGAACCGGAGGAGGTCGCCAACGGCTTCGACACGGCGCGGCAACGCCGGTTCCCGTGCTGGAACCCGGTCCTTTTTCAGCGCCAGAATGGCGATCTATTGTTGTTCTACAAGGTGGGCCCCAGCCCGGCGACTTGGTGGGGGATGATGCGGGTGTCCAAAGACCATGGCCAGAGCTGGACGGATTTGCGGCGCTTGCCCGACGGCATCGTGGGGCCGGTGCGCAGCAAGCCGATCGAGCGGTGGGACGGGAGCCTACTTTGCGGCTCCAGCTCGGAGGACAAGGGTTGGCGGGTCCACATGGAAACCACGGACGACCCGATGAAATGGTGGAGCAGTTCGGGTCCGCTGAACGCGGCGTTTACGGTGGGGGCGATTCAACCCACGGTTTTGGCGCATGGGCTCTACAAGTTCCAAATCCTGTGCCGCACCAAGCAGGGTCGCATCTACAGTTCGTGGTCGACCAACAACGCGGCGTCGTGGGGCGAGCTTAAACGGACCGCGCTACCGAACCCGAACAGCGCGATCGACGCGGTGCGGTTGCAGGGCGGCCACATGTTGTTGGTGTACAACCACTCGAGTGTCGACCGCAGCCGGCTCAACGTGGCGGTCTCGTTGGACGGGCAGATTTGGATGGCCGCGATGGAGCTGGAGAACGAGCCCGGCAGCGAGTTTTCCTACCCGGCCGTCATCCAGGCCAAGGACAATCTGGTGCACGTGACCTACACCTGGAAACGCCAACGCATTAAGCACGTCGTGATCGACCCGGCCAAGGTGATGCTGCGCGAGATACCCGAGGGGCGCTGGCCGGCACCCTAGGCGGCGGCTACAGCCAACTACTGCGGGCGGGCGAGACAGACGCTGATGGCGCACAAGACCAGGAAGAGCAGCAGTAGCGAGTAGATTTGGAAGGGGAAATCGAAGCGGGCGTGGAAGAGGCACCCGGCCAGGGCGAGCCAGATCATCGTCGCCAGGTCCCAGCGGCAGGCGATCCCGTCGCGCCACCACCAGCGTGCGAAGGCGTGGGCGAGCATCAGCACGATGAGAGCGAAGCCGAGCCAGCCGAAGGTGATGACGGTCTGGAGCCAGTCGTCGTGGGCATAGGCGGCCCAATCTTCACGGGGGCTGGCGCGATAGAGTTGGTACATGGTGCCGAAGGTGCCGGGGCCGGTGCCGAAGAGGGGATGGTCGACGGCCATCTTGCGCGCGTTCTGGTAGATCTCGACGCGGTCGCCGAGGTCGTCCATGAAGGCGTTACCGAGGCCGCCTTGGATTTGGCTCCAGCCGAGGTAAGCCACGAGCAAGATCGCCAGAACAAAGGGCGCGGCCATGGCCGCCCGGGTGCCGGAGGTGGCGCTCCAGTTGGCCGCCAGCAACACCGCCAACGCCCCCACCGCCAGCCCGATCGCAATGACCACTCCACCGCTGCTCGCCGAGATGATGGGACAGGCGATCTGCACCAACACACACGGCAGGAGCACCAGGTGCGGGTTGTTCCCCAGGCGGGCCGGGCCGGTTCGCACGGTGCGACTGGCGTGGAAGAGCGTCCACCAAAAGGCCAGACTCACCGGCCACAGCAGGTTGAAATACTGGGCGCCATTGCCCCGGTAGGTGAACGGGCCGAAATGGAAGTCGGCACCGCCGAACCGCGGCAGCAACACCCACAGGAGTCGGTCGGTGCCGTCGAGGCGCTGCAGAATGGCGACTGCGCCGAGCAGTGTCCCGTTGAGGCAAAGCACCCACAACAGGCGCGACAACCGCTCCGGCAGACCGGTGGGCGCGCGCGGCGCGACTTCGGGAAAGACGGCCTCCTCCTCGCCGCTCTCGCGCGGGGTCTTGCCCAGCAGCCAATCGCGCGTGGCCCAGAACACGCAAGCCAAGGCGAGGTATTGCCAGCAAGCGAACCAGGTTGCGCCGCCAGCGTAGCTGTGGGGCAGCCAGGGGAGATAGCGTTCGTTGAATCGGGGCACTGGCTCGCCAAACCAGGCGCGGGCATTGGCCGCGCTCAGGAAGCCGTAGCCCAAGACCAGCACCGTCAGCAGCGCTAACGACCGAGTCAGCCAGCGAGCGCACTTGGTATGGGGGCGGAAGAGGGCCGGTTGGCCGGGTTGGGCCACCTCCTCGCCCCAGCGCGGTGGGCAGTAACCGGTCCGGACGCGCAGCCAGCGCTTGCACAGCCAGAGGCAACCGAGGGCGTAGCCGATGGTGTTCAGGGTCCAGATGGCCCATTCCTGCGTCGTACCGAACGCCCAGGGGGACAAGACCACCGCCGCCCCCAGGAGCAGACCTGTCGCCCGATCGCAGAATCGATACGAGCTCGGTGTGGTGGGTGGCGCCGGATCGCCTGGGTCGTGGCCGGGACCGTCCGGTGAGGCCCGCGGCACTTGGGGCTCGCTGGGCAGGGCCGCACTTGATCCGCCGCGGGAATCCATCGGCCCCATTCAAGCCAAGGCCCCTGCCGCTCACAAGCCTAAAACCCGAGCTCGCGCCATTCGAGTTGGTAGGTGAACTGGTCGAAGTACACATTGCGGCCGTTGACCTCGAGTTCGCCTCGCTGGAAGTCCACCGGGTCCGACCGGAGGCTGGTCTTGGCTGGGCTGAGGAGTTGGTTGTGATCGGCGTTTGCGGCCAGGCGATACGCCGAGAGGCCGCCGAAGTAGAAGTCGCGCAGTTCGATTCGCTCGGCAGCGGTGAGGTTGCCGCCGTACTGCCGGGCGAAAATGCCTTGGTACGGATCGACCGGCACCCAGCCGTAGGGCGCGAGGAAGATCTCGCACCAGTCGTGGATGGTCTGGGCTCCCGGGAAGAGGCTCCAGCCCGACTGCCAGCGCGCCGGGATGCCGCTCAACCGGCACAGGGTGATGAAGAGGAAGGCTGCCTGACCACAGTCGCCATACCGCTGTTGCAGGCAATAGGCACCCAGATCCGGCACCGTCGAGTACTCGCGAGCGTAGCTGTATTGGATGTGGTCGGCGATCCAGTCGTAATAGCGTTTGGCCAGGCGGGCCGGGTTGGCTTCCCCGGCCCCGAGTTCGCGCGCCAGGCGCCGCATGGGCTCGGCGAACTGCACGTGCGGCGCTTCCGTCAAGTAGGGCTGGAGAGCGGCGTCGCCGGCGTCCCCAGCACGAACCCGCACCGGGTCGACTTCGATCCATACTCCGTACGCGGTATAGGCGTATTGGATGCGGAAGCGCGTGGGGGCGGCCTGGGCGGCCGGTTGCTCGAGGTAGGCCGAGCGAATTGGACTCGATCGATGCCCAAGCTGCGCCCCGGCCGGCTCGCTGGTCACCCACTCGAAATCGGTCTGATAGGGGTATTCGCGCGGAATCGGAATCCAGGCGCGGATCCGTTCGCCTGCGGTGGCGGCGCCTTCGTGGACGCCGATGGTCATCGTCACCGCCAGTCGGCGGGGGAGCACGTAGGGGTGAGCCTGGGCACGAGCAGCAGCGCGGATGGCGCGCGCGTCCGCCAAGTAAGCCGCCGGCAACGCGTCGGTCCGGGGTGGATTCACGCGCCGCGCCTCAAGTTCTGGGTGGCGGAAGAACAGGTTGCTGACGCTGGGACCGATGAACCTGTGCACCCCATCGATGGTGCGGCCGTCGAACCAACCTTGGGCCAGCCACCGCTCGAATTCCTCCTCCGCCAGGTCGCGGACGGACTGCCGGAGCGCGTCCCACAACGCCGCTCGGGTGAGCCGGTAGTCCTTCCGAATGCGAATCAGCCGCTCGTGCTCGAAGGCGAGGCGCGCGCGCTCGGGGTCGGTCAACGATGCGTCCGAGAGCGCGGCGGCGAGGAGGGCCTCGGCTTGGGCGAAGAGTCCCTGGTCGGCGAGGGCCGCGACTCGGTGCAGCGTGGCGGTGGGCGCCACGGGGTTTGCGGCGAGCATGGGGGCGGCGGTCATGACGATCAAGCAGAGCAAGAACGATGCATTCATGATGGGAACCCTACGGGTGCGGACCGGGGCCGGCGTGCTCGTGGAAGCGCCGGTAGAGCCGATGCCCGAGGGGCACGAGGAGGGCCGCGGTGAAGGCGCCGGCAATGACGTCGATGACGTAATGATACCGGCAGTAGACCGTCGACGCGCACAACAGCAATGCGACTGCCAGATGGAGCCAGCGAATGGGCCGTAGGTACAGGAAAGAAAACCAGACGGTGCACAAGGCCACCGCGACGTGGCTGCTGGGGAAGGCGGCCCCCGGTGCCTCGAAGTTGCGGTAGATCCACGCCATGAGTTGGAAGAACGGCCCGACCTTGATGGCGTCCGGGTAGGTCGGGTTGCCAGCGTACGCCTGGATTTCGACGGGGAGATCGAAGCCATCGATCTCGCGGAAGAACGCTCGGGGTCCCATCACCGGCAGGAGGATATAGGCCAAGTAGCAGAGGTAGAAGACAAACGACACAATCGAGACGAAGTGGAAGAAGTGCGGGCGATTCCGGATCAGCAGCGCCAGCCCCACACCCGCCACCATCACGTAGTAGGAGAAATAGGAGGCATAGAAAAGCTCGCTCACTGCCAAGTACGGCAGCGCGTCCATGAACTCCAGGCAAGGTTGGGCGCCGAAGAGCCGCTCCTCCGCCCAGATGAAGTGCGCGTCCAGGTAGTCCGGCACAAACATCCGGTTCAACGCGCCGGTCTCCCGGTAGAAACCCGTGTAGAGCAGCACCGGATAGAAGTGGCGCAGGAAACCCAGCACCCCCGCCTGGCGCCAGCGCGCGTGCCCGACAACGAGGCCATGCACCAGCAGCAGACAAGCGCCGTGCGCCGCCAGCAGCCAACCCCAGTAGGGCACTGTCGAGTTGTGGAATCCCAGGATCAACAACCCCACCACCACCACGTATCCCTGGGTTGCATAATCGATGAAGATGTAGTGCTTCATGTAGGTGCGTCACCGCCAACCCTCGGCCCGATACCAGCGCAAGGTCCCTTCGAGCCCCGAGCGCAGGCCGGTCGGGCAGGATAGTTCCGCCTCGAACCGCAACCGCCGCGTCTCCGCCACCCACCCGGGCGCAGTCAGCTCCCGACATTTGCCGTTCGCCAAGATACTCGCGCGGCCGGTCCAGCGGCTCACCATGCCCGCCGCCAAACACAGCGGCCGCCACGCCGCGTTCGGCAAGACCAGGCGTCGAGCCGACACCCCCAATTGGCGAGCGATTTCCTCGCCTAAGCCTCGCGCGGTCACGACTTCATCGGCGGCGACGTGATAGGGGACGCCGAGCGGGATGGGTCGCGTGAGGGTCTGCACCACGACCTCGGCGAGATCCCGAGCGTAGACCAGGCTTAATTCTTGGCGCCCGCCGCCGAAGCAGGGCAGCCAACCGGATCGAACCGCCCGAACCAGCGCCAACAACTCCGCGTCGCGCGGTCCGTAAACGGCGCACGGGCGCAGGATCAGGAAGGGCGCCCGACAGGCCGCATATTCCCGCTCGGCCGCCGCTTTGCTGTGCCCGTAGACCGAGACGGGGCGGGGCGTGGCGGACTCACGGGCGGGTGCCGCGGCGGTGCCTGGGCCCGAAACCGCCAGGCTCGAGAGGTGGACCACGCGTTCGATGTGGGCGGCGTGGGCGTTGAGCGCAACGACCAGGTTGCGGGTTCCGCCCTGGTTCACGCGGAATAGCTCGGACGGCCGCACGGCTTTGGTCAGGCCGGCACAGTGGATCGCGTGGGTGACTCCGTCCACCGCACGCACCAGGCCGTCGGGCTCGGTGATCGAACCCTCCCGCAGCTCGACGCGATCCGCCTGGGCGGCGATGAACCGGCGTGAGCTGGTGGAACGGACCAGAGCGACCGTGGCGATGCCCCGGGCACAGAGCGCATCGAGGATGTGGCTACCCACGAAGCCGGTTGCGCCTGTCAGCAACACCCTCATGGCGCTCACCGCGGCAGGAGTCGAAAGGGCGGCCGGCTCAGCGCCGCCGCACCACCGGCGCCGCCCACGCAGGGCCGGGTCTCGAGGCACAGGTTGGGCGGACGCTCCCGCACGGCAGCGCCGGGGCAAGCCCGGCTAGATGAGGCCGAGCTCGCGGCCGACGCGGCCCATTTTTTCGAGGGCGAAGTCGATCTGGGAGTCGGTGTGGGTCGCCATGAGGCTCAGGCGCAGCAGTTCCTGCCCGGGCGGCACGCCGGGCGACACCACCGGGTTAACGAAGACCCCTTCCTCTTCGAGGCGTTTGCAGAACTTGAAGGTCCGCATCAAATCCCGGCAGTAGACCGGCAAGATGGGGGTTTGGGATGCGCCGAGGTCGAACCCGAGCGACAGCAACCCGCGCTTGAGCCGATCGGTATGATGCCACAACTGCTGGATGCGCTCCGGCTCCGAGGCCATGATCTCGAGTGCCGCCAGCACCGCGGCGGCGTTGGCAGGGCTCATGCTCGCGCTGAAGATCAGCGCCTTCGAGTGATGTTTGAGATAGTCGATCGTCTCGAAATCCGAGGCGATGAACCCGCCCAGGCTCGCCAGGGACTTGCTGAAGGTGCCCATGATGAGATGCACCTGATCGGTCAGCTCGAAGTGGGCGGGCGTGCCGGCCCCTTGCGCCCCGAGCACGCCGACGGCGTGCGCGTCGTCTACCATCACCACCGCTTCATATTGGCGCGCCAACCGGCACAGCTCGGGCAGTTGAATGATGTCCCCCTCCATGCTGAACACCCCGTCCACCACGATGAGCTTGCCCGCGTCCGGCTCGATCAGGCGCAACCGGTTCTCGAGGGCGGCCAGGTCTTTGTGGGCGAACCGGACGAACTTCCCCTGCGAGAGCAGACAACCCTCGACGATGCTGGCATGGTCGCTCTTGTCCGCGATGGCGTATTCGCCTTTGCCCACCAAGGCGCTGATCACGCCCAGATTCACCTGAAACCCCGTGCTGTAGAGCAGGACGGCTTCCTTCCGCACCAACCGCGCCAACGCCTGCTCGAGCTCGAGGTGGATGTCCAACGTCCCATTCAGAAAGCGCGAGCCGGCACACCCCGTGCCGTACTTCTCGACCGCCGCGCGCGCGGCGGCCTTGATTTTGGGATGGTTGGTCAGCCCTAGGTAACTGTTCGACCCGAGCATCAGCACCCGTTTGCCGTCGATGATGACCTCCGTGTCTTGGGCGGAGGAAATCGTCCGGAAATACGGGTACAAACCCAGGGCGCGCACCTGGGCAGCGCTCTTGAATTGCCGCACCTTGTCCAGCAGCCGCGGCCCGCCCCCCGTCCGCCGCCGGCCGCTGACCTCGGGTCGCAGCCCCTCCTGGCCGTCGCCCGGCACCCCGCCCCTCCGCGCTGCGGGCCGGACGGTCGTCCGGGCGGGTTCTGGCGTTACCACCGTTCCAGTATGATCGTTGCCTTTCATGGCCGCCTTCGCCAGCCGCTGAGCGATCCGTCATCTTTCCCCCCCGCGACAGTGGGTCGGCTGGGACAACACTGTGGCCCGTGATGATGGCGCGAACCGGGTAGGACAGTTATCAGTTCCAAAATGTGGCAAAAGCCTCAAATCAAGCCCGGGCGCCTGTCAAGCGGTTTGTAACCGCGCCCGCCGCCCGCCGGGAAATAGGATTGCCGCTGACCCGCGCGGGATGCTATGCAGAGGGCACGCGTGCGGCCGCTCTGCCGTCGAGCCGGCTGCACCGGACGAACCGAAGGTATCATGGAATGGAACATCCAGTCGCGCGCCCACGCTTGCCAGGAATGCGGGCGCGGTTTCCGCGACCGCGAGCGCCTGCATACGCTGCTGTTCGACGAGCGCCAGGGCTACCGGCGCTTCGATGTCTGCGCCGACTGCTGGGAGGCGCAGTACGGCCAGGGAGCCAACCATCGCAAGGGCTTCGTCTCCCATTGGCAAGGCGTTCATGAAGTGCCCACGCCCAAGCCGGAGCCGATCCAGAAGGAGACGGCCGAGACCCTGCTGCGCAAGTTGGCCGAGCGGAATCAACCGGAGCATCGAGCCGCCTGTTTCATCCTGGCCGTGATGCTCGAGCGCAAGCGCTTGCTCCGGGTCAAAGCGGAGAACCTCACCGCGGGCCAGCGCTTCTTCCTCTATGAGCACGCTCGTAACGGCGATCTGTTCACCATCCTGGACCCCAACCTGCAACTGGATCAGCTCGAAGTCGTCCAGCGCGAAGTCGCGCAACTCCTTGAACAGGGCCTCCCTGCCCCGCCGAGCTCCGATCCCTCGCCACCTGTGCCAGACCCGCCCCACGCGGCGGCGCCAACCCTCACCGCGCCCGTCCCGGCCGAGGCCAGCGGCGGTTCTGATGAGCCAGCCAACGCGCCAGCCACCGAGCCGCCTCCACCCGACGCGACGGCGGCAACCTCGGCAGTCGCCCGCGACGGACAAACGCCCGACGCTCCCACATGAACGAGGCCGGCGGACCAGACGAGGCCAACAGCGGGGTGGCGCTCGGCGCGGCGCGGATGGACCTCGAGTTGGGGTATGCGTTCCAGGAACCGACGCTGCTGCGACGCGCGCTGACGCATCCATCCGCTTCCGGCGAACCCGGCAGTGGCCTCGATCATAACCAACGTCTCGAATTCCTGGGCGACGCCGTGTTGCAGTTGATCCTGACTGAAGAGCTTTACCAGCGGTTCCCGCGCTGGGGAGAAGGGCTGCTCACCAAAGCCCGGGCCCGACTGGTCAACCGCCATTCGCTCGCCGCGCTCGGAGCCCAACTCCAACTGGGCCGACACCTCATCCTGAGCCGAGGCGAAGAGCGCTCTCGCGGACGCGAGCGGCCGTCGGCCTTGGCGGATGCCTTCGAGGCGGTGCTGGGGGCGGTTTATGTTGATGGCGGCTACGGCGCCGCACGCACCTTTGTCTTGCGACAGTACGCCGCCCCACTCGAAGAACTCACCCGCGGACCGGATGTCGACAATCCCAAAGGTGAGCTGCAAGAGCTGCTTCAGGGCGGTTCTCTCGAGCTGCCGCTCTACCGCCTCGAGCAAGCCAGCGGCCCTGACCACGACCGCGACTTCGAATGCGCGGTGTATCATGGCGGGGTCGAGCTCGGGCGCGGTCGCGGCAAGAGCAAACGCGCGGCGGAGACGGATGCGGCCTTGGACGCCCTCGCGCGGCTGCGCGCGGCCGGCCTGACCGCCGCCGCTTCCAACAACGTCTAGCTTTGCGGATGAGATTGAGTCCATCTAGGTGACCCATGACTATGAACACACGTGAGTGGCGGCCCTTTGGGCTGGTCCTGTTGTTGGCCTCGTTGGCTGGGGGGTGCCAAACGGAGCGGAGCCCCTCGGCCGCGCCTCCGAGCCCGGCCCCGGGTGCACAGCGGGCCTTCCAGGTCCGAGGCGTGGTCCAAGAAGTCCGGGCGGCCGACCGCTCGGTGCGGGTGACGCACGAGGAAATCCCGGGTTACATGGCAGCGATGACGATGCCGTTCGACGTCCAGGACCCCGCCGAACTCGACGGGCTCAGCCCCGGCGATCGCATCGCCTTCCGACTCAACGTCACCGAGACCGAAGGTTGGATCGACCAGGTCAAGGTCCTCGAATCCGGCCTGATGCACTTCCAGCCGGCGGTGACCCCCGGGGCGCGCCGCGCCCGCGACGTCGAGGAGCTGGCTGAAGGGGATCTGCTGCCGGACTATCCGTTTATTAGCGAACAGGGGCGGCGGGTGCGCCTGAGCGAGTACCGTGGACAGGCCCTCGGGCTGACCTTCATCTACACCCGATGTCCCTACCCGACCTTCTGCCCGCGACAATCCCGCCAGTTCGTCCAGGTCTGCCGCATCCTGGCCCAACAAGCCGGCGCGCCCGACAATTGGCGTCTGCTCTCGATTACCTTCGATCCTGCTTTCGACACACCCGCACGACTCCAACAATACGGCCGCGGTTACGGTCAGGACCCCAGCCGCTGGAGTTTCCTGACCGGCGAACTCATCGACATCGACGCGATCACCGAGCAGTTCGGCATGTTCTTCGGCCGCGACGGCCAAGGCTTCAGCCATAACGTCCGCACCGTGGTGGTGGACGCTACCGGCCGCATCCAGCGCATCTTCGTGGGCAACGATTGGACGGCGGAGGAGGTGGCGGCGGAGTTGGTCAAAGGCGCCGCCCAACGCTGAGCCGCAGGACCGTTGCCGGCGCAACTCGCATTGACCTTCCGGCCGCGAACCGTTATCACAACGGCCGCCTGATATGAAACACACCCGCTCGTACTCTCACGCACCTTACCTGGTTCGCCTGGTCCGGCTGGCCCGCAGTGGCGGTTGCCTGCTCGCCACCGCGCTCCTGGCGCAACCGCAGCCGCCCGCCGGCTTCACCGCCCTGTTCAACGGCCAGAACCTGGCGGGTTGGCGCGGCGGCGAGACCTTCGACCACCGAAAGCTGATGGCCTTGCCCGCGGAGCAGCGCGCTGCGCAGATCGCCAAATGGACCGCATCGATGCAGGCCCATTGGCGAGCCGAAAACCAGGAACTCGTCAACGATGGCCAAGGCGCCTATGCCACCACGGAAAAGGACTTTGGCGACTTCGAGTTGCGGCTCGAGTATCGGACCGTGCCCAAGGCCGATTCGGGCATCTACCTGCGGGGGGTGCCCCAGGTCCAGATCTGGGACTCGACCGAACAGGCCAAGGCCAGCATCGGCGCCGACAAAGGCTCCGGCGGCTTGTGGAATAACAGCCCAGGCGCACCCGGCAAAGATCCGCTGGTGCTGGCTGACCGACCGTTTGGCGAATGGAACTCGTTCCGCATCCTGATGGTGGGAGCGCGCGTATCGATCTGGCTCAACGACCGACTCGTGGTCGATCACGCCCTGCTGGAAAACTACTACGACCGCAAGACTCCCGTTCCCGCCAAGGGTCCCATCCAACTCCAAACCCACGGCGGCGAAATCCGGTGGCGGAACCTCTTCATCCGCGAAATCGGCTCAGCCGAGGCCAACCAGATCCTGGCGCGTCACGGTCAGGAAGGGTTCCAGGCGATCTTCAATGGTCGCGACTTCACGGGATGGGCGGGACCGGTGGAGGAGTATGAAGCGATCGAGGGTGGATTGCGTTGCCGCCCCGGCAAGGGCGGCACCATCTACACGAAGGATACCTACGCGGATTTCCAGGTCCGCCTCGAATTCAAACTGCCGCCCGGCGGCAACAACGGCCTGGCCATCCGGTATCCGGGCCGCGGCAACGCCGCCTACGCCGGCATGTGCGAACTCCAAGTCCTAGACAACGATGCCGACCAGTATAAGGAACTGGATCCGCGCCAATACCACGGATCCATCTATGGCATGATCCCAGCCCACCGAGGCTACCTCCGCGCTCCGGGCGAGTGGAACTTTCAAGAGGTCACCGTCCGCGGCTCGCGCATCAAAGTCGAACTCAACGGGACGGTGATCGTGGACGGCGACGTCGCAACCGTGAAGGAGTTCATGGGGAAAACGCCCCACCCGGGCAAAGACCTCCCCAGCGGGCATTTCGGTTTTGCCGGTCATAACGACCCGGTCCAATTCCGGCAGATCCAGCTCAAGCGCCTCTAAGCCCAAGGCGCGGCCTAGCACGCCCGGGCTCGACCACCCAGTCGGCACCGCCCTCTCCGGCGACAGGAGAGGGGACGTGGTGGTGTGATCGGTTCTCCAGGGCCGCGCGGGCCACACATCAGGCTGGCGGAGGTGGATGGGAATCGAACCCACCTGAGACTTTGTTGAGCCTCACGCTGGTTTTGAAGACCAGGAGCGCCACCAGGCCGCCTGACACCTCCGCACGCTCCCTCCGCCGCCACCCCTGCGAGCGTGTTCCGGCAAGGACCGCAGCCCCAGCCCGCAAGGGCCACATCGCCTTCGCGCTGCGGCCGCCATTTAGGCCAACCGCAGCCGCCTTAGCAAGCCGCAAACTGCTGTGGACATGGGAGGGCGACTCGCCGAGGACCGCGCGCCCACCACCCAGTTGTCCTCCGGTTCGGCGGCTCAACGGGATGCTCCGTCCTCGGCTCGAGGTGGGCTCGCGCCCGTTCCAACCAACGCGCGTTCGGCGGCTCGAAGAACGCGCCATTGACCAGGGCACAAGTCCCCTAAGCTCAACTGCCCCATCTGCACCCGCACTAACCGCAGCGTTGGGTGACCCACCGCCGCCGTCATGCGCCGCACTTGTCGATTGCGTCCCTCGGTCAGTTCGAGTCCGATCCACCCATCCGCCACCGACCGACGATAGCGGATCGGCGGGTCGCGCGGAGGCCACTGCGGCTGCGGATCGAGCCACCAAACCCGGCACGGAAGCGTGGGCCGACCCTGCAGGACCACCCCGCGAGCGAGCAGGCGCAACGTCTCCCCTGTGGGGATCCGCTCGATCTGCGCCCAATAGATCCGTGGGTGTCCTCGGCTCGGATGCAACAAACGCTGGTTCCACTCGGGTTCATCCGTCAACAGGAGAAGCCCCTCCGAATCGGCATCCAATCGCCCCACCGGATACACCCGTGGAGGAAAGCCAAATTCCGCCAACGTCCGGTGAGGCGAGGCCTGGGGTGTGAACTGGGACAGCACACCGTAGGGCTTATGGAACAGTACCAGCACCAGACCCGCGGTTAGCTGCTGAAGACTTCATCCGCCAACGCCATGATCTTGCGGCCAGAGAGCCGAACCCGCAACACCCGGCGCAACCACGACCTGCGGTTCCGTCTCGAGTACTGGAAGTTCTTCAACTCCATCGAGACACCCTCCAAGTCACGGGTCCCGGCCAGCCATCGGATCAGCTCGAAATCGTCCGCGAAGTACCTGGGCCGCACCCAACGAATCAACAGCGCCAACGGGAAGGTGTGCGGATACAGACACAGCCAGAACATCGACTTCTCGAAGCGAGCTGGAGTATGATGGTAGACTCGGCAGAACCGTTCCTGGAAGGTCGGTTCGTCTTCCACCACCGCCCCACCAGTCTGCACCCCATACCCTGACCGCTCGCGACCCCGCCCGCGCGCATCGCTCTGCCCATTTCCAGGAGTCGCATCCTCACCCACGGCTGGACCGGCAGCAGCGGCCACATGCAGCGACGAACCGCCCCAACCCTCAAACAACCGATGTCCTACCGGCTCAGCATGCCCCCCAGCGTTGCCTCTCTCCAACTCGCTCGCGCGGCGCGGCGCCCGAGACTTGGTCGAGACAGTCAAGCTCTCCAAGCCCTTCGGGGTCCTGCGGGAGGGCCCGTTAAACTGCGAATCGAGTGCTGGTTGCATGCGGCAGGCAGGCACACGAACCTAGCGCGAAAGAACAGCGGCGTAAAGCGCAAGTGCAATGCGCACCGACAGCGCAAGGTGAACCGCGATCCCTGAAACCTCAGCCAGAGGCTTGCTGCCCGCCCTCCATGCTGCACGAGAGTTGGCAGGCACCTCGCCGGGACGCAGGTCGCCAAGACCGCTCGGCAGACCTGGCCGCCGCCGCTCCTTCCACGCTTCATGCGGCACGAACCGGTATACCTCCCGCATCCGCCAAGTGGCGTATATGCAAAAGCGTTGTGCGCGTGCTAGCCTCTTCTCCACGGCGTAACAGCCGTATTAGGGCCGCCGGACGGAAATGAACTCAAGGAGGGCCACCTTGCCTTTGAAACCGACGTCCGGCGGTTCTTTTTACTTTTATGGCGCCGCCTGCGGCCAAGAGGCGCAACGACTCTTGCGGAGGCGCCACTGATCTGAGGGTGACCATGCCATGTATATCATTGCGCTGTAGCTGGTTACGGTGCTTAGCACTCCGCGCTCCTCCTCGGGTGTACCGGCTCGTTCGCACTCCGCCCAACGGCGTATTTGACATCTCCGACTCCTGTGGTATGAGTGTTGTGCCTGCGTTGTAGAAACTTAGGAAAATAAGAGGGTTAACGGTCTGACTCAGAGGCCACATTTTCTCCACGACCCCTGCCTGTCGCGGAATCGGAATGGGAGTTTGAAGTGCGTTCTTGAGATTTCTGCGCATTTCTGGCACCATTAGCCGAGCTAGAGCCAGTCTCAGTCCGTTTGGGTAGGTCAATCTGTGAAAAGAATCGTGCGGGCAATCCAATGGAAGCGTCTCGCGGTGCTTCTCGCCGTTGCCGCCTCAATCGAAGGGCGTGCCGACACGATCCTTTGGTCGCATTCGCCGGACCCTGATTTGCTTGCTGACTCGGGAGGCGACCTTGCCCTTGCCCGGCTACAACCGGCCTCATCCTCATCCTGGAGTCGCCGCTCCGCGGAGGCATCGAGCATCACCGCCCACGCCGACACGGCGCAACCCGCTCACCTCACCGCGCGTCGCCCCAAGACGCTTCTCTCGGACGCCAACGCCGACGCTTCCAAAGCAGATTCACCCGAGGACTCAGCCAACAGCGCCGCTTCTCGTGCCCAGCGGGGCGGGACTGGCCCGCGAGACCGCCTCGTTCCGGCGCGTTACCGGTTGCTCGGCAAATCCAGCAGCGCACCCACTGACCACTCGGTCGCCGACCCTGTGGGGATGGCGCGCGGGCGATTTACCGGGTTCACAGGCTCGACTTCTCGGCCTTCACAGCAGGCCCCAAACGCTGACTCGCCGAGATTCAGCTCGCGAGGCTACGTCTCGATTGTCACGGGGACGCTGCTTCAAACGCAACGCCACCAACTCGACGATCCGCCGGAATCGTCGCTGGACGACCCTGACTGGACACTGCGAGCGGGCCATGAAGCCACCGACGAACTGACCTCTGCCGCGGCGGCCGCGGGCGCACCGCCGCGCGCGTCTCGCGACCTCAACCCGAGCCGTGGCCGAGTTGGGACGTTATTGATCTCCGGGGAGACACCCGAGACTCGGCCGACGCAACAGGTCGCTGGGCTGCTGACCCTCACGCAGGACCACCACGCCTACGGGTCGAGTAAGCTGATTCAAGAAGGCGGTACCACTTTGCTCGGCATGAACGCTGGGCGCATGGTGCACAACGCCGTCAGCTTCGGCAGCCCAACGCTGAGCGGGACCTCGCCGGCCAGCAGCCTCCAGGGTATCTCGGCCGGCACCCCTGCATCCGGCGCAGGGCCCGGGACGCTCACAGCCTACAACGCGACGCTGCCACTCCCCGACGCGCCCGCTGCGGTCGGCGATCTCGAGTCCCCCCAGCCCTCACCCGAGAGGGGCGCCCAACCGGGGACATTGATCGTAACCGGGGAACGGGTGAAGTCTGGGCCTTTGGCGGTCTCGAGCGGGACCGTGCAACTCACCGCTGCCAACATCGGGCCCAGCACTCCCTTGGAGCCTCCCCCGGCAGCGACCATCTCGAGTGAAGGCTCGTTCGCCTCTGTCAACTTAGGCCATCGCACCGCGGGTATGGCGGTGTCGATGCCAGGGACGTATGCTTGGACGATCAAGAACCCGAACGCTGGCGCTGGAGTCGGTTGGGACGTGCTTCAACTGTCTGGCACACTCGATGTGGGCGGCGGCTCGGGAATCCTGACGCTCAACCTCAGCACGCTCAACGCCGCCGGGGCACCAGGGTACCTCGAAGGCTTCGATCCGAACACGCGCTACGAGTGGTTGATCGCCACCACCGGCGGACCGGTCACCGGGCTCGACTTAGACCGGATCCAGATCAACCCGGCGAACTTCATGAACGTCGGCGCTGGCCAAGGCTTCTTCATGCTCAGCGCCGTGACCGATGGGCTCGCCCTCGAGTACTACCCGGGGCTGGTGGAAACGAGTTTTATCCCCGAGCCTGAGGAATACGCCGCTCTGGCAGGGCTTGGCTTGCTCGGCTTTGCCCTCTGGCGTCGGCGCTCTCGCCCCGGTCAGCGCGGGGCAAAATGAGCCGGGCCGACCGGATCAGGTCCCGGCGACCTCCTCGAACACGAACGCGCCGTACCCCACGACCCGGTCGCGCGGCCCGGCGGTGTCCCCCGAGTTGCGGAGATCGACCGTCCGGCAGCGGAGGTTCTTCTGGCGCGCCAGGCGGAGCAGGCCCCGGATGGGCTGCCAGCCACAAGCGCATTGGCTGTCGAGTCGGTCCCCCTCCAACGACTCGATGCGCGTCGCCGTCGTGCGGTCCAGGGCGCGCGCAGCCGCGTGGTCACGGTAGTGGCTGAGGTCGGAACTGACCACCACGCACGTCTCCCGACTGCCCCAGAGTAAAGCCAGTGCGTTGCCGACCTCTTCCGCACTCGCTTCGCCCACCAGCAAGGGCACGATGGCGAAATCGTCCAAGACCCGTTGCAGGAAGGGCAATTGAACCTCCAAACAGTGCTCGGGCCGATGGGCGCGCTCGGACACCCGCACTTCGGACAATCGCGATACCCGATCCACCGCCGCCCGATCCACCGCCACCGTGCCGAGCGGCGTGGCGAAACCGTCCGCTTCCGGCGCCGCCAACCCAGTGAATTGTTCGTAATGCGATGGGCCCAGCAACACCACGCGCCGGAACTGCTCGCGTCCCTGGGCCAGTCGCGCGTAAGCCGAGCCGGCGATGGGCCCGGAAAACTCGTAACCGGCATGCGGCGCAACGATTGCCTTGGGCGCCGGCCCGGCCAGGCCTTGCGCCGCTCGAACATAACCGTCCACGTCGCTACCCAACCGCGCAGGTTCGGCGGGGTAGAATCGGCCGGCTTGGGCTGCCAAACGGACCACCCAACTCGCATCCGGAGGGTTCATCTTCATCGCGCTATTCAGGCTGTACTCCGCGCGACGCGCCTGGGGCTGACTCACAGGCATGCCTGTCGGCCTGAGCGGTGGGTGCCATTGCTTCGTCCTCAGGCCAACGCCCTGGGATGGATCGGTGGCACTTAGGACACTGGCCGGCGCCCGTCATCCGATAGGCTTGCACCACGAAACCGTGGCGCGCGATCAGCCTCTCGCCGCAACCGGGGCAGCGAGTGTCCTCCCAACGCCCCACGCGCCCGGGGAGGTTCCCCGCGTACACAAAGCGCAGGCCTTCGCCTGCGCCAATCTCCGCCGCCCGGAGCAGATCGTTCACCTGAGTCGACCGCGGTTCGGTCATTCGGTAATCTGGGTGAAAGGCCGTGACGTGCCAGGGAATGTCCGGGCTTACCGAGGCCAGAAACCGCGCCAGGTCGCGCAGTTCCTGCTCATCGTCGTTGAAGTCGGGCACCAATAACGTCACGACCTCGAGCCACAAACCCCGGGCGTGCACCAGGCGAATCGTCTCGGTCACCTGCGCTAGCGTTCCCCCGAGCGAGCGGTACGTGCGATCACGAAAGCTCTTCAGATCCACTTTGCAGGCCGACAACCATGGCTGAAGAAAATCCAGAGCCTCGGCCGTGGCGTTGCCGTTCGAGACGAAGGCGCAGAGCAGACCGGCAGCCGCGGCTCGTTCGAAGATCGCCGCCGCCCATTCCGCCGTGATCAGGGGCTCGTTGTAACTGGACACCATCAGGCGCGCTCCCTGCCGCTGGGCCGCAGCGACCAACCGCTCGGGGGTCGTAGCCTGGATCCGAGACTCGGCGGCCACGTCCCGCAAGGCTTGGCTGGTGATCCAGTTCTGGCAGTAGCTACAATGAAAGTCGCAGCCCAACATCCCGAACGTCAACGCCCCACTCCCGGGGTACACGTGAAAGAACGGCTTCTTCTCGACCGGATCGCAAGCCGCCCCGGCCACGTAGCCGAACGGCACGCGCAACTGACCGCCGGCATTGAACCGCACCTTGCAGATGCCGCGCCGGCCCTCCGGGATCAGACAGCGATGCCCGCAGGCCACACAACGAAGGCGCTCTCCCTCCGCGCGCCACAACCTCCCAACCACCGTGCGCCCATCTAGCACCTCGGCCAACCGCGCATTGGCCACCGGCACCCGCCGCGGCGCCGCGCCATGCCTGCTCGGGAGAAGGGCATCGCCCTCGGCCGGTTCGTTTGAGCCTGCGTCCGCCATCGCTCGCAATCACCCGAAATGTAACCCGATCGAGCGCTTTGCCAACGGGAATCTCTGCACGCGGGTCGATGTCCTGTGGCGCACCGCTTGCGAGCTCACCATCGAAGCTTCGAAGCCAGCGAACCAGTGCCCCCCCACAAGCGGCTCGGCAACCCCGCATTTCGCTTGGTCTTCCCACCCAGGCCCCCTATGCTCCGTCCCCGGATGACTCTAGCGGAGCAGGTCAGACAGGCGGGAGTGGTTGGCGCCGGCGGCGGCGGGTTCCCAACCCACGTGAAGCTGGCGGCGAAGGCCGACACGGTGATCGCTAACGGCGCCGAGTGCGAACCGTTGCTGCACAAGGACGCCGCCGTGATGGAACATCAGGCCAAAGCCCTGGTGCGCGGCATGCAGTTGAGCATGGCCGCGGTCGGCGCCCCCGACGGGGTCATCGCCATCAAGGCCAAAAAACAGCGCGCCGTCGAGGCTGTCCAAGCCGCCTGCCACGGCACCGCGGTGCGCGTGCAGTTGCTCGGGGATTACTACCCTGCCGGGGACGAGTACGACCTGGTCTTTACCGTTACAGGACGCCTCATCCCCCCAGCCGGCATCCCGATCCAGGTCGGCGTGGTCGTCAACAACGTCGAGACCCTGGTCAACGTCGCGGCGGCCCACGAAGGCAAGCCCGTAACCCATAAGACCGTCACCCTCGCCGGGGCCGTCCGGCGACCCGTGACCCTCAGCGTGCCGGTCGGAACCACCTTCCGCGACGCCATCGAGGCCACCGGCGGTTTCGCCACAGACCAACCCGTGCTCTGCATCGGCGGCCTCATGATGGGCGAGACCACCGAGGATTTGGACGCCCCCATCACAAAGACCGCCACCGGCGTGGTCGTCCTGCCCCGGGACCACCGCATCGTCCAGCGCAAGCTCAAGCCGGCAGCCGCGCAAAACCAAATCGGCAAGTCCGCCTGCGACCAATGCCGTTACTGCACCGAGTATTGCCCGCGCTTCCTGCTCGGTTACGCGGTCGAACCCCACCAAGTCATGCGCAGCTTGGCCTTCACCGCCACCGGCAACGATTACTGGAACCAATGGGCCGCCCTCTGCTGCGCCTGCGGCCTGTGCACCCTCTACGCCTGTCCCGAAGAGTTGTTCCCGAAAGAGGCTTGCGACCAATCTAAGGTCGAGATGCGCCGCGCCGGACTCAAGTGGACCGGTGCGTCCACTGTCAAACCGCACGGGATGCGCGAAGGCCGGCGGGTCCCCATCAAGACCCTCATGAAGAAGCTGTACATCCAGCAGTACGACGATCCGGCCCTCTGGCAAGCCGCCACCCTCGAACCGGCGCAAGTGGTCTTGCCGCTCAAACAGTCCGCCGGCGTCGCCAATCAACCCCTGGTCAAGCCGGGCGACCGCGTCCAGGCCGGGCAGGCCTTGGGCCAGATCCCGCCCAACGCCCTCGGCGCGGTCATCCATGCCCCCTTCGCCGGGCGTGTCGCCTCCGTCACTGACCGCATCGTCTTGGAGAGAACCGCATGAGCGAGAAATCGATCGGGTTAATCGAACTATCGAGTGTAGCCTCAGGCTTCGAGGTCGCCGACACCATGCTCAAGGCTGGGAACGTCCGCCTGCTCTTGTCGCGGTCCATCTGCTCCGGCAAGTACATGGTCCTCATCGGCGGCGAAACCGCCGCAGTCCAGGCCGCCGTCGCCGCCGGGGCCACCGCCGCCAATGGCTGCCTGATCGACCAGTTCGTCATCGCCAACGTCCACCCCGAGGTCTTCACCGCCCTCGGCCGCTCCACCCCGGCTGAACCCAACGGCGCGTTGGGCATCCTCGAATCGTTCAACGTCGCCACCCTCATCCAGGGCGCCGACGCCGCCGCCAAAGCGGCGGCGGTCACCTTGCTCGAAATCCGATTGGCCATGGCCCTGGGCGGTAAAGCGTTTTGCACCATGACCGGCGATGTCGGCTCGGTCCAGTCCGCCATGGCCGCTGGCCGTCGAATCATCAGCGACGCCGGTGTCTTGGTGAATGCCGTGCTCATCTCGCGGCCGCATCCGGACGTCTACCGCGAAGTCGTCTGAGCCGGCGCCGGGTGCACCCCGTCCCTCCCATGAACCCCGAGCCCGACCCTCCCGTCGCCGCAGCCAGATCCTGATGAGACCTTGGGATCGACAGCCGTCTGCGGGTAGCAGGGCGCGCAGTCCTCTGCGCGCCGAACCACGGTGGACCCGGGAGACTGCGGCGCGCAGAGGACTGCGCGCCCTGCCGACTTGCAGTCCACCGCGGCAACTCATCAGTGACCCAGCATCCTGAAAGGCAACGCCATGGCCTCACCCCGCCTAACCCGCCGTCAATTCCTGACCCGAACCGCCACCGTCCTGGGCGCAGCCATGTTGCCTCCGCTCGGAGCGGGCGAACCCGCCCCTGCCCCGGCCCAGACCGCCAAACGCACCGCGGTCGACCAGGTGACACTGGGCAAGACCGGTCTGAAGCTCAGCCGCTTGGGCATCGGTACGGGCAGCAACAGTGGCGAAGTCCAACACGCGCTCGGGCGGCAAGGCTTCGACCGCTTGATCCGCTACGCCTACGACCAAGGCATCACCTACATCGACGCCGCGCAGAGCTACCACACCTTCGAGTGGATTGGCGGCGCGATCAAGGGGTTGCCGCGCGAGAAGCTCTTCATCCAGTCCAAGATCCCCGGCGCGCCGGAGCGGGCTATGGAGGTCATCGACCGGCATCGCAAGGTGTTCAACACCGACTACATCGACAGCATGCTCTGCCATTACGCCACCACCGACACCTGGGACGAGGAGCGGAAGCGGGTCATGGACGTCTTCGCCGAGGCGAAAGCCAAAAAGATCATCCTCGCGCACGGGGTCTCCTGTCACGGCCTGCCCGCTTTGACCCGCGCCACCAAAGTCGACTGGGTGGACGCCCACCTCGTCCGCATCAATCCCCAGGGACACAAAGTCGACGGCGCAACCTTCGACTTCAACTGCCCAGGCGATGTGCCCTCCGCTCTGGCCGAGATCAAGGCTATGCGCGCCCAAGGCCGGGGCATCATCGGCATGAAACTCATCGGGAACGGCGACTTCACCCAACCCGAGCAGCGCGACCGGTCCATCCGCTTCGCCTACCAATCCGGTCTGCTGGACGCCGCCGTCATCGGGTTCAAGAGCACCGCGGAAATCGATGAAGCCATTCAACGGATTAACCGCGCCCTGGCCGAAGCCTGAGCGCCTCGAGGTCAGGCACAATCCCAGCTCTGTCCGTCACCCCGCGTCGTCAACGGCGCGGCCCCGCGGCTTTACCCTGATCGAGCTCTTGGTGGTCATTGCCATCATTGCCATTCTGGCTGGGATGTTGTTACCGGCGCTGGCGGGGGCCAAGGTCAAGGCCCAGGGGATTAAGTGCCTGGCCAACATGATGTTCATCGATGAGCATCCTGCCAGCATTAACGACGGCGGCTTCGGCTTTCGCATGCCCAATAACCTCGCCGATACCCGCACCCAAGGCTGGGTGGATTACCCGGCCGGCTTCCACAACAACGCCGGCGCCCTCTCGTTCATCGATGGCCATGCCGAGACCCATAAGTGGGTCGAAAGCACTTCCACCGCCGCCAGCAGCGGCCTGGGGGCCAAGGTCACCGAATTGGGCCGGCTCCACAACGGCCGCACCCCCAACCACCGCGACGTCTGGTGGATGGCGCAACGAACCTCGTCGCCGGACGAGGGAACAGATCCCTGGGGTAACTGAGCCAGCCCGGCACTTGTGCGGGACGCGGAATGGATAGCTCCCGGGCTGCGCGCCGCCTCGCCTCGGCCCCGGCCCATCCGGCCTCATAGCAGTCCCGGCATCGAGGGCACGCGCCGCAGAAAGCTTGCAGGCCACCCCTGCCACCGTAGACTGCACCCATGAAACACATCTCGCTGATCGCCGCTACTCTGCTCCTCGCCGCTAGCTCCCACGCCCTCGCCGCGGATTCCGAGGACGGCTTTGTCTCGCTCTTCGACGGGCGCACCTTCGAGGGCTGGAAGCCGGCCACGGAAAACTCGAGCACCTGGAAGATCGAGGACGGGGCCCTCACCACCCGCGGGCCGCGCTGTCACCTGTTCTACGTCGGCGACCCCAAGCCGTTCCGCAACTTCGAGCTCAAAGTGGACGTCTTCTCCGAGAAGAACTCGAATGGAGGCATCTACTTCCACACCCGCTACCAAGAGGTCGGGTGGCCCAAGTACGGCTTCGAGTGCCAAGTCAATAACACCCATAGCGACTGGAAGAAGACCGGCAGCCTCTACGACGTGGTGAACGTGAGCGGTTCGCCCGCCCAAGATGGCCAGTGGTGGACGCAGCATATCGCCGTTCAAAACAACAAGGTCACCGTCCGCGTCAACGGCCAGATCGTCCTCGAGTACACCGAGCCGCCCGGAGCTCAGCCGCGCTCGGATTACACCCGCAAACTCGACGAGGGCACCTTCGCCCTCCAAGCCCACGACCCCAAGAGCGTCATCCGCTTCAAGAACATCCGCGTCAAGCGGCTCGAATAGGCTGCGGCCAGCCCACCCGTCGCCGGCCGATTCCATCCGCCCGCGGGCCGCTGCGGCCACTCGCCGCCCACCTCGACCCCGGGCCGTCGGAGTGGCCTCGGCCACCGGCATCGACAGGCGCCGCCGATCCGCCCATGAAACTCGAAGTGTTCACCCTGTGCGACGCCGCGACGGACTCGGGCGGCAAACTGAACATCCTGGGCGCGTTTGACCGCCTGGGCGCGCCCCAGGCCCCGATGGTCCAACCCCACTGCGCCGTAGCCGCCCGGCTGCGCTTCCACCGCATCGAGGAAGGCCGCCACAAACTCCGCGTCACCTTCGGCGACGAAGATGGCAAGACCGTCCTCCCAGCCATCGAAGGAGAGGTCGGCGTCCGCTTCGGCGAGACCGCGCGCAGTGCCGCCTTCAACCTGATTATGGGCATTAACGGTCTCAAACTCGAGCGCTTCGGCGAGTACACCGTCGACCTGGCCGTCGATGGGGTCCACCTGGGAACCCTGCCGTTGTACTTCGAGCAACTCAAACCGCCCGCCTGAGGCCGCCGCCTCCCCGTGGATCTCAACGCTGAGCCGTTCGCCGCGCGCCTCGCGTTGCTTCGCTGCCCGCCCGTGTGCGGCACCGCAGCGACCCACCCGCCACAATCAGCCGCCGTAGGCCGCTCGCCCGGGCTGTTGCTCGCCCTGTGCCTGGCCTTCGCCCCAGTCACCGCCAGGTCCAGCGGCAGCAGCGGCTTCGTCGATGCCCTGGCCCGCAACGCCGGCCAAGTCGCCTGGCTCGGTGCCAACACCACCGCCGTGAGCGAGCAAACCCTAACCCAAACCGTGCCGGCCGGTGTGCCGGCCGTCTACGAACTGCAAGCGCAACTCATCGTTACCACGCCCGACGCCGTCACCCTGGCCGGCCCCGCGGCCCTGCGCGGCTGGAATATCCTCTACTTCGACGAGTCGAGCGGCGGCCAAGACGTCACCCGCGAGGTTACCGCGCCGGGGGGGTACCTCTCGGCACGGTCCGCTCCCGGCGGATCCAGGCAGTTCCGCGTCGAGGTCACACCCGGCCCCAACGTCCCCGGCGATGCGCCTTGGGAAATCCTGGTGCACTTCAGCCTCGCCACCGCACCCGCGCGCCGCGACACCGTGCGCTTCCTGACCACCGTCGCCCCTCGCACCCAGCCGGACTTGACCATCCGCAGAAGATACGACCTCCGCTATGCCGGCGATGGCGTCTATAACCCCACCGGCACACGCCAAACCAAGGCCCAGGAAACCGACCCCGACGTCCCCGCCATCTACCATCTGGCCTTGGCTAATGACGGCAATTTCACCGACCAATTCACCCTGCGCGGCGAGGCCGGCTCAGACGGCTGGACCGTCCGCTACTTCGACGCCTTGGTGGGCGGCCGCGAAATCACCGCCGAGATCGTTGGCCCAGGGTGGACCCCGCCGCCCCTGCCTCTCAACGGTGTCCGCGAGGTCCGCCTCGAAGTCAGCGGCGCAGCCCGCGTCCAGGGCGTCAGCCTCAGCCAGGTGCTCGTCACCGCCGTGTCCCACAATGACCCCGCCCGGACTGACACCGTCCGCGCCCGCACCGCGATCATCCCCGACAGCACCTTTCCCGTGGGAGGCGTGTACACCGCCGACGAGGACTTCGAAAAGGGGATCCTCATGGGAGTGAGCTACGAGATCGTGCCGGATCAACTCCAGCCAGCGCGCGAGCCGCTCACGCTGCCCTTCCTCTGGGTCCCTAACTCGAACGAGGGAACCGTGTCGAAAGTCGACACCCGCACCGGCGAAGAACTGGCCCGCTACCGCACCGGCCCAGCCCACCTCAACGGTAACCCCTCGCGCACGACCATCGATCAACAGGGCAATTGTTGGGTCGCCAACCGCCACACCGGCACCGCCCTCAAGATCGGCCTCTTCGAGGGCGGCCAGTACCAGGACCGCAACCGCGATGGCCTCGTCCAAACCTCGCAGGACCGTAACGGGGACGGCGATATCACGGGGGAGGAACTGCTGCCCTGGGGCGCGGACGAGTGCGTCTTGTGGGAGGTCGTGTTGCTGCCCGGCGAGGAAACCACCAACCCGCCCGGCGCCTACCTCGGACGCTATGCCGACGACAACTGGAGCCCAGGCCCGCGTGGCGTCGCCATCGATGCCCAGGGCAACGTCTGGCTCGGCACCTACGGCTCCCAGAAATTCTACCATGTCGACGGCGCCAGTGGCCGTATCCGACACACCATCGACTTCGCGTCCGTCCCGCACCATTCCTACGGCGCCGTCATCGACGCCCAAGGCATCCTCTGGTCCTCGAGCCTCAACGACAAAAACCTGCTCCGCCTCGATCCTCGCACTGGCGCCTTCGCCGTGGTCGACGTCGGCCACACCGTCTACGGCCTCGGTCTGGACCGCGACCAGCACCTCTTCATCGCCGGTTGGAAGGAGGCTAAGCTCTCCCGCCTCAACGTCCTCACCGGCCTCAAAGACTGGACCGTCCCCGGCGTGTTCGAGTCCCGCGGCGTCGCCGTCACCGAAGACGGTGACGTCTGGACGGCCGACTCCGCGCCCGGCACCCTAACGCGGTGGTCCAACGATGGCCGACTCAAGGCCACCATCGCCGTCGGAGCTGCCCCCACCGGCGTCACCGTCGACGCCGCCGGCAAAGTCTGGGTGGTCAATAACGGAGACGAATTCGTCAAGCGCATCAACCCGCTCACCGACCAAGTCGACCTCGAAAAGCGCATCCTCGGCGGTCGCCATTACGGATACAGCGACATGACCGGCATCGTCTCCCGCACCGCCACCACCCGGTTCGGTGTCTGGTCCCTCGTCCATGACTCGCGCTTCCCCGGCGCAACTTGGGGCGCCGTCTCGTGGCAGGCGCATACCCCGCCAGGCACCTCCCTCCACGCCCGCGCCCGGAGTTCGCCTAACCGCCAGACCTGGTCCGCCTGGGAAAGCGTCACCAACGGTGACCCACTCCAACAGGTGCCCCCCGGCAAATTCCTCCACCTCGAGATCACCCTGCAAACCCTCGAAGACGACGGCACCCCAATCCTCTACGACCTCACCGTGACGCCCGAAGACGACGTCAGCGAAAGCCCGCTCCTAGCCTACCGGCGGATCGAGCCCCGACTGATCGAACTGCTTTGGGACACGGAGTTGCCCGGCATCGCCCTCGAGTCCGCCCCGCAGCTCGCCGGACCCTGGACCCCGGTCCCGGAGGTCGTTGGGCCCGGCCACCGCGTTCGCATCGAGACCGATCAAGGGTCGAGCTTCTTCCGCCTCCGACTTCAGCCTTGGCCCTAATCGCCCAGGCCGCGGCCACTTGTGCCGCGTCGAGGGGGGCAGGGCAGCGTGGGAGCATGGTGGGAGCCTGCAGCATAGGTGAAGTCTCGCACCGCCCTCGCGACCGAAACGCGACCGGACAGGGCGTCAAACCGCGTGCGGCTTTCTGCCTAGGCCTATGGCCAGCCATGTTCTACTCTGCACCAGCAACATGCGAACGCGGAAGATCCAGCGCCTTGGGAAGGCCTTCGAGACCAGTGCCATGCTGGTCGGTGTCTTGGGTCTAGTTTGGGCCTTAACGCTGGTCCTGCCCGAACTGCGCGGACTAGGCATTTGGCCACGAACCATGCGCGGTTTGGTGGGCATCCTCGCGGCGCCCTTGCTGCATGCCAACCTGGCGCACTTGACGGCGAACGCCTTGCCCTTGTTGGTCCTGCTCACCCTGCTGTTCTGGGACAAACACTACCACCCCGAGCGTACGTTGGCTTTAGTCTGGCTGGCGGCCGGTCTAGGCACTTGGCTCATTGGGCGCGGACACGCCGTGCACATCGGGGCCAGCGGCCTCGTCTACGGACTCGTGACCTACCTGGTGGTCTCAGGCTTCCTCATGAAGAGCTGGCGTTCCGCTTTCGTGGCCCTGCTCGTGTTCTTGTTCTACGGCGGCATCGTCTACGGTATGTTGCCGCAACGCGGCTTGATCTCCTGGGAAGGCCATCTCTGTGGCGCCCTCGCTGGCCTCTGGGCCGCCCGGCGCAACCACACCCGCTGAACGCCCTCGCATCGATCGCCCCCCCCACACGATCACGGCGACCAACATAGCCCGTATCACACCCCACCCAAACCCGCCAGCGCCAGAGCGCCAGAGCCGGCCCCGGCCGTCAATATTTGCCAGGCATAAAGACATTGACACCGGGTGCCCGCCCGCCCGCCCGCCCCAGCCTCGCTCCCAGCTCACAGACACGATCGCCGATCACGGTGACGAAAGAGAGCCGGCCCCGGCCCCCAATCGGCTCCAGTTAGAATATCTGCCAGGCATCAAGACGTTGACACGAGCCGACCCCACCGATGTTGTTGGCTGCTGGACATGAGACCAGGGAGGTGGGCGACCGAACTCGCCCCTCTGGCGCGTCGTTGTGGCGGGAGGGGCGCTTCCGGTGTTCGATGGGTCAGGGATCACAGGGTGACAAAGGTGAAGCACGACATGACCCATGAGCGCTAGACCTGACGGACGCGGGGATGGGGATGCGAGAGCGGCTTGACGGGCTTCGCAGGCTGCTTAGTCTGGGGTTGGATCGAAACACAGCACAGCAGAGAACCTTGAAGCCCTTGAACCCTGAACCCGATCCAAAGGAGACCCTGTTATGACACTGAAAGTGGCACCGGTAGATACCTGGGCGGCCGCGCTCGAAGATCGCCCTGGCAGCCTTGCCGCCAAACTCGGAGCCCTGGCTGGCGCGGGCGTCAACCTGGAGTTTGTCATTGCCCGTCGCGCGCCGGACCAACCCGGATCCGGCGTGGTGTTTGTGACGCCGATTCGGGGGGCGGCGGGCAGTCGTGCGGCGCAGAAGGCTGGGTTTGCCAGGACCAAGACACTGCACACGGTGCGTGTGGAAGGATCGGACAAGCCCGGGACGGGGGCGAAACTCACGCAGGCACTGGCCGATCTGGGGTTGAACCTGCGCGGGTTATCCGCGGCGGCCATTGGCCGAAAGTTCGTTGCCCACGTGGCGCTGGACACGGCAGCAGACGCGGCCAAGGTTGTCCGCGCGCTGCGCCGGTTCTAGGCGCCCGGCGGGGTTACTCGGTCGAGGTCGAGTCTGGTCGTGTTCGGACCGGTGCGCCGGGGCGGAGCAGACCATCGACGGGGGCGAAGTCGTCCGTCAGGACTCGTGCCGGGGTGGCGGCTAGGGCGGCGTCATCTTGGCGGCGCTGGATGCGCTCGAGGAAAGAGGGCAAGGCGACCTGGCCGCCGCGGACCAGGTCGACGCCGCGTTGCCACAACTGAGCCGAAGTGAGTTTTTCGCTCGAGCGGGTCCCGATGAGGACCACGTTTTGCGACTCCGCGGCCGGGAAGAGGTAGACCTGGGGGAAGACGGCCTTCATGGTGTGGTACACAGCGGCGAGAAGGGCGGATTGCCAGCCGCGGTCGTCGGTGATGACGTTGTAGGCCAGCACGCCTTGCCGGGTGAGGTGCTGCTCGGCCAGTTCGAAGAATTCCTTGGAGACCAAGTGATGCGGGATGAAACAGCCGTAACGGTTCCGCGCGTAGGCGTCCATGATGATGGCGTCGTAGCGTTGGGTCGAGCGCCGGAGGAACATGCGGCCGTCAGCGATGTGGATTTCCAGGGTGGGAGATTCCTTCACGCCGAAGTAATCGCGGGCCACCTGGAGGACGACCGGATCGAGTTCGACGGTCGAGACGGTGACATGGGGGTAGTACTGTTGGTAAGCGCGCTGCGCGCTGCCGCCTCCTAGTCCGATCATCAGCACTTGGCGCATCGCCGAATTCCAGAGCCAAGGCAGGTGGAAGTACTCGGTATACTCGAAGTGGCCGCGGGTGGGGTCCGCGAGCGACATTCGGCTTTGGATTGCGCCATCGAAGCTCAAAGACCGCAGCCCTTGAGCATCGACCACCGTCATGTGGTGATAGGCGGAGGTGGTCTCGAAGACCACACCAGCCAAAGCGTAAGGCTGGGCGCCGATCAGGGCGGCCCCGGCGGCTGCGACGGCCCAGCGCCGCCACTTCGCTGTGGCGCGCTTGCCCGTGGGGTCGGTCGGGGTGTCGGGCCAACGGCCAGCCTGCGGCGGCTGGAAGACAGGGTGGGAGATGCGGTGCGTGTTCATGTCGCGGGGGAGGGGCTGAGCCAGCGGTCCAGGCTCCAGCAGGCTAGGCCGATCAGGGCTACGAGCGCCCCGGTGGCTTGAAAGATCTCGGAGAGGCTGAGCACGTCGATGAGAACATACCCGGACACAAACACGCCCGCAATGCTCCCGGTGGTGCTGGCGGCGAAGACCTGTCCGCTGACTTGGCCGACGTGGGCGACGCGTTGGGTGGCCCAGCGAATGAGGAAAGGGGGCGCGGCGGCCAGGGCCAGACACGGCAGCAGGAAGATCACGGCGCTGCCCAGGGCGGGATCGAGTTTTTGCCAGAGGAGCGGGATGTCGGTGCCGAGGGGGTGACGGAGGATGATCGCGTTTAGGAGTCGCGGGGCGAAGGAGGGGATGAGGGCGGTGAGCAGGCCCGCCGGCAAGAGCAGGTGCCCCAAGACGCGGGTGCGCGGATGGCGGTCCGCGAGGACACCACCCAGCGCGTAACCGAGGGCTAGGGCCACCAGCACCATGCCGATCTGGCTGGTCCAGACATAGAAGGAGCTGCCGAAATCCTTCGCCAAGTAGCGGGCCCCGATGATCTCGAGGACCATGATGGCGAACCCGGTGAGGAACACCAGCGATGTGGCGGCGAAGGCGCGCATGTGCGTTTCGAGGTCCGGCGAGCTACGGCGATGGCGGGCTCGGGCGGCTCGGTCCACCCTGTGTATACCCACCGGCTGCAAGCGCGCGAGCCCGAACGGTGCCGACCGGCGGGGTGTCCGGCTCTGCCGGCGCGGCCCGCTGGCGGGGGTCCCGACGGCGCTTACTGGTAGAGGGCCAGGAACTGCCGGCGATAGGTCAACTCCTGTGCTGGCATTCGCTCGCGCAACCGGTCCAGCGGGAGCGCCCCGTGTTGGAACCGGCGCTTGGGAAAGACCGGCAGTTCGAGCCCGGTAACGGCTCGGACGCCCCGCGCCACAATCTCGCCTTTGAGCGAATAGAGGCGCGGCACATCATAGCCGGTAAGGGCGGCGAACGGGATCCCTTCAGCTACCTCGACGACCGCTGGAGCGGTGAAGGGGCTGAAGCTGCTGAAGCCGCAGTGCCGGGCGGGGGCATAGGTGCGGGCGTAACTCCGGCTGAGCCCGCCGCTGTAAGTCAGGGAATGCTTGATCCGTCCAACGCCCCAGCCTTCCTGATAGAGCATGAGGTTGTTGACCACGCTGCGGATGGTCAGCTCCGGATTTTCCTCGATCGGGTAATCCTTGAGGTTTTCGTCGCCGCCGTCGCCATCGATCAAGTATCGCCAACCGGGGTAGCGTTGCCGGATGCCGCGGCACAAGGTCAGGACCATGGACGCAGCCTCGACATCGAGGGGTTTGTAGTCTTCCACCACCCGGATAGTCTCGCCCACATCGATGGAACCGAGGTCGGCCTCGATGGGCTCGAGGAACAAGCTCAGCCCCAAGCGTTCCAGGAAGGCATGCGCTTGGGCAAGGTCGGGGCCCTCGCCGAAGGTCAAGGTGAAGGCCTTGAGACGGGCGGGGTTGAGGCCCAACTGGCGGAGGACGTGGTAGGTGGTGAGGAACACGGCCCCGCTATCGATGCCGCCGGAGAAGGACACGCCGATCGGTTCGCGCTCGGGCACGGACTTCAAGTGTTTGGCCAGTTCATCGGCCAGGGCCCCGATGTAGCGCTGGCCGATGGCATCCAGGTCGGTCGGAAGCGCGTCGCGGACAGGGCTGAAGAAGCGGGTGTAGGTCGGGTCGGGGTCCGGACAGCCCACGAGTTGGATTTCCACGACGTAATGGGCCGGCACCATGCGGGTGTAGCTGGGGTGGAACTGGTCGGCCAAGCCGTCCGCCTCGAGTTGGCGGTGGATCGCGTCGATGCGGTCCGCCACAATCAACGCGGGACCTTCGTGGCGTTTGGCGAGAAAATAGCGCATCGGCCGGTCCAGGGAACGCGCCAGGCGGACCGTCTTGCCCGCGCGCGCGACGAGGGCAAACGACCCGTCAATCTCGCGCACGGCCTCGGGTTGGCCGGAGAGCACCCGTTGGCGGGCCTCCTCGAGGGTGAGGTTATGGATGCGGTTCGCGCTCGGATCGAGCAGGTCAACGACGCGTTCGAGGTATTGGTCCATAGCGGTTCGACAAGTCGGCGCGAAACGTACGCAGCGCTGCCCGGTTTGGCAAGGGGCGGATTGAGCCTGCCTGGCGAACTAGCGTCTCGGCCAGCCTGGAGCGGTTGCAGTCCGAAACTCATGCGCGTCGGCGTGAAGGGGCCGACGGTTCCTAGGGGGCCGGCTGGTTCGCTCCGATGCCGAGCGAGACGGGACTTGAAAGGGTGCCAGGGGCTGACTAAGGTCCGCGGCAATTGGACGACCCTGAGTGTCAGAGCCTTGGCGGCGAGTCGGCTTCGTGGTGGGACCTCGGGATAGGGTGCAGCTCGCAGCGAGAGCGCGCTATGCTCGGCGCACCGAACCGCCGAGCCGTAGTCCAAAGCTACGACTCCTGCTTATGTTCGACGACCTGAGCAAGAAATTCGCCAACCAATACGT
>Ga0194126_10000292_pt1 | contig 81230 bp, 65 predicted proteins | sample TA2KigC150mmetaG_FD_148641 | JGI IMG/M metagenome (GOLD analysis project Ga0194126, IMG submission 148641) | Freshwater microbial communities from Lake Tanganyika, Tanzania - TA2015035 Kigoma Deep Cast 150m | ecosystem: Environmental > Aquatic > Freshwater > Lake | place: Tanzania: Lake...
CTCTTCGCGGATCAAACGTCCGGCGCGAAGAACGAGGCGAGTCCCCTCCCCCCCTTCGGGAGCGGTGAGAAGCTCGACCTCCGCCACCGAGGCGATGCTCGGGAGCGCCTCGCCCCGAAAACCGAACGTGGCGACACGGAGGATGTCGTCGGCGTCCCGGATCTTGCTCGTCGCGTGGCGCGCGAAGGCGAGGCGCGCGTCCTCGGCGTCCATTCCGGCGCCGTCGTCGGCGACCTCGATGAGAGCGCCGCCCCCCTCCTCCACGCGGACCTCGATCGCCCGCGCGTCCGCATCGAGCGCGTTCTCGACGAGCTCCTTCGCGACCGAGGCGGGGCGCTCGACCACCTCCCCCGCGGCGATCCGGTTCGCCGCCGACTCCGGGAGCACGCGGATCTTCGCCATCGCTACGCCCCTCCGTTCGCGGGGCCGAGCCGGGACTTCCATTCGTGCAGGAGCCGAAGCCCTTCGAGCGGCGGAAGGCGGTCGGGGTCGATCTCCCGGATCTCGTCCGCGATCCGCTCCTCCTCGCTCCGGAAGAGCGGGATCTGGCGGGGGACCCCCTTGCCGAGCACATCGATCGGCTTCGTCACGTGCTCGCGCTCGAGGTGCGCGAGAACCTCCTTCGCTCGCCGCACGACCTCCTCGGGAAGCCCGGCGAGGCGCGCGACCTGGATGCCGTAACTCCGGTCGACGCTCCCCGGGACGACCTGCCGGAGGAAGACGACGCGGTCGCCGTACTCCTTGACGAGGACGGAGAAGTTCCGCACGCGCGCGAGTTCGTCCGCGAGGACGGCGAGCTCGTGGTAGTGCGTCGCGAAGAGCGTCTTCGCGCCGACCTCCTCGTGCCGGTGCAGGTACTCGACCACCGCCCACGCGATCGAGACCCCGTCGAACGTCGAGGTCCCGCGCCCGATCTCGTCGAGAAGGACGAGGGAGCGCGGCGTGGCGTTGTGGAGGATGTTCGCCGTCTCGGTCATCTCGACGAGGAAGGTGCTCTGTCCGCGCGCGAGATCGTCCGCCGCGCCGACCCGGGTGAAGATCCGGTCCGCCGCGCCGAGCTCCGCGCTCTCCGCCGGCACGAAGGAGCCGGCCTGCGCGAGGATCTGGATGAGCGCGACCTGGCGAAGATACGTCGACTTCCCCGCCATGTTGGGGCCGGTGAGGATGTGGATCTGGCTCTCCGCCGCGTCGAGGTCGGTGTCGTTCGGCACGAACCGTCCGGGGCCGAGGATCGCCTCGACGACCGGGTGCCTTCCCGCGCGAATCCGGATTCGGTTCTCGCCGTCGACCCTCGGGCGCGCGTACTTCCTACGGACCGCGCAGTCGGCGAGGGCGAGAAGGACGTCGATCGCGGCGGCGGCTTCTCCGATCCTGCGGATCCGGGGCCCCTCCGCGGCGGCGGCGGCCCGCACCTCGACGAACCGCTCCTCCTCGAGCGCGCGGATCCGCTCCTCGGCGCCGAGGATCCGCTCCTCCTGCTCCTTGAGCTCGGGCGTGATGTACCGCTCGGCGCCGACGAGCGTCTGTTTCCGCGTGTACGAGGGGGGCACCTCTTGCGAGCGGCTCTTGGAGACTTCAATATAATATCCAAAAACTTTGTTGTAGCCGACCTTGAGGTTCGGGATGCCGGTCTTCTTCCGCTCGCGCTCCTGGAAGCCGGCAATCCATCCCCGTCCGTCCGTGCCGATGCTCCGGAGATCGTCGAGCTCCGCGTCGAAACCCTCGCGGATCACCCCCCCCTCCTTCATCGAGAGAGGGGGCTCATCGACGATCGCGCGCTCGATGAGATCGGCGAGCGCATCGAGGCTCTCCGCCCGCTCCGCGAGGGCCGCGAAACGCCGGCTCTCGGCGCCCGCGAGGCGCTCCCGAAGGTGCGGCACGAGGCGGAGCGAGCCTTTGAGCGCGACGACGTCGCGCGGGGTGCCGCGGCCGAGAACGATCTTCCCCGCCAGCCGCTCGAGATCGCCGAAGCGGCGGAGGAGATCGCGAACCTCCTCCCGCCACGAGGAGCGGCGGACCGCCTCCGCCACCGCTTCCAGGCGCTCCTCGATCCTCGCCGGATCGACGAGCGGGCGGAGGAGCCAATCGCGAAGAAGCCTCCCCCCCATCGCGGTGACGGTGGCGTCGAGAACGCCGATCAGCGTCCCGCTCTCCGCCCCCTCGCGGATCGGGCGGAAGATCTCGAGATTTCGCCGCGTGGTCTCGTCGAGGATGAGGTGATCCCGCGTCCGGATCGGGAGGACTCGGTCGATGTGGCGAAGGTCGGTCCGTCCGAGCGCGCGGAGATAATCGAGGAGAGCGGCCGCGGCGGCGAGCCCGCCCGCGAGGTCCGCGCACCCGAAGCCATCGAGCGTCTCGACCCCGAGATGATTCTTGAGGGCGCGCTCCCCGCTCTCGGCGTCGAACTTCCAATCCTCGACGTGCGTGAGGGAGGGCTCGCGGCTTCCCGCGGCGGTGAGAGAGAACGAACCGCGCTTCCCCTCCGGAAGGAGGAGCTCGGAAGGCTCGAAGCGGGCGACCTCCTCCGCGATCTCCTCGTCCGCGATCTCGCCGATTCGGAAATCGCCGGCCGCGAGGTCGATCGCCGCGATCCCCCACGCCCTCTTCTCTCGCCCGGCGCCCGGCGCGAGCGCGACGAGGTAGTTCGGGCGCTTCCCCTCGAGGAGGCTTCCGACGAGGGCGGTCCCCGGCGTGATGACCTCGGTCACCTCGCGCCGCACGAGGCCCTTCGCCTTCTTGGGATCCTCGGTCTGATCGCAGACGGCGACCTTGCAGCCGAGGCGAAGGAGGCGGTCGATGTAGTGATCCGCCTTGTGCCAGGGGACCCCGGCGAGAGGGATCGGCGTCTCCTCTCCCTTTGATCGCGTGGTGAGCGTGAGCCCGAGGAGCTGCGAGGCGACCTCCGCGTCCTCGTGGAACATCTCGAAGAAGTCGCCCATGCGGAAGAAGAGGATGGCGTCCGGATGCTGCTCCTTCACCGCCCAGTACTGGCGCATCATCGGCGTCCGGGCGTCCATCACTCGTCTTCCGGAAGCGCGCGGACGATGTCCCCCCCGAGCCCTTGCCGAGAGAGGTGTTCTCTCGCCGTCTGCGCCTCCTCGGGCGTGGCAAAGGGGCCGACGCGGACCCGATAGAGAACGCGTCCTTCTCCGCCGCTCGGATAGACGTCGATCGCGCCGACCCCCCGGGCCCTCTCGCCGGCGACGAAACGCCGGGCATTGCTTTCATCCTCGAAGGAAGCGATCTGAACATAATAGACGGCGAGGATCGTGTCCCGAGGGGGCGGGGCCGGAGGAGCCGCTGCTTCCGCGGCAACTTCCTCCGGGGCGCGCCGCGGCGTCTCCCCGGAGCCGGCGGCGGCCCGATCCTCGCGCGTGTCCGCCCCCTCGAGACGAGCCTTGAGGAGGAGCGCCGGGGCGCTGAAATCGTGCCTCCCGGCGAGAAGAGGTTTCAACACCGATGCCGCCCGATCGAGGGAACCCTTCCGAGAGAGCGCCTCGGCAGCGAGGTATCGGGCGCGGATCGCGGGGGGTGCGTCTCTTCCGTTCTCGGCTGTCCCGAGGAGAAGCTGGATTCCCGAATCGACTTCTCCCGCCGCGACGAGCGCGAGCCCGCGCCAGCAGGATGCGTCCATCTTCTCCTCCCCCGCGAGCAGCCTCGCCGCCTTCCCGAAATCGTCGGCGGCCGCCCGGTACGCGCCGACCGCGAAGCGATAGCGCCCGAGCGCGAACCAAGCGCGCGGGTCGTCCCAGCGATCGGCCAGGCGGGCGAGGCGCTCGAGGTAGACCGGGCCGTCCGGCTCGAGCTCGTTCCAGCGGAAGAGCGCCTCGTTTCCAAGCGCGCTCCCCTCGTGTTCATCGGCGATGCGCCGGAGCTCGGCGCGCGCCTCCTCGGCCTCTCCCGCGGCGAGAAGCTCGTCGGCGGCCGAGAAGATGCCACCCACGGCCGGCGCGCTTCCGATCGCGAGCGGGATCAGGATCGCGAGGAGGAGGTCGCCGGACCGGGAGCGGCGGCGTTCCACGTCAGGCATTGGGGGCACCTCCAGAACGGTTCCTCGCCGGGAAAGCCGCAGCGGGGGCACGCGAGGGGGGGCGTGGGGATCGGGTTCTCTTTCAGGAAGTCGGCCGCCTCGCGGACCGCCCGTTCGGGGGTCCGGTTCGTGCACAAGAGATAGAGAAGCCGGCTTCGCGCCGCAGAGGATGACGGATCGCTCTCCACCGCGCGCCGCGCGGAGTCGATCGCCTTGTTGTCCTCCCCTCGCCGGGAGTAGAAGTCCGAAAGGGCGAGAAGCGTCGGCGGGTTCTCCGGCGCTCGGCCGAGAATCGCTTGGAAGACCTCCTCCAAGCGGTTCAGGTTTCCGGTTTCGAAGAGAGCCTGCTCGAGGCGATCGAACGTGACGTAGGCCAGTTCCGGCGCCGCCTGGTGGAAACGCTCCCAATACCCGATCGCCTCCTCCATCTCGCCCGCGTCGTACGCGATCGCGCCGAGCCGGTAGAGAGCCTCGGCGCATTCCGGATGAAGCTTCAACGCTTCAAGAAAAATCAGCTTCGCGCGTTCCGCATCCCCCGCTTGGAGGACCGAGCTCCCGCAGATCGCGCGGTAGCGGGCCAGCTTCTCCGGCGCCTTCTCCTTCCGGATCTTCATCCCTTCCCGGAAAAGCTCGTAGGCCTCGTCCCATTCCGAGCGCCGCTCGTGGAGGGCGACCATCTTCGAGCGGATCCTCGCGTTCTCCTTGTCGTGCGCCAGAAGGCCGGAGAGGACCTGGAGCGCCTCTTCGGTCCGGCGCAGCGCGAGAAGATCGTCCGCGATCGCCTCGCGGACGCGCGCCTTCTCCTCGGCGCTCAGCTTGCGGCGAAGGATCGTCCCGACGTCGAGATCGCGATGGATGCGGAGCGCGCGGTCGAGCGCCCCCCGCTTCCGGAGCAGACTGCCGAGCCGAAGGTACGCGTCGGTATTCGTCGGATCGACCTGGACGGTCTGTCGAAGCTCCCGGAGCGCGTTCTCCTCGTCCCCTTCGAGAAGCGCGTTCAGCGCTTCCACGTAGCGAGGGCGCGGCGCGGGTCTTCTCCGTCGGAGAATCCAGACGATCAGCCCGGCGACCGCAAGAAGAAAGAGGAGGCCGAGCAGAAGGACGGCCGGGGATTCGGGTCTGCCGTAGTTGCCCAGCATGCGGGTTCCGTTCTATGGCCTTTCGGAGAGCGGGTTGCCTTCGTCTTCATCGACGACCGGAATGTTCCGGAGGGCGATCAGCTCCTTCTCGTATTGCTTGTTCCGCATTCGGAGCTCCCGGATCCGAAACTGCAGCCGGATCGTGTGCACGAGAAGGTACAGGAACGTGAGCAGGGACCCGAGGAGGAACGCCAGGAAGAGCGCGAGCACGAGCGGGACGTCGTAGAACGTTCCGAAGTACAGATTGAGCTTGACCCGCGGTTCCGGGTTCAGGACGGCGATGCCGAGCACGAGCAAGAGAATCAGAAGGAGCAGGAAGGACGTCAGGATTCGGCCCACGGTTTGTTCCCGCCTTTCCTCGGTGGATCCGCTTCCGTGTCGGGATTCTAGGGGGCTCGGCGGGGTCTGTCAATGCCCTTCGGGCGCGGGTCTTGCGCCGCGCCGCTTCTGTCTCCCGTGTCGTCGGACGCGCGGGTCCCAGACGACGAGGTCTGTCTTGCTCCGGAGACGGGGGGCGGGGCAGAGCGGCGAGTTGCCGCGCGCCGCGCGCGGCATGTTTGAGCAAGCGAGCCTCACCCTCGGCGCCGGAGCTTCCCGTCTTCGCTGGATCGGATCCGCGTTTTCCTGTCGCCGCCACCCGCCGTGGTTGCGTTGGTGAACGGCGGGTCTCTCCTTCGCGCCGCATGCGCGAAGGAGCTTCCTCGCCACCCCGTCGCTCTTCGCGACGGGGAGCCCCGGCTCGGTCGTGTCGGCGGCTGTCCGCTCGATGCTCGCCAGTCGCCCTTTCGGGCTAGGAAATAGGGTATCAGGTACCGAATTTAGAAGGCGAACGAGCCGGAGACGCGGTGCGTGTCGTCGAGGTCCGCGTTCGTGAGAAACGCGTAGTCGAGAGAGAGCGCGTTCCCTCCGAACGGAATCCGGAAGCCCGCGCCCGCGGCGAAGGCGTTCTCCCCCGAGCGTTCCTGTCCGAGCCGAAGCGCGAGGCGTTCGCGGAAGAAGTACTCGAGCCCGAGCCGGAGGTCGGCGCTCGCCTCGCCCATCCAGTAGGCGGTCGCGTACTTCCTCCCCTCGAAGCGCGCGTCGATGTCCGCCGCAAGAGTGAGCCTTCCCCCGATCGAGGGGAGATGAAACGGATACGAAACGCCGAGCTTCACCGTCGGCAGGATGGTTTCCGTCTCTTTCTTCCATGCAAGAAACGTCGTGGTCGCGTCCTGCACGTTGATCCCGACAGAGAGACGCCTCCACGGGCGGAGCAGGGTCCCGACGTCGAAGCCGATTCCGAGGGCGGAATCGTCGCCGATGCTCTTGCGGAGGATCTTCGCGCTCCCCCCGACCGCCGCCCAACTCTTCCAGAGGCGGCCGTACGAGAAGAAGAAACCCCACTCCGCGTCGCTCACCCAGCGGGAGACGTACGGCCGGAGCGTCGTCGAGTCGAGCTCCGTGTAGCCGATGTCGTCGATCCCGGTCCGCACGAACGAGAAGCCGAACGCGGCGCGGTTCTCGTTCGCCGTTCCGAGCTGCTGCACGAAGCTCCCTGCGTCGTAGTTCACGAGATCCCCGAACCGTTCCGAGTGCATGAAGACGATCTCGCGCCGCTCGACGAAAATCATGCCGGCCGGATTCCAGTAGCCGGCGGTCGCGTCGTCCGCGACGCTGACGAACGCGCCCCCCATGCCGAGAGCGCGCGCCCCGATTCCGGTCGCGAGGAACTCGCCGCCGTACTTCGCGAACCCGAATGATTCCGGCGCGAGACCGATGAGGAGGAGCCCTGCGAGAAGCCCACTTCTTTTCATGCTGCCGACGAATTTCCTTTCGGGAGCCTTTGGCCGGCCGAGGCGCGGCCGTGTGGGGGGCTCAATCGCGGGTCGGAGCCGAACTCCAAGGTGAATTGTACCCCTTCCGCGCTTCCGGGTCAAGACCACCTCCCCTTTCTTCCTTCCCAGAGGGCCCGAAGCCGGGAAAGCTCTCCCCCCTCCCTCGCCGCCGGGCGCCCCGCCCGCTCGAGCTCCCCCCTCCTCCGTTCCCTCGCTCGCTTCATCGTTTCGACCGCGCGATCGAAATCGTAGAGGGCGTTTCCTTCCCCCCAGGTGAACGGCGGGACGTAGCCCCCGACGAGCCCCCTCTCTCCGAAGAGGTTGCTCGCCGCGCCGACGACGGCCCCCGTTCCGATCCGCGTTCCGATCGCGCTCTTCACGTGGTCCCCGATGAAGCAGCCGAGCTTCCGAAGCCCGGTGTCGACCGAGCCTTCTCCCCAGTCGACGCGGATCGTCCCGTAGTTGTTCTTTAGGTCCGAATTGTTCGTGCCGGCGCCGAGGTTGACCCACTCCCCGACGTACGCATGCCCGAGAAAGCCCTCGTGCTGCTTGTTCGAGAAGGCGCCGAAGACGGTCTCCTCCACCTCGCCCGCCGCCCGGCTCCCCTCGCCGATCGTCGTCCCGGGCCCGATGCGGGAGCCGGACTTGATCCGTGCGTCCGGGCGGATCCAGAGAGGTCCCCGGAGCACGGCGTGCGCCTCGATGGCGGCCCGCTCCCCGATGCGGACCGGGCCGCCCTTCGCGTCGAGGAGGACGAACGGTTCGATCGCCGCGTCCTTCCCGAGGAAGACGCCCGCTTGTCCGAGGACGCGCGCGTCGGGAAGGTCGCCGCCGGATGCGGGCGCGTACGTGAAGCAATCAAGATCGGGGCGCCGGCGGCACGCGTCGAGAAGGGACCCGTCCTCTCCGATACGGCGCGCGTTCCCTGCCACGAGGTCCCACGGGTTCTCCACGATCGCTCCCGATCCCTCGGATGCCGGAAGATCCCCGCGAAGGTCATCGAGGAGCGGATCGTCCCCGCCGCCCGCGGCGCGTTTGGAATCCGCGAGGACCGCGAGGATCCTCCCTCCGTGCGTCCACGCGCGCGGCCGATCGCCGTTCGTTCGGATCGTCTCCGCGAGCGACGGCTCCGGGATCGAGAGCCGGTTCACGAAGAGAACGCATTCCGACTCGCTCGTGTCGAACCCCGCATCGAAGAGAACGAGACGCCAACGCTCCTCGAACGTGAAGCCCCCGAAGAGAAGGCGCTCGAGAGGGCGGACCGGAAAAAGACCGCGAAAGGGGCCGCTCCGGGCTTCGTCAGCGAAGAGGACGCGGGCCAAGGGCCTCTCCTGGGCGGCGTCGTGCCGAGGGCCGGACTCGAACCGGCACGAAGTTGAGAACTTCAGCGGATTTTAAGTCCGCGGCGTCTACCCGTTTCGCCACCTCGGCGCTTGCGGGCGGAAACGGAGCGGAGAGAAAGGCGGCACCCGGATTCGAACCGGGGATCAAGGATTTGCAGTCCTCTGCCTTAGCCACTTGGCTATGCCGCCTCGCGCAGGCTCGCAGGGCTTCATGGACGACGATGGAGCGGGAAACGGGACTTGAACCCGCGACATCCACCTTGGCAAGGTGGCGCTCTACCACTGAGCTATTCCCGCTCTCCATAACAACGAACGTTCGGGCGGCGGCCCTCCGTCACGCGTCCGGATAGAACCGCTCGCCCCTCTTCCGGTAACGACCGGCCCAATCATAGTACCGGATCCGGAGCAGGTCAACCAGCATTCGGGACGCATCCCGAAGCGGATCGACGCGCGTGTCCTCCCGGTTGATCCAGACGACCGGGATCTCGCGGACGGCGAGCCCGTGTTTTCGGGCGACGAAGAGGATCTCCACGTCGAAGCTGTATCGATCAATGCGGAGGAGCGGCAGAAGCGGAAGGAGCGCGCTTCGCCGAAACGCCTTGAAGCCGCATTGGGTGTCCGAGAACCCGGAGAGGGAGAGAAGGCGGACGATTCGATTGTAGACCCGTCCCATCGTCTCCCGATACCACGGCTGGCGGACGCGGACATCCGACCCCGGGAGGTCGCGCGAGCCGATCGCGAGGTCGCACCCGGCCTCCAGAGCGGCGAGCAGCTTCTCCGCTTCCTCGATCGGCGTGGAGAGGTCGGCGTCCGAGAAGAGAACGAACGCGCCCCTCGCTTCCTCGATCCCGCGGCGGACCGTGTATCCCTTCCCGCGGTTCGTCTCGTTCCGAAGGGGGCGGCATTCCGGGCGGCGCTCGGCGAAGGCGCGCGCGAGGCGGCTCGTTTCGTCGCCGCTCCCGTCGTCGATCGCGAGGATCTCGAAGGGCGCGCCCCGCCCGGAGAGGTACGCGTGAATTCGTTCAAGAGACGCGGGGAGGACCTTCTCTTCGTTGAAGGCCGGCACGACCACCGAGAGGCGCGGAGGGCTCCCCGGGCTCTGTGGATCGCTCAACGCTCGTCCCCGGCGGTCCGCATCACGAGCGTGGCGGTGACCCAGGCTTCGTCGAAGCCGGCGTCCTTCGCCCGATCGAGGAGGAGGCGCGCCTCCTCCCGCGTGAGGCAATCCCCGACCCGGACCTTGTAGTACGGCTCCAGGTACTCGACGTAGATCTTCTCACGGAAATGCGCTCGCGCGGACTCTGCGAACGCCTTTGCCTTTTCCGGTTCGCGGGTCGCGTAGAGCTGCACGCGATATCCGGAGACGTGCCGGACGGCGATCGAGGCCGACTCGGGCGGCGCGGACGGCAGGGGCAGCGGCTCGTCCTCAGGTACGGCGTGAAGAACCGGCTCGGCCTCCTCCGCGGGAAAGGCGACCGACCGTCTCTTCTCCGCGGCGGTCGTCTCGGGAGAGCGAACGTAGGTGTCGATCTCTTCCGCTTCGGTCTTTCGGACCGGCTCGCCCGAGCCGCGCGGTTCGAGGCCGGCGCAACCGAGGACGCCCGCGATCAGGAACACGGCGAGCGAGGCTCCCGCCGGACGCATGATCTGTCTCATGGCGATCCCCCTCCTCGCTTCCACTATAGCCGGAGCGCGCGTGAGGGTTCAAGGGGAAGACGAACCCGGTCGGGAAACGGTGACCGACACCCTCGGGAAGACGGTGTCGGTCGCTAGCATTCCCTCGCCACTAGTTCAGGTAGCCCAGGGCGCGGAGCTGCTCGCGGAGCATCGCGTCGTCGGCGTCCCCTCCCTCTTCGGGGACCGGAGAGGTGAGCACATAGGTCTCGGCGACGGGAGGATGCGCGGCGAAGTGCGCCTCCTCGAACGCGGGCGCGAGAACCCTCCCGACCATCGCCTCTCCGACCGGAAGCCCCATCATGTAAAGGGCGGTCGGGGCGACGTCGTACAGGTCCGCGTCTCCCCCGAGCGCCCCGCGGCGGATGCCGGGACCCTTGACGAGGAGGATCGCTTCCAGGCTGTGCTCGCCGGAGATCTTCGCGTAGGTCTCCTCGACGACCTCGCTCGCCGGGAACGACCCGCGTCCCGGAACGACGAGCCGCTCCGCGGCGACCTCTCGGACCGGCAGAACGGTGACGATGAAGTTCCCTATCTCGTCGATGTTCACCCCGAACACCGGCTCCCCCGTCCGCTCGACGCGGACGTCGCGGATGAAGGCATCGAGCCCGGGCGGGAGGTCTCGGCCTCGTTTCGGCTTGAGGTGCATGGTCGAGGCGAGGTTGACGCCGTCGATCGTCTCGTCGAGCCCGAGCGCCCGGAGGAAGTTCTCCGTCCGGATGAGGCGGACCGCTCCCGACTCCTCGGTCTCGATCGCCTGCTGGCCGTGGTCGGAGACGACGAGAACGGACACGTTCTCCGGCGCGAACCGGAGGATCTTCGCCATCACCCGGTCGGTCGCCTCGTAGATGTCCGGGATGTGATGGCGGTGGCGGGCCGCTTCTTCCGGCGTGACATCCGCGAACTTTTCGGGCTCGAAGTATTTCCAGCAGTAGTGGCAGGTCACGTCGATCGCGTTGTCGTAGAACGCGGCGAAGCGGGGCGTGTGCCTCTCGTACAGCTCGAGGAAGACGTCGCTATGGATGAGCATCTTGAGGCGGCGGAGCGCGACGGTCTTCTCGGTGAAGTCCATCCGCCCGGTCATGACCTCGAACGCGGAGCGGAAGGTGGAGAGCTTCACGCCATATTGGACCATGCGGACGGAGAACTCCGCGTACTTCCCGAGATTCCGCTTCCTCCCCCCCTTTTCGAGCATGGCGAGCTCGCGGATGAACTGAAGCTCCTTCGGGTAGGTTTCCGGACCGCGGGCGAAGAGATCGGGGATGAGGAAGCCGGGAACCGGGCGCGGCGGCCAGGTGACCGGCCATCCGAGGAGGCCGATCGTCCATCCCTTCTGCTCGGCGATATCCCACAGCCGCGGCGCGCGGACGTCCGACGCGGAGCTGTAGAAGCTCTCGACCCCGTGCGTCCAGAGAGGAACGCCGCTCCCGATCGTGGTCCAGAGGATCGGCGACATAAGCGGCGGGATCGACTCGAGGTCGAAGCGCGTGCCTTCCTGTTGAAGGGCGCGGAAAGTCGGGAGCCTCCCCTCGGCATCGAGCGGATCGATGATCTTCCATGTCGCCGCGTCCACGCCGAGGATGAGCAGGCGCGGCTCGTCGTCGAGCTCGATCGGCCGGTGGGAGAGCCAGGACCCGACCGGCGGAAGAAGAAGGAGCGCCGCGACGGGGAGAAGAAGAAGCGCCGGTCGCGGCCTTCCTTCGGCGAGAAGAACGCGCGCGAGCAGGCGCCCGATCTGGTAGCCGCCCGCGAGGAGGAGCACGAAGCCGATCGCCCCGGCGGCGAGCACGAGCGCGCGCGATTCGAGAAAGAGCCGCGCCGCCTGAAGGTAGAGGAGCGAGCCCCCGATCGGCGCGGCGACGAGGGCGACGAAGACGCCGAGAAAGCGTGCCCCGCCCTGCCCGGGATCCCGCGGCGAGAGGAGGCCGACGATCGCCGCGAGCACGAACAAGGGAACCGATGCGGCGAGCGGCAGGAGAACGAAAACGAGCCCTCCCGCCCTCGCGGAATCGATGAAACGCTCGTTGAGGGAAAGAAGCGCGAGGGCCGCGAGAAGGGCGGTCCACGCGGCGGCGAGCACCGCGAGCAGCCACGAGCGGAAGGCGAAAGCGCGCATCACGAGTCCTTTCTCTATGAGGAAGCTTCCCCTAGAAGATCGGCATAGACCTCCGCCAGCCTGACGGATGCGTTTCGCCAGCCGTGGCGTTCCCTGGCCAGGCGGGTCGCCTCCGGGTCCGGCTCCACTCGGTCCAAATGATAAGAAAACCGGTCGACCCGCGCGACCGTGACGTGCTCGAGAAGGTCGTCGAAGCCGCGCATGCCGAACGCGGTCGAGATCACCGGGAGGCCGGATCCGAGGTACTGCAGGACCTTGATGTTCGAGCCGGACCCGAAGCGGATCGGGTTCAGGCCGATGTCCGCGGCGCGGAAGTAGGGGACGATATCCGGGACCGGGCCGGTGAAGAAGACGCGGTCGCTCGCGGAACGCTCGAACGCGCGGCCGATCCCCCCCGCGACGAGAAAGAGAACGCCGGCCGGCGCATGCGGGGCGATCGCGCGGAGGATCGACTCGACGGCGTCCCGGTTCGGGGAGACATCCGAGCCGGCGAAGAGGGCGATGCGGCGCGCGGCCGGAAGCCCGAGACGCGCGCGGATCGCGCGCTTCTCCTCGTCGGTCGCCGGTCGGAAGCGCTCCTCGTCGAAGCCGTTCGGGACGACGGCGATCTTCTCCGGGTTCGCACCGAACGCGCGGACGAACTTCTCGCGATCCTCCTTCGTCGTCGCGAGCACCCGATCCGCGCGAAGGACGGCGTTCCGCTCGAGCGCGGCGAGCTTCGCGGCGTGGACGCGCGGGAAGAGGAAGCGCCGAATCTCCCCTTCGTACCAGTCGCTCTCGAAGTTGTGGCTTCCGTAGACGACGGGGATCCCCCGCGGCACGCGGCGCATCCAGGGCGTCAGCCAGAGGGAATCGAACTGGACGAGATCCCACTCTTCCCGAAGCCTGCGCGCCGCGGCTCCGGGAAAGAGGTCGTGCGCGGCGGAGACGTGAAAGAACGGAACCGCGCGCATTCTTTCGATGTAATAGAAAAGGGTCTGAAGCGGCGAGCGGAGGCGGATCTCGAGCACGCCGCCGGGAAGACGTCTCTCGCCGGCGGGGCCCCGGAGGCCGGTCAGCGAGACGAGCGTCCGCTCGTACGCGTCCGGAAGATGGCGGTACAAGCTCCCGATCCGCTCGGCCCCCGCGCCGAGGTTCTCGTCGATCGGAATCGAGGAGAGGCCGAGAATCTTCTTCATGCTTCATATACCCGGCGGTACGCCTCGAGCATCCGCTCGAACGAGAACTCGGTCTTGGCGCGCTTCCGGGCCGCCTCCGCCCGTTGCCTGGATGCGGCGGGATCCGAGAGAGCCTCGCGCATCGCCTCCGCCAGCGCTTCCGCGTTCTCGGGGGGGACGAGAAGCCCGTCGGTTCCGTGGCGGATCGCCTCGACGCTCCCGTCGACCGCCGTGGCGACGATCGGAACGCCGGCCGCCATCGCCTCGAGGATCGTGAGCGGAAACCCCTCCCATCGCGAGGGGAGAACGAAGAGGTCGAACCGGCGAAGGAACGGCCCCGCGTCCGGCACTGCTCCGGCAAAGCGGACGGCTTCGCCGAAAGCGAGGCGCCGCGCCGCTTCCTCGAGCTCGCCGCGCACGGAGCCTTCCCCCACGATGAGGAGCGCCGCTTCCGGACGCTCCTGTCGGAGCCGCGCGAAGGCATCGAGGAGGAGATCGAACCCCTTCTGCGTCTCGAGGCGCCCGATCGCTCCGATCCGAACGCGCGCCCAAGGAGGGAACGGGTCCTCGCCGCCCTCTTCGCCCTCTTCTCTTCTCTCCCCGATTGGGATCCCGTTTCGGATGATCGTGATCCGGCCGGGATCGATCTTCCAGTAGCGGACGAGGCTCTCTCGGACCGCCTCGGAGACCGCGACGATTCGGTCGTCGAACCGGGCAACGATCCGCTTCGTCGATCGATCGCGAAGGCCGCACGATTCCCACCGCACGTGCTCCGTGGCGACGACCCTTCGGACGCCGGCCCGCTTCGCGGCAAGCGAGGCGAATCGGTCTCCGAGCGGCCAGGTCCTATGGACATGAACGATGTCCGGGCGGATCTCTTCGGCCGCCCGCATGAAGGGGAGTGCGCGCGCCAAGCAATCCGTTTCCTGGAAGGGGATCGCCTCGACGCCGGACCGTCGGAGCTCCTCGCGGAAGGTCTCCGCTTTCTCCGACGCGAAGCAGAGGACCTCCGCCCCTTGCGCCGCGAAGGCGGAGGCCAAGAGAAGTGTGATCCGCTCGGCGCCGCCGAACGATCGCCCCGTGTCCACGTAGAGGATGCGGCGTCCTTTCATCGGATCACGCGAGCGACACGGTCTTCCCGTCCTTGCGGGCCGATTCGGTCGCCGCCTCGAGGCCGCGCACGACGGCGAGTCCCTCCTCCCCCGTCGCGCGCTCGGGCCTTCCGTTCGTGATCGCGCGGAGGAAATGGTTCGCTTCGGTCTTCAGGGGTTCCGAGTCGTCCAGCTTCGGGGTAAAGATGTCGCCGAACCGGTAGGCGAGATGGAACTCGCCGAAAGTCTCGTAGTGCGGCTGCACCGAAACCCCCTTGTCGTAGATTCGGATCTTCTCGAGCGTCTCCACGTCGTCGTAGACGACCATCTTCTTGCTCGCGACGAAGGTCGATCGCCGGATCTTGCACGGGTCGAGCCAGCTCACGTGGATGTGCGCGAGGACATCCCCCGGATAGCGGAGGGTGAGAAACGCGACGTCCTCCACCGGCCGGCGGATGAAGGACTGCGCGTGCGCGCTCACGGAGAGCGGCCGGTTGTTCAAGACGTAGTTCAGGATCGAGATGTCGTGGGGCGCGAGATCCCAGATCACGTTGATGTCTTCTTGGAAGATGCCGAGGTTGACGCGGGTGGAGGCGACGTAGTGGATGTCGCCGATCTCTCCGCTCTCCAGGAGCTGCTTCACCTTGTTCACGGCGGCGGTGAAGAGGAACGTGTGCCCCACCATGAGGGCGCTCCGCTTCTTCTCGGCCGTTTCGACCAGGTCCTCGGCGTCGGCGACGGAGAGGCTGAGCGGTTTCTCGATCAGCGTCGCCTTCCCCGCCTCGAGGAAACGCTTCGCGATCGAATGATGGCTCGCGACCGGCGTCGCTACGACCGCCCCATCCACCTCCGAATCCTCGAGCGCGTCCTCGAGGCGCGTCGTCGTTCGGACGTGAGGATAGAGAAGCCTCATGTGAGCCAGCCGCTGTTCGTTCGTGTCGACACAGTACTTCACCTGGGAGTCCGGAAGCTGGGTGAAGATGCGGATGAAGTTCGGACCCCAGTAGCCGCAACCGATGACCGCGATCTTGTGCATGTCGTTCCCTTCCTCTAGTATGCGCCTCTTCCGAAGAGGATGACCGGAATCGTTCGAAGTAGGATCTCGAAGTCGAGTTTTAAGGACCAATGATCGATGTAGTATAGATCGAGAAGAACCATCTCGTTGAACGGAACCTCGCTCCTTCCGCTCACCTGCCAGAGTCCGGTAAGGCCCGGCTTCGCGTCGAGGCGCCTCTTGTGCCACTCCTTGTAGTATTGCAGCTCGTAGAGGATGGGAGGCCGGGGCCCGACGAGGCTCATCTCCCCCTTGAGCACGTTGTAGAGCTGGGGAAGCTCGTCGAGGCTCGTCTTGCGGAGCATCACCCCGATGCTCGTGACGCGCGGATCGCGGGTCATCTTGTACACCGGTTTCTCGGACGCTTCCCCCTCGATCTTCAGCTCCCGTCCCGAAATGAAGTCGTTCGCGTATTCCCGGTGGATCCGGTCGTCGGTGTCGGTCCGCATCGTGCGGAACTTGTAGAACTCGAAAGGTACTCCCCTCTGCCCCGCGCGGGTCTGCCGGAAGAAGACCGGTCCGGGCGAGAGGATCTTGATGCCGAGCGCGATCATCGCGAAGATCGGAAGAAGAAGAACGAGCAAGATCGCCGCCGTCACCACGTCGAAGAGGCGCTTCACGAAATAGGAAACGCCGCGCATCGGGTTCTCGCGCACGCCGAGCATCGGGATTCCGTCGACCCGCTCGATCGTCGCGTGGGATGCGAAGAGCTGAAACTGGTCGGAGACCATCTTCACGGGGACCTTCCCGCGCATGCAGCGCGAGATGAGGTCGATCATCTGCTCTTCGTTTAGACCGCGGACCGCCACGAAGATCCTCTCGATCTCCTTTTCCTCGACGATCCGCTCGATGTCCGCCGTCGTTCCGAGGATCGGCGCGTCTCCGACCGTTGTTCCCTTCCTCTGCGGATCGTCGTCGATGAAGCCGGCGATCTCGTAGACGTGGTTCATCGTGAGGCGGGCGAGGCGGACGAAGTGGAGGCCCGTCTCCCCCGCCCCGACGACCGCCACGCGGCATCGGAACGGATCGCGCTGCTGATTCCGGAGAATCCTCACGCGGAGGATCCCCACGCGGACCACCGAGAGAAGAAGGATGCAGAGAGCCCAGGCGATCAGGAGCACGAGGCGTCTCTCGAGGAAGTAATGCGTCTTCGTCACGAACGCCGTGGCGAGGATGATGAGGACGCCGATGTTCACGCTGTTGAAGATCCCCATCATCTGGTCGAACACGGAAAGATACACTTCGCGGCGATAGAGCCCGTGGGCGCCGAAGATGAGGATCCAGAGAGCCAAGACCCCGAGAAGCGCGTAGACGTGGACCGGCTCGAACGGGATATGCGTGTCGAAGAAGCCGGAAAGGAGCCGGAACCAGAACGCGGCGAGGAAGCAGGCGACGATCACGGCGGCATCCGTCGCGACCAGCAGGAGGGCGCGATTGCGGGTCTCGCGCCTTCTTCGTTCCGCCCGGCTCTCCCTCATCCCTCTTCCTCTCGATCCTTTAGGCGTGGAGCGCCTCGCGAAGGGCCCCCGCGACCTCGTCGATCTGAGCCTCGGTCAGCTCGGCGTACATCGGGAGCGACAACCCTTGGCTCGCGACCCGCTCCGCGCGCGGGAAGCTCCCCGGCCGATGGCCGAGATGCCGGTACGCCTTGAGGAGATGAACCGGGATCGGATAGTGCAGCCCGGTCGCGATCCCCTTCTCGGCGAGCCGCTCCCTCAGCCGGTCCCTCTCCTCGGAGAGAACGACGAAGAGATGATAGACGTGGCGCCTCCCCTCCCCCTCCTTCGGGAGGACGAGAGGAAGCCCCTGGAGCTTCTCCTTGTAAAGCGCCGCCGCGCGTCTCCGTTTCTCGAGCCATCCCTCGAGATGGCGCAGCTTGACGCTGAGAATCGCGGCCTGGATCGCATCGAGGCGGTGATTGAATCCCTCGATCGTGTGGTCGTGCTTCTCGACGCGCCCGTGATCGACCATAAGGCGCACGTGCGAGGCGACTTCTTCGTCGTTCGTGACGAGGGCTCCGGCATCGCCGTAGGCCCCGAGGTTCTTTCCCGGATAGAAGCTGTAGCAGACGGCCCGCCCGAGCGACCCGAGCTTCTTCCCCTGATAGTGCGCCCCGTGCGCCTGCGCGCAATCCGCGATCACGACGAGGCCGCGCTTCTCCGCGATCTCGAGGATCGGCCCCATGTCGGCGGGTTGTCCGAAGAGATGCACGGGGAGAATGCACCTCGTCTTCGGCGTGATCGCGTCCTCGAGGGCGTTCGGATCCATGTTGTAGAACTCGGGTTCCACATCGACGAACCGGACCGAAGCTCCCGCTTGGGTGATCGCCTCCGTCGTCGCGATGAACGTGTTCGGGACGGTGATCACCTCGTCCCCGCGCCCGATCCCGCAGGAGACGAGAGCGAGTTGAAGCGCCGAAGTTCCGGAGCTCGTTCCGACCGCGAAGCGCGCCCCCACGTACGACGCGAACGCGGTTTCGAACTCCGCGACCGGCTTGCCGCCGATGAAGCTCGTGCTCTCCAGGATCGTGTCGATCGCGCCCCGGATCTCACCCTCGATGCTGCGAAGCTGTGCTTTCAAGTCCACGAACGGTATCGACATCTTTCGGCTCCTCGAAGGGCGGGTCCTCCCCCGCCTCTCTCGTTCGCGAAGAGGTCCGGCCCGCTCTCCGCACGATTCCGATTCTCCGGGGCAAACGGGGGCCGGACGGCCCGCTCGAGAACGTTTCTTGGATCGGTCCCCTTCCGCTCGCCGGAGAGACGGGGCGGGGGGCCCGCGGCCTGCCGGACGACGAGGCGTCCGACGGCGACTCCGGAAAACGAATCGCGTTCGCTCACGAAGTCCCGCAGATAGTAGTTTCGAATGAAAGAGGACCGCCGGAGGGCGACCTCGAGGTCGTAGAGGCCCGGTTCGAGATCGGCCGGAATCGTCCATCGGATCGTGTCCGCGACGAGCGCTCCGACCGGCCATTCCTCGGGCGGATAGGCCCCTCGTAGGAGGTTCCGCATGGTTCGCGCCCGCGCGAGCCGGCCGGTTCGGATCTCGCGGGCTTTCCGCTCCCACTTCGCCCATGCGCCGCCCGCCGCGCCTCCGGCTTGCACGAGGCGAAGGTAGACCTTGTGTGGGAGCGGATCGTCGGTCTCTCCTTCTTTCGACCAGTAGCAGGCGAGCGCGACCGTTCCTCCCGCGTGGATCGTGTCCGGGGACGCGAGCGCCCCCGCGAGACGAACGCGGTTCGGGAAGAGATGGTCCGCGCGCGAGGCCTCGGCCGGAAGCGCCTCGACGCGGGCGGAGAGAACCGCGGTCTCTTCCCCTCCGCCTTCCGCATCATCATAGCGGAACGCGAACAGGTGACAGCGGTCGCGCGCGTAGATCTCCCGGTAGCGCTTGGGATCGCGCCGGAACTTCTCCAGGGTCGGCTCGTAGAGTCCGGGATCGAGGCTCGCGAGGTAGCTCGTGTATCGATCGCGAAGCCGGAAGTTGATGAGTACATAATCGACATCATAATGCTTGAGAATACGCGCGGTTTCGGCACCGGAGACGTAGGGGCTCATCGACCGGATCATGTCGCGTACGCGCTCTGGCGCGAGCGGGTCGCCGGTCGAGCTGTGCTGCTCGAGAACGGCAATCGTCTTCTGCGGCGTGCAGGCGGGGATCAGGTAGCCGGTGATCGGGTCGGTCGCCACCGCCGCCCGCGCCGGAAGCTCCCTCTCCATGAACGCGAAGAGATCGCTCCACGCCTCGGGTCTGGGCGCGTCGGCGAGCCGGCACGGCTTCGCGGCGAGGCGCATCCGGAGGTCCTCGGCGTCCGCCGAGCGAAGGCTTCCGGCGAAGAGGGCAGAGAGGACGAGAAGCCCCGCGAGCGCGCCGATCCTCCGCGGCGCCGGCTTCCCGCGCGCGGCGGTCTCCGTCCAGCGCGCGGCCAAGAACCCGAGCACGAGGAACTGCCCGCCGAACCAGACGATCCGCCCGAGAAGGTATCCGACGAGGGGGACGAGGAGCGGCGCGAGGAGTGGGTTCAGGATGAGGAGGAACGGGAGGAGCGCCGTCGAGACGGCGAGGAGAACCCCGCGATCCTGGCCCGCCCGGGGGAGGAGGAGAAGGGCGAGCGGAATGCCGGCGAGGCCGAAGAGCCCTACGCGATCGAACGCGAGAAGTGGGTTCGCCGTGTAGAGACGTTCGGTCACGTGCACGATCCCTTGGAGGTGCGTGTGGATCGGGTCGAGCGGCGGGTAGCTCGTCGCGAGCCTCCAGATTCCGATCGGAAGGGCGCCGGCGGCGAGGAAGACGAGGGAGACGAGCGCGGGCTTGCGCGCGCCTCTCCCCGCGGGCGCGATCGCGAGCGCAATCCAGTAGAGCCCGCCGAGAAGGAGCGCGGTGACCGCGGAGAAGACGTGGATCCCCATGAGCGCGAAGCCGGTGAGGAAGAGGCCGACCGCGGGGGCTCTCCCTTCTCGCACGGCGCGGAGCACGAGCCAGAAAGCGCACCAGACCGCCGGAGCGGCGAAGAGGTAGGGAGATGCGCTCCGTCCGAACCAGGCGCCGAACACGCCTCCCTCCCACGAGAGGACGGCGAAGGCGAGAGCGAGAACCGCCGCCCTACTCCGGCCGAGGCTCTCCCGCGCGAGCGCGTGGAAGGAGAGCGCGAAGAGAAACGCGGTGAGCGCGGGGAGCGTGTCATGAACCGCGCGAGCCCCGACTCCCGCGAGCGAGCCGGCCGCCGCCGCGGCCGGAAGGACGAACCCCTTCCGCGAGTCAAGGCGCTGGTCGGTGCTCTTCGCGTAGTAGCTCGTGAGGGGGAAGCACTCCCCCGTGTCCTGAATCTCGCGGAGGACGGCGATGTGGTCGAGAGCGTCGCTCGGGAGCGTCACGAGGCCCCCCTTCGCGAGCGCCGCGGCCGCGATGAGAACCGCGAAGAGAAGAAGCGCCGGCGGCGTCTCCCCCACGGTCCTCCGCGCGCGCGCGAAAAGGACCACGGAGGCAACGAGGAGGAGCGGTCGGACGAGCCAAGCGAAGATCCTCGTGCCGGCCCCCGCAAGCTCCCCCGCGAAGAGTGGAAGAAAGGAGACCGCGCAGGAGACGGGGAAGGCTAGCGCGAGCACGTGTTCCTTCCTTGCGTCGCGCGCGCCCCCTGCGGCGGAGAGAAGCGCGTAGCCGACCGAGAAGAAGATCCCCCCCGCCACCGCGAGGAACCGGATCCGTTCGGGTCCGAGCGGGACGAACGTCGCCGCGAACCCGAGGAGCGCGACGGCGCCCGCGAGGACCGCCGCGATGTCGCCGCTACTCCGGTTCTGCTTCAAGGCGTGCCCTTTCCCTTTCGTCGGCTCTCCGCACGGCGACGCGGCTCGCCGAGACGAGGAGCCCGAGCATCGTCCATGTGAAATGCTGCGTGTTCTCGTACCGCAGGAACGCGATCTTGATCTCGTCCACGAAGAAGATCACGAGGATCCCGGATAAGAGCACGACGGTGTACGCCAGCTCGCTCCGCTGGGTCGCGTAGCGCTTCGCCGCGCGGTAGCTCATGCGAAACGCGCGAAACAGCATCCAATAGAAGACGAGGGCGCCCGGGATCCCGATCGTGTGCGCGAGAAACAGAAAGAGACTGTGCGGGTCTTGGTGATCGACGTTCTTCTCATCCACGCCCTGGAAATAGAAGGGGCCATAGCCGATCCAGGGGCTTTCCTTGATGCGTCCCCATGCCTCGCTCCACCGTTGTGCGCGCGTGTCCGGCATTCCGCTGATGAACTTCGTCTTTCCCAACCGGCCGAAGAGCGAGGCCGTTTCCGTGTACCTGTCCAGGACGAGGGCGGAAGCATAGAAGATCAAGGACGCCGTGATGAGAACCGGAAGGAGCTTCTGGTAGTTGATGATCTTGCGGGCGATCCAAACGAGATAGACGATGCCTGCTATAAGGCTGAGGAAGGCTCCGCGCGTTGCGGTCGCGAGAAGAAGCATGATCGCAATCCCGAGGAGAGGGGTCCAGACGAGCTGCTTCAGCACGGCCCTCTCGTTCAGAACACGGATGAGCAATATCGGGATGAAGATCGCGAGATACTCCGCGAACATCTCGTAATCCCCGAAGACCGAGCCGACGCGGATCCCTTGTACGGTAGCGATCTGCACGCTCTTCACGCGGAGGATTTCGAAAACGTACGCGTAGCGGGGCAGCCATAGCTCCACAATCGCCACGAGCGTGACGAAGCAGAACGATACGAGAAGCGCGTTCAGGACGAAGTGGATGTCCCTCTCCGTCCGAATCAGGTTCACCACCAGATAGAAGATGAGAATCGACGAGATGTAGATGCGGAACTTGGCCACCGCCTGGGCCCAGTGTCCGGGGTCCACCGCCGCGAACGAGATCACGTAGCAGAGGGTGAGAAGGATGAGCGGAACCTCGAGCCCGGACGTGATCGGCCTTCTCTCGTATCCGAGAGCCACGCGGAGAATCCAGAACGCGAAAATAATGAACGCGAAGATGACCGTGGTGCTTCCGATCGTTGTGTACTGCGGGAAGGGGATGATGAACAGCATGAAGCCGACCGACCAGCGGCTCGGCAATAGGAACGCCGCAACGAGGACGGCGGCGCCCATCAGGAACTCGATCATCCGCTTGCTCGGGCTGAGGATCTGTCCGGAGAGGATGAACCCGATCCCGGCCGCAACGAGAAGAGAGACGCCGAGCCCCACGACCTCCGGCCGCACGCTCCGCACCCGCTCGCCGAAACGCCCCGGGTTTGGCCTCACGGAAGCACCTCCAGCGTGTCGAGGACGGTCCATCCGGTTCGGATCGCGCCGCGTTCGAGCCCTCGGATCCTTCGCACCGGAAAGAAACGCGCCTCGTCCGCCGCCGCCTCGATCTCGTAGATCCCCGGCGGAAGATCGGAGGGGACGCGGACGAAATGGCTGTCGGCGACGACGTCCCCTTCCCTCCAGAGGAGGTACGGGTAGTCCGGCTCGCCGAGCAAGAACGCGTTCCACTGGCGCCGCGCCGGATCCCTCCGAAGCGCGAAGCGCTCGGGTGCGCGCATTCCGAGAGGCTGCGCGCGCACATGAAGTTGGACCGGAACCGCCCCGGCGTCCTCTCCCGTGAGCTCCCAGCGGGTGATCAGGACTCCTCCCTCGCCCGGTCTCGCCCGTTCGGCGCCGTACCGGGCCTCCAGAAGAACGAGGCCTGCCGCTGTCGGCTGCCGGAGGTGTGGTCTCCCGAGCGGAGGATCGGCGCGCGGGGAATCCTCCTCGTGCGGGGCGGGGGGGCCGTGGACCTTCCAAAGCGACAAGCCCTCCGGCGCGTCGATCCGTTCGAAGCGCTCCGGGCGTTTCTCGATCGCCTCGCGGCAGGAGCGGAACGACTCGCGCCGGATCGCGACGTTGTACGTTCGAAAGTCGCGCGGGAATCGTTCGTTGATGAGTACATAATCGATCTCATGATCATCGAGAATCGCGTCGGCCGCGCCGGCAGAGAGGCGGCCGAGGAGAAAGCGCTGGCTCTCGGCGAGGCGGCGCGGCGCCTCCTTGTCGTTCGGCGAGGAGTGCTGGTCGAGAATCGCCGCCGGGTGGACGAGGCCCTTCCCGAAAAGGGTGTAGCCGGTCACCGGGTCGGAAAGGAGACCCGCGCCCACCGGGATGCGATCGAGAATCCGCTCGAGAGGAAGCTCCCAATCCATTCTGGTTTCGGGAGTTCCGAGCGGGAGATCGCGGCGCGGCTCCGCCCGGGCCGCCGGGGAGAGAACCGTGGCTCCTACCGCGAGGAGGGCGGCGAGGGCGGGAAGCGCAGCGCGCGCGCGTCGTCTCCCCTCCCACCCCCCGCGGATCGCCGCGGCCGCCACGAACCCGGACGGAACGAGGAGCGGGATCCTCCGCGCGAGGTACCCGGCCTTCTCCTCGACGAGCGGAAAGAAGAGCGGGTTCAGGACGAGGAGGAGAACGACCAGCGACGCCGAGACGAGAAAGACCTCGCCCGCTCCGAAGGGCCGCTCCGGCGGCGCCACGAAGGGGAGCAGGAGAAAGGAGACGAACCCGGCGAGCCCGATCACCTGGGCGAGCGTGATCGGATCGATCACCGAAAGGTTTCCGGGAAGAAGGAGAACCCCCTGACGGTGCAGATGTAAAGCGTTCGACGGGGGATACGCGTGAACGAGCCTGAAGACGAGAAACGGAAGCGCGCCGATCACGCTCCCCGCCAGGAAGTGAACCGCCCCGGGCGCCTCGGAGCGGAGCCTTCGGACGAGAAGGAGCCCCGCCGCGAGCGCGCCGCTTCCGAGCCAAACGAGGATCGCGCTGAAGGCGTGGACGCCGGCAGTTCCCGCGCCGAGGAGAACGGCCAGAAGAGTTCCGCGCGTCTTCCGTTTCCGCCGGGAACTCTCGATCGCGAGCGCGGCCGCCTGGATGTAGAGAAGCGGCCCCGCCTTCCCCGGATAGCCGGCGGCGGCGAACCACTCGTCCTCGAGACCTGCGCGACAGAGAAGAAGGAACGCCCCGGCCGCGACCCAGGGGATCGTCCGCCCTCCGAACACGCTTCCCGCAAGCCAGAAGATCGTGAGCACGAGAAGGGCGATGTGCATCTTTCCGAACAGTGCATAGGCGTCCCCGGGGTCCGTTCTCGACAAGGCGCACGCGAGCGCGAAGAGCGTGTGGTTCGTCCCCTTCCGCGGATCGAGAAGCGCCTCCCGCCCCTTGTGGAAGTACTCGCCCGGCAAGACATCGGCGCGCGCGATCTGGAATCGGACGGTTCCGATGTGATCGGGCGCGTCGGTCCAGAAACCCTCGCGCGGGCTCGTCGTCAGGGCAAGGAGAAGAGCGATGCCGGCGAGAGGCCAGAGGCGTGCGTCCCTCTTCGATTCCGCGCCGGGAGGGTCGCCGGCCCACGCGCTCCAGGCGCCGAGAAGGAGGAACGGCGCGAGAAGGGCTCCGAGCGGAAGGCCGGCGACGTGGAACGCGAGAACGAGAAGAGCGAGGATGCCGTGGCCGATTCCCCACGCGAGCGGAATGCGGATGCGGAGCGGGCTTCCCGGGCGGAGCCGTCCCGCGATCCACCATCCGGGAAAGAGCGCGAGCGCGAGAAACGCGGCCGGGAAGCGAGCTTCCGCCGGGAGCGAGCTCCCGAGCGCCGCCGCGCCCCAAAGGGCGGCGAAGAGCGCGCCGCGGATCCATCTCCCTTCGTTCATCGGTTCACGATCTCCTCGGTCCGCCGAACCGTCTCTTCACGAGGAAGAGAAGGTTCTGAATGCCGTCCTTCCACATGTTCAGCTTCACCTCGCCGATTCGCTCGTGGTAGTCGATCGGGTGCTCGCCGAACCGCACGTCCTTCGCCAGGATCGCCTCGATCTTCAGCTCCTCCGAGAAGGCCATCCCGTCCGAACCGGGGGCGATCTTCGGGTAGATCGACGAGTAGAACGCCCACATGCCCGATTGCGAATCCCGGATCGCCCGGAGAAAGAGGAGAAGAGTGGCCGCGGTCAGCACCCAGTTGCCGAACCGGTTCATGATCTGCATCGATCCCTTCTTCCGTAAAGGGAATCGAGAGGCCGACACGAAGTCGAAGCCTCCGTCGAGAAGATGGTCGAGAAGCGGGGCGATCTCCTCGACCGGATAGCTCCCGTCGCCGTCGAGCGTGACGACGATCTCCGATTTCGCGGCGGGGATCCCGGTCTTGTACGCGCGCCCGTACCCCTTCCTCTTCTCGTGAATCACCCGCGCCCCGAGATTCCGCGCCACCTCGCCGGTCCGGTCGGTCGAGTTGTTGTCCACCACCACGATCTCGTCGATGAAGGAGGGCATCCGTTCGATCACGTGCCGGACCCCCTCTTCTTCGTTGTAGCAGGGGATCACTGCGGAGACGGTCTTGTTACGGTACATGCGAAGACTCCATCCTCAACGCGAGTCGCTGTTTCGGAACAGCCAGCGCGCGAGAAGCCGCTTCCCGGGGGCGTTCGACCGTTCGAGAAGCGCGCGCTCCTCCGGCCCGAACACCCCGACCCAACGGACGGCGATCGCGAAGAGCACGACGGCCGCGACGAGTAGCGCGAGAAACCCGGGCGGCGAGCCCGCGTAGGGGCGCGCCGGAACGAGGAGAACGAGCACCGCCGAGGCGAGATAGCACCTTCCGAGGAAGCGCCAAGGGATGCCGATCGGTCCGTAGTATTTCCGCACCGCCCAGCCCCGGAGAAACGGCGAGATCCCGACCGCGAGCGCGACCCCCGGGATCGCCCCGGGGAGGCCGTAGCGCGGGATGAGCAGGAGATCGACGCCGAGGTTCACCGCCGCGAAGAGGGCGGAGAGCGCGAGGTTCACGCCGGTCTTCTCCAAGAGATAGAGCGCCATCGAGTACGGGGTCCCGAAGAAGGACACGTGAAAGATCACGAAGAAGATCTGCGCGTAGGGGCCCGAGGCGGCGCGCTCCGCGCCGTAGAGAACCCGCACGAGGAGATCCCCGTAACACGCGCCGAAGAGCGTGATCGGCGTGACCAAGAGGAAGAGAAGCCGGAAGTAGTGGCGCGTCATTTCCGCGAGGCGGGCGCGGTCTCTCGTGTACACCTCGACGAACGCGGCGAGAACGAGCGGCCAGATCGTCTCCGGAACGAACTCGAGAAGAAGCTGCGGGAGCCGGTACGCGATGTCGAAGATCCCCGCCTCCGCAGCGCTCCGGAAGTGGCCGAGGAGAAGCGTTTCCGACTGGCGCCAGGTGACGAGGTTGAGGATCTCGATCGCGAGAAGCGGTAGGGCGTAGCGGGCGATTCTCGATCCTTCCCGCGGGCCCGGCCTTGCGGCAAGCGATTTCCGGAGAAGCGCGACCGCGACGAGACCGAGAAGAAGATGCGGCAACGAGGTCGCCGCGAGCACGCCGATCACTCCCCACCCGGCTCGGAGCGCACCCCAGGTGAGGAGGAGGATGGCGACGCTGAGAAAGCCCTGAAGAAACGCGAGCCGTTTCGTTTGGAACGTCGCGTTTAGCGCGTTCATCGCGAGGGAGAAGAGCAGGTTCCCCGAGAGGAGCGCGAGCCCCGCGAGGAGCGGGGTGCCGATCGGCGTCCCGTAGAGGGCGTCGATCGTCCCCCGGAGCCCGAACGCGAGAGCGACGAAGAGGACCCAACCCGCCGCTTGGAGAAGGCCGCAGAAGCGAAGGAGCCGGAGCGATCCCGCGCCGCTCGACTCCCGCTCGGGGAGATAGCGAAGGATCGCGTTCCCCATCCCGAGACCGATGATCGCCGCCGCGAAGGCGAGCGCCGTCCGCACGATCGCGAGCTCTCCGTACGCTTCCGCCGAGAGAAGACGCACGACGAGCATCGACGCCCCCAGCGAGAAACCGAACCGGAGCGCCTTCGCGAGAAGGCTCCACGGGACCGCCGAAGAGGCCTTGGCCAGCGTTCCGCTCAACGCTCGTCTCCATCTTCCATCCCGCCGTGCGCGCGCGCCGCTTCCGCCTCCACCAGAGACGCGAGATCCTGGATCGACCGAACCCCTTCCGGGATCGGCCGGTTCGAGAGAAGGCATCCGTCCGAGCCGCGCTCCTCGGGGCGGTATCCGTGCATGGCGGCCGGCGGCGCGGATCCCATGAACGAGGGGACGATCACCGTCCCCGCGTCGGCGACGAAGATCGACTCCCCGTACTCTCTCCCCGGGAAGTAGACGCCGTACCGCTTCTCCTCGTCGGTAGAGAGAAGACGTCCTCCTTCCGTCTCATCGAGCAGCGCGCGGATGCTTCGCTCCGCCTCGCCGTTTCGGAACCAGAAGCGGGCAAAGGTTGAATCATAAAATGGAAGGTAGTCCTTCCCCTCGCGGAAGGGGAGGGCGCGCACGCGCTGCATGAGGTCGATCGTCCGCTCGACGTCGACCATCCCGTGGTCGCTGAAGAGAAGAAGGGTCGTCTCGTCGAAGCGCCTCTTCGCTTCGTCCAGGACCGCGCGAAGGCGCTCCTCGTACCGCCGGATCCGCTCGCGCGTCTCGGGGGACCTCGTGCCGTGCTCGTGCATCGTCCCATCGAGCGCGAAGGCATAGAAGAAGAGGAAGGGAACGTCCCCCGCGCGCGCCGAGGAGAGAAGCTCCTCGAAATTCCGATCCTCGGGAGTGCGCCAGAACCAGACCCGATGCGGAATGCGGCGCTCCTCGATCCGGTCAAAGAGGGTGGGGAATCCATCGAGAGCGCCCGGCTCGAAGACCGGGCGGCGCTCCGGAAGGTCGAACCAAGGGAGGAGCCGGAGCGGGACCTGATACAGATGGTAGTAGCCGCGGATCTCGGTGAACGAGGCGAAGCACCTCTCATACGCCGTTCGCGCGCGCCTCCCGACCCCGGGGGTGCTCTCGAGGGGAGCGAGGAGGCGCGCGAAACCAAAGGGAGTCTCGGACGGGTTTCTGCGATAGAGAAACCAACGACCGTGCTCGTCCGGCCGGCGTCCGCTGAGGAGCGAGGGGAGAGCGGCTGAGCTGAACCCAAGAACGGTGCGGAGGGGTTTCCGGTGCTCGAGTTCGGGGAGGAACGGATGAGCCTTCAGAACCTCCCAACCGAACGCATCGATGAGAACGGCGATCGTGAGGCGCCTCATGGCATCTCCACGGGGAGCGGGGGGCGGCTCCCCCCCATCACCTCCCGGTTCCAGTACCCGCAGACGCTCCCGCGAAGGGCGAGCCAGCGCCGTGCGAACGCGTCCTTTCCGTTCGCGCCCACCGGAGCGATCCGCCCTGCCTCGGCGAGGAACGCGCGGTCGCTCGTCCTCTCCTCCTCACCGGTCAGAGGGCCGGACGCGCGAAGGAGAAGGACCGCCGCCGCGTAGTTGGCCGCGAGAGGCGTCGCCGGAAGCCCGCGCTCGAGCGCGCGCACGAGCGAGCCGAGCCCTCCCGCTCCCTCCCGCCGGATAAAGCGGATCCACGCGCGAGCTCTTCTCCGGAGAGGATCCGCGCCCCGAATCGCCTCCTCCGCGGCCGCGCCGGGCCGCGCGCCGAAGATGCGCGCCGTCTCCCAATCCCAGAGCGCATCGACGTACTTCCGTTTCCTCGCCTGCGCTTCTCGAAAAGCCCCCGCGTTCCCGTATCGTCTCCTGGCCTCTTCGAGGTCCGGGCGCTCCTTCTGCTCGCACCAGAACGCGTGGTCCTCGCCGAAGCCGGGCGCGCGCTCCTCGATCGGTTCACGCTTCAACAAATCGGGGAGCGCCTCCCTCCTCTCCCGCAAGGTCGGCCGGAACGAGCGGGCGACGACGAGCGCGCTCGTCCCGAGGTCCCGAACCGTCTTCCCGAAGCGGTACCAGAAGTCCCTCTCCTCCGCGCCGCGCGGGGCTCGCGCGCGGAACTCCGCGAGCTCTTCCGTCGCGCGGTTCAGGAGAAGAAGAAAACCGTCCCGGGGCGGGATCTCCTCGAAACGGGGACGGCTTGCGAGGCGGAGCGTTTCCGGGTCCCCGGCGAGGATCTTGCCGAAGCGGACCAGGAGGCAGTTCGCCACCGAGGGCTGGAGCTTGGCCAAGCGATCGGGCGAGGTCACGCCCAGATCGACGACGAGCCCGGGCACCCCGAGCAGAGAGAGCAGCCGCTCTCGGAAGCCGACCATCCGAGCGCTCAGCTCCCCAACGTTCTCTTCCTCTGTGACCAGATACAGGTCGATGTCGCTTCCCGGGCGCAACCCTCCTTCTTCCAGGGCGTACGCGCTCCCCTCGCCCAGCGCGAGGCTTCCAGAGAGAACGACCGAGACGAGACCGCGTCCTTCCGTTTCTTTCCGAATCTCCTCGGCCGCTCGCCGAAGGAGACTTCGGTAGAAGAGGTCCGTCTCCCGGTCCGGCGAGGTCGCGAACCGAAGAGGACCGCTCCTCTCCTCCTTTTCGCTCGGAACCACGGGTTCCCGGCCGCCTTCCCTACAGATACCGGTAAAGAAGTTCCGGAATCACGTAGCGTCTTCGGTTCAGGACAACCCCGAGGATGTTCCCCTTCGCCTCCTCGATCGCGGACTTGGCCCTCTTCACGATCTCCCTCTTCGTGCGGTCCGACTCGACGACGAGGGCGACCCCGTCGGCGACCGACGCGAGAATCGTCGTTTCGGCGAACGAAATAGCGGGGGGCGCGTCGATCAGAACGAGGGCGAAGCGCTCCTTCGCCTCGGCGAGAAAGCGCGTCATGCGCGTGATCGTGACGAGCGCGCCCGGCGAGGTCGTCGTGACGCCGGTCGGCAGAAGGTAGAGGTTCTCCTCGCCCAGGCGCACGGCTGCCGAGGCGAGGTCGGAGACGCCGAGAAGGACGTCGGCGAGCCCCTTCTCGTTCGGAACCCCGAAGATCTCGTGGAGGCGCGGCGAGCGGAAGTTCGCGTCGACGAGGAGGGTCGCCCGCTCCTTCGTCGGTCCGAGGGAGGCGGCGTACTCCGCGATCACCGTCGACGTCCCCTCCCCCTCGACCGAGGAGGCGAAGACGATCGCTTTGCCGGTCACGCCGCCCAGCGCCTTGCCGAGCGCGCTGTGGAGCGATTCGTACCGGTTCCAGACCTCGCGGAGCTGCGCGCCGAGCCGTCCCCGGGCTTCCTCCCGGATCGGGACCTCCCCCTCGGGGGGGCGTCCCTCGTCAGAGGGCTTCCCTGCCTTGTGCAGCGCTTCGTAGATCTTGCTCATGTCGATTCTTTATGCCTTGTTGTTCAATCCCTTGCGTTTCGGGATCGACGTGAGCACGGGGAGATCCACGTGCCGTTCCACGTCTTCCCGGCTCTTCAACGAGTGATCCATCGTCTCGACGAAGAACGCGAGGCTGATCCCGACGAGAAGACTGAAGGCCGGGACGAGGGCGAGCCGGATCGGATCCCTCGGGTTCGTCGCAACGGGAGACCCCGCCTCGGAAAGGAGCGTCAGGGTGTAGTCCCGCGAGCTCACGGTCGCCACGTCGATCGCCATCCGGTTCTCGAGCAGTTTCGTGTAGTTGGCGCGCGCGACATCGATCGCCTGGTCGAGCGCCTCGATCTCCCGTTCGGCCTCGGGGAACACGGCGAGCTGAACCTGGAGGTCGGCGATCTCGGCGCGGAGACGACCCGCCTCGGCCCGAAGAGCGTTCAGGGAGTGCTCCTTCAGGAGAAGGACTTGTTCCGCTTCCGTGCGCACCCTCTCCTTGAGATCCGCGATCCGTTCATCGAGCGCGACGACCGAGGGGTGCTGATCCGTGAAGCGAGTAAGGAGCTCGACGCGCTCCTGCTCGAGGCGGGCGAGGTTGGCCCGAAGGTCGGTGAGGATGCGAAGCGTTCCGGCCTGGTCCTCGATTTGAGCGATCTCGAACGGGCTGTCGAATCCCTCTTCGTAGAAGAGGCGCCTCATTTCCTCGATCTCGGTCTTGCGGGCCTCGAGCTCCCTCTCGACATCGACGAGCTTGTCGCCCGTGAGGGAGATCGCGCGGATCACGTAGTCCTGCTGGGTGAAGATGCGGACCATGGAACCCGCTTCCTGCGCCTGCTTCTTCCGGTCGCGCAGGTCCGAAAGGTCCTTCTCCGCCTCGGCCACCTTCTCTTCGAAGAACTGGCGCGCGTCGGGGAGCGCGAAAAGCTCGTCGTGCACCTCGACGTACGCCTGGGCGAGCGCGTTCGCCACCGGACGGACCTCGTTCCAGTCGAGAGACATGTAGCTGAGGCCGATCACGTTCGACTCGCCGAGGAGAAGAGAGCGGACCATCGCCGGATCGATCTCGATCGCCTCCACTCCCTCCTCGATCGCGCGTTGGTTCAAGATGCGCTGCGCGCGGTCGACGACCGGCTGACTCTCGGCGATCTGGAGCTCGGAGTTCACGGTCTCGTCCCACGTGAGCAGCGAGATGTTCCGGTCGAGGGCGCTGTTCCGCATCCCGCGGTTCAAGAGGACCTTTGCCACCGCGCTATACTCGGTCGGAATCCGGCTCGCGTTCAACGCGACGAAAGCGGTCGTGGAGAGAAAGAGGATCAGGATGATCCACTTCCTCCGAAACAGAACCTTGAAGACGTCGCGTCCGGTGAGCTGCGGAGCGGCGCGTTCTTCGGCCGGCTCCAGGGGGGCGCGGATCGTCGTGTTCGGCGCCAAGTCGGGACTCCTCCTCCTAGCGATAGCCCGTCAAGATCGCGGTCCTCCATGCTGCGTCGATCGGCGGCAGGATGATGCCGAAGAACCGCGTCGTGAAGTTCCGCGCGGAGGCCACGCGCCCCGCCGGAACGTACACGATGTCCATATGCGTCAAGAACGGATCGGCCTCCGGCGCGCGCTTGAGCGCCTCCTTCAAGTTCACCTTGAACGCGAAGGCGCTCCGATCCTCGCGCATCCGGATCACCATCACGTTCTCCATGCGCGCGTTGTCGGTCCAGCTTCCCGCGTGCGCGATCGCCTGGCTCAGCGTGAGAGGCGGGAGGAGCGGGTACTGTCCCGGGCGGTTCACCTCTCCGAGAACGAAGAAGAGCTGGTTTTCGAATGAGCGAACCACGATGTTGATCATCGGATCCCGAAGATAGACGGCGTACAACTCCTCCAGAGTTCGCGCCAATTCGCGCAGGGTGAGCCCCGCCACGGGGAGATCTCCGAGGAGGTCGAACGAGACCATCCCGTCCGGGCGCACGGTGAACTCCCCGTTCATGCTCGGCTGGTTCACGAAACGAACCGAGAACTGATCCCGCGCGACGAGCCGGTACTCGATCGGCTCCGGACGAAGCTCGACCTCCTCCTCCGACTCGATGTAGAGGCGCATCTCCTCGCGAAGCATCTCGCGGCGGCGGGCCGCGTCCTCCTCACTGAGTCGCTCGATTTCCTCGTCGGTCAGCTCCCTCTCGAGGCCCTTCGGTTCGGGAAGGCGCGTGAAGTCCTCCTCGAAACCGGGCCTGGACCCGCACGCGCCGAAACATGCGACGAGGAGAACGAACCCGAGGGCCGCGGCGAGATACCGTCTGTTCACGAAGCCTCCTTCAACGAGATCACGATGATCAGCGTTTTCCAGAGGATCTTCAAGTCGAGCCAGAGAGATCGCTTTCTCACGTACTCGATGTCCGAGTCGATCCACTCGTGGAACTGCGTGGAGCGGCGGTTCGTCGCCTGCCAGAGGCACGTGATCCCCGGCACGACCTTGAGGCGCTCGCGATCGGATTCCCGGTAGCGGGAGACCTCCTCCGGGAGATGCGGGCGAGGTCCGACCAAGCTCATGTCCCCCTTCAACACGTTGATCATCTGGGGGAGCTCGTCCAGGCTCGTCCTTCGAAGGAAGTACCCCACCGCGGTCACGCGCGGATCCCTCCGGATCTTGAAGAGCGGCTCCTCCGCTTCGTTCAGATCGCGGAGCGCCGCCTTGTGGCGCTCCGCATCTCGAATCATCGACCGGAACTTGAAAAACCTGAAGGGTTTTCCGCTCTTTCCGATGCGGGTTTGGCGGAAGAAGACAGGGCCGGGGGAATCGATCTTGACGAGGAGGGCGATGATGAGGAAGAGGGGCGAGAAGAGGAGAAGGGAGACCGACGCCGCGAAAAAGTCCGAGCCTCGCTTCACCGCGGGGTAGACGCGCCCCGCCCCTGTCTCGCGAGCCATCGGAGAACCCCCCTCGCCGAAGGCGTCCGCGAGCGTGCGCCCGCCCTCGGCGATCTCGCCGGTCTCCCGGAGAGCCTCGCTCTCGGCGCAAACGATCGCGTCTTGACGAATCGAGCCAGCCGTTTCTGCCAAAGAGCCTCTCGTCCCGCCCCGGATCTTAGGGCTCGAGGAGCAATTCGACTGCTCCTCCGCGCTCCGGCCTCGTGCATCCTCGCCTGATGTCCGAACTCGGCGTCCGCAGTCTGCGGAGAGGTTGCCGCTTCGGTCCGCGCTCTTTAGCAAAGGTCCTGTAGGCTGCCTCCTTGGTGAGAGGGAACGGAAAGCGACGGTCCGCAGGCTCGCCGCGGGTCGTGGGAGCCGCCTAACCGGGTGCGGCGAACCGCGATGCCCGGCACCATCGCCAAAACAAGAATACCAAAGCCGGCCTTCGGAGTCAACAACGAGAAAGGGGCGGAAGCCGAGAGGAAATCCCCGGGTGCGGCGCCCGGAGCGCCTTTGAATCCCCTGGACAGCACGCGCTCCGGCCGCGTATGATCACCGTCCGGAGGAGTGCGCACGATGAGCGTTCCGAGCGTTCGGTTGTCGACCGTCAAGAGCCACGCGGTGATTCGGGGGGGGCAGCCGGACGAGAAGGGGCTGATCCGGGGGGTCGTGGTGCGGCCCCTCAACGTCCTTCCCGACGACCGGGGCCATTTCGCGGAGATCCTGCGAGCGAGCGAACCGATCGCCGCGGGCTTCGAAGTCCGTCAAGCCTCGCTCACGCGGACGCGCGCGGGGGTGATCAAGGCGTTCCATTACCACGAGCGGCAGGATGACATCTTCTGCCCCATCGCCGGCACCGCCAGGATCGTGCTCGTCGACTTCCGGGAGGGATCGGAGACGCGCGGCTTCGCGAACTCGATCTTCGCGGGCGCGCTCTATCCGAAGGCGGTTCGCATCCCAGCAGGGGTCGCGCACGGGTACGAGGTCCTTCCGGGGGACGATCTCCTTCTCGTCTATTTTACGAACCGAGAATACGATGCGGACGACGAGCATCGAGCCCCTCACGACGACCCGAGGATCGGTTTCTCCGAGTGGGGGATCCGAAACCGGTAGTCTCCCCCGCGCCGTTCGCGGACGGAGCGACCTTCTCCCGATCGCCCGGAGGGCGCGGAGGTTTCCTCGTATGAAAGGGATTGTCCTCGCGGGCGGCCTCGGGACGAGGCTCTATCCCCTCACGAAGATTACGAACAAGCATCTCCTTCCCGTCTACGACAAGCCCATGATCTACTTCCCGATTCGGACGCTGGTCCGCGCGGGGATCACCGACATTCTCATCGTAACCGGTGGAAACCACTCGGGCGACTTCCTCACGCTTCTTGGAAACGGCAAGGAGTTTGGTCTTCAACATTTGAACTATACGTATCAGGAGGGGGAAGGCGGGATCGCGGAGGCGCTCGGTCTCGCTGAGTACTTCGCCGCCGGGGAGAAGATCTGCGTGATCCTCGGCGACAACATCATCGAGAAATCGATCGCTCGGGCGGTGGAAGCCTTCCGGAGGCAGCCGAAAGGGGCGCGGATCCTCCTCAAGGAGGTGCCGGACCCGGAGCGGTTCGGCGTCCCGGTGATTGAGGAGGAACGGATCGTCCGGATCGTCGAGAAGCCGAAGGATCCACCGTCGCGCTACGCGGTGACGGGGATCTACATGTACGACGATAAGGTTTTCGACATCATCCGCGGGCTCAAGCCGTCGGGGCGCGGAGAGCTCGAGATCACCGACGTGAACAACGCGTACATCGAGACGGGGGATCTCGCGTGGGATGTGCTGGAGGGATGGTGGACCGACGCGGGGACCTTCCCCTCCCTCTTTCGCGCGAGCGAGCTCGTGCGCCGGACGGGGGCGGACAAGAACGAATGAGAAAGGGCGGCGCGTGAGAATCCTCGTCACCGGCGGGCTCGGCTTCATCGGGTCGAACTTCGTTCACTTCATGCTCAGGGAACATCCCGAGGTTGCGATCGTCAACCTCGACAAGATGACCGACGTGGCGAACCCGGCGAACGTAGAGGGTCTCGAAGGGGACCCGCGCTACCGGTTCGTGCGAGGGGATGTGGCCGACCCGGCCGCGGTCGCCGCCGTCCTCGATGGAATCGACGCGGTCGTCCACTTCGCCGCGGAGTCGCACGTCGATCGGAGCATCAAGGACCCCGGCTCCTTCTTCCGCACGAACGTGGAGGGGACGCTCGTTCTCGTCGAACAGGCGACCCGCCGCAAAGTCCGCCGATTTCTTCACATATCGACGGATGAGGTTTATGGTTCGCTCGGCGCCTCGGGGAGCTTCCAGGAGGGTTCCCCTCTCCGCCCGAACAGCCCGTACGCGGCGAGCAAGGCGGCGGCGGATCTTCTTCTCAGGGCGTGGGCGAAGACTTACGGCGCGCCGGTCGTGATCACCCGCTCGTCGAACAACTACGGGCCGTATCAGTTCCCGGAGAAGCTGATCCCCCTCATGATCCTCCGCGCGCTCGAGGACGGGACTCTCCCCGTCTACGGCGACGGGTCCAACGTGCGCGATTGGATCCACGTCGAGGACCACTGCCGCGCGCTCGACCTGGTCCTTCGCGAGGGTCGCCTCGGCGAGGTGTACAACATCGGCTCCAGGAGCGAGATGCCGAACATCGAGATCGTGCGGACGATCCTTCGTCTTCTCGAGAAGCCGGAGTCGTTGATCCGATTCATCGAGGATCGGCCCGGGCACGACTTCCGCTACGCGATCGACCCGGGAAAGATCGAGAGCGAGCTCGGATGGAGGCCGGAGCGAACGGTCGGCGAAGGCCTCGCCGAGACGGTCGCGTGGTACCTCTCCCATCGCGAGTGGTGGGACGAGATCCGGAATCGCCCCTCCTGGCGCCGCTACTTCTCCGCGATGTACGACCGCCGCCTCGCCGACGGCAAACCGCTGCAGTAGAGGGTCAGGATTCGGGGACGTAGTTCCGTTCGTTCCGCTCGCAGCGGAAGGAACGGAACGACGCCCCCCGAGAGGAAGAGCGGCATCAGCGCCCAAGCCGCCCGCGGATCCCCGCGGCGAGGAGCGGGATCAGGATCTCGTGGTGGCCGGTCAGGTGGATCCCCTCGCCGGAGGGACGGCGGAGGACGTTTTCGGTCGGGCGGTAGGCGCGGTTCATGTCGAGGTCGACCGCGAGGAACTTCGCCGGCGGCTTCCCCGCGCTCTGAACCATCGCGACCGCTTTCAGGAAGACCTCGGGGAGAATCACGGCCGATCCCGCGTGAAGCACGACGCTCCGGTCGGTGAGCGTCTCGACTGACGCGACGAAGGCGAGGAAGTCGAGCATCGTCGCCTCTCCGATCGCGGCGCCGTCCGCGCTCTCGTGCATGTGCACGATGTCGGTGCCGACCGCGACATGCACCGAGATCGGAACGCACGCTTCGTAGGCCGCCGCGAAGATCGAGCGCTCGCGATGCGGCGCCTTCTCGCGGACGAGCGCGCGGCCGACCGCCTCGCCGAGGCCGATCCCCTCCTTCGCCCCCTCGCGCGCGGCTCGGTTCATCCCCTCCGCCGTCTCCCTCGCCATGCCGAAGATCCCCTTCGGCAGGTTCTCGGGGACGTTCTCCGAGGTCGATCCGAACCGCGCGATCTCGTAGTCGTGGATCGCCGCGGCGCCGTTCGTGGCGAGAGCGGTCACGATTCCCTCGCGGATGAGCGGGATGAGAACCGGCGCGAGGCCGCACTTCACGACGTGCGCGCCGAAGAGGAAGAGCACGGGGTCCTTCGCGCGCGCCGCGGAGACGATCCGATCGATCACGCGGTTCAGATCGCGCGCGGCGAGGAGGTCGGGGAGGCTTCGGAGCAGATCGCCGACCGCCGCATCCTTCTCGATCGGCGAAGCGAACTGCTCGATCCGAACCTTGTGGCCGATGCCGGCGACCGGGACCGAGCGAATCCGTTTACGGTCGAAGCGATCGCGCCGCGGGGGCATGAACGACTCCATCCGGCCGGGTGTCTCGGCGCGCGCACCGCCGGCGCCGAGAGGACTCCGTTCCTATTGATACTCGGTCAGGACCGCCTCGAACGCGCCGAACACGACCTTGCTCTCGAGCTTCACCGGCATGCGCCGCTCGTCCGCCGTGATCCAGATGCGGAGCCGGCCGGTTTGGCGGAAGACCCCCACGCTCTTCAGGTTCGGCTCGATGACGAAGCAGCGGAAGGTTCCCGCCGGAACCTTGACCGTCTCGACCGCCCCGACATCCACGTGGATCGACCAGTTCTTTTTACTTGAGTGATAAACGAGCGGGACCTGCTCCCCGATCCGAAGCCGCTGCCGGCGAAGAGAATAGAACGAAGCGAGAATGTCGCGCGCCCCCGGAAGGAGGGGAATCTCCTTGCCGTCAGCATAAACGGCGAGATCCCTCTCCCGATCGTACACGACGATCTCCGTGTCGCGAAACTTCCCCTCTTGGAGCCGCTTCTCGAAGCGGAGGCTCTCCAGCGTGTTCGCGTCGACGGTAGAACGAACCTCGTCCCGCACCTTGAAGAAGTGGTCGAAGAAGGAGTTCGTCCACGCGCGCGAGGAGAGCACCCACTCGTCCTCTCTCTCTCCTCGGCTCACCCGGAGCTCGGCGGTCCCGGCCCGGATGAACCCGTACTCGATCGCGAAGGTGAGCGTCTCGCCGAGACCAAACGGCTTCTCCGACGCAGCGGCGCCCGCCGCGAAGAACGAAAGCGCGAGCGCCGCCGAGACGATCCGAAGAAGCGCGTTCCCCCGAGATGCACGCACGTTGGAGTTCCCCTTCATTTGCCGATCTTCTCGATCGGGCGCGCCGATCGACCGGAGGCTGCGCCGGCCGCGCGCCTCGTGTCTTCCCCCGCGCGCAGCTCCCGAGACGAGTCGGATCATGGTACCCCGGGCCGCCGCTCCGAGTCACGGAGGATGTGCAGAGCGGCGCGCGCGACCTCCTCGGGAGAAACGCGCGTCATGCAGACATGGCTTCGATCGGGGAGCGGACAGATCTCGGTGCCGTGAAGCGAACAGGGACGGCACGGGAGATCGACCGACACCACCTGGTCCCTCTCACCCGCCGGACCGAACCCGAGTTCCGGCGTCGTCGGCCCGAAGATCGCGACGACCGGCGTGCCGACCCCGTTCGCGAGGTGGAGGAGCCCCGAGTCGTTCGTGACGAGGAGCGCCGCGCGTCGAAGACTCGCCGCGATCTCGGCGAGCGATGCTCCGGCGAGAACGCGCGCGCCCGTTCCCGACTCGCGCGCGATCGCCTCGAGCATTCCTCGCTCCGCCTCGGAACCGAGAAGAAGAACCGGTCGGCCGGCGCTGGAGGCGATCACTCGCATCGCCGAGGCGAACGAAGACGCGGGCCACCTCTTGGTCGCCCGCCCGGCGCCGGGCGCGAAGGCGATCGCCCCCTCTCCTCCCCTCGCGCCGCCCGTGTCGATCGTTCGGAGCCTCGGCGGCTCCTCGCGCACGGCGAGCCCGATCCTCTCGAGCGCGGCGAGATAGCGGCGCCAGACCGGCGGGAACGCGCGCCCCTTCCCCCTCTTCCAGCGGACGAGCATTCGGCGCGAGAGAGCAAGCCTCGGGTAGAGCGCGACCTTCGCGGGAAAGAGAAGAACAGCGAGCGCCCGGCTCCGAACCCCGCCGTGAAGATCCACCACGAGGCCGTATCGTTCACCTCTCGGTCTTCGATAGCGAAAGAGTCCGGCGATCCCGCCGCCGAGCGCCGTCACGCGATCGACCCCGGGGAGGAGATCGGCCGCCTCCCGGTACGATTCCTTGACGGCGAAATCGATCCGCGCGCCGGGGAACGCCCGCCGGAGCTCCCGCGTGGCCGCCGCGGCGAGGAGCACGTCCCCCAGCCGGCCCCAACGGATCACGAGGATCCTCTCGGGCGGCCTCACACGCCCGCCCCTCCCGCGCGCGGAAGGAACTGCATCTCGAAGAGCCGCTTGTAGAGCCCGGGGCGGCCGAGAAGCTCCTCGTGCGTCCCCTGCTGCACGACGCGCCCGCGCTCGAGCACGACGATCCGATCGGCGCGCCGGATCGTGGAGAGGCGGTGCGCGATGACGAGGGTCGTTCGGTTCCGCACGAGGTTCTCGACCGCGCTCTGGACGAGCGTCTCCGACTCGCTGTCGAGGCTCGAGGTCGCCTCGTCGAGGATCAGGATCGGAGGATCCTTCAAGATCGCGCGCGCGATGGCGAGCCGCTGCCGCTCTCCTCCGGAGAGCCGGACCCCGCGGTCCCCGACCCTGGTGTCGTATCCTTGCGGCATCTTCTCGATGAACGCGTCCGCGTTCGCGGCGGCCGCCGCGGCGCGGATCGCATCGAGAGGAAGGTCGCTCCTTCCGTACGCGATGTTGTCGCGCACCGAATCGTTGAAGAGCACGACTTCCTGCGTGACGATCCCCATGAGGCCGCGAAGCGAGCCGAGGTCGATGGCGCGGATATCGGTCCCGTCGATCGTGATCCGGCCCGCGGTCGGATCGCGGAAGCGCGCGAGAAGATCGACGAGCGTCGACTTCCCCGCACCGCTCGGGCCGACGAGTGCGACCATCGTCCCGGCCGGAACGCGGATGTCGACGTTCGTGAGCGCGGGGACCCCTCCTCCCTCGTAGCGGAACGAGACGTCTTCGAAGCGGATTCCCTCGCGCACCTCGCGAAGACGCGCTCCGTCCCTCGGGCGCGGCTCCTCCCCTTCATCGAGAACGACGAAGACGCGCGCCGCCGCGGAGAGCCCTTGCTGCACGAGCGTGTTCACGTGCGAGAGCTTCCGGATCGGCTGCATCATGTTGAGGACGGCGGCGAGGAAGAGGAAGAACCCCTCCGGTTCGAGCCCCCGTCCCTCGAGGACCCGGTTCCCTCCGGCCCAGAGGACGAGGATCGCGCCGACGACGCCGAGCTGCTCGGCGATCGGGCTCGCCAGGATCGCGACCCGCTTGAAGCGGAGATACGACCGAAGGTATCCGCCGGTCGCCTGCTCGAACTTCGCCTGCTCGAAGCGCTCCGTCGAGAAGGCCTTCACGATTCGAATCCCCGCGATCGTCTCCTGAAGACGCGCCGTGATCCTCGCCATGTCCTCCTGGAAGCGCGTGCTGTACTTCCTGAGGCGCCGCGAAACCCTGCCGGTGAAGACCCCGAGGACGGGAAAGATGACGAACGAAAGGAGCGCGAGAGGCCAGCTCACGAGGAGCGCCACCGCGGCGAACACGAGAAGGAGCATCGCGTTCTGGATCGCCTCGGTGAAGAGGACCGAGACCATGTCCTTCACGAGCGCCACGTCGTTCGTCACGCGCGAGATCAGCTCTCCGGCGCGGCTCCTCTCGAAAAAGGCGATCGGGAGCCGCTCGATGCGGAAGAAGAGGTCGTCTCGGATCCGTTTGATCACGCGTTCTTGGAGGGTGATCATGAGGATCTGGTGCAGATAGTGGAACAGCCCCTTGAGGAGAAAGACGACGAATACCCCCGCGCACACCTTGGCGAGCGCCCTTCTCGGTTCTTCGTCCGCGAAGAGGCCGAGGAAGCCGGCGCGGAGTCTCTCCTTCCACTCGGCGAGCGCGGGGATGAGCGCGGACGGCTCTCCCGCCGGCCCCCGAATCATATCGATATCAATCTTTCCTTCAAAAAGGATCTGCGTGAAGGGGAGGATCATCCCGATCGTGACGCCGCTGAATAGGGCGAACAAGAACGTGAAGAGGAGCGCGGCGGCGAGATCGCGCCACCAAGGGACCACGTAGCGAAGCAGTCTGGCGAGGGTGTTCATCCCTCGGGCCCCGCGACGAGCGCGCCGAGTCCGTCCACTGCCGCGAGAAACCGCTCTTCCGTGATCTCCTTCTGGAGCGGAAGGAGAGCGGCGGCCGCCTCGGCGGGAGGACGGTACCACGCTTCCTCGTGTTCCGCGAAAAGGCCGAGGGCGGGGACGCCGAGAGCGACCGCGTAGTGAAAGAGAGGCGTGTTCGTGCACACCGCGAGGTCGGCGCGTGAGAGGAAGGCGATCACCTGCGCCTGCTCGTCCACGGGCGCGCGGTACGGCTCGAGAAACGCCAAGCGGCGCTCGAGCTCCTCCCCCGCCGCGCGGTTCTCCGGTTCGGTGACGATGAGGATCCGCGCGCGGTAGGAACGCGCAAGAAGACGCGCCACTGCGGCGAACTTGTCGAGATCCGGCTCGCGCCCCTCGATTCCCGCCGGTTCGATCGCGACAAGAAGCTCCTCGGCGCGCGGCTGCCAAAAATGGATGAGGCGGTCCGCTCGGCGCGCATCGGGCTCCGGGACGCGCCACCGGACCGAATCGTCAAGGTAGTCGACGAAGCGTCCGGTGATCGCGCCGACCAGCGACAAAAACGCGCGCGCGAGGTACGGCTCCCCCTTGGGCGGAACCGCCTCGAAATTCAGGAACGGGAAGTGATCGCCGCATCCGAAACCGATTCGGAGAGGGACGGCCGAGGCGTGCGCGAGCGCGAGGAGCGCCGGATCCGGCCCCGGATCGAGCACGAGGAGGAAGTCCGGCTTCAGCTCGGCGATCTCTCTTCCGATGCGGCGGATCTCGCGGACGAGCCCGGCTCCCTTCGAGGCCCGAAAGACCAGGGCTCGATCTGCAAGCTTCTCCCGCCGGAAGACGGTCGTGTTCGAGGAGCTGGAGGCGAGAAGGAGCCGAGCCTCCGGGAATCGATCGCGGAGAAGCCGAAGAGCCGGCACCGCGAGAGGCGGGAGCCGCGGATCGCCGCGCATGCAGACGGCGATCCTCTTGGGCGAGGAGAGCGCCTGGCGGACCGCCACGGGAGAGGCGGGCGACCGACGGCTCAGCCAGTCTTTCTGATATCGAAGATAGAGAGCGAGAAGGTTCACGTTAGGCCCTCCTCCTGCGCGGAGGACAGGCGAGCGCGAAAACCTCTTCCACCCGATGGGCCGGGAGGATCTCGAGAAGGCTCCGAACCTCGGTCGGGATCTCCTCGAGCTCGGGGAGGTTTCGCTCGGGGAGGATGACGCGCCGAATTCCCGCGCGATACGCGCCGAGGATCTTCTGCTTGACGCCGCCGACCGGAAGCACGTGCCCGCGGAGCGTGATCTCCCCCGTCATCGCGATGTCGTGGCGCACCGGATAGCCGGAGATGATCGAGTAGAGCGCGGTCGCCACCGCGACGCCGGCGGAGGGGCCGTCTTTCGCGATCGCCCCGGCCGGGACGTGGATGTGAATGTCGTGGTTCTCGAGGAGCTCGCGCGGCGCGCCGCTCCGGTCGAGGAAGCTTCTCACGAACGAGAGAGCCGCCTCGGCCGATTCGCGCATCACCTCCCCGAGGTGCCCCGTGATCTGCAGCGTCTGTCGGCCCGGCATCAGGGTCGCCTCGACGAAGAGGATCTGGCCTCCGGACGGAGTCCACGCGAGGGCGGTGGCGACCCCGATCTCCGGGCGCCTCCCCTTGAGCTCCGGGTAGTGATGCGGCGTGCCGAGATAGTGCGGAAGGCCCTTCTCGCCGACGACGACCCTCCGCTTGTCTCCCTCGAGCAGCGTCATCGCGCGCTTCCGGCAGATGGCGGCGAGGCTTCTCTCGAGCTCGCGGAGCCCCGCCTCGATCGCGTACTCCTCGATCACCCTCCGGATCGCACGGCGCCGCACGACGAGGGTCCCCGCGGAGAGCCCGTTTCTTCGGATCTGCTTCGGCAGGAGATGCCTCTCGGCGATCCGCACCTTCTCCTGGGTCGTGTAGCCGGGGAACTCGATGATCTCAAGCCGGTCGAGAAGGCCGGCCGGGATGCTGTCCATGCTGTTCGCGGTCGTGATGAAGAAGACGTCCGAGAGGTCGAACGGAAGATTCAAATAATGATCCGCGAAACGTCGGTTCTCCTCCGGGTCGAGCACCTCGAGGAGGGACGCGGAGGGATCTCCCCGGAAATCCGATCCGATCTTGTCGATCTCGTCGATCATGAAGAGCGGATTCCGCACGCCGACCCTCCGGATCTCCTGGAGGATCCTTCCCGGGAGCGCCCCGCTGTAGGTGCGGCGATGCCCTCGGATCTCGCTCTCGTCCGTGATCCCTCCGAGGGAAAGATGGGCGACGCGGCGTTCGAGCGCCTCGGCGATCGAGAGGCCGAGCGATGTCTTCCCGACTCCGGGCGGCCCGACGAAACAAAGAAGCGGCGGCGGCGAGTCCTTCTTCAGCTTCCGCACGGCGAGAAACTCGAGCACGCGCTCCTTGATCTTCCCGAGCCCGCAGTGGTTCCGATCGAGGATGGCCCGCGCCTTCTCGAGGTCGATCGTGTCCTCGGATACGCGCGCCCAAGGGAGGTCGAGAACCCAATCGAGATGCGTGCGCCCGATCGTGAACTCGCCGCTCTGGACCGGAACGCGGGAGAGGCGGATGATCTCCTCGCGGCAGGCCTGGCGGACCGGCCCGGGGAGAGCCGTCTCGGTGAGGCGCCGCTCCATCTCGCGGATCTGCGTCTCCCGCTCGTCCTCCTCGCCGAGCTCTCTTCGGATCGTCTCGATCTGCTGTCTCAGAAACGATTCCTTCTTCTTCTCGTCGAGCGCGGTCTCGACCTTCTCGTTGATCTTCTTCTGCAGCTCCGCGATCTTCTTCTCGCGGTCGAGAAGACGCCCGATCTCCTCGAGGCGCCGCTCCACGTCCTCCGTCTCGAGGAGCGTCCTTCTCTGCTCGAAGGGGAGGCGGAGGCGCGCGGTGATGAGATCGGCGAGATGGCCGGCGGTCGCCACGCGCCTCGCGATCTCCAGAATCTCCTCTTCGGGTGAACCGCCGAGAAGCTCTCCGAACGAATCGAGGCAGGAGCGCCGGAGCGCTTCGATGCGAAGCTCGTGCCCCTCGCTGGAGGGGGCCGGGGAGACGGCGGCGATCGGGAACGGTTCGGCGCGGACGAGCGCCGCCCGGTCGATCCGCGCGATCCCCACCACGGCGATGCGGACCGTGCCGTCCTCGAGGCGGCGCATCTGCTCAATCCTCGCCGCGGTGCCGCGGACCGGGAGCGCGTCCCACGTGTCGGCCGCCGGATAGAGCGCCACGAAACGGTCGTTCGAGAGAGCGGCGTCGACGAGATGGATGTCCGACTCGCGCTCCAACAACAATATCAAACGTTCATAAGGAAAGAGAATCGTCTCCGGCACGGCGAGAAGCGGAAGCTCGCTCGGGATCGGGATCTTGGGCGGAGCGGTCACCGAGTGATTCCTTCCCCGGCGCCGGGAAAGGAGATCTCCAGGACGCCGTCGACGTACCGGGAGCTCGGCCGCGCGAGGTCGAAACCGGCGGGAAGCGGGATCCGCTTCTCGAAAGGTCCGCTCGCCCATTCGAGCGAATGGTAGCGCCGCGGCTTGCGGTGGTGCGGGGCCTTCCGCTCGCCTCGCACGGTGAGGACGTTCTCCTCGACGCGGATGTGGAAGTCCTTCGACTTCATGCCGCCGATCTCGAGAACGACGAAGAGAACCCCGTCCAGCTCGTAAACGTCGGCGGGCGGGGACCAGAAGACCGGTTCCAGAACCGCTTCGCGCCGTCCAGGATAGGGGGCGTGCGTCGCCAAGAAGTCGAGCATCTCGCGCACGCCCTCATCCTTCTTCGGTCCTTCCCTTTCGGGCACGTCCTTCCCCCCGCGGATGTTCTACTCGGAGGTCCAGCAGTAGCGGTCCTCGAACACCGTCTTGAAATCGTAAACGCCGACGAAGTCGTCGATCGAATCGGCGGCGGTCTTGGAGAGAACTCCGTGATCGATGAGCATGAACACGATCCGGCCGAAGTCCTCTGTCGAGCGGAGGCCCCAGTGTTCGAAGACCATGCGCGAGGTCGGACCGAAACGTTGGATCGCGAGGCGCCGGATTCCATCGAGGAGTTCGCGCCCGTCGACATGCCGCGGCCTCTCGAGCCCGGAGAGCGTGAACTCGAGCGCCTCGAGAAGGAAGAGATACGCCTCCTCTCGGTAGGGGGACTCCCCGCTTCGTATCGCCTCGAAGGTCGTCCGAAGATCCTTCGCCACGTGCTCAAGCTCCTTCACGGATCACGCGTTGATAGATCGCCTCGTATTCGGCCGTGATCTTCTCCGTGGAGAAATCCGCGGCCGCGCGCTCCTTGGCCGCGCGGCTCATCTCGCGTCTTCGTGCGGGATTCTGCAACAGCTCCCGGGTCATTTCAATCATTCTTTCGAGGTCGCCGAGGGGCGCGAGCGCGCCGTCGACGCCGTTCCGCACGACTTCCGGGAGCCCGCCGCCGTCGTAGCCGACGACCGGCACGCCGGAAGCCATCGCCTCGAGCGCAACCAGCCCGAAGCTCTCGACGGTGCTCGGGAGAAGGAGCAGGTCGGCGAAGGGGAGGATCCGGTGAACGGCGATCCGGTTCCCGAGAAAGTGGATCCGGTCTTGCACGCCGAGCTCCTCGGCGAGGATCCGGCAAGGAACCCGCTCCGGCCCGTCGCCGACGAGAAGGAGCTGCGCGCCGGTCGCCTCGCGCACGCGCGCGAGAAGGCGGACCACGTCCCTCACGTTCTTCACCTTTCGGAAGTTCGAGATGTGCATGAGGACCGGCCCCTCGTCGAGATCGAGGCGGTCGCGGAGGCTCTCGTCGGGCGTTCCGGAGAAGACCCTGGGGTTCACGAAGTTCGGGATGACGTCGATCGGCTTCTCGACGCGCAGCTTCTCCCTCGTCTCGCGCGCGAGGAAACGCGAAACGGCGGTGACCGCGTCGGAACGCTCGATGCTGAACTTCGTGATCTCGAAGAAGCTCTCCTCGCTCCCCACGAGGGTGATGTCGGTCCCGTGGAGCGTCGTGACGACCTTCACCCTGCTCTCGCCGAGGATCTGATTGGCGAGGAAGGCGCTCGTCGCGTGCGGGATCGCGTAGTGGACGTGCAAGAGGTCGAGCTTCTCGCGGCGGACCACCTCGGCCATCCGGACGGCGAGGGCGAGCGAATAGGGAGGATATTTGAAGAGTGGATAGGTCATGGTCTTGACTTTGTGGAAGACGATCCCGGTCCCCTCGGTCTCGAGACGGAACGGGCGCGAGTAGCTGACGAAATGAACCTCGTGGCCTTTTTCGGCGAGGGCGTGCCCGAGCTCCGTGGCCACGACCCCCGATCCTCCCGCGGTCGGATAACAGGTGATGCCGATCTTCATCATTTGCTCCTCTCGACGACGAGAAGGCGCGGGGTTCCCTCGAGGGACGCGGCCTCCTCTTCGACCGCCTCGAGAATCCCCGGCCCATAGCGCGCGAGAAGATGGAGAAGAGAAAGAACCGTCTCCTGCGGCTTGCCTCCGGGAAAGAGCTCGTTTCGGATTCGGTGGATTCGGTTGCGGCGGTTCTCGCCGCTCTTGTCCGCGAGGCGGAGGAGCTTCTCCCCCATCCGCTCCGCTTCTCGCGGAAGGCGGGTCCGGGCCGCGTCCTCCGGTCCGAGCGCCCCGGGCGCCGCGCGGTCGAACGCTTCGAGAAGCGACCCGGTCTCGGCGCGCACTCGCTCGGCGAAGTCCCGAACTTGTTCTTCGATCTCTCCGCCGGTCGTCTTCGGCGTCCTTCCGGGAAGGAGATCCTCGGGCTGAAGGTTCATCTGTTGAAGAAGTTCGTCGGAGCGCCGGGAGAGGACGAAGACGCTCGCGCGGGGGACGAGCGGCGCTCGTCCTACGCCGAGGCATTCGTAGAGCGGCCCGAGCTCCGCGTGGTAGAGGAGCTCGGAGTGCCCCGCGATCATCCCGGCGCTCGGGAAGACCGCGTCTTGGACGACCGGGCGGAGAGCGGCCGCGGGAGTCGCGCGCGTCGCCCCGCTCTCGATCCGATCGGCGAGCTCATTCGCCGGAACCGTCTCTTCCCCTTCCGCGCGCACCCGGTCCCCTTCGAGGAAGAGAGGGACCCGCGCGTCCCCGTCGACCCGAAAGAGAGGAAGACGCTTCTCATCGAAAGGAATCGGCGGCGCGAAGCCGGCTCGTTCGAGAAGATCCGTTCCCGCGCGGAGCGCTTCGATCGCCCGGGGAGCGCTGCGAACGGCGGCGGCGAGCACGGAGCGCCCGCGCGGATCGATCTCCGCGTCCCTCCCGTCGAAGAAGACGATGTTTTCGGTGCGTCCGATTCGGCGCGCGGTTCGCGCGAAGAGGAACGGGAGGTGTGTTCTCTCTCCGACGAGCGCGCCGAGCTCTTCCAGGAGCGCTTCCGCTTCGGCGCCCGGGGGAAGGGCCGCGCCAACCGCGCCGAGAAACTCCCTCCATCCATTCGGCTCCGCCGCGAGGGCGCCGACCTGCGTCCTCGGAGGAGCCGCCGCGAGCGGGGAGCGGATCGTTCCCGGCTCGCCGTGCTCTCGCGCGAGGACGATCCGGTCGATCTCGTCGCGATCCGCGTCGTGCGATGCGATCCAGAAGAGCGGAACGACGGGGCGGCCGGTTTCGGCGGCGCGAGCGCGCGCGAGCGCGCGGAGCGAGGCCATCTTGTAGAAGACGAGGCAGGGGCCGAGAAGAACCCCCGGCTGTTGTCCGGCGACCACGAATACCGTGCGGGGATCCGCGAGCGCCGCGCGAAGGTTCGAGCTCTTCTCTCCGTCCGTCTCCCGCGCGAACCCGAGAATCCGCTCGGCCGTCTCCGGCGCGATCGGTCCGGGCGAGGTCGGCCCGGACGGAGCGGCCGCGGGTCGGCGAAGCGGGAATCCCGCGTAGAGCGGCCCGAGCCTCTCCTCGCCGTCGAGATACGACCGGAGGAGCGCCGGGGCCGCCTCGGGGAAGAGCCTCCGCTCGACGCGGAGATCGCTAGGCGCCATGAATGCGCTCCAGAATCACCGGCTCCCCGGCGGCGACGCCGAGGCGCCGCGAGGCATTCCCCATCGACACCGCGACCTCGAGGGTTTCCCAGCTCCCGAAGAGGAGGACGAGGCTTCCGGCCCCCGCTTCGAGGAAAGTGTGAACCCTCGCGTCGATCGAGGTCGCGCCGACGCGCGCCCGGTACGGTGTTCCCCTCGCCCAATCCTCGATGAGCGAACGATCGAGGTTCGTAAGAAGGTTGCCGAAACGATCGACCCAGACGACCTCGCCGGTCAGGCGCTCCGCGGTTCGCTGAGGGGGGCGGATCGGGGAGGGGACGAGCCTCTCGACGCCGATCGGGACGCCGAACCGCTCCGGGTTCTCGCCCCGCGCGAGGCCCGCCGCCGCATGTGCGAAAAGATCGCGTGCGTGGAAGGTCGGGCAGATCCGGGGCGGCAGCCATTCCCCTTGCTCGATGCGCCAGGCGCGCGGGGATCCCATGCGGAGGACCTCTCCGAAGATCCCGTTGTCCGGCCCGACGTAGAAGAACCCTCCCGCCTCCGCGATCAGCGCGATTCGATCGGTCCCGACCGCCGGATCGACCACGGCGAGGTGGATCGTGCCGGACGGGAAGCAGGGGGCTGTGTGATTGAGGAGGTGCGCCGCCGATCCGATCGCGCCCGGGGGAACCGAGTGTGTGATGTCGACGAGCACCGCGTCGGGGGCGAGGCGGAGAAGGACTCCCTTGACCGATGGGACGTACGTCCCCTCGCCGAAATCGGTGAGAAGCGTGATGACCCGCGCGCGTGCGCCGCTCACTTCTCTTCCCCCCACACCTCGGCCTCGAACCGCTCGATCGACGCGCCCTCGCGCCACGAGCCGGGAGGAAGGCCTGCTTTCCGGCAGGTCTCCTCGAGAAAACGCTCTGTGCTCCACCCTTCTTCTCCGGCCACTTGCGGGAGAAGGAGCCCGCTCCGATCCCCCTTCCGGATGATGAGACCGTCCCGGCCGACCGCGATCTCCGACGGGTCCCGCACGGGAACCGGAGCCGTCAGCGCGGAGATCTCGATGCGAATCTCGGGGAGCTCGCGCGGAGCGAGGCTCTCGAAGCGGTAATCGTCGCGCGCGGCGGCGACCGCCATCTCCGCGACAACGCGCGCGAGCGGCTCTTCGGCGAGCACGCGGCCGATGCACCCGCGGAGCCGACCGGCCCGCGTCAGCGTCACGAACGCGCCGCGCGCCTCGGCGAGCGGTCCGGCGAGAGGGATCTCGGGCTCGTAGCGTCTCCCCTCGAGAAGAGCCTCGATCGCGGACCTGGCGACGGCGAGGAGCTCTTTCCGGTCCGATTCGCCGATCATTCGCGCCCCTCCCGAACGAACGCGAGGGAGGCGTAGCCGACCACCTCGCTCTTTCCGCCGGCCGTATCCCCGGAGTTCGCGTAGCGGAGAAGGCGCGCGCGCGCGCCGAATCGGTCGCGGGCGGCCGCGCCGAGCGCGAGGATCGGACCGATCCCGCACGCCTCGGTGTTTCCCGCCTCGATCGCTCCGGCGAGCTTCTCGATCTCGAGCCTCTCGAGAAGGTCGAGGAGGAGCCGATCGATGCGGACCGCGTCATCATAGGAGTGAAAATGCGAGAGATCGGAGCTTGCGAGATAAAGCGTATCGTCCGAGCCGAAGAGGTCGGCGAGCCGCCCCGCGAGCTCCTCGGCGAAGGAGAGGTCGTGCGAGCCGAGCACGAGCGGGATGAGGCGGAACGCGCCGAGAGAGACCTGGAGGAACGGGATCTGAACCTCGAGCGCGTGCTCCTCGATGTGCGGTCCCGGCAGGTCGCGGACGAGATCCTTCGCCGCCAGTAGGAGACCGGCCGCCCCCTTCTCGTCGATCGGGACGTCTCCGAGAGGCGTTCGGTAAGCTCCCGCCGGCCAGATCGACGCTCCGTGAAACGCGGCGCGGTGCGAGGGGGAGAGGACGACGACGCGGGCGAATGAGCGCCCGCGCACCGCGGCGTACGCGGAGCCCGCCACCGGTCCCGAGTAGACGTAGCCGGCGTGGGGAGAGACGAGACCGATCACTTCTCCGCCCGGGTTCGATCCCTCCGCTTCGTCCAGGAAGCGGAGGATCTCCCGTTCCAGATCGCGCGGGTCCGCGGGATAGAACTGCCCGTCCCAGCGGGCCTCTCGAATCGAAGGATGCGTCCTTCGCACGGCCCTCCCTCCTTCTCCTCAAGCTATCCGATTCTCCGGCGGTAAACAACGGTGTTGCGGAGGAAGCGCGGGTCGGCGTGGGGGTAGTCCTCGACGTAGTGGAGGCCGCGGCTCTCGCGGCGGCGGAGGGCGCAGCGCACGATGAGCGATCCGGTCGCCGCGATGCTCCGAAGCTCGATCAGGTCGCGAGTGAGGACGGAGCCTTCGTAGCACGCCTCCACGTCCTTTCGGAGCGAGCGAAGCTCGCGGCGAGCGATCATCAGGCGGTCGACGGTGCGCGCGATGCCGACGTAGCGCCACATGATCGTCCGAATTCGGTCCCAGAGATCGAGAACGAGGAGCCGCTCCGGCTTCTTCCGTTCGCCGTCCGGCCTGGCCGAGGGGATCCGCCGCGGGAAAGGATCGCCGGAGAAGCGCGCGGCCACCGACTCGGCCGCGCTCGTCGCGAAGACGAGCGCCTCGAGAAGCGAGTTCGAGGCGAGACGGTTCGCCCCGTGAAGTCCGGTGTGGGCCGCCTCCCCGCACGCGTAGAGCCGAGGGAGGTTCGTTCTTCCCTCCAAGTCCGTCGAGACGCCGCCGCACATGTAGTGGGCGGCGGGAACGACGGGGATCGGTTCCTTCGTGACGTCGATGCCGAGGGAGAGGCACTTCCGGTAGATGTTCGGAAAGCGCGAGCGGATCCGTTTCGGCGGGATCGCCGAGAGATCGAGATGCACGTGGCGTTCGCCGCGGGTCTTCATCTCGCGATCGATCGCGCGGGCGACGACGTCTCGCGGGGCGAGCGAGTCGGTGAAGAGCCGCCCCGCGAGATTGCGGAGGACCGCCCCCTCTCCGCGCACCGCCTCGGAGATGAGAAACGACTTGTCGCGCGGGTGGTAGAGGCACGTCGGGTGGAACTGGACGAACTCCAGGTTGGCGAGGCGCGCCCCGGCCCGATACGCCATCGCGATCCCGTCCCCGGAGGCGATGTCCGGATTGGTCGTATAGAGATAAACCTTTCCGGCGCCGCCCGTCGCGAGAAGGGTCGTGCGGGCGAGGAAGACGCTCACGGCCCCGCGCGAGGGCCCGAGGGCGAACGCGCCCCAGATCTCGCCGTTCTCGGTTCGGATGAGATCGAAGACCTGGCGGTCCTCGAGGACCTTGATGTTCCGGTTCTTTCGGATCGCGGCGAGGAGGCCTCGTTCGATCTCCCGCCCGGTGGCGTCCTTCGCGTGAACGATCCTCCGGCGCGTGTGCCCCCCCTCTCTGCCGAGCGCGAGCTTCCCCTCTTCCCGAGAGAACCGGATGCCGATCTCGATGAGCTCGGCGACGAGGGCCGGCCCCCTCTCCACAACCAGTCGCGCCGCCCTCTCGTTCGAGAGACCCTCGCCGCAGCGAAGCGTGTCGGCGAGGTGGATCTCCGGCGAATCGTCGGGACCCATCACGGCCGCGATCCCGCCTTGCGCCAAGTTCGTGTTCGTGTCCGCGCTGTTCTTCTTCGTGAGAACGGTCACCGTTCCGCCGGCGGCGGCGCGAAGGGCGAAAACGAGCCCGCCGATCCCGCTTCCGAGCACGAGGAAATCGCTTCGATGGATCACGGGAGATCTTCCTCTCCGAGCGCGGCGAGGAGAGCCGGGAGTCTCCCCTCGGGGTCCTGAAAGCGGACCTCGACGCGCAGCGTGTGGAGCCCGGCCCGCTCTGCTTCTTCCGGCGCGAGTCGGCTCCGATCTTTTTCGGTCGTGACCGCGAGCGCGCCGATCCGCGCGGCGCTTTGCGCGATGCGTGCGCGATCCTCGCAGTCGAAACGATGATGATCGGGGAAACGGAGGCGTCCCGCGATCCTTGCACCCGTCTCCTCGATCGTCTTCTCGAACGATTCCGGGCTCCCGATCCCGCTCACCGCGAGCACACGCCGGCCGCTGAGGAACGTCCGCGCGTCGGCGGTCGCGCCGGTCGGAAGAAGCACGCCGATCGTTTCATAGGTAAAGCGAATGCGGGCGGCGGGCGCTCCCGCCCGGTCGAGGACCGCGTCGAGGTTCTCGTCCGTCCCCTCGAGCGCGCGGACGAGGACGAGGCCGGCGCGGCGGAGCGCGCCCGGAGGTTCGCGAAGGGTCCCGCGCGGAAGAAGACGGCCGTTTCCGAACGGCCGAACGCCGGGGACGAGAACGATGTCGAGGTCGCGCGCGAGCCTCCGATGCTGCATGCCGTCGTCGAGGAGGAGGAAGTCCGCTCCGAACCGATCGATCGCGAGGCGCCCCGTTCGGACCCGGTCTGCGCCGAGGACGATCGGGAGATCCGGGAGGCGGAGCCGAACGAGGCACGGTTCATCCCCGTAGAGAAGATGTCCCCGAGGTCCCGGCTCCTCTCCGGGAGGCATCGCGACGATCCGTCCCGCCCGCTCCCTCCCGTAGCCTCGGGAGAGGAGCGCGGGGCGTCTCCCCTCCCCGAGGAGGATCGAGGCGAGCGCGATCGCGACGGGGGTCTTCCCCGTTCCGCCGACCGAGAGGTTCCCGACGCTCGCGACCGGCGCGCCGAGCCGGACCGAACGGAGAATCCTTCGGTCATAAAGAGTGTTTCGCAAAAGGACCGCCGCGCGGAAGACCCACTCCCCCGCGGCCCCGAGCGGTCCGCCGATCGGCTCCGGCCGTCGTTTCATGCGGGAACCTCCCCGAGGAGGCCCTCGCGCGCGAGACGGCCGGCGCAGCGCGCGGCCGCCCCTCGTTCCGCGAGAAGGGCGGCGCGCCCCGCCTCGCCGCGGCGCCTTCGCTCCCCGTCGTCGGCGAAGAGATCGAGAATCCTCCGAGCGAGCGCCTCGCTGTCGCACGTTTCCTCGAGCGCGCCCGCCTTCTCGAGAAGGTCGGCGATCTCGCGGCAGTTCTCCCGGTGCGGCCCCATCAGCACCGGCACGCCGAATCGGGCCGGTTCCGCCGGGTTGTGTCCGCCGTGGCGCGAGAGGGACCCGCCGACGAACGCGACGTCCGCCGCGGCATAGAAGGAAAGAAGATCGCCGATCGTGTCGACGAGGACCGCCCGTCCCGGGGAACCGCGCGCCTCGCTCCAACGACTCCACGGAATCCCGATCGCCGCGAGGTACTCGGCGGCGCGCGCGGGGTGTCTCGGGACCACCGCAACGCCGTGCTTCTCGTTCGCCGCGAGCACGGCGCGCACCGCGCGGAGAACCGCGCCTTGCTCGCCCGATCGAACCGAACCGAAAACGACCCATCGCTCGTCCGCGTGTTTTCGGAGCCCGAGGTCGCGGGGATCGGCTCCCTCCGAGTCGATCTTGGTGTTCCCGTGGACGAAGATCCTCTCCGCCGGAACGCCGAACGCCGCGAAGCGCCGTGCGTCGATCGCCCGCTGCACGCCGAGGAGCGACACGCGCGCGAGCGCCGCCCGATAGAGCGGCCGCGCGAAGCGCATCCTCCGGAACGCCCTCGCGGAGATCCGCCCGTTCACGATCGCGACCGGGACGGAGCGGCGCGACGCCTCTCGCAGAAGGTTCGGCCAGATCTCGGTCTCGACGAGAAGAAGGGCGCGCGGGCGAATCGCGTCGAACGCGGAGCGCACCGCGGGCTCGAGATCGAGAGGCGCGTAGAGGGAGCGAACCTCCGGGATCCTCCCGGCGCGCCGCTTGCCGGCGGCGGTCATCGAGGTGAGCACGAGGTCCGCCTCCGGCCGCGCGCGACGGATCTCGCGAACGATCGGCTCCGCCCCTTCCGTCTCTCCCGCCGAGGCGGCGTGAATCCAGATCGGGCGGCGGGTCCCGAGCGCCTCGTAGCGACCGAGCCTCTCGTTTCTCTCGCTGGGGTCCCGGACGAGCAGCCGAAGCAGGGGAATAGCAAGAGGGCCAACGCATTTCGTAGCAATTCTATACAAAGCTTCCATCATGTGGATTCTCTCGCCCCGCAGAGCCGGTCCGCCTCCTTCGAGAGAACGACGAGCGCGTTCTCCACGCGAGCGCGCGCCTCCTCCACCTCTTCGGGCGAGAGAGTCCTCGGCACATCGATCGGCGGGCCGTACCCGACCGCGACGCGCGCGAAAGGGGCCGGGATCCGGAATCGGTCCCACGATCCGAGCGTGAGGCCTCGGTTCGAAGCGCTCGCGAGAGGAAGGATGGGAACACCGGCCCTCTGCGCGATGCGCACAACCCCCGCCTCGGCCGATTCCCGCGGGCCTCGCGGACCGTCCGGCGTGATCGCGAGATCGTAGCCTTCGGACGCGCGGCGCGCCATCTCCAGAATCGCGCGTGCTCCCCCTCGTCCCGTCGACCCGCGCACCGATCCGAAGCCGAGGCTCTCCGTGACGCGGCGGATCATCTCTCCGTCCCGGTGGCGGCTGATCAGAATGTGGATGCGCCGCCCGCGGTGCGTGAAGGTGAGCGGAAGAAGACGCCCGTGCCAGAACGCGTAGAGGACCCGCATGCCTCGCGACCGGCACGACTCGAGATGCTCCTCGCCGAACCATCGAACCCGCCACGTGGAGCCGAGGATGCGGATGACGACAGGGCCGAGCCGCACCGCGAGATGAAAGACGAGCGCGTCGGAGAGCTTCGAGAGGCGGCTCATTCGAGAATCCTCAAGACTTCTTCGGCGGCGCGTCCCGAGGCGCCCCCCTCGCCGAGCGTCTCCTTGACGGCGCGGATCCGCGCGCGCATCGCCTCGAGGCGTTCGGGATGCAGGAGCCACTCGCGGGCGACCGGAAGAAGACGATCGGGCGCCGCGTCCCCCTGGAGAAACTCGGGGGCGAGGCGTTCCCCCGCGAGGAGGTTCACCATGCCGACGTGCGGAACGCGCACGAGCCTCTTTCCGATCATCCAGGAGATCGGCGAGACGCGGTAGAGGACCGCCATCGGGGTCCCGACGCAGACCGCCTCGACCGTCATCGTCCCCGACGCGACGAGCGCGAACCCCGAGGCGGCGAGCAGGTCATAGGTCTCCCCTCGAAGGAGCGGCGTCTGCCCCGCGTCCGAACGGCGATAGACGACGTCGTCCAAGGTGGGCGCCGCCCCGATGAGCGGCGCGACCGGAAAGCCCTCGTCCGCGAGGCGCCGAATCGTCCGCGTCATGACGGGGAGGAGGCGCTCGACTTCATGCGCGCGGCTTCCGGGGAAGAGCCCGATGATCGTTTGGCTCTCAAGAATCTCCCGGCGCTCGCGAAACTCCCCCGGGGTTCCGGAAGGCCTCGCGAGATCGACGAGGGGATGGCCGACGAAGCGGACCGGCACGCCCCGCGCGCGAAAGAAAGTCTCCTCGAACGGGAGGATCACGAGAAGAACGCGGACGAGCTCCCGAAGAGCGCGCACCCTTCCGGCGCCCCACGCCCATGCTTGCGGCGCGACATAGTAGACGACCGGAACCGACTCCGACGCGGCGGCGCGCGCGAGACGAAGGTTGAAGCCGGGGAAATCGATGAGGACGACCGCGGCGGGGCGCCTCCGGCGGATCTCCTTACGCATGCGGGAGAGGGCGCGGAGGAAGAAGGGAACGCGGAGCGCCACCTCGGAGAACCCGAGCACGGAGAAGTCGCGGATCGGGAAGAGGATCTCAACCCCCTCCTTCTCCATCCGCTCCCCGCCCGCGCCCCAGAAGGCGAGGTTGTCCGTTCGCGCGCGAAGCTCGCGGACGAGCTCCGCTCCGTAGAGCTCGCCCGAGGCCTCTCCCGCGACGACCAGCACGTTCTTCATCCGCGCCCCCCGAGAAGCGGCGCGCGAAGGAGCATCGCGCCGAGAAGAAGACCGATCGCGGCAAGCGTTGGTCTCTCGACGCGGAGCGCCGCGCGCATCCCGAGGCCCGGCTTCCCGATCGATCGTCCCCACCCGCGCGGGAAGAAGCGGGGAACGGCGTTCTTGTATGCGGCGAACTCTTCGGGAAAGCGGCGCGCGAGCTCCGCCTCCTCCGCGCGGATGATCGCCGCGTACTGGACCGCGAAGAGGATCCAGAGAAGAGGAGGAAGGACCGGAATCCCCGAGAAGAGAGCGAGCCCGGTCGAGAGAAGGAGGTTGCCGAGATAGAGCGGGTTCCGCGTGCGGGCGTAGGGTCCCTCCGCGACGAGGGTCTCCCCTCCGAGCGCGCGCGAACGGGACGATCCCCCGATGAAGCGGAGCGAGTCGATCCGAAGCGTCTCGCCGAGAAGAACGAGAGGCATTCCGGCGCCGATCGACCATCCCGTCGGCCGGCTCGCGAGGAGAACGACGAGGACGAGGGGAAGGGGCGTGTAGGCCCGCCATCGATAGAGGAAACGCCCGATCCGTTCCGCACGCGGCCTCACGCCCGCCGCCCTATCCACCGGTCCCCCGGTTCTTGCGGATCTTCTCGAGAATCGCGTGGCCGATGCAGAGCGCCTCGGTCGCCTCCCCCGCCGGAACGACTCTCGCTTCCCCTCCCCTCACGGCTCTTAAGAAATGAAGGATCTCAATGCGAAGGGGTTCTCCCTTCTCCACCTCGAGGGCGCGCCTCTCGATCAGTCTCGCGAACGACTCAGGCGTGAGACGGTCGGGCGGCGGGAGCTCGCCGGTCCGTCGATAGATCGTGGCCGCCTGCTCCGTGTAGTCGAGGGAGATATACCGGTTCTCCTCGAAGATGCGGATCTTGCGGGTCTTCGCGAGGGAGATCCGGCTCGCCGTGAGGTTCGCGACGCACCCGTTCTCGAAGCGAAGGCGGGCGTTCGCGATGTCGATGTTCGGCGAGAGGACGGCGACCCCCGTCGCCTCGAGCCCCGCGAGGGGCGAGCGCGCGATCCGTAGGAGGATGTCGATATCGTGGATCATGAGATCGAGGACGACCGAGACATCGAGACCGCGCACGTCGAAGGGGGAGAGACGGTGGATCTCGACGAAGCGGGGATCGCACCCCTCGGCGAGAAGCGCCGCGACCGCCGGGTTGAAGCGCTCAAGATGCCCGACGGCGAGGATCCTTCCGGCGCGGCGGGCCGCGCGCTCCATCTCCTCGGCCTCGGCGGGAACCGGAGCGATCGGCTTCTCGACGAGAACATGGACGCCGCGCGCGAGTGCCCGGAGAGCGACCTCGCCGTGCGCGGAGGTCGGAACGGCGATCGTTGCCGCCTCGACCTCGCCGAGCAGATCGTCGAGGTCGTCGTACGCGCGGCCGCCGCCTCGGGCCGCCGCCGCGCGCGCCCGCTCCGGATCGCGATCGTAGCAGCCGACAAAACGGGCTTCCGGCGCCGAGGCGAGCACGCGGACGTGGTTCGCACCCCAGGCGCCGACGCCGATCACCCCGATGCGAACCGGTTCCATCGTTCGGAGTCTCTCAACAATCGGCTCGTGCCGCGCCCTTCCCCGCGTGCCGGGCGGGGGGTTCCGCCGATTCACCGGGCCGGGACTAGGTGATGCCCCTCTCCGAGGTCTCGATGAAGCGGAGAAGGTGCCGGATCTCCGGCAGGTCAGGAAGCTCCGCGCGGATCGCCTCCACCGCTTGCGGCGTGTTCTTCTCCGACCGGTACAGGATCTTGTACGCCTTGCGGAGCGCCGCGCGCGTCTCGGCCGGGAAACCGCGCCGCTCGAGCCCGACCTGGTTGATGCCGGCCACTCGAAGAGGATTGCCCGCGGCGAGGAAATACGGAGGAACGTCCTGGGCCACGCGCGAGCCGCCTCCGATGAAGGAGTGTCCTCCGATTCGCACGAACTGGTGAACCGGGGTGACCCCGCCGATGCTCGCGTGATCCTCCACCGTCACGTGGCCGGCGAGGTTCACCGCGTTCGCGAGAATCGTGTGGTTCCCGACCACGCAGTTGTGCGCGATGTGGACGTACGCCATCAGAAGATTGTGGCTCCCGATGCGCGTCGCCTCGTTCTCCTCGGTCGCGCGGTGGATCGTGACGAACTCGCGAATCGTGTTCTGTTCGCCGATCTCCACGAGGCTCTCCGCCCCGCGGTACTTGAGGTCCTGCGGCTCGACCCCGATGCACGTCGAGTGCAGGATCGTGCATCCGGCTCCGATCACGGTCCGCCCGTCGATCACGTTGTGCGCGCCGATCGAGGTTCCGTCCCCGATCGACACGTTCGGGCCGACGATCGTGTACGGACCGACGGCGACATCCTTGCCGATCCTCGCCCCCGGCGCGACGAGAGCGGTCGGGTGAATGGTCCCGGGCATGATCCCGGGTTCGATCCTCATGTTCGTCTCCTCGGGGGTCGCTCTGCTTCGGCTCACCGGTCCACGATCATGGAGAGGAGATCCGCTCCGGCGACCAGGTCGTCTCCCACGTAGGCGCGGCCGCGCATCTTGCAGGCCCTCGTCTTCAACCTCAGAAGCTCGAGTTCGAACCGGAGCGTGTCTCCGGGGAGAACCGGCTTGCGGAACTTCGCGTCATCGATGCCCATAAAGTAGACCAGCTTCCCTTCCGGGTGATCCACCGACGAGAGGAGAAGAATCCCGCCGGTCTGCGCCATCGCCTCGATGATGAGCACGGCGGGCATGATCGGGTGCCCCGGGAAATGCCCGATGAAGAACGGCTCGTTGATCGTGACATTCTTGATCCCCACCACGCGGGTTTCCGTGAGCTCGATAATCCGGTCCACCAGGAGGAACGGATAGCGGTGGGGCATGATCTTCATGATGAAGTTGATGTCGACGTTGGATGCGTGAAGGACCTCGTGCCGGAGCTTCAGGGTCGGCCCGTGCTTCTCCTCGGCGTAGCGGCGAAGGAGGCGCGCGAGCTTCACGTTCGCCGTGTGCCCCGCCTTGTGGGCGAGGATATGGCACCGCATCGGCAGGCCGACGAGGAAGAGGTCGCCGAGGAGGTCGAGGACTTTGTGGCGCACGAACTCGTCGGCGAACCGGAGCTGCTCGTCGCTCTCGACCGTCTCCTTGTGCACGACGATCGCGTTCGCGTATGTCCCTCCCTTGATCAGCCCCATCTGGCGCAAGCGGTCGACCTCGTTCTGGAGGGCGAACGTCCGCGCGGGCGCGATCTCCCGGCCGAACGATTCCTCGTCGATGTCGAAGTTGACGTGTTGCGTGCCGATCACCGGGTTGTCGTACTGGATCGTGAAGCTGACCCGGAGCCCGTCGTGCGGAAGAACGACCAGCTCGATCCCGTTTTCTTGAAGCGCGATCGGGCGATCGACGCGCAAGTAGAAGCGTTCGGCGTCCTGCTCTTGAATCCCCGCTTCGCGGAGGAGGCGCACGTAGGGGAGAGCGCTCCCGTCCGGCTCGGCCGGCTCCTCCGAGTCGATCTCGATGCGGACGTTGTCGATCCCGAGCCCGGCGACCGTCGCGAGGACATGCTCGACGGTGCTGATCCGGACGTTTCCTTTCTCGAGAATCGTCCGGCGCATGCTCCCTTCCATGTCGACGGTGTTCGTGATGTCCGCGACGATCTCGACCGGTTCATCCAGATCGACGCGCACGAAGCGGACGCCCGTGTTCGGCGGCGCGGGGCGAAAGCGCATCGTGACCTCGTGCCCCGTATGAAGCCCCACGCCGGAGATCGAGGCCTCGCGGGCGATCGTTCGCTGGCGCGTGCGGGAGCTCATTCTTCGTCCCCCTCTTCGCCGTTCTCGAGCGGCGGGTCGCCCGCGGGCTTCCCCTCGAGCACGTTGACGCGCCTCTCGAGCGTCGCGAGCCTTCGAATGAGATCGGGAAGGCGCGTGATGCTGGCGTAGATCTTTCGGGAGAGGCTGTGCTCGCGCGCCGGATAGCCGGAGACGGCCGTGTTGGACGGGACGGATTTGGTGACTCCCGCCTGGGCCCCGACCTTGACGTTGTCTCCGATCCGGATGTGCCCGACGATGCCGGCTTGCCCCGCGAGCGTGACGTTGTCGCCGATCTCGGTGCTCCCGGAGATCCCCACTTGCGCAACGATGATCGTGTTCTCGCCGACCACGGCGTTGTGCGCGATCTGCACCAAGTTGTCGATCTTCGTCCCCTTGCCGATGCGCGTCGTTCCCACCGTGGCCCGATCGATCGTGGTGTTCGCGCCGATCTCCACGTCGTCTCCGATCACCACGCGGCCGATCTGCGGGATCTTCATGTGCCGGGGCCCGTTCTTCGTGAAACCGAAACCGTCGCTCCCGATCACGGAGCCGCTATGCAGAATGACGCGATCTCCGATCTCGGAATCCTCGCGGATCGTCACGTTCGGGTAGATGAGACAATCGCGGCCGATCCGCGCGCGGAACCCGACGTAGGTGTTCGGAAGAATGCGCGTCCCTTCCCCGATCGCCGCGTCGTCCTCGATCACCGCGTGCGGTCCGATCGTGACCGACGCGCCGATCGTCACGTTCTTGCCGATCACGGCGGTCGGGTGGATCCCGCATGGCTTCTCGTAGTCGCGCGGCGCGAACAGTTCAATCACGCGGAGGAACGCCACGTACGGATTCGGGCTTATGAGCAGCGTCTTTCCGGCGCCGGCCTCGACCCCGTTCTTGGAGAGGATGATCGCCGACGCGTCGGTGGAGCGGAGATGCGCTTCGTAGCGAGGGTTCGCGAAAAACGTGATATCGCCGGGACGCGCCTCGCGAATCCCGGCAACCCCCGTGATTTCGATGTCCGGATCCCCGACGATCTCCCCGCCGACGCGATCCGCGATCTCTTGGAGTTTCATGACAGCGGAATCCTAGCTGCGGGGGCGCCTTCCGTCAAGGTCTTTTTCGCTCACGGCGCCGGTCAAGGCGTTGCGGAACCGCGAGTTATCGCGTCTCCGTCGGCTCGATCCCTCTGTTCAGCTCCTCGAGGATCCGGTCGGTGAGGTCGATCCCCGGGGCGGCGTAGACGATCCCTCCGACCGACGCGTCGAGCACGATCGTGTAGTTCTCCTCCTCGCCGATGCGCTGGAGGACGACGTTGATCTTCTCGATGATCGGCTGGATCAGCTCGCTGTTCTTCTCGGCGATCTTTCCTTGCGGGCCCCAGACCGACTGCGTGAAGGTCTCATAGGCCGCCTTCTTCTGATCGATCGCCTGCTTCCTCTCCTCCTTGCGCGTGTCCGAGAGCATGAGGCTCTGCGCCTGAAACTCCCTCTGAAGGGAATCGAGCTCGGCCTTCATCCCCTCGGCCTCCTTCACCCAGCCCGCGACCTCCTGGTCGAAGGAGCGCTGCGCGTCCTCGGTTCCTTTGAACTCGGCGAAGATGCGCGCGGAGTCGATGTACCCGATCTTCGGTTCCGCCGCGTCGATCGGACCGGCGCCGAGGGCCGCCGCAACGAACGCCGCGACCGCGCCTCCTCGAACGAGCCGCGCGATTCCTGTCTTCACTCGGTCACCTCCTGGTTCCGCGACGAAGCCCGCCGGGTGCGGCGGGCCCGTCTTCTCCTTCTCGTCACAAGTATCCCACAATCGTCCGCCGTTCCCGGTTCCCCGGCTCGGAGCGAGTGTTGTGTCCCGTGGGTGACTTGGCCGTTTCCGGCGAGGCCTCGCGGTTCCTGGCGAGGCGCGACGACGACCGCGTATCCAAAGAGATACGCCGAGGAGGAGCAACGAAGCCAGGGGCCGCGAGGGTCGTCGAAAACGTCAAGGAATCCCCGGGACACGACACTAATAGTCCGTTCCAATCTGGAAGTGAGGCTCCCACCGTCCCCCGCCCTCCCGATCGAGACCGTATCCGAAGTCGAACCCCATCTGGCCGAGCATCGGGATCTGGAAACGGATGCCGAAGCCGACGCCCCGCTTGAGCTCGTTCGGCCGGATCTCTCGGAAGCTGTTCCACGTGTTCCCCGCATCGAAGAAGAAGAGCCCGAAGATCTGCTCGACGACGGGAAACTTGTATTCCGCCGAAAGGGAGAGCATGGTCCGTCCCCCGAAATCGAAGTCGTTTCCCTCCGGGACGACGTCGCGGTCGTCGTAGCCTCGCAACCCCCAGATTCCCGTCCCGCCGAGCCGGTAGCGCTTGTAGATTGGAACCGTGGAAGCGTTCTCAAGACCGTCCACGACGCCGATGCGCGCGCGGAGCCCGAGGAAGAACTTCCAGAAGCTCGGGAAGTACCACCGGTTCTCCAGCTCGTACAGCTGGTATTCGGTGCTTCCTTGGAGAGGACCGCCGGCCCATTCTCCCGCGAGGATCGCCACCGAACCCTGCGTCGGATGGTAGAGCCGATCGGTGGAGTTCCGCGTGAAAGTAAACCGGGTGCTCGAGATCGATTCCGTCCCCGCCGCGGCCCGCACCGCCGCGCTCGCGTTCGCCCGCGGCTCGATCTCGCGCTCTTCGAGGCGGTAGCGCGCGTCCATGCGCGAGTAGTCGAGCCACGGAAGTCTCCGCCCGAGGAGGACGCCTCCCCCCTTCCGTTTCTCGAAGTAGCTGTCCCAATTTCGGCGAACGCTCGCGATGTCGAAGCCGGCCGCGGTCGGCGTATCGAAGAGCCACGGCTCCGTGTACGAGAGCTCGAGCTGGTTGAAGTTGCCGAACTCCCACATGAGGTTCGCCCGCTCGCCCCCCCCGAAGAGGTTCACCTGTCCGAGCCGCACGAATCCTGTCGCGCCGTTCATCGAGCTGAACCCCGCGCCCATTTGCGCCTCGCCGGTCTGCCGCTCCACCACCTCGAAGCTGATGTCGATGAGGTCCGTTCCCTTGACAGGTCGATAATCGAATCGCACATCGTCGAAGAACCCGAGCTGGAAGAGCTCCCGTTGGGAGCGCATGATCCGCGAGCGCTGGAAGAGGTCGCCCGGCGCGGCGACGAGCTCGCGCCGGATCGTCCGCTCCTTCGTCCTCTGGTTCCCGGTGATGTTCACCTTCCCGATCCGGGCCGGCTCTCCCTCGGTGATGCGGAAGACGAGGTCGACGACGTTCCCCTCGCGCACCGTTCTCTCGGGGACGATGTTCGCGAAGATGTACCCCTCCTCGGAGTAGACCGCATAGAGGTTCGAGAGGGTTTCGTCGTATTCATCCCGATTGAACACACGGCCCTCGCGGAGCTTCACCGCGGCGGAGAGGACCGCGTCGCCGAAGCGCTCGTTCCCGTCGAAGGAGACCTCCCCCGCCGCGTACTTCTCTCCCTCGGTGACGAAGATCCGGAGGATGAGATCGCGGGGAGTTTCTCCCGGCTCGACCTCCGTGCTGTCGACGCGCGCGTCGAGGAACCCGTTCCTTCCGTAGACCGCGCGGATCTTCTCCTTGTCCTCCTCGAAAACCTCCGGCTTGAACTCGCCGCTTCGAATCCACGAGTCCGGCTTGGTCTCCATCTTCTTGCGAAGCGCCTTCTCCTCGACCTCCTCGACGCCGACGAACTCGATCCTTTTGACACGAACCTTCTCTCCCTCGCGGATCTCGAGGAGCACATTCCGGTTCCCGAGGCTGTCCTCGCCGGCGAACTTCCACTCGACCTCCGCGTTCCGATAGCCCTTCTCCTTGTAGAGGTCGAGGATCCTCTTCTTCTCCCGCGAGAGGAGATGAGGTCCGACGACGAGGCTCTTCTTGAGCAGGGTCTCCGCAAAGAGATCCTTGTCCTTGATCTTCTGGTTTCCGCTTGCGGAGAACGAGCCGAGGAGCGGGTACTCGGCGACGCGCACGAAGAGGTCGACCGAATCCCCCGCGATCTCGCGCGTCACCTCGATTCGCTCGTACTGGTTCGTGGCGTAGAGATTGCGGATGCCTTCGGCGACAGCCCGCGGGTCGTAGCGGTCTCCCGGGCGAATCGCGAAGGTGCGGACCGCGGACGCCTCGCCGATCCGCGAGCCCCCGCGGATTTCTACGGAGCGAACCGACTCGGCGCCGCGCGCCGTTTGGGGAAGGAGCGAGAAGGAGAGGAAAGAGAAAAGAGAGAGAAGGAACAAAGGCGCGGCGGCCCTTCCCGCTCTTCTTCGAACGAGGACGGCTCCTCGGAGCCCTTCTTTCGAGACCATCAGCCTTCCCGATCAGGGGTGCCTAGACGAGGCGGGAGGCTCGGAGAGGAGCATCCCCCCCGCTCACGCCTGCTCGGTGCTCTCCTGCCCGGGGGCCTGTGCCGCGCTGATCGTCTCTCCGTCCGGCGGGCGGACCTCCTTGCGGAACTCCAGCCCCTCCTCTCCTCGATCGACCACGATCCGGTCGCCGGGAAGGAACTTTCCGCCGAGGATCTCCTCCGAGAGCGGATCCTCGATCGCCTGCCGGATGACGCGCCGAAGGGGACGCGCCCCGAAGCTCGGGTCGTAACCCTTCTCGACGATCAGTTCCCGGGCCCGGTCCGTGAGGACCAGCGCGAGATCCCGATCACCGAGACGATTCTGGACCTCCGTGAACAGAATGTCCACGATCTTGAACATGTCCTCCCGCTCGAGAGACCGGAAGATGATCGTCTCGTCGATCCGGTTCAGGAACTCCGGGTTGAACGTGCGGCGCACCTCGTCCATGATCTGATCGGTCATCAGGTTGAACTTCGATTCCTTGTCCTCTCGCTGGAAGCCGAGCGTACCGCCCTGCTTGATCCGCCGCGTGCCGAGGTTCGAGGTCATGATCACCACGGTGTTCCGGAAGTTCACGCGGCGCCCGAAGCTGTCCGTCAGGTGCCCGTCCTCGAGAACCTGGAGGAGAATGTTGAACACGTCCGGGTGCGCCTTCTCGATCTCGTCGAGCAGGATGATCGAGTAGGGTTTCCGGCGAACCTTCTCGGTGAGCTGCCCGCCCTCCTCGTGCCCGACGTACCCCGGGGGCGCCCCGACGAGCCGGGAGACGGCGAACTTCTCCATGAACTCCGACATATCGATCCGGATGAGCGCCTCCCGGTCCTCGAAGAGGAACTCGGCGAGAACGCGGGCGAGCTCGGTCTTTCCGACACCGGTCGGTCCGAGGAAGATGAACGAGCCGATCGGACGCCTCGGGTCGTGCATGCCCGCGCGGTTTCTCCGAATCGCCTTCGAGATTGCGACGACGGCCGCGTCCTGGCCGATGATCTTCTTGTTGATCTCGTCCTCCATGTGGAGGAGCTTCTCCATCTCGGTCTGCGTGAGCCGGCGCATCGGGATGCCGGTGATGCTGGAGACGACCGCCGCGACCGCCTCGGCGTCGACGACCGCCTTGTCCTCTTTCTTCTGGACGTCCCAGTCCTTCTGGAACGAGAGAAGCTCCTGGCGGAGCCGCTTCTCCTGATCACGGAGGGCCGCCGCCTTCTCGAACTCCTGGGCGCAGATCGCGGCTTCCTTCTCCTGCGTCACCTTGTTCAGCTTCTTCTCGATGTCGTTCAGGTCCTTCGGGATCGCGCTCACCGCAAGCCGCGCGCGCGAGCCCGCTTCGTCGATGATGTCGATCGCCTTGTCCGGAAGGAAACGGTCGCTGATGAAGCGGTCGGAGAGCTTCACCGCGGCGACGATCGCCTCGTCGGTGATCTCCGCCCGGTGATGCGCCTCGTACTTGTCCCGAAGCCCGCGGATGATCTCCATCGTCTCCGCCGCGGTGGGCGGGTTGATCATGATCGGCTGGAAGCGGCGCTCGAGCGCGCCGTCCTTCTCGATGTACTTCCGGTACTCGTCGAGCGTGGTGGCGCCGATGCACTGGAGCTCCCCGCGCGCGAGCGCCGGCTTCAGCATGTTGCTCGCGTCGATCGCCCCTTCCGCGCCGCCCGCGCCGACGATCGTGTGGAGCTCGTCGATGAAGATGATCACGTTGTCCGATTCGCGGATCTCGTTCATCACCGCCTTGAGGCGCTCCTCGAATTGTCCTCGGTACTTCGTCCCCGCGACGATCGATGCTAGGTCGAGCGTGACGAGCCGCTTGTTCATGAGGATGTGGGGGACGCGGTGCGTCGCGATCCGTTCCGCGAGCCCCTCGGCGATGGCGGTCTTGCCGACCCCGGGCTCGCCGATGAGCGCCGGATTGTTCTTCTTCCGCCGGCAAAGGACTTGGACGACCCGCTCGATCTCCTTGTGCCGCCCGATCACCGGGTCGAGCTTCCCCTCGCGGGCGAGCTGCGTGAGGTCGCGCCCGAACTGGTCGAGCGCCGGCGTCTCGCTCTTCTGCGGGGAGGCCGCTTGCCCCGGCGCGCTGTGCCCGCCGAGCAGCTTCAGCGTCTCATCGCGCACGCGCTTCTTGTCCGCCCCGAGGTCCATGAGAACACGCGCCGCCACGCCTTCCCCCTCGCGGATCAGGCCGAGCAGAAGGTGCTCCGTTCCGACGTAGTTGTGACCGAGAAGCCGCGCTTCTTCGACGGCGAGCTCGAGCACGCGTTTCGCGCGCGGCGTGAAGGGGATCTCGCCGATCGTGAGCGTTCCCCCGCTCCCCGACACCATGCTCTCGACCGCCTGGCGGATCTGGTCGAGATCGAGGCCGAGGTTGCTTAGAACCGTCGCGGCGATCCCTTCTCCCTCGCGAACGATGCCAAGAAGGAGATGTTCCGTTCCGATGTAGTCGTGCTGGAGCCTTCCCGCTTCCTCACGGGCGAGGTACATCACCTTTCGGACTCGTTCCGTGAATCGGTCGTGCATGTCTTCAGTCCTCTAGCGGGACTTCCCGCTCGTTCCTCGGCCCCCGATCCCGCGTCTTCTTCCCCTATATACTACCGGCCCTCGCGCACGGCAACCGCCGCGCGGGCCGCAGGTCGCGATGCCCACGTCGTTTTCGCGAACAGGGTCGTCGCCGACAACCCTCTACTATAGATCGGCGTTCGGGGGTGTTTGCGCAAGCCCCCCGTCCCGTTCCCGCGCGAGGAGCCCCCGGACGAGGGCGGCGCGCTGATAGTCCCGCTCCACCTGGTCCAGCTTCTCCCCCGCCCGCTTCTGGAGGTGCGCGGGGAGCGTCTCGATCATCAAGCGGTTCAAAACGCCGAGATCGATCGAATCGAGGAGACCCGCGGTCCGCCCGAAACGGACGGCGGAGACGAGGCTCATCACCTCCTGCGATGAGATCACGCGGCAATGCGCGAGCAGGCCGACCGAACGGAAGACCTTGTCCTCGACCTGCACGCGGGCGCTTCGGAGAAGCACCTCGGATGCGCTCTTCTCGTGATCGAGGATCTGGCGCGTCACGCGGTCGAGGCTCTCGATGATGTCCGGCTCGCTCTGGCCGAGCGTCGTCTGGTTCGAGATCTGAAAGAAGTTCCCCATCACCTCGCTCCCCTCGCCGAACATCCCGCGCACCGCGAGACCGACCTGCGCGATCCCGCGGAGAACCTTGGCGATCTGTTTGGTGAGGACGAGCCCCGGAAGGTGGATGAGGACGGAGACGCGTAGGCCCGTGCCAACGTTCGTCGGGCACGCGGTGAGGTAGCCCCATTCCTTCGAGAACGCGAAGTCGAGCTGCGAGTCGAGCTCGTCGTCGATTCGGTCGGCTCGTCTCCAGGCCTGCAAGAGGTCGAGACCGGAGTGGATCGACTGGACGCGCAGGTGGTCCTCCTCGCTGATCATGACGCTCGCGCGTTCGTCCGCGCCGATCGCCACCCCGCGCGGCCCGTTCCCGTTCGCGAGGTCGGGCGAGATCAGATGGCGCTCGACGAGATACTGGCGGTCGAGCGAGGAGGTCCGGTCGACGCGCACGACCCGCGCATCGGCAAGCGACGTGGAGCGTGCGATCGCCTCGCGCGCGGTCTCGAAGACCTGTGCGCGCTCGTCCGGGTTCGCGCGTTGCGAGAACGGATGGCCGGCGAGGTTTCGCGCGAGACGGACGCGGCTGGAGAGAACGATCGCCGCCTCGGGTCCGCCGCCGCCGAGCCACGACGGATCTCCGAGGAGCGGGAGGTTACTCATCGCTCTCCTCCAGCTTGCGGATCTCGTCCCGGAGGCGCGCCGCCTCCTCGAACTCCTCGAGCCGGACGCAGCGGTCGAGCCTTTCCTTTAGGGCGCGCATCTCCCTCGCCTTTCGATGCTTCTCCCCCGATTCGCCCGGGTTCTTCCCCGCGTGCCGATCGCTCCTGTGGATTCTCCGGAGAAGAGGGACAAGGGGAACTCGAAACGTCTCGTAGCAGTCGGAGCATCCGAGGCGCCCGGAGGACTTGAAGTCGATGTAGGTCATGCCGCACAAGGGGCACGCGGCCGGGCCGGAGTCCTCTCCGGCGCCTCCGACATTCTCATCCGCCATGCTTCCGAGGAGGTTCGGAACCGAGAACTCCTCCTTGGGCGAGGAGGCGATAATCCCCTTATCCTCGGCGCACTCCGCGCAGAGATGAACCTCCTTCACCTGGTCGTCCGAGATTTCCTTGTAGTGGACCGTCGCGTCCCGCTTGCCGCAGTGTTGACATTTCATTGTGGAATGGTCTCCCGCCGTTCGGACCTCCGGCCGGCCTCGGACACGCGGCCGTCGTGGAGGCGGAGCTTTCGGTCCGCGCGGTCCGCGAGGGACTCGTCGTGCGTGACGAGGACGAACGCCTGGCCGTGCTCGTCGCGCAGCGCCCAGAGAAGCCGGTGGAGATCCTCGCTCGTGGTCTCGTCCAGATTGCCCGAGGGCTCGTCGGCAAGAACGATATCCGGCCTCGCCACGAGCGCCCGCGCCACCGCCACACGCTGCTGCTCGCCTCCCGAGAGATCGGCCGGGAGGTGGTGGAGGCGCGCGGAGAGACTAACCGCGTCCAGAATCTCCCGCGCTCGCGTTCTCGCCTCGGCCGGTCTTCCCCCCGCGATCAGAAGGGGGAGCATCACGTTCTCCTCGGCGGTGAACTCCCCGAGCAGATGGTGAAATTGAAAGACGAACCCTACCCGCCGGTTCCGGAGGCGCGAGAGGTCGCCGTCCTTGAGACGGAAAACATCCTCTCCCCCGATACGGACGAGCCCGGACGTCGGGCGGAGGAGCGCCCCGCAGATGTGAAGGAGCGTGCTCTTCCCGGCCCCCGAGGCTCCGACGATCGAGACGATCTCTCCTCTCGCGACGGCGAGATCGACCCCCCGGAGAACGTGAAGCTCCTCCGCGCCCGAGGGGAAGATCTTTCGAAGCCCCTCGGCCCGGAGAACGATCTCGTTTCGCGCGTTCGCATCCATCATTCGTACCGGATCGCATGGACCGGCTCGAGACGGGACGCCTTCCACGCGGGGTAGAGGGTCGCGGTGAGGCAGATCGCCATCGAGGCGGCCGCGACACGGATGAAGTCGAGCGCTTCCATCCGCACCGGAAGCGAATCGATGAAGTAGATGTCCCCCGGCAGCGGGATGAACTTGTAGCGGTCGAGGAGCCAGCAGAGGACCGAGCCGCCTGCGAGTCCGAGGAGCGTTCCGATCGCGCCGATCACGGCCCCCTCGAGTACGAAGATGAAGAGCACCGCGCGCAAGGGAGCGCCGAGCGTCTTCAGCACGCCGATCTCCCGCGTCTTCTCCATCACGACCATGATGAGCGTGCTCGTGATGTTGAACGCGGCCACGAGGATCACGAGCGCGAGGATCACGAACATGACCCTCTTTTCGGTGCTCATCCAGGAGAAGAGAGTCCGGTTCAGATCGATCCAGTTGTTCGTGCGGAACGGGGGATGCCCCACGCGGGCGAGGAGCCGGCCCGCGATCGCGGGCGCGCGATACGGATCGTCGACGCGGACGGAGATCCCCGTCACCGCTTTCCCCATGCCGAGGAGATCCTGCGCCGCCTCGAGCGGAACGAGGACGAGCGAGGAGTTGTATTCGTACATGCCCGCGTCGAACGTCCCCGCCACGCGGAAGCGCCGCATCTTCGGAACCGAACCGAAGGGGGTGACCGCCGTGTTCTCGAACGAGGCGAGCACGATCGTCTCTCCGGAGAGGGTTCCGAGGTTGAGGGCGAGCTCCGTTCCGATGAGCGCGGGGGGCGGTCCGGTCCCGTCCCACTCGAGGCTCGCGCCGCGCGGGGTCGTGCGGGCGAGGAGATCCGAGACGCCCATCTCCCGCTTCGGGTCGATTCCCTTGAGGACGACGCCGTCCATCTCGTCCTCGACGCGGATCATCGCCTTCGTGTACACGAAGGGAGAGAGGGCGGCGACGCCGTCGGTCGTCCGAACCCGCTCCTCCAGATCCTCGTCCGTCTCGAACGGCTCGTTCCCGTAGCGGAGGAGGATCACGTGCGCGTTCGTCCCCATGATCCGCGATTTCACCTCTTGCTCGAAGCCGTTCATCACCGCGAGCACGACGAGAAGCGCGGTGACGCCGACGAACACCCCGAGAACCGAGATGAGGCTGATGACCGGGATGAAGCCGAACCGCTTCTGCGAGTGCAGATGGCGGCTCGCGATGAAGAGCGTGTAGCGCATGGCTCACTCGCCCCCTTCGGGGCGGAGCTGCGGGAAGAAGAGGACGTCGCGGATCGAGGGCTGATCGGCGAAGATCATCGACAGGCGGTCGATGCCGACGCCCATCCCTCCGGTCGGCGGCATCCCGTACTCGAGGGCGCGGAGAAAATCCTCGTCGACCTGCTGCGCCTCCTCGCGTTCCTTTCCGCGGAGAAGCCGCTGCGACTCGAAGCGGGCCCTCTGCTCGATCGGATCGTTCAGCTCGGAGAACGCGTTCCCGATCTCCATTCCGAAGAGATACGGCTCGAACCGCTCGACGATCCCGGGCCGGTCGTGCCGTTCCTTGGCGAGAGGCGAGATCTCCTTCGGGAAGTCGACGACGAAGGTCGGCGCCTCAATTCCCGGCTCGATCCACGCGGCGAAGAGCGCGTCGAGAAGCGCTCCGCGCGAAGCATCCGCGGGAGCCTCTCCCCCGCTCTCCCGAACGGCGGCGCGAAGCTCCTCCTCGCCGGCCCGAAGGACGTCCTTCCCGAGCCTCTCGGAGAGCGAATCGACGAAGGAGACCGTCTTCCAGGGACGGGAGAGGTCGGCATTCTTCCCGCCGAAGGAGACCGCCGTTCCGCCGAGCGTCTCGAGAGCGATCGACCGGAGCATATCCTCGAGAAGCCGCATCATGTCGCGGAAGTCGGCGTACGCTTCGTACAGCTCGAGCTGGGTGAACTCCGGGTTGTGCGTCCGGTCGATCCCCTCGTTCCGGAAGTCCTTCCCGATCTCGTACACCTTTTCGAGACCGCCGATGATGAGGCGCTTGAGGTAGAGCTCATCCGCGATCCGGAGATAGAGTTTTAGGTTCAAAGCGTTGTGATGCGTGACGAAAGGCCGCGCCGACGCCCCTCCGTAAAGCGGCTGAAGGATCGGCGTCTCCACCTCGAGAAAACCCCGCGCGTCGAGAAAAGAGCGGACCGAGCGGACGACCGCCGCGCGCGTCCGAAACGCCCGTTGCACGTCCGGGTTCACGATGAGGTCGAGGTAGCGCTGGCGGTAGCGGGTCTCCTTGTTCGTGAGCCCGTGCCACTTCTCCGGAAGAGGCCGAAGCGACTTCGCGAGCACCTCGAACGAGCGGACCTCGATTGAGATCTCGCCGCTCTTCGTGCGGAAGAGGACGCCCCGCGCGCCGAGGAGATCTCCGGCCTCGATCTGCTTCCAGGCTTCGTACGCCGCTTCGCCGAGAATGTCCGCGCGGAAGTAGAGCTGCACGTCTCCGCTCCGGTCACGGAGGTGGGCGAACGAGGCCTTCCCCATCCGCCGAATCGTGAGGATCCGGCCCGCCACGGCGACCAGGGTCTTCTCCCTCTCCAGCTCGTCGAAACGCTCCGTGATCTCCGCGGCGAGGCGATCTCTCTCGAAGCGGGTCGGGTAGGGCCGAATGCCGCTCTCCTCGAGCCGGCGCCGCTTCTCGAGCCGCACCTGAAAAAGCGCTTTCTCTTCGGTCACGCGGAACTCCTTCGGTTCGTCCTTCGGGCGCGGGCCGGAACGGACCCAATATAAGCGCCTCACGGCCTTCCGTCAAGAAAGGCCGCGCGTTGAACCCGTGTTTTTCCAACGACTTTCGCCGAACGCTCTATCGCATCCGAAGAAACGCCTGCACGAAGAGGTCGATCTCCCCGTCCATGATCGCCTGGATGTTCCCGGTCTCCGCTCCCGTGCGGTGGTCCTTGACGAGCGTGTAGGGCTGGAAGACATAGCTTCGGATCTGGTTCCCCCAAGCGATCTCCTTCTTCTCTTCTTCTTTCTCGGCGCGCTTCTTCCTCTCCTCCTCCAGGCGGGCGGCCATCAGGCGCGCCTTGAGCACCTTGAGCGCGTTGGCCCGGTTCCGGTGCTGCGAGCGCTCGCTCTGACAGCTCACGACGATGCCGCTCGGGATGTGCGTGACGCGCACGGCCGAGTCGGTCTTGTTCACATGCTGGCCGCCGGCGCCGCTCGCGCGGAACGTTTCGATCCGGACCTCCGATTCCTTGACGTCGATCTCCTCGATCTCCTCCGGCTCCGGATAGACGAAGACGCTCGCGAACGATGTGTGGCGGCGGTGCGCGGCGTCGAAGGGAGAGAGCCGGACCATCCGGTGGACGCCGATCTCCGCCTTCAGGTACCCGTAGGCGTAGTCACCTAAAACTTCGAGGGTTACACTTTTCAGACCCGCTTCTTCGCCCGATTGATAATCGAGAAACGAATATTTGTAATCACGAAGATCGCACCATCGTTGATACATGCGTAAGAGCATTTCCGCCCAGTCTTGAGAGTCGATCCCGCCGGCCCCAGGGTGGATCGTGAGGATCGCGTTCCCTCGGTCCTCCGGCTCCGGAAGGAGGGAGCGGATCTCCATCTCGGAAACGAGGCGGACGAGCCGTTTCATGCTCTTCTTGAGCTCGGCGCGGAGGTCGGGGTCCTCCCCGTCGTCTTCCGCCATCTCGAGAAGGAGACCGATCTCCTCCTCGGCCGATCGAAGCGCGTCGAACTCCTCGAGAACGCGCTTCTCCGAGGAGAGCGCGCGCGTTACCTCCTCCGCCTTCTTCCGATCGCCCCAGAAGTCCCGGGCCGACATGCGGGTTTCGAGTGCCTCGATCTTCTTCCGCCTTCCGGCGATGTCAAAGATACCCCTCGAGCTCGTCGATCTTCTTCCGGTGCTCTTCGAGTGACGCCCGAAGCTCCTTCGTGTCCCACATCGCTCGTCCTCCCCTATCGGGACTCGGCCTCTCTCTGGAGCGCGCGCCAGACCTCGCGGGCCCGCTCTTCCAGATCGGCCGGTCTGCCGACGTTTTCGATCACGAAATCGGACCGGCGCGCCTTTTCTTCCTCGCCGGTTTGGCACTGGACGCGGCGGAGCGCCTCCTCCTCGGAGATCCCGTGGCGCCGCGCGATCCGACTCGCCCGCGCGGCCGGGGGCGCGGTGACCGCGACGACCCGATCGACCTCGTTCTCGATTCCCCACTCGTAGAGGAGCGCGGCATCCAAGACGAAGATCGTTTCCGGCTTTCTCCTCGCGTTCCGGATCTCGGTCCGAATCTTCCTCAATAGTATAGGATGAACGATCCGGTCGAACAGACGGAGTTTCTCGGGATCGCTGAAGACCGCCTCGCCGATGAGACGGCGGTCGAGCGATCCGTCCGGGCGCGCGATCGAGGGGCCGAGCGCGGTCACGATGCGCGCGGCGACCCCGGCATCGGTCTCCCAGACCTCGCGGCCGATCCGGTCGGCGTCGATCCGCTTCGCTCCCCATCGTGCGAAGAGCTCCGCGACGGACGTCTTCCCGCTCCCCATGTTTCCGGTGACGGCGACGATCACGGGGTGCTCCCCAGGCCGTGGGCCTGGAGCCAGTTCCTCCCGGCTCCCGCTTCCGCGACGAGAGGGACGCGAAGCTCCATCCGGCTCTCCATGATCTTTTTCGCGCGCCGGCCCACCTCCTCGGCACGATCCGCGGGGGCCTCGAAGACGAGCTCGTCATGCACCTGGAGGATCATGTGGACCTCCGGTCCGATTCGGGCGAGCTCCTCGTCCACGGCGATCATCGCGAGCTTGATGAGATCGGCCGCCGAGCCTTGGACCGGCGTGTTCACCGCGGTTCTCTCCGCCGTCGCGCGGATCCTCCCGTTGTCGCTCGAGAGCTCCGGAAGATAGCGGCGCCTTCCGAGCATCGTCTCGACGTATCCTCTCTCGCGGCCCCGCGCGACCGTCACCTCGAGGAAGGTCTTCACGCCGGGGTACGCGGCGAAGTAGCCGGCGATGAACTCCTCCGCCTCCGCCTGCGGGATCGCGAGCCGCCCGGCGAGGCCGTACGCCCCCATCCCGTAAATGATGCCGAAGTTCACCGTCTTCGCGCGCGCGCGCATCTCGTCGGTCACGTCCTCCTCGCCGACGCCGAAGAGGGTCGCCGCGGTGCGGCGGTGGATGTCCTTTCCGGCGCGGAAGTCGGCGATGAGCCGCTCGTCTCCCGAGAGATGGGCAAGGAGTCGAAGTTCGATCTGCGAATAATCGACGGATATGATTCGACGATCCTCCGCCCCGGCGACGAACGCCTTGCGGATCTTCCGGCCGGCCTCGGTCCGGATCGGGATGTTCTGGAGGTTCGGATCGGACGAGGAGAGGCGTCCCGTCGCCGCCACGGTCTGGTTGAACGAGGTGTGGATCCGCCCGGTGGACGGGTGGACGAGCTTGGGGAGCGCGTCGACGTACGTGCTCCGGAGCTTCTCGAGGAGCCGGTAATCGAGGATGAGCGCGGGGAGCCGGTGCCGGAGGGCGAGCTCCTGGAGAACCGAGGTGTCGGTGGAGAGCCCGGTCTTCGTCTTCCGCACCGGGCGGAGGCCGAGCCTCTTGAAAAGAACCTCGGAGAGTTGTTTCGGCGAGTTGACGTTGAACGGCACCCCTGCCGCCTCGTGAATCGACTCGACGATCTTCGCGATCTCGCCGGCGAGCTCTGCGGACATCCTCTCGAGGAACGGAACGTCGATCGCCACCCCCCGCTCCTCCATCCGCGCGAGGACGTCGACGAGGGGGATCTCGACCTCTCGAAAGAGCTTGTCGGCCTGGCTCTCGCGGAGGCGCGGCTCGAGGATGTCGGCGAGGCGGAGCGTCCAGTCCGCGTCCTCGCAGGCGTACTCTCGAGCTTCCTCCGCGCGGACTCGGTCCATCGTCCTCTCAGTCTTTCCCTGGCCGATCACCCGCTCGATCGGGATCATTTTGTGGTTCAAGTGAACGAGAGCGAGATGGTCGAGTCCGTGCTGCCGCTTCTCCGGGTCGAGGAGGTAGGAGGCGATCATCGGGTCGAAGGAGAGCCCGCGGACCGGGAAGCCGGCGCGCCGGAGAACGAGCATGTCGTACTTGGCGTTCTGCGCGATCTTCGGGATCTTTCCCTCGGCGAAGAGCGGTCTGAGCGCATCCCGCGCGGCCTCGAGCGGAACGTTCCCATCTCCGGCGTGGCGGAGGGGGACGTACCATGCTCTCCCCGGACGGGCGGCGAGCGCGATTCCCACGAGCTCCGCGCGCATCGGGTCGATCGAGGTCGTCTCCGTGTCGAAGGCGAAGCGGCCCTTCCGGCGGATCTCCTCGGCGATCGCCAGGAGGTCCCCCGCCGCGGCGAGGCGGTACGAGGTCTCCGTCTCCTCGGGCTTCCCGCCGAGAGAGGCGAGCAGGCTGTGGAACTCGAGCTCTCGAAAGAGAGGCGCCGCCTTCTCCGTCGCGATCGGACGCCGCGCAAGGTCCTCGATGCGGACAGAGAGGGGAACGTCCTTGCGGATCGCGACGAGCTCGCGCGAGAGGAGCGCGTCCTCCCGATGGGCGCGCAGCTTCTCGCCGAGTTTTCCGGGGATCGAATCGACCGCCGCGTAGAGCGCGTCGAGCGATCCGTGCTCGTTGATCAGCTTCGCGGCGATCTTGGGGCCGATCCCGGGAACCCCCGGCACGTTGTCGCTCGCATCGCCCGCGAGCGCCATGAGATCAACGATCCGGGATGCGGGAACCCCCGCGCGCTCGATCACCGCGGCGTCGTCCGCGGCGACCGTGTCCTTCCCTTCCTTTCCGGGGATCACGAGACGGATCCCCGGACGGACGAGCTGGAGAAAATCCTTGTCGCCGGAGAAGATCTCCGTCTCGATCCCCTCGGCGGCCGCGCGCTCGGCGAGGGTCGCGATCACGTCGTCCGCCTCGTACCCCTCGACGGCGAGCACCGGAAGGGAGAGCGCCTCCACCGCCTCGAGGATGCGCGGGTATTGCCCGGCGAGCTCGTCCGGGATCGCGGGGCGGTTCGCCTTGTACTTCTCGTATCGTTCGTGGCGGAAGGTCGGCTTGGGCGTGTCGAGGACGAACGCGGCGTAATCCGGCTTTCGCTCTTCGAGAATGCGGAGAAGCGCGCTCGCCGTCCCGAAGACGGCGCTCGTCTCCTCCCCCTTCGCGGTGCGAAGCGGGTTCCGAATGAACGCGAAGTGCGAACGAAAGATGAGAGCCGATCCGTCGATGAGAAGAAGGCGCGCCGCCATGCTACCCCCGCGGCTCCGCGAAAAGCGTGGAACCCGCCGCCCCGGTGATTCGTACCTCAAGGAAATCGCCCGGCGCTCCCGCCCCCGGAGGGAGAAGCACCGCGCCGTCGATCTCGGGCGCGTCCCGTTCGGTCCGCCCCCAAACCCCTTCTTCGTCCTCGGAATCGACGAGGACGGGGAGGGTCCGGCCGACGAAACGCGCGGTCCCGGCATCGACGATCCTCTCTTGGAGGTCGAGAAGCGTCTGCGCCCGCTCCCGCGCGAGCTCCTCCGGAACCGGATCGGGGAGTGCCGCCGCCTCGGTCCCCTCCTGCCGGGAGAACCGAAAGACGCCGAGGTGCTCGAAAGCCGCCTCCTCGGCGAACCGAAGAAGCTCTTCGAAGTCTTCGTCGGTCTCGCCGGGAAAACCGACGAGAAGGCTCGAGCGGAGCGCGATCCCCGGGACGCGCGCCCGAAGCTTGCCGATGATCGTGCGCACGGCCCGGCCGGACATCCCGCGCCGCATCGCCTGAAGCATCCGGTCGCTCGCGTGCTGAACCGGAACGTCGAGATAGCGGCACGCCCGTCCGTCGGCGAGGCGCTCGATCAGCGAATTGTCGATCTCTGATGGATATGTGTATAGGACGCGCACCCAGGGGATCCCTTCGATCGCGGCAAGCCGGTCGATGAGGGCGGGGAGAGTCGCTCGGTCCCCGAGGTCGTTTCCATAGGCGGTCGTTTCCTGGGCGACGAGGACGAGCTCCCTCGCGCCGCGCGCGGCGAGGATGCGCGCTTCCCTTTCGAGCGATTCGAGGGAACGGCTCCGTTGTCTTCCTCGGATGAGCGGGATCGAGCAGAACGAGCACGGGCGATCGCATCCTTCGGCGATCTTGAGGTACGCGGTGTGCGAAGAGCCGAGAGGGAGCCTCCCCTCGCCGATCGAGTCGGGGTCGTCGGGTTCCTCGGCGGCGCGCGGCGCGCGTGCCGGCCGATCCGCGAAGAGCGCGCGCGCGGCGCGGCCGACGGCTTCAAGCGAGCGGACGCCGGCGAGCGCGTCGATCTCCGGCATCTCGCGGAGAAGCTCGGCTCCCGAGCGCTCCGCGAGGCAGCCCGCGACGAGGAGCTTGCGCGTCCCCTTCGCGCGCCCCGCCTCGAGTATCGCGCCGATCGATTCTTCCTTCGCGTCATCGATGAAGCCGCAGGTGTTCACGAGGATGAGGTCCGATTCCTCGGCGCTCGGCGCGATCGTCCATCCGTCCCGCCGGAGGATGCCCGCGATCGTCTCGCTGTCGACCTCGTTCTTGGGACAGCCGAGCGTGTGGATGTAGACCCGTTTGGTTTGCATGTCGAGCGCCCCGCCGCGAGAGTAGCACGGGGCCCTGGCCAGGGAAAGGCGGCGCTGCGGTCACCCGCCGTGGTGATGTCGTCGGCCGGCGGGGCCCGCCCGCGGCTGTCCGCTCGATGCTCCCCCTCCGCGCTTCGCGCTCCGGGGACTCCCTCGGCAGCCTCGGTCGCGCCTATGGGACGAGTGGTTGAATACGCCGAGCCTTGGTGGCTGCGCTTCTCGCGGACACCTGCCGCCGCCACCCGCCGTGGTGGCGTCTTCGGACGGCGGGCGCGGACCCGCTCGTCAGGCCGACCTCCCCCTCGGGGACGCCTCCGAACGCGCCCCGCGCGTTCTCGGCTCCAATCGCTCGGCCACCCGCCCCCACGGGCGGGAGCCTTCGGCTCCGTTGTCGAGGGGGCGGGTACCCGGCCTCGTCGATCAGGCCCCGAGGGGGAGGTCGGCCCGCCGAGCGAGCAAGAGCGCGCACCGTCAGGGTTGTCTCTTAGATCGACGATGCAACCACGGCGGGTGGCGGCCACGGGCGCCCGCGACGCGCGCAGCGAAAGCGAGCACGGCAGCGGGCGGATGGCCGACAGGACCCGCCGTCCGATGACGTAACCACGGCGAGTCTCGGACGACGAGATCTGTCTTCCTCCGGAAACGGGGGGCGGGGCAGTGCGGCATGTTTGCCGGAATTCGGTACCTGATACCCTATTTGATACCCTATTTCACCGCAGGAAGCACCCCAACAGTCGAGTCATAGCCCGGAAATGGGGTATCAGGTACCGAATTCCGATGAATGGGTCGGCTACTCCGCTTCCGCCGATGTGCCCGCGCGCTTCTCTTCCTCGCGCGCGCGGAGCCACTCCTCGCCGACCAGGACCTCGCGCGCCTTCGATCCTTCGAACGGACCGACGACCCCCGCGTCCTCGAGAAGATCGATGAGACGCGCCGCGCGCGAGTAACCGACCCGGAGGCGCCTCTGGAGAAGCGAGACCGAGCCTTGCTCGGCGTGGATCACGATGCGGGCCGCCTCGTCGAAGAGCTCGTCGTCGAGGTCGATGTCCGCGCCTTCCTCGTCGCTCCCCCCTTCCGTTTCGAGAAGGACCGTGCGGCGGTCCTTCGGCTGGTAGCCCTGTTCCTTGAGGAAGGTGACGATGTCGAACGTCTCCTCGGTCGAGATGTACGCTCCGTGGATTCGGCTCACCTCGGGACGCCCGGAGAAGACAAAGAGCATGTCCCCCTTCCCGAGGAGCTTCTCCGCGCCGTTCGCATCGATGATCGTTCGCGAGTCGACCTTCGATGCGACCTGGAACGCGATCCGCGAGGGGAAGTTCGCCTTGATCACGCCGGTGATCACGTTCACCGACGGTCTCTGCGTGGCGAGAACGAGATGGATCCCGACGGCGCGCGCCATCTGAGCGAGCCGCGCGACCGGATCCTCGATTTCGTTCGGAGCGGTGAGGATGAGGTCGGCGAACTCGTCGATCACGATCACAAGATACGAAAGCGGCTCGAGCTCGATCCCCTCCTCCTGGATCTCGCGGCTCGCCTGAAGCTTCGGGAGCGTGCGGTTGTAGTCGAGGATGTTCCGCACGCCGACGCGGGCGAGGAGCTTGTAGCGGCGCTCCATCTCGAACACCGCCCACCGGAGGACGCGCACCGCCTCCTTCGCGTCGGTGACGACCGGCGTGAGGAGGTGCGGGATCCCGTTGTAGACGGTCATCTCGAGCATCTTCGGGTCGATGAGGACGAGATGGACCTCTTCCGGGGTCGCTCCGTAGAGGAGGCTCGTCAGAACCCCGTGAATGCAGACGCTCTTCCCCGATCCGGTCGCCCCCGCGATGAGAAGGTGCGGCATCTCCTCGATCGACGTGCAGAAGGGGGCGCCGGAGATGTCCTTGCCGAGCGCGGCGGTGAGCACGCTCTTCCGAGACGCGTATGCTGTTGATGTAAGAAGCTCTTTGAGATAAACCGTCCGCGGCTTCGGGTTCGGGATCTCGACGCCGACCGCGCCTTTCCCCGGAATCGGGGCGACGATCCGGATCCGCTTCGCGCGAAGAGCGAGCGCGAGATCGTCCGCGAGCCCAGCGATCTGCTGCACCTTGACGCCGGGGGCCGGCTCCAGCTCGAAACGGGTGATCACGGGCCCCGGGTGCACCTCGACGACGCGCGCGCGCACTCCGAAGTGCGCGAGGGCTTCTTCGAGCCGGGCCGACTGCTGCCGGAGATACTCCTCCTCCACGCTCGGCTCGTTCGCCGGAGGATCCCGAAGGAGCGTGATCGGCGGGAAGAGGTACTCCTTCTCCCCCTTCCGCGCGCGGCGCTTCCGTTCGGTCTTCCCCTTCGTTTCCTCGGCCATCGCCGGCTGGTGGATGACGGGGCCCGGATCGGCGGACGTCTCGTTCTCATCCTCCGTGTCTGGCGCGGGGCTCTCCACATCGACGGTCTGCTCTTCCGATTCCTCGATCGCGACCGCGGGAGGGCTCGGTTCCGCCGGCTCCGTCTCCTTCTTCTCTCTCTTCTTCTTGCGGGGCTTCTCCTCGGGCGCGTTCTCCGCGCGCGCCGGTCGGCGGACCCGGGCGCGGAACGCCGCGAAGCATCCGCCCGCTCCGCGCGCGAGAAGAACCGGCAGTCGGAGGAGGCGCGCTCCGAGATCGGGCGGGTGGACGCGCGGGATCGTGAGGTCGTAGAGCGCGGTGAGGACGACGAGGAAGAACGTGATCGCGATCAGCGTGCTCCCGATCGAACCGAAGGCGCGGTTCGTCGCTTCGAAGAGCGCTTCCCCGAGCGATCCGCCGAGAGAGGCCGCGTCCGATCCGAAAACCCTCGTCGAGAAGAAGAGGAGCGAGAAGGTGACGAGGATCGACCCGAAGAGGACGACCGCCCGGAGCACGGAACGAAGCGTGCCCCCCGTGAGGCGGTTCCATCCGACGCGGAGAAGAAAGACTGGGATGAGCCAGGATCCGAAACCAAAGAAGCCGACGAGTCCTCGCGAAAGAAAACGGTTGAAACGTCGAACCTCGTCGGACGAAGTTCCGATGTGCTGGACGAGCCCGATTGCCACGAGGAGCCCGAGCGAAAGGAGAAGGATCCCGAGGATCTTCCTCTCCCGATCGACGCGGATCTCCCCGTTCTTGGCTTGGTTCTCCTCTCCCATCACGCCTCCCTCCCCTCGCGGAACGCCCGAACGAGGCGCCGCGCCGCTCCCTCCGGGTCGCCGGAAGCGAAGAGCGCCGAGATCGCCGCGATCCCGTCAAGCCCGCGCTTCGCGGCCTCGCGCGCGTTCGACGGCCCGATGCCGCCGATCCCGACGAGCGGAAGCGAGACGGCTCTTCGGATCTCCTCCGTCCTCCCCACGGGAAGAGGGACGAGAGCCGGCTTCGTCCGGCTTCCGAACTGCGGCCCCACCCCGAGGTAGTCGGCTCCCTCCGCCTCCGCGCGGCGGGCGGTCTCCGGGTCCCGCGCGGTCCGGCCGATCCGCCTCGCGGGTCCGAGGAGCTTCCTCGCCTCGGCGATCGGAAGGTCCTCCTCTCCGAGGTGAACGCCGTCCGCCTCGACGGCGAGCGCGACGTCCACGCGATCGTTGATGAAAAAAGGAACGCCCGCGGTCTTCGCCGCCCGGGCTGCCACGCGAGCGTAGCGGACGAAGTCCCCGGTGGCAAGGGTTTTTGCGCGGACCTGGATCCAGGTCGCGCCCCCCCGCGCGACGGCGGCGATGCTCGCCTCGAGAGCATCCTCCGGCACGAAGTCGGCGTCGATGATCGCCAGAAGCGTCCAGTCCATCGAGCCGATTCTACGCCGCGAAGCGCGCGGGATCCAGAAGGGACATGGCGTGCGGCATTGCGAGTTCGAAGGCGAAGAGGACGAAGGCCGGCTTCTCGACGGCGCGGCGCGGAGCGTCCGCGCCATCCTCTTGAATCGAAGTCGTGAGGAGAGCGGCGGCTCGGATTACTTCGCCGGCTTCGCGATCCGGCCGTCCTTGACGATCGGGACGATCGGGATGGAGTCGATGCGCGAGGAGAAGGCGACGTCTGCCTCGAGCCCGAGAGCCTTGAGGCGCTC
>Ga0194126_10000293_pt1 | contig 81217 bp, 72 predicted proteins | sample TA2KigC150mmetaG_FD_148641 | JGI IMG/M metagenome (GOLD analysis project Ga0194126, IMG submission 148641) | Freshwater microbial communities from Lake Tanganyika, Tanzania - TA2015035 Kigoma Deep Cast 150m | ecosystem: Environmental > Aquatic > Freshwater > Lake | place: Tanzania: Lake...
GTCTTGCAGCTCAACCTGTTTCGTACCTGCTCCTTGCAGGAACTTTTTAATCCGCCAGGCCCGGTTCCGGATAATATGAATGTTAATAATCAGTTAACCTTGGCTTGGGCCTAGCCGGACAGAAATGACTTAAGATCGAAAAATATCGAGTATGGCATTGGTGTTTCATATTTGCGAGAGTAGTAATTAGCATCTTTTAATTTTACCACATAAATTCCCGGGTCAGTTGTATGTTCATCATCGCCAGTTATTATAGGAAATTCTAAAAGCTTTTTACCTTCCTGATAGGCTATCCCAACCTGCTTGATCTGGTCAATCCAAATTACTTTTTCATACTCCTTAAATATATCAAATGCGTCAGTATGTAATATAGAAATATGTATAAAAATAGCAATAACAACAAAACAAACATAATTTATTAATTTTCTCATTCAGTTATAATTTTATCTTTAGTTATTATTTAAGAAGATTTTTAAACAACAATACAACTGAGGCAAAAGTTGTGATTATTAATGCAAATCCAGTTATTACCGTTGAAATAAACATATATCCTAAGCAGATTACGCGTGCCTCTGATTCGAAACGACTAACTTGAAGTCTCTGACTCTCTTTTAGATGCATTTTTGGTCTCCTGCCACGTAGAGGAAATCACCATGGTTGTCTGCCAAAATTTTATATGGATAGGTTGTTCGGAAAAATGTGAGAACTATTTTAAGCGTGCCTCTCGCCATTCTCTGCTATCTGGTGGTTAATCCCGTCATTGCTATGAGGTATTCGATCCCGGCGCTTTTTTCTTCGTGCCTGGTTTCCGCCACCCGGCGGTCTTTTTTACCACCCGTCACCCCTTACTTTTTTTAACCCGAGGTTTTTTCGAACTGGACTTCTTATACGTAGAGGGCCCTGAGGCGGTGGCAAAAGAGGTGGTTGAGCCCGCAAAAAATATCAGACCCGCGATGAGCGCCATGATGACCAGAAATGTTCTCGACATGATCGTCCCGTTCCGTTAGCTTGTCTCTGGCGGACGCCAACCCTTCCGTGGAATTCATAACTTAACTTTTCTTCTTGAGCCTTTTTATGATACCCGGGTTGGGAAAGAAATAAGGGGAATACTTGAATATCAAGGGAAACGTGCTGAATTAAGGCGCCCAAATACCTCAACCGCCCTGGGGAAAAGCCCGAGGGAAGATGGTAACCTTGCCAGAATTACAGGCAATTGCTGCGGTTGGCGGAGGAAGACCTATCGCCCCTCTCCCGGTGCTTCTCGGGTGGGGCTGGCCTCGTCACCCGATTTTCGCCCGGCGGTCCCAGGCAAACCTACAGCCTTTGGAGGCGCCCAGGCGTCTCGGCCGCGAGGCGCGCCCTTAAGCCCGAGGCTGCCGGCTCATATTTATTTGCGGCCAGGTAAAATAAGGGAATGGGACGCCAGGCGGCCAGGTGAGAAACATTTCCGAGGCCAGGCCGCCCCCGGCTCAATAGTTCCCGGGACCGATGGCCTTAAACGCGCTTCCGGCAAAATAATTATCCGAGACGCTGGCGCCGCAGGTCGCACAGGTGTTCGACAGATCGATCAGTGAGCCACGCCGGTTACCGGAATAGCTGTTGGTGTCGGCGCAGGCTTGAAAGAGCAAGGCCGCCAGCAACAGCAGCAGCATCAATCCTTTTCTCATGTGGCCTTCCTTCCTGGATGGGTTCCTGCCTGGACTATACTCCTGCCTTAATGCCCCGGCAGCCTCCGCCCGGCCGGCTGGTTCTCCCGGTGCGGCTCATACCCCGGAGCGATGCCCCGTCAGACTTTTGCGGCCCGCCGGCTGCGGATATCGGCGGAAACACCTCCCGTTTGCCGGTGAAAAGGCCTAGTGCGGAGCTGTCAGTTTAACCGGCGGCAGTCACCCCCGGCTGGCAGACAAACCGGGGTGCCCTCCGGATTAAGGTCGGCCGCTATATTTCTCGTACTGATCGTAGAGAAACCCGCCCAACATACCCGCACCGCCCCCAATGGCGGCGCCGGCCGCCGGCGAACCCGCGGCCCAGCCGATGAGGGCGCCGCTGCTGGCACCGATGGCGCCGCCGCTCAACACCCGCTGTTGGGTAGAAGACATGCTGGAGCAGCCTCCCAAAAACAGGGCTGCTACCACCAACAGGATGACCACCTTTTTCATTTAGTCCTCTCCTGGGTTGTTAAGATGCTCAAGCTCAGGTTACCACCAATTCCACCTGTAGCCGCCTGTGGTTGGAGGGGTCCTGGACCCGGGGGGCCGGAAGAGAAGGGACCCGCGCCCGTTAGGGAGGGGAAGGAGAAGGTCAGGGTGAAAAACCGGTTCAGCACGACGTTACCCGGAGAATGAGGGAGATGCCCTCATGGCCGGCCCGGCGATTTCTCATGCCGGCCGTAAGCATACCCTCCCAGCCGGCCGGGCATCCCGCGGCCCAGCCGATGAGGGCGCCGCGGCTCAACGGCCGCGGTTGGGTGGTGGACATGCCGGCGCCGCCGCCCACCAAAAGCGCGGCAATCATGATCCCGCTATCTGTCCGGTTCATTTTTTCGTCGTCCCTGGCGGAGCCTCCGCCGGGGAGGCCTTGGTCAACTGCCCCAGGACCACCTCTATCACCGGGGTGCCCACCCTGCCGGGATTGTCCTGGTAATACTTGTCCACTTCCTGGATGATCTGCATGACGGTTTTGGTCTTCATCTCATCCACAATGACCCGGGAGACACAAGCCAGCTTTCGGCTCTTGGATGCTGCGGCCTCGTAGTCGGCCAGGTTGCCGATGCCGAAAATATATCCGGCTTTGCCATCCGTGGTTACCTGCTGCCAATGGACGCCGTTCCACAAAAAGGCCTGGTTGGTGTCCACCGCCGGGGCTGTCGCGGCCAGGGCGCCAACCATGACCCCCGCCGCTAACAGGATAACCGCGCTTTTCATCATTTTTTCCCCGCCGGGGGAGCCGGGCAGAGCTTAGTGCAGCGCTGCATAATCACGGCGATCACCGGCATATCCATCTTGCCGGGGTTCTCCTTATAATATTTATCCACCTCAGCTATCACCTGGGCAATGGTCTTCGTCTTCAGCTCATCGACAAAACCCTTGGAGATGCAAGGGGGCGGGGCGGATCCCGCCGCGGCGGTTTCGAAATCCGCCATGTTGCCGATGCCTTTGACATAGGCCACCTTGAGGTCCGGGCTCATGTCTTTCCAGTGAGTGCCATCCCACAAAAACCCTTTCTCCGCGGCCAGGGCTGCCGTGGCCAGAGCGCAGAGCATCACCAGCGCTGAGACACATGCTATACTCCGAAATTTCATGGGCTTACCCTCCTTGACTGAGGAAAATGTGCGCCTGGCAATCCTTAACCTTCTTCAGGGCCAGCCTGCTGCTTGGGAACTGCTTCCGGCGGTTTTTTCTTTTGGGTCTTCTGGCCCTTTTTCTTGGCGGCTTTTGGCGGTTTCTTGGAGATCTCGGTTGTGGCCGCAGCCTTTTTAGAGGCCGTTTTGCCGGCCTTAGCCTTGGTTTTGCCCTTGGCCTTGGGTTTGGCCTTCCCAGCCTCGGTTTGCTTCGGGGCGGCCGGTTCCCGGGTTTCCGGCTGCGCTAGCGGCTTATTGCTCTCCAGCATGGGGGGCACTGCCGGCGGCGCCACCTCTCGCTGAGCCCTGGCGCCCTGCAGGCTAAAAAGCAATAACCCGGCGCTGGCCAGGGTAATAAATTTTTTCATGGCGGTTTTAGGAACCCTCCCCGGCGCGTTGGGCTATGAGCCCTGGCCCGGGATTCGATCCCGCGTGGATCGAACCCCGAACCGGTGCGCCTGCAACTGATTTTTATTCCTCAACTTTGGGTTTCGGGGGCTTCTTAGTCTTCTTGGTGGTTTTGGCCTTCTTAGTCTTCTTGGTGGTTTTGGCCTTCTTGGCCGCTTTCGTTTCAGGGACCGCCGGCGTTTCCGCCGGGGCCATCGAGGGAGCTGCCGCAGCCGGCGGAGCAGCCGGAGTGGCCGGAGTCTTTTCCTGGGCTAAAGAAGCCCCCTGGAGGCTCAGCAGGAAAACTCCAGCACTGGCCAACGTAATGAATTTTTTCATGTTCCCCCATCTCCTTCAATTAGGACTTAAAATAATTGCTGGTGGCGGTGCAGGGACTTGAACCCCGGACACTGCGGATATGAGCCGCATGCTCTAACCGACTGAGCTACACCGCCATTACTTAAGGAGAATATATTCAGCAATGCCGGTTCTGTCAAACAAAATTGCGGGCTCCGGCCCCTGGCGCCCGACGGATCTATCCCCGGCCAGGCCCAACGGAAATCCAGGATTTTTCGCGCCTGAGCATAACGCGGAGTTGACGGCCCCGCATGGGTCACCCGGCCAGAATGTCGGGCAACTGGGCAAACCGCGCCAGCAGAAAATCCGGGGACGCCGCGGTCAGGGAGTCCAGGTCCCCGTAGCCATAGGCGACCGCGGCGGCGAAGACGCCGGCTGCCCGTCCCGCCTGGATATCCGCAATCTTATCCCCCACCATGAGGGTGCGGGTGGTTCTCGCGCCCAGGTCGGCGGTCAGGGCCAGGAGTTGGTCGGGAGCGGGCTTCAGGGGGAGATTGGCGCCGCCCCCCCGGATGGCCGCGAAAAACCGGGCGATGTCGATGGCCTCCAGAGTCTGCCGGGTCAGGGGCTGGAGTTTGTTGGACAGGACCGCCAACTTTTTCCCGGCCACCAGCGCCAGGGTCTCCGGCACCCCGGGATAGACGCGGGTCAACTCCCCGTTGTGGCGGGTGTAATGCTCCAGATAAAGCTGCAGGCACTCCTCCACCCGGTCCTGATGCGCCGGGCCCACCAACCGCTCGATGAGTTTCCGCTCCCCCCCGCCGATCATGCCCCGAATGGCCTCCGGGGGGTGTTCCGGCAGCCCCAGGCGGCGGCAGGCAAAGTTGGCGGCCGCGGCGATATCCGGCAGGGTGTCGGCCAGGGTGCCGTCCAGATCAAAAACGATGAGGTCCACCGCAATTTTTTGGGTCATATGATTCACTAAATTAAGCCAATTAGCTTGAATTGCGGGTCAGGGAGCCCCGCCAGAGAGCAACCGCGGGAGTTTTCGTAATTTTCGTAATTTTCGTAAGAGCCGGGGCGCCAACCGCCCAGACAAATGGCCGACCCAATTGAGGCGGTAATTTGTAAGGTACTACCGGACCGGGCCACTAGCTGCGGGCCACGCCCCCGCCCGGATAGATATCCTGGTACGCGGGCAAAATCCCCAGGCCGTGGGCGCTCTTTACGGCCCTTAGGATGGCCTGCTCCAGGGCGGCTTCCGCCAGCACCCCCACAACGTGCAGATCAGCGTCCACCTCGGGGTGAGCCAGAACGAAAACCGTGTCCCCGTCAAACAGGGTGTGGACCGGGCGGATGCAGCGGGCCAGGGCGTTGTGGCCCATCTGGGCGACCTTCTGGGCCTGTTCCCGGGTGAGCCTGGCGTTGGTGGCCACCACCCCGATGGTGGTATTAGGCTCGGCGAACCGCGGTCGCACAATACCCTGCCGAAGCATCATCACGGTGTTGACGAACTCATGGCTGTCCCGGTCCCGGCGGGCCCCGGCCAGGATAGTCCCGGTCCCCGGGTCCGCCACGTCGCCAAAGGCGTTGACCACCGCCAGGGCTCCCACGTGCAGACCCCGGGGGCCTTCCAGGAAACTGGTGCCCAGACCGCCCTTGGTGGCCTGTTGGATCCCCAACAGCTTGCCCACGGTGGCGCCCACCCCGGCGCCGACGCTGCCGTCCCCCTGGGGCAGGCCTTGGGCGGCCTGGCAGGCGGCATAGCCCATGGCCTTGTCCGGACGCCGCCGGCAGTCGCCCACCGACAGGTCATAGATCACCGCCGTGGGCACGATGGGCACCCGGGTAACCGTCACATCGAACCCCCGGCCCCGCTCTTCCAGGTATTCCAAGGCGCCCCCGCCGGCGTCCAGCCCAAAAGCGCTGCCTCCGGCGATGCAGACGCCGTGAATTTCATCCACGATGTGCAGGCCCACCAGGGCGTCCATCTGGCGGGTCCCCGCGGCCGACCCTCGAATATCGGCGCTCCCAATGGTCTGCGGCGGGCAGAGGATCACGGTGCAGCCCGTGAGACCCTCAAAATCATTGGCATGGCCCACTAAAAATCCCTGAACCCGGGTAATCATTGCCGCGCCTCGCCCCCGGAGGCCGGCGGGACCATCTGGACGGACCCGCCCGTGATGGTGAGGAGATACAGCAAGGTCTCCTCCTCCCGCTGGGCGTTGAACCGCTGGAACCAGGGGAGCCCCGGAACGCCCTTGAGAGTCAGCAACTGTTGGGGGAGCGCCATCCGGCTCAGGGCCTGGGGCGACTCCGCCACCCGGGCCATCACCCGGAACACCGTATAACCCTGGACCGCCAGGTAGTCCGGTTCCTCGCCGTACTGCTGCCGGTAGTCGGCAATAAATTTCTGCACCTCGGGGTTGGGGTCCCCGGCATAAAAGGCGTCAGGAAAGATGATCCCTTGCAAGGCAGTCAGCTGGGCAGCAGGGACTTTGGCGCTGTTGAGAAGATTGGTGCCCAGTAGTTGGACGCCCTTGAGAGAGGTCCCGGCCAGTCCCCCGGCGATGGCGGCCACGGCCGCGGCGTCGTCGGGAATAAACAAGGCGGTGGCCGCCGGCGCGCCTTCCGCCTGGGGCTTGAGACTCTCAGCCAGGGTGGCCAGGGTCGGCGCGAACTCCTGGGAGCCGGGGCTGTAAAAGACCTGGGCGGTCAGCTCACCCCCCCCGGCCGCCACCTCCTCCTGGAAATTCTCAGAAAAGGTCCGCCCGTAGGAGGAATCGGGGTAGAGAATGGCGAAGCGCTTGATCCCCATGCTGAGGGCCTGGCGCACCAGGGCCCGCACCTGCTGCCGGGGCGTCAGGAAGGCTTGAAATATCCAGGCGCCGGTCTGGGTGAGGCCATCCTTCTGAGACAAAGCGATGAGTGGCACCCCCGCCGCCTGGGCCGCGTCCGCCGCACTCTGCGCCCCGGCTGACGACAAGAATCCCAAAATGGCCAGCACGCTCTCATCCTGGGCCAGCTCCCGGGTGATGGCGGCCGCGGTCTCCGGGTCCGAGCCGGTATCCCGGAAGACCAGCTTCACCGCGGCCCCTTTGGCCGCCAGCTCCATGCCGCGCTGCACCCGGAAACCGATGTTACTCAACTGGCCGCTCAAGGGCAGGAGGCAGCCCACCGCCATTTTACCCCCGGTCACCAGCCGCTCGGCCCCGGCGGCCTCCGGGCTGTTGGGGAAACGCTCTTTGAGGGTGGCCACCCATTGGCGGGCCTGCTCCGATTGGCCGGAGTCCTGGGACAGGCGGGCCAGGCGCAGGAGCAGGGCCGCGCTCAGGGGATTATCCCGGTAAAGGGCCGCCAGCTGCTCCAGTTCCGCCACCGTGGCCTGCTCCAGTAGGCGGGTCTTCAGGTCCTCAAACCACTCCGGGTCCCCGGAGGTCAAATCCTGGGCCGCCAGGCGGAGGCGGGCAAAGGCCTGGGGCGCCTGGCCCTGTTTCAAGGCGATCTCCACCATCAGGGCCTGGGCGGAGAACCACAGGGACCGGGGCAGGTCGGAGGCCGCGGTGAGGTTGTCCAACACCTGGGTGGCTTGCTGGTACTCACCCAGCTTGAAGTAGGCCCGGCCGATGCCGTAACGGACCTTGAGTCCGATCTCCGGTTGGGGCTGGCGGGCTAGCATACCCTGGTAGCGCCGGAGGGACCCTTGCCAGTCCCCCAGGAGACCCGAAATCTCCGCGGCCCGGAGTCGGGCATCCATGGCCTGGGACCCCTGGGGATAGCGCTCCAGGTAATCGCCAAATTGCTGATAAGCCTGACGATAGGCCTGGCGGCGGTAGCTGGCTTCCGCGGCTTGAAAGAGGGCGGTGTCGGACCTACGGACCTGAGAGTCCTGAGACCCGGGGGGAAAGGGGGGCGGCATAACGGCGCAGGCCGGCAGCAGCGCGATGAGCAGGATCAGGACAGCGAGCTTTCGAACCATAACGTGGGCTTTCGCAGCATTCGGTTAAGAGTCAGGAAGGTGAGGGGGGCGTCGGGGCATAAAGGGGCGGCACCCTCACCGCCCCTGCCCCGCCCTTCCCTCAAGCTCCCAAGTACGCCCCGACAAAAAAATATAAGGGGCTGGGGGAGGGGGCTGGGGGACCCACAGGCGAGACGCCTGTGCTACCGGCCCCCGGCCCCGCCCCCGGGTGTCATGAGCTTTTCCGGTCCTACTTCACTTCCTCGAATTCAGCCTCCACCACTTCTTCTTCGGGCTTTTTGGCCTTCTGTTCGTGGCCATGGCTCGCCCCGGCCCCGGCCCCAGCCCCCGCGCCCGCGCCCGGGTCCGCGCCCGCGGCGCCGGTCTTGGCGTACATCTGCTCCGCCAGCTTGTGAGAAGCCTTCATCAGCTCCTCACTCTTCTGCTTGATAGCCTCCGGGTCGGTCCCTTCCATGGCGGTCTTGAGGGCCGCGATGTGGCTTTCGATGTCGCTTTTGGTGGCCGCGTCCACCTTCTCCCCCAGGTCGGTCAAGGTCTTTTCGGTGGTGTAGATCAAGGTGTCGGCCTGGTTGCGGGCCTCGATCAGCTCCCGTTTCTTGTGGTCTTCCGCGGCATGGAGTTCGGCATCCTTGATGAGGTTCTTGATTTCCTCCTCGGACAGGCCGCTGGAGGCGGTGATGCGGATGGATTGCTCCTTGCCGGTGCCCATATCCTTGGCGGAGACTTGGACGATGCCGTTGGCGTCGATGTCGAAGGTGACATCGACCTGGGGGATGCCCCGGGGCGCCGGCGGAATGCCGAACAGTTCGAAGCGCCCCAGCGTCTTGTTATTCCCGGCCATATCCCGTTCGCCCTGGAGCACGTGGATGGTCACCGCGGTCTGATTGTCCGCCGCGGTGGAGAAGACCTGGTTCTTCCGGGTGGGGATGGTGGTGTTGCGTTCGATGATCCGGGTGAAGACGCCTCCCAGGGTCTCGATTCCCAGAGACAGAGGGGTGACGTCCAGCAGGAGGACATCCTTCACCTCCCCTTTGAGGACCCCGGCCTGAATGGCGGCGCCCACCGCCACCACTTCATCGGGGTTTACCCCCTTGTGGGGTTCCTGACCGAAGATCTCCTTGACCTTCTCCTGGACCTTGGGCATGCGGGTCATGCCCCCCACCAGGATGACTTCGTCGATCTCCTTGGGCGTGACCTTGGCATCCTTCAAGGCTTGCAGACAGGGCCCCGCCATCTTGTCGATGAGTTCCGCCACCAGGCCCTCGAGCTTGGCCCGGCTGAGCTTGATGAGCAGGTGCTTGGGACCGGAGGCGTCGGCGGTGACGAAGGGCAGGTTGACTTCGGTCTCCATGGAGGTTGAGAGCTCCATCTTGGCCTTTTCCGCCGCTTCTTTCAGGCGCTGCAGGGCCATCTTGTCGTTGCGCAGGTTGATGCCCTGTTCCCGCATGAATTCATCCGCCAGGAAGTCGATGACCCGCTGGTCGAAGTCGTCGCCGCCCAGGTGGGTGTCGCCGTTGGTGGATTTGACCTCGAAGACGCCTTCGCCGATCTCCAGGATGGAGACGTCAAAGGTGCCGCCCCCGAGATCGAACACCGCGATGCGCTCGTCCTTCTTTTTATCCAGGCCGTAGGCCATGGACGCGGCGGTGGGCTCGTTGATGATCCTGAGCACCTCGAGCCCGGCGATGCGGCCGGCGTCCTTGGTCGCCTGGCGCTGGGCGTCGCTGAAGTAGGCCGGCGTGGTGATCACGGCCTCGGTCACCTTTTCCCCCAGATACTCTTCCGCGGTCTGCTTCATCTTGGTGAGGATCATGGACGAGATCTCGGCGGGGGAATAGACCTTGCCCCGGATGTCGATGTGGGCGTCGCCGTTCTCCGCCTGGACGATCTTGTAGGGGAGGATCTTCAGGTCCCGCTGCACTTCCGGGTCATTGAATTTCCGGCCGATGAGCCGTTTGACGGAAAACACGGTATTTAAAGGGTTGGTGATGGACTGGCGCTTGGCGATCTGCCCCACCAACCGTTCGCCGCTCTCGGTAAAAGCCACCACGGAAGGGGTGGTGCGGGTCCCTTCCACATTCGGGATGACCTTAGGCTCGCCACCTTCCATAATGGCCACACAGGAATTGGTGGTGCCTAAATCGATGCCGATAACTTTGGACATTTATTTCTCCTCCTGAACCGTCGAGTCGTTTGGACCTGACGTAGTTTCGGTTTGGGTTGTGCGGGCCACCACTACCATGGCCGGCCGGAGCAGGCGCTGGTTCATGAGATAGCCCTTCTGTAATTCTTTGATAACGCTGCCGTCCGGGACATCCGGGGCTTCTTCCTGCATCATGGCGTTATGAAAAGCCGGGTCGAATTGCTGGCCCAGGCTGTCATGGCCAGTGACGCCGAATCGGTCCAGGACCTTGAGGAAACCGTGGTGCACCATCTCGATGCCTTCCAGCAAAGCCTTCGGGGCCGAAAGCTGCCGGCCGTGGTCCAACGCCCTCTCCAGGTTGTCCACCACGGGCAGGAGTTCTTTGATGAGGTTCTCGTTGGCGAACTGGACCAACTCCACGCGTTCCCGTTCCTGGCGCTTTTTCAAATTTTCCATATCCGCGGCCAGGCGGAGCAGGCGGGTATAGTTCTCTTCGGCTTCCTCGGCCTTTTCCGCCAGCTTCTGGCGCAATTCCGTCAGGTCCCCCGAACTTTCCGGGGACTTATGGAGGACCTCGGGCGCGGTCTTTTCCTCCCGGGACTTCGATTCAGGCAATCCGTTTGTGAAGAAATCGGATTTGGATTTTTTCATAAGGGGCCTTTTCTCCTGGTCATAACCGCCAACCACCTAAAACTTTTATGAAAAAATGAAAAAATGAAAAACCTAAACCCCTGGGGACCGGGTGGCACCGGTGTATTACCGGTGCGGGGCGAGAAATTCACGTCTGGCGCCTGGTGAGCAGGTCCGTGACCAAAGAGGCCGTGTACCGCACAATGGGGACCAGCCGGGCGTAGTCCATCCGCATGGGGCCGATGACCCCCAGGCTCCCCAAGAGCGTTGGCTGGGAACCGTAGGAGGTGGCCACCAGGGACAACTGCATCTCCGGAAATTGCTCATCCGGACTGATAATAATCTGTACTCCCTGGGCCGCCATGGTTTGATCCAGCAAGGTGACCAGATGGTGCTTTTCTTCAAACGCCCTGAAGATGCTCCGGATCTTGTCCACATCGCCGGTGAATTCCGGGTAATCCAGGATATGGCTGGCGCCCTCGATGTAGAGCTCTTCGGCCTCGTCATTTTGCAGGGCCTGCCGGCTGAGGTTCAGGGCCTGGGAGACCATCTTGTCGAACAGGCTCTTTTCCTCATACATCTTGACCAGGATCCGCTGCCGGGACTCCCCCAGGGTCAGGTTCTGGCAGAGTTCATTGAGATACCGGCTGAAGCGGTCCAACACCTCCTGGGGAAAACGGTTCTCGGTACGGACGAATCGGTTCTGAACCTGATTATCCTGGGACACCAGGACCGTCAGCACCCCATCCCCACTCAGGTTGATGAACTGGATATGCTTGAGGCGCATGCCCTGGGGGCGGGGGCCCAGCACCAGGGCGGTATGTCCGCTCACCAGGGAGAGCACCCGGGAGGCCTGGCGGAATAACTCCTGCGGCTCATGGGCCGGCGGCGAGAAGCCCTCCTGGATCTGCTGCTGCATGGACCGGCCCAAGGCCTGGACGGGCAGGATCCGGTCCACGTAATACCGCAAGCCCTTGGGAGTGGGGATCCGTCCCGCCGAAGTGTGGGGCTGGCTGAGAAAACCCCGCTCTTCCAGGTCCAGCATGAGGTTGCGGATGGTGGCCGGCGAGAGGTTCAGGCCCGAGGTCTTGGCGACAGTACGCGACCCCACCGGTTCCCCGGTAACAATGTACTGGGCCACCACGGTCTTAAGGACCCAGGTATCCCGCTCCCCCAGGAGTTCCATGACGTTCGGTTGTTCCATATTCAAACTTAGAAAGTAATAAGACCAACGGGATTTGTCAAGAGATATGAGGGATTTTTGCATTAGGGGAAATACATCCGGCCCCCCGGTCGCCTGGCGGGTCGCCTACCCCTGGCACCGGTGCCGGACGCTCTGCCCTTCCACCATATAGACCACTTGCTCGGCGATGTTGGTGGCGTGGTCTCCCACCCGCTCCAGGTTGCGCACGATGTTGATCTGGCTCTGGCCGGGCAGGATGGCCTCCGGGGCCCCGGTCATTTCCTGGAGCAGGTCCTGGATAATGGCCCGGTCCAGGGCGTCCACGTCGTCGTCCGCCAGGCATACCTGCCGGGCCAGGTGGGAATTGCTCCGGGAAAAGGCTTCCAGACTCTGGCGCACCATCTCCTGGACGGTTTGGGCCATGGACGCCAGGCTGGGATGAATGGGCCGGGGCGGCAGGCGCCTCAGGGTGAGCACCTCTTCGGCGATGTTGGTGGCGGAGTCGCCGATCCGCTCCAGCTCGGTAATGATATGGTCAATGGCCATGAGTTGGCGCAAATCCCCGGCCACCGGCTGGAACAGGGCGATCAGGCGCACGCATTCCCGGTCAATGGACTCCTCCAGGCTGTTGATTGCCGCGTCCCCGTCCATCACCCGGCGGGCCAGGTCCCCGTCCCGCGTCAGCACGGCCCTGACGCTTTGCTCTATGGCGGCGGCCGAAAGGTGCGCCAACTCCATCAGGTTGTCCTTTACCGTGGCCAGATCCCGGAAAAATTTAGCCTTGACCAGGGACTTTTCTGTCAGTTCCATTGCCATGATCTCACCTCACGAACCCTTCCAGGGCCAAGGATTTCCCCAACCGTCGAACCTCTAAGAACCCGCCGCCAAATCACCTTTATCTCAAGATTTTGACTGTTTACGGTCGCCGGACTTACTGGCGAATAATGCATCACCGTTGAATTATTTATCTAAATCACACAAATCTCTTTACATACTATACTATTATGCTATTGTGTGTCTGCAAAAAATCTTTGGGGGGTTGGAGCTTCTGACCAGCGGGGGTGGGGGATGATGGCTTGGCGCACACTTTTTATCCTGGGATGGACGGTTTTATGGCTTGCCCTCGGAACGCCGGCGAGCCTGGCGATTACGCCTTATGACGACGTGCTGGTGAAGCAGGCCGCTAAAAACCTGGAACAGGAGAATTACGACGAGGCGTTGGCGCAATTGACCGAGGCCTGGGGCAAAGGCGCGCATACCCCGGAAAAGGCTTTTCTGTTCGGGCAGGTTTACCGGCTTATGCTCAACTACCCCAAGGCCAAAGAATATTTGCAGGAAGCCTTGCGGCTGAAGCCGGATTTTCGTCCGGCCCAATTGATGCTGGCCGACACGTTCCTGGCCATGGACCAGCCCAAAGAAGCCAGGCCGATCTTGCAGAATCTGCTGGCCGCCGGCTACGAACCGGGGCAGACCGCCTTTTTGATGGGCGTCGCGGCCACCAAAGAGGGCCAGTACAGCGAAGCCCTGGATTATTTCCGCCAGGCCGAGGCGGAGCCCAAGGTAGCCCAGGAGGCCAAGTTCCAGGCGAGCCTGGCCCTGGCCGCCCTCAACCGGGTCAAAGAAGCCAAAAAGGCCATGGAGGAGAGCATCGTGCTTAACCCCCAGAGCCAGACCGCGGATTTCGCCCAGCGCTACCTGGGGGTCCTGGCCCAGCGGGTGGACGAACTGCGTCCCTTCCGCATCACCGTCTCGTCAGGCTTCGATTACGACTCCAACGTAACCGTCTCCCCCAGCGGGGGAGGCGCAGTCACCGCGGTTTCCGGAAAGGGCAGCGCCGTGTTTTCCCAGACCGCCCTGCTGGAATACACGGTTTTACCGGCCGGTCCCTTCAGCGTTTTGACGCAATATTCCTATTTTCAGAATTTTCATCCCGCGGTGCAGGGTTACGACATCATGAGCCACTTCATGGGCATAACCCCCACCTATAGCTTTAAGAATGGCCGCTTCTGGCTCCCCATGAATTTTACTTACATGGACTTGCAGTCAGACAAATATTACACCGGCTTCCTGGTGACCCCCACCTATCTCCACCTGCTCACCGAAAACCTCGGCCTGGAAGTGGGGGCCAAGTATAATCGCCAATATTATTGGACCCCCGTGTTTCTTACCCAGGATGACCGCAGCGGCAACGCCTGGGGGGGCAATGTCGGGCTGTACTACTTTTTCAAAAAGCAAAAGGGGTTTGTCCAGGCCCGCCTCGGCTATTTGCACAACAACACCACCGGCAACAACTGGGATAGCTCCAGCTACAATCTGCTCCTGTCGCTCCTCTGGCCCATTACGGAAAAATTAAAATTTAATATGTTCCTGGACCTCACGCAGCAGCCGTTTGAAAACACCTTTTACAACGGTGCGACCGTCGGCAACGTTCTTGGGGCGCCCCTGATCCCCCAACCCAAACGGCGGGACCAGATTGCCATGTTTGGGGTGGCGGCCACCTATGAACTCTTCAAAGGCCTGGAAGCCAACGTCCATTGGTACTTTATCCGTGACAACTCCAACATTAATTTGTATAATTATAGCCGTCACATCGCCGGCGGCCAGATCGCGTACCGGTACTAACGGGGGGCGCCTTGAGGAAAAGACTCGGAATTCGTAGCATCCGGTTGATCGGCCACAATCCCCCCACCGTTCTAAGGAGCCCGAATTATGAGAAAGTTTGCCTTCCTGTGGACGATATGCATGATCCTGGCATTCCAGGTGGGGCCGCTTACCAACGCCCAGGCGAACGTCGTGGGCCGTCTGACCCAGGTGGAAGGTCGGGTCGACATTCTGAGAGGCGGGCAACTCCCGGCCACCCCGGTTAAGGTCGCTGATGGGGTGGAGACGGGCGATGTGCTTCGGACCAAGTCTCTGTCCAAAGCCCAGATCACCTTTATAGATAATTCCACCCTGACGATCTCCCCGGAGAGCCGGGTGGCCATCGAAGCCTACATGTTCGACTCCGCCCAGAATAAGCGCAATGCGGTGATCCAACTCTTCTCTGGCCTGGCCCACGTGGTGGTCAGCAAGGTCTTCAAGTCGGCCGAGCCGGATTTTGTCGTCAAGACCCAGACCGCCATCATGGGGGTGCGGGGCACCGACTTCGGGGTTCGCCTCCAGCCCAACAGTTCGGAAATTTTAAATTTTGAGGGCGTCCTCCAGGTGGGCAACATCTTTCCGGAGGTGAGCCAATTGTTCCGGAAGGCCTTCAAGGTCGCCTACTCCTTTGGCTCCGGGGGCGAGGGCGGCAGGTGGGTGTTCTTGAAGGGTATGCAGGGCACCTCGGTGGGCCGGGGTCTGCCCCCCACCCTGCCCTTTACCCTCAGCCCGGAAGACCGGAAGGCTTTCATGCGCCAGATGGTCGCCGACCTCATCAGCCGCAAGGGCGGGGGCGACACCGTGGGGGGGGCCATCACGGACTATGCAGGGTCCACCGGGCAGCAAGGGTCGGATACGCCTGGCGGACCCCTGGGTTCATTATTTGCCTCTTTCTTCCAGACGGCCTTTAGCAATTTCACGATCTATACGCCCCCGCCCGATCGGCCGCCGATTGGGACGCCTGCCTCGAACCCCAACAACCCTGTTATTCCGCCGACCTATAATTTTACCCTAGCCACCTATGGCGGATTTCTTCAGAGTGCCGCCCCCTTGCCGGTTTCGATAACCTCCGCCGGCTTCGGCGTCCTTCAGGGGGACTGGGGAGACGCTTTGCCGCGCCTGTATGCGGCTACCGACTCCAGTTCTTTTACCCCCAGCATCGGCACGTTCCCGAACCGAAAACTCGGCGTTTACACCACGAACATAGTTGGGACCGTCAGCGGAGACTTGGGAAGCGTCTTGGCTGGCAGTGCGACCCTTAACAGTTCCTATACCTCACTTAGATACAAACTGTCGAACAGCGCCACCATTCAGGTGACCATCAACTCTTCCGGCCAGATAACCTATAGTTTCATTGGCGGGAGCTTTGACGGGGTTGTTAATTCCTCTGCCATCTCCGGCACCTCTTCGGGAAACGGCACGGCCGCCCCCTTAAAAAACCTAATCTCTGAAGCCTCAACTGTGGGCGCCGCAGAACCTATGATGTTTGCGGCCGAAAGCGCCACCGCCGCTCCCCTGGCAAATAACAACCAATTAGCGGCCACCACCGGCATCCCTGGGGTCGCGGGAACCGCAGAGGCGCACCGCCGCTCCGGCCTCCAGAGCGACTCATTCAGGCACAAAGCCTTGGGGGCCAAATTCGCGCCAGCGGGCGGCGTCACCTTGGAAACCCGGAAAAACCTGGCCACCCTCACCGGCAATAGGCCCATGACCGGCCATCTCCAGGGCGTGGGGCCAGGACCGACTATCACTAACTTTGCCCTGACCAGCCCCATCACTAAGTTCTCGTCGCCCCTCTCCCAAAATATTCCGGGAAAGGGGTCCAGAAAGGGGTCCATGTTGGGGGGGGCGGCCGGTAACCCGGGCAGCCGCCACGCCGGGACAGCGCAGGGGGGCACCCGCCCAAAGGGTACCCCACCGCAGCCTTAAACCCCCAGGTCTTATCCGGTACCGTGAACCACACTCCCGGCGGCCAGGCGAACCCGTGCCCCCAAAGGGTCAATCCGGCTATCCCCGTTGTGGTTCCGGCCACCCAGACCGGGACGGTGACGGTTACTTCCAAGCCGTGAGTTTAAGTGCCGGGCAGATAACCCGGTGAGGACTTCCCCAGGGGAAATTCGCCTTTCCCGGTACGAATCGGCCTTGCGGACACTGGATCGCAGGGCCGATGTTGTTGACTTTAAGGCCGCCTCCGTCAGGTAGCGGTCGATCAGGTGAACCAGAGCGATCGGTCAAAAATCAAGCATTTTATTAACCTGCCGATGACGGTGCAAAAGGTCTTGAGTTCGCCGTAACTTCGGCTCGCTCCTTACTCAAACCCGACCCGCAGCCGGGTCGCCTGGGGAAAAAACTATGAAGCAACGTCAAGTTCTGATGTCTGCATGGGTCGCCCTCGCTCTGATGCTGATATGCTCATCCCTTGCCGGCGCCGAGGTCGTGGGCCGTCTGACCCAGGTGGAAGGTCGGGTTGACCTTCTGAAAGGCGGGCAACTCCCGGCCACCCCGGTTAAGGTCGCTGATGGGGTGCAGACGGGCGATGTGCTCCGGACCAAGTCTCTGTCCAAAGCCCAGATCACCTTTATAGATAATTCCACCCTGACGATCTCCCCGGAGAGCCGGGTGGCCATCGAAGCCTACATGTTCGACTCCGCCCAGAATAAGCGCAATGCGGTGATCCAACTCTTCTCTGGCCTGGCCCACGTGTTGGTCAACAAGGTCTTGAAGGCCGAGGAACCGGATTTTGTCGTCAAGACCCAAACCGCCATCATGGGGGTGAGGGGCACCGACTTCGGGGTTCGCCTCCAGCCTAACGGTTCGGAAATTTTGAATTTTGAAGGCCGCCTCCAGGTGGGCAACATCTTTCCGGAGGTGAGCCAACTGTTCCGCCGGGCTGCCAAGATCGCCTTTGCCTGGGGCGGGGGCGGCGGGCAGTGGGTAATCTTGAACAATATGCAGGGCACCACCGTGACCCGGGGTTTGCCCCCCACGTTGCCCTTTACCATCACCAGCGAAGACCGGCGGATGTTCATGAACCAGATGGCCACCGGCTTGCTGGGCCGGAAACAGGGCCAGGGCGCTGGCCTGGTCGCGTCCTCCGCCAGTTCCCCCTCCGGCGCTTCATCGATCCCGGCCATAGCCCCTGCGGGGCTGACCACCGGGGCCGGAGACCCCTCCGTGACCCTCCTGAACATCGTCACCGTGCCGCCCACGGTGCTCCAGATCGCCACGGGGGGCGGAGTCACGCCGACGCCGACCCCGACGCCGTCCACCTTCAGCTTTACCCAGCAGTATTCTGGCGCCTGGATGACCCTCGCCGCCGCCCCCTATAGTCAGTCAACCCTGCTCGGCTATAGTTGGGGTCAGCGCACCGGCGTCTATGACGGCTACTTTTATGCCACTACCGACGCCACCCGCACTTCGCCCTCGGGAGTGGCCGGCTTCTTTCCATCATTAGCCACGGGCACCTCGACGGGCACCGCCACGGGCACGGTCACCGGTTTCCTGGGACAGACCCTGACCGGCACCATGAACTATACCGGGACCAGCTCCTCCAACAGCACCATTAACCGCACCGGCACCGTAACCATTCTCCCCTCTGGCGCACTGACCTATGTGTGGACCGACACCGCGACCGGAGCCGGCGGCACGGCCACCGGCTCCGGCACCTCTACCCAGACCCCGGGGACCTATTTCAGTCAGACCGCCACCGGCACTTCGACGGGCACCGCCAACCTGGCGGGCAACCAGTTCACCGTCACCAATTCTGTCGCTTCGACCGGCGCCCGCGTCGAGGCTGGGATAACCACCAGCTTCAAGGCCGGTTTCTCGAACACCTATACCGCTCCCAACGCTGGCACCTTTCCGTCTTCCGGATCCGGCAGCTTCACCCTCTTTTCCGAGGGGGTGTTGGGGGCACCGGATACCGCCGGGGGGCGCACCGGGGTCATGACCCTCACCTCTCCCAACAGCACTGAGAAAATCGGCGGGCCGGTGCGCGATGTCCCCGCGACCTCATTGACTCCGGCGGCGACGTTCACCACAATGATCGGCAGTGTCCCCTCCATCCCTGCCGCCACCTCCGTGGGCGTGTGGGCCCAGACCCCGGACCCCGCGGCCCATATTATTACCCAGACCCACGAGGGCGGTTTTACGGTCACGTCCTCGCCTCCCAACACCACCGGCACTCTGGACGGCACTGGTTGGGGATACCGCAAGGAGCACATCGGCTCCGGCTCAGGTGCCTCCTCAGTTCTCTCCCCTACCGTCAATTCGCTGGCGGCGGCGCTAAACGTCACCAGCGGCGACACCCTCGGCTCCAACCCCGAACTCCTCAACCAAACGGTGGCCGCGGTGGTCTTGCCGAGTGGGGGCATTCACAGCGGCCCGGCCCAAGGAGTAGGCATTGTCAGTGGCGACAGCGTCGTCTCCACCACCGGGACGGTCAACATCGACGTAAATAATAACCTGACCCATAACTTTAACGGCGCCTGGGTCTCCCCTGATAACCGGGGGACCTTGACCTCGGGGGTTCAAACCACGGCTCCCGGCGCCCAATTTACCCAGACCACCAATCCCACCCCCCCCGGCTCGGTGATCCTCTCAGCCCCGTCAACTACCGCGCCTTTTACCCAAACCAGCACGTTCTCTGCGGAGATGACCCTGACCGGGGTGACCGGCCCCCTGACGCTCTCCGGCACCGTCATCACCAGCTTTACCAGCGTGTCCGGCGCCTTGCCCCCAGCCGGCACCGTGCCTGCCTTTATCAACATGGAGGGGGTGGTGACTCCGGGACAGACGATCCAAAGCGGCAACATGACCATGACCACGCATCAAGCCCTGGGGTCGCCGGTGTCCACCTATATGGGCCCGGTGAGCATCAATACCCTCAATAACACCCTGAATGCCAACGTGGTCGGGAGAAACCGAGCCAATCCCGGAGTGAACCGGGTGCCGGCCAGACAGACGGGCACCGTCGTCGCAACGCCGCTGGCCCCCTGAATTATCGAGTTGCTCTGAGGGGCGGCCCATGACCTCAATGCACCCAGGTTCTATCTATGATACGTCGCCTGGCCGCTTTCGTTAAGTCGCCCATCGCCCGCTGGATCGTCGGCGTCACCCTGCTGATGAGCGCCCTGCTCATCTGGCGCCCCACCTTCTGCGAGTTTTTCGAACTCAAGCTCTACGATCTCAAGTTCCGGTTCCGGGGCACCCTCCCGGCCAGCCGACAGGTAGTCATCCTGGCCATTGACGACGACAGCCTGAAGGCCGTGGGCCGCTGGCCCTGGTCCCGGGAGGACATGGCCCGAATGCTCACCCGGCTGAAACAGGCCGGTCCCCGGGTCATCGCCCTGGACATCATCTTTGCCGAAAAGGAACAAACGGTATCTTACCATGCCCTCCGGAAGCTGAGCGAGGCCTTGGCCCGGCGGGGGGTCTCGCCGGAGATCCTCAAACTTCTGGAGGTGGAGAAAAAGCGGGCCGACGTGGACCGTCAACTGGCCGAGGTCCTCGGGCAGGGTCCCCCCGTCATCCTGGGGTTCTTTTTCCGGAACTTGGGCGGCAAGTCCGGCGGGGTTGAGGCGGAAAAGCTCATGGGGGCTTCTTTCCTCCAGGCCTCCACCTATAACGTGGTGCGGCTCCTGGACACCAAACCTTCCCAGGTCCACCTGGTCGGCGCCGCCGGAATCGAACGCAATCTTCCGGAAATCACCGAGACCGCGGCCGGCGACGGCTATTTCAACATGATTCCCGATCCCGACGGCACCGTGCGCTGGTCTCCCATGGCCGTCATGTATGGCGGGCAGTTCTTTGCCCCCATGTCCCTGGTGACCCTGTCCCACGCCCAGGCGAAGGCCCCCATGGCCATCACCCTGTCCCAGTGGGGGGTGAAGGAGATTCGCCTCGGGCGGCAGTCGGTGCCCGTGGACCGCTATGGCCGCATGCTCATCAATTTCCTGGGCCCCGAGACCGTCATACCCACCTATTCCGCCGCCGCCCTCCTGGACGGCACCCTGCCGGCCGAGGCCCTGAAGGACAAGGTCGTCATCGTCGGGGCCACCGCGGTGGGCATCTATGACCTCCGGGTGACGCCTTTCTCCGGGAACTTCCCCGGGGTGGAGGTGCAGGCCACCATCATGGACAACCTGCTCCGCGGCAATTTCATCCGCACCCCACCCTTCGGCCTGATCATCATGCTGCTGGTCCTGGTGGCTCTGGCAGTCATGCTGGGCCTGACGCTGCCCCGGTTCTCCGCCGCCTGGGCCTTAATCTTCACCCTCATCGTCATAGAAAGCTACGTGGCCCTCAACTATGTCCTGTTCACCAGTCAGGGCCTGCAACTGGAACTGTTCTATCCCCTGGGCCTCATTGTCCTGGTCTACCTGGGGGTCACCATGCAGCGATTCCTGGCGGAGGAACGGGAGCGGGAGCGCATCCGCAAGACCTTTGAATCCTACGTGGCCCCCGCCGTCGTCCAGGAGATGCTGAAGCACCCCGAGCAGCTGCGCCTGGGAGGGGAGCGCCGGGAGATCACCGTCCTGTTCACCGACATCCGGGGCTTCACCACCATGTCGGAAAACCTGGCCCCCGAGGCTTTGGTAAAACTCCTCCACGACTTCCTCAATCCCATGAGCAACATTATCATCAACCAGGGGGGGACCATCGACAAGTACATGGGCGACGCCATCATGGCCCTCTTCGGGGCCCCGCTCATCCAGATGGACCATCCCCGCCTGGCTTGCCGGGCCGCCCTGGAGATGGTGGCCACCCTGGAGGCCCTGAACCGGACCTGGGCCGAGCAGGGCCGCCCGCCCCTGAAGGTCGGGGTCGGGGTCAACACCGGCCCGGTGGCCGTGGGCAACATGGGCTCCGACCGGCTGTTCGACTACACCGCCATCGGCGACAACGTGAATCTGGCCTCCCGTCTGGAGGGGCTCAACAAATACTACGGCACCAGCATCCTCATCAGTGACGCCACCGCGCAAGCCCTAAAAAACGGCTTCATCCTCCGGGATGTGGACCTGGCAAGGGTCAAGGGCAAGGCCCAGGGGGTCCGCATCCATGAGTTGCTGGGAGAAGGCGAGCCGGGCCCGGACCTGGCCCGGTTCCTCGACTTATACCACCGGGCCCTGGCCCTCTACCGGGAGAAGCGCTTCGCCGAGAGCGTGTCCGCCTTCACCGAGACCCTAAAAGTGCGCCCCGGCGACGAGACCTGCCATCGCTACCTCACCCTGGCCCAGAAGCACCACGAAATCCCCCCCACCGACGACTGGGAAGCCGTAACGATCATGGATGGGAAGTAAGATTGTTGGATTAGCGACCACAAGATGAAGAGGATTAAATCAGCGGGCAAGGCTCTTTTAACTTTCTAATCTCACTTCAAATATTGTCATTATATCGCAACATGTTGGAATGTGAAGATAGTGGCAAGCTGGTGCGCCACGAGGGCGCTTGGAGTAATAAGCGTGCGCAACTGCACGAGAGATGGGGGCGGGCCCCCCGGAGCCGGCTTGCAGGAGCAGGCTCCAAACCACCTTAAGCTGCGCTGGTTAAGAGCCAGGGTGGTGAGCGTTAAGGACAAGTCATGGCTAAAGACCGTGGCAGGTGAGGTTCAGGGAGACGAGCAGCCGCGAACCACTGATGAGGTGTCGAAACACTAAAGACGACGTCAAAACTGGAGGCTAGCTTGACTCCAGGACAAACCCAGAGGGAACCTGCTTACTGCCTGGGTGGCGTCCGGCATAAAGGTGGCGTGAACCTGAACCAGGCTCTCGAGCGGAACGTGGGAACCTGTCGTCCCGATGTGAAGGGAGAAGCTCAAGTGGAGGACCCATGAGAGTGAGAGTACCGAGGCGGGGCACAGGGGCGGAACAACCCGTAGTAGCGAGGAAGTCCCGTAACAGGGATGGAGCGAAGGGGTTGTATCGATCGGCTTTATTGGATGGTCAACCAGCAATGGGAGGAGCCATTGGGTAAGGCAAGGCCGTGTTATTGCGGTTGATCGATGGGAGCCGGATGAGTCGAGAGATTCATGTCCGGTTCTGGGAGGGCGTGGGGGTGAGATTCCCCCACGCTACTCGACTCCACCCTTATAAAATCCATTACCGCGGGTTGATATGGATATCTTAGCTCTATCTCATACCCTGGCGACATTTAAAGTTTTAGTCCAAAGTGTCAGGTCTAATCCGGTCTCGGTTTGATGATTGTCAGTGCAACTCTTGGTCATTACCGCTTAGGCCAGGGGCTTTGCCGTATTTTCCGTATGTTCCCTAAGTGCCCCGTCCTACCCTTTCTTAAGAAAAATCTTACTCACTTCAATGCGACAAAAACGGCAGGTGAAAAAACAGGAAAAACCCGTTCAGGCATAACAGGGCGCCGAGAACGGCGGCGGTGAGGGCCACCCCAAAAATGGCCCGGGATTGGGACAGGATGGCCACGGTGGCCATCACGATGGCAATCTGCAGCAGGACCTCGGAGAAGTCAAAATACGGGTCTTGGCGGCGGGCGGTATCCCGTTCGTGTTCCAGCTTGCGGGCGTCATTTTCGATGTCTTTCCGCTCCTTGCCGTAACGTTCCTCCTGGGTGGCCATCTGCTTGAGCAAGGTTTCGTAGCGCTGCCTGATCTCCGGCTTCAAGGCCTCTTTTTCCAGAAGGTCTAGCTCCAGGCGCATTTTCTGGCCGCGATAGAAATGCTCCCGGCCCGCCTTGGCCTGGTAAAAGGCCCACTGGTCTGACGCCTGCTGCTGGGCCAGGATCATTTCTTTCATGGCATTACTGCCGCCCAGGGAGCTGAAGGCCAGAATGACCGCAAAAATAGCGGTGGTGAGGGCCACCCGCCGGGTAAATTTGTGACTCATGACCTCTTCCAGCTCTTCGGGCTTGGGGAGTTCAACTTCGGCCATATCGGTTTTCTTTCGGGATGTTATTTCACAAAAATTTTCATGCCGTCGGTGAGGGCCCCGTCGAGGCCCAGCTCATGGCCCCAGGCATCATAGGCCTTAAGCCCCCCAGCGATTTTCGCCATCTGTCCGGCGCCAATCAAGGCGTGCCTTACCTGCATCCCCGGAACCAGATCCACGGGTTTCTGATTAACATATACCCGCATTTCAGTCCTCTGCTTTGATGCGGCCCTCCACTTGGGGGGCGATGGTTTTCCGGGCCTGGATTGCGGCAATCAGAAGGTCCCGCAGCCAGGTGCCGGGATCATTGTAGGCCAGTTTGCTGCTGGTGAGCGTGCCCCCCAGGTTGGCATAATCGCCGGTGCTTTTCAGGGCCTCGCCAAAGACCGTATAACCGTCCCCCCCGGCGGCCAGAAAATCGACGGTAGCCACCACGTACTCTTTCTGGGGGTCCAGAGGCCGGCCTCCGACGATGACGTCCTTAACCCGGGAGCCCGCCGGGGCGCTGCGGCTGTAGGTAAAGGTGAGCCCCGAGACTTGGGGGAAGCCGCCCACCGGCTCTTCCAGGCGGGAGACGCCGTGTTCCAGGGCAGCCTTGAGCTGCGCCCCGGTCAGGCTGATGGCCACTAGGTAGTTGTCAAAGGGGAGCGCGGCATAGATGTCCTTCACGGCGATCTTGCCCGGCGCGACGCCGGTTCTGATGCCGCCGCCGTTGATGATGGCGACCTCAGCCCCGGCAGCCTGGCGCATGACGTCCGCGACGAAATTCCCCAGGTTGGTTTCCCCGGTCCTGACGTGTTCCCCGTCCAGGGCCACCTGGGTCTCGCCGATGGCCCGATGCAAGAGGGGGCCGGTCTGGCGCTCATAACGGGCCACAATATCCTGGACCTGGCAATTTGCGGCGCCGGTGGCTGGGCTGATCTCCTCAAGAGCCCCGTCGAACCCCACGACCTTCCCGTTTTTTACCTTAAGGTTCAAAACCCCCAGGGCCTTGGCATGTTCCCAGGCCTGGACGATGATGGTCCGGCCCACCCGCTCCGGTTGGAGCATCTTCGTGTGGGAGTGCCCGCCGACGATGACATCAATCCCCGGGACCCGGGCAGCCAGTTCTTTGTCCGCCTGAAAGCCGCAGTGAGACAGGACGACAACAACATCGGCCCGGCCCTTAAGTTGGGGGAGATACTTCTTAACCGCACTCTCCGGGGTGCTGAAGGACAGGCCCGCTACATTCCGGGGATGGGTGGTGACGGGGGTGTCCGGGGTAACTACGCCGATGATGGCGATTCTGACCCCCTGGAGATTTTTGATGACATAGGGCTTGAGGGCCGGGAGACCTTTAACGTTGGCTCCCAGCATGGGGAAGCGGGCTTGGGCCATCCTTTCTTTTAAGACCCTGGGGCCGAAATCAAACTCATGGTTGCCCACCACCATGGCGTCGAATTTCATGGCATTCATCACCTCGATGGTGGATTTGCCCCGAAAAAGATTGGCCCAGGCGTTCCCCTGGATCATATCCCCGGCGGCCAGCAATAAAGACGGTGATTTTCCCCGAGCCCGGTCCACGGCTCCCGCCAGATAGGCGATCCCCCCCAGGGGCGCGTCGCTGCCGGTGGGTTTATAGGGCTCGGCAAAGCCATGAAAATCATTGACATAGAGGATTTTCAGGGCGACCTGGTTCGCATGACCCCAGGGCGCCAGGATGACCAGCAGGAGAATACTGAGAAGCGCAATGCGGAATTTTTTCATGGTGATATTTTAGAGGATAGGGAGAATGGCGCAAGGAAAACTTAAGTCGCGGGTTTCTGGGAATGCCTAAAGCGTAATGGCCAAGACTTGGCCAGACAACCTCTCCATCACGGCATAATAACATCGGACCCCAAAGGATTCTGAAAATCCCCCCACAACAGGTCAATTTCGCTATGGAATAGCAAAATACCAATCTCGCCCGATACCTTTTCCCCTTCATCCCCGGGGAACCAGCCGGGAGACCTCGATCAGGGGGCGCCTGCTCCTGGGCCATCCGGCAGCGCCGCAGTTCGGGTTCCATCTGCACCTCTGCCCGGCGCGTTGCCCCGCTTCCGGCTTGGCGTTATCAGTTTCCCCGCCCCCAGGTTCTCCCCCCTATTTAACAAAAAATCTACAGATACCGATAAATAAAATTAACGATGGCGATAAGGAAGTTGCCACCTCCTTATCATCTATCTCCATGACCATCTGAGCGGCGCTTCAGCATTACGGTCATCTTAAAGGAGATACTTCGTGCCCCAGAAGAACCCACGAACCAAACCGGATGAGGTCCTGCAGTCCCGGGCCAAAAAATTTCTGACCAAAACCGGCCCGGCCCCGGGCGACATCCCCACGACCGAGATTCAGAAGCTGCTGCACGAGTTGCAGATACACCAGGTCGCGCTGGACATGCAGAACGAGGAACTGCGCCGGGCTCGGGAGGAAACCGAGGCAGCTTGCGCCAAATATGCCGACCTCTATGACTTCGCCCCCATCGGCTATTTCATCTTCGACCCGCAGGGGGCAATTCTGGAGACCAATCTTGCCGGCGCCCGGTTATTGGGGCTGGAACGGGGCTCCCTTCTGCACACCCCGTTCGGGTCTTATGTCGCCCCGGCATTCCGGCCCGAGTTCACTGCTCACCTGGGTCAGGTTTTTGCCACCCAAGCCAGACAATTCTGCACCCTGCGGTTAGCCGCCCCAGAGGGCGCGGCGCTGCACGTGGCGCTGGAGAGCATTGTGGTCGAGGGTCCGGGCATCGGTCCCGCCCAATGCCGCTCTGCCGTCAGCGACTGCACGGCCCGCCAGCGAGCCGAAGGAGACCTGCGCCGCAGTGAGGAAAAATTTCATCGGCTCTTTGATCAGGCTCCTCTGGGATACCAGTCCCTGGATGAGGCGGGGCACATCCTCGAAGTGAATCAGACCTGGCTGGACCTTTTGGGTTATTCCCGGGAGGAAGTGCTGGGCCGCTGGTTCGGCGCCTTTCTGCGGCCGGGCGCTAGGGACCTCTTGAAGGAATGTCTTACCTGCTTCAAGGCCGGCCGGGAGGTCAGCGGCGTCGAGTGGGAGATGGTGCGCCAGGACGGCGCCACCATCGTCGCCTCTTTTACCGGCAGGGTCATCCTGGACGAACAAGGGAAGTTCCTCAGGACTCATGGTCTTCTCGAGGACACCACCGCCCGCAAGCAGGCCGAGGAGGAAATCAACACCACCATCGCCTTTCTGGAAAATATCATTGCCTCCTCGGTCGACCCCATCGTCATCGTGGACGAACACGGCCGTTTTACCAAATGGAACCAAGCGGCGGCCGAGGCCTATGGCTGTGGGGCTGAGGGTCTGGCCGGCCAGACGGCCTTTGATTTCTACGCGGATAAGAACGCCATGGAGAAGATGCTGGGCCAATTGCGCCGGGATGGTTTTGTCCGGGGCTATGAAATCGACATGCAGAAAAAGGACGGAACCATCGTCCCCTTCAGCCTGTCCATCGGGTTGTTCGGGGATGAGGGCGGGAAAAGCATTGGGAGCGTGTGCGTGGCCCGGGACCTGAGCGAAACCAGAAAGTCCATGGCAGAGTTGAGTCTCGTTAATGCCAAACTCCAGGGGCTGGTGGAGGAAGCCGAGAAGCGCAACCGGGAGCTCACCCTGATCAACTCCATGGCGGAAAAACTGCAATCGTGCCTCTCCCTTGACGAAGCTTATCCTCTTATTGCCCAGCATGTCCAGGCCTTATTCCCGGCCAGGTCAGGGGCCTTGTTCATCCAGAACCCCGCCAATAATCTTTTGGAAGCGGTTTTGACCTGGGGGGATGCCCCGGTTGAGGAACTGGCCTTTCCCCCCACTGATTGCTGGGCCCTCCGGCGCGGCCGGGAAAACCTGGGGGGTGGCCTTCACCGGGAGATGCGTTGCCGGCACGTGCCCCCCCGCCGGCCGGGCAATTATTTGTGTCTACCTTTGCTGGTCCACCGCGAGACCATGGGACTGTTGCATATCCAGGACCTCAGCGACATAACCCAGGAGCGGGCTGAGCCGCTTAAAACCCTGGCGGTGACCATCAGCGACCACATCTCCCTGGCCCTGGCCAACATCCGACTCAGGGAAACGCTGCGCCACCAGGTGGTCCACGACGCCCTCACCGGCCTGTTTAACCGGCGCTACCTGGAAGAGACCCTGGAGCGGGAGATTTACCGGGGCCGGCGCAAGAGCGCCTCCCTGGGCCTCATTATGCTGGACCTGGACTACTTCAAGCATTTCAATGATACCTATGGCCACGAAGCGGGGGACAACCTGCTGCGCACCCTGGGAAAATTCCTGTCCGAGCGAGTGCGCCGGGAAGACGTGGCCTGCCGCTATGGGGGAGAAGAATTTGTCCTGATCCTGGCGGAAGCCTCTCAGGAGATAGTCCGACAACGGGCCGAGGACATCAGGCGGGAATTCCCGAAGCTCCCGGTAGTGTATCGGGGCCGGATACTGGAGAGCGTCACGGTGTCCCTGGGAGTGGCCATGTTCCCGGAGCACGGCGCCACCGGCCGAGACGTGCTCCGGGCCGCCGACGACGCCATGTACCGGGCCAAGGCCCAAGGCCGCAACCGGGTGGTAGTGGCAGAAAGCGGTGCGGCACGTCTTCGTGGTGATGTTGGCCTACCTGCTGGAGCGGGAGTTGGCCCATTATTGGCGGCATCTCGACCTCACCGTCCGCGAGGCCTTGGATGAACTGGGTTCGGTGCGGGGGATAGAACCGGCCATCGCCAACGTCAAATGCCAGAAAGTCCCCCAGCCCACCGGCCTCAACCAGGAATTGTTGGCCGCCGCCCAAGTAAAATCGCCGGATACCCTGCCCCTGAGGAAAACCCATGCAGCCACCAGAAAAACTGTCGGACAATTAATATATATTTGTATTTCAATATGTGATAGCATGCTTAATTATCACCTTAAAATGGAATATCCGTTGCAAGCAATCTTCCAGAAATTCACCGCATAATTTACTGGAATAGCCATATTAGCGGTTATCGGCTAATTTTCCCGGACATCCCCGGGTCATTTTGCAAGAGGCTCGATGGTAAAGAAGATTTTGGCCGGGATGGCGCGGTTGAGGTCGAACCCAAGGTGAACCGGTGCAGAAATAAAAAGAAAAAGAAAAATTAGGTAATTTGGCCTATGGACAACACCGGGAAAAAATTTTAACGTATGTATCAAAAGACTATATTGTCTATATATCTGAAAGGATGAAAGTCGGATGCCTCACCGAAAGCATATCCGGTTAATGACCTTAATCCTCTTCGGAGGGATGATTTTAATAATTCTCTTTCTCCTTAGCGGTTGCGGTTCGGATAGCAAGCCTGGAGGAGCCGCGGGTGGGAAAAAGGAGAAAGACGCCGCCAGCGCCAAGACGGGGAAACAAATGCCGGTCCCGCTGGTGATGGAGGAAGAAATCGCCCCGGGAGAAGCCGGAAAAAGGGGCCAGGCCAAAAAGGAGCCCAATACCCGGCGCATTGAGGTTCTCCGCGGCATGACCCAGGAGGAGCTGGAGGCCAAGGCGGAGGAATCAACGGCAGCGATGAAAAAGGCTCAGAAATCCCGTGGTCCGGTAATTGGCGGCATGACCCAGGAGGAATTGGAGGCCAAGGCGGAGGAATCCCGGAAAAGGCTTGAATTAAAAGGAGGCGGGGAAATTTTTCCAGGAATAACCCAGCAGGAACTGGAAAGAATGGCGGCCCAAGGACAAAGGCGTGAACCCACCGCGGTGCAGGAGATGTTCCCCGGATTAACCAAGGAGCAAGTGGATGCTTCTACCAGGTCACGGATCCCGGAGCATCGGGAAATGTTCCCGCCTTCTGGGGGCAAATAATTCGTCCCCCTAAACATAAACAGCGCTCTTAATTTAGTCAGGAAGAGGATCTTCCTAAAAACCAATCAAAATATGGAGGGTGGAAAAATGAAGCGGAAGGGATTAATGGTGGTTTTGTGTGTGCTGATGCTGGGCGCCTTGGCCGTCGGGAGCGCCCAGGCCGGTCAATGGTACACGTGCACCGTCAACCAGGCCGGCACCAGCGGCGCGGTTTTCTTTGTTCAGATCACTGATACGGCGCAGACCCCGGCTTGGACCGGAGCCCGGTACTTTTTCCTGGATAACAGCGCCGGCAATGCCAAGTCCATGCTGGCCTCGTCCCTGACTGCCTGGGCCAATGCCGGAAAAATTCAGATCTGGCTGGATGCCGTCACCGAATTTTTCACCAGTCCCGCGGTCACTGTATCCAACTAGAAGCACACTTTAACAAAATTCCCTGGCGGCGGCCGGCCAACGCCGCCAGGGTTTTGTGATTCCCCGTTCTCCGACCCCGCTGGGTTGAAGATAGGGAGACTTGCGTTTTCCCCGCAGCTGACCCCAGCCATAACTGGTCCTGACTCCCGCCAGGCACTCGCAGCGCCGCCCTCCGACAAACTTCACCGCGGCCGTATCTTGGTCACCCCGCTTGGAGCCGTAGTCCATCGTCTTTATCCGGGATAAATGGACTGGCGAGCAGGCAGAGTTCAATGTAACTTGCCGGCGAGGTTAGCGAAAGTCTGACGCCCAAATGCTGAAGTTGAGAAGAGCCCAGAGATTGCGACTGTAATCGGCGCGGCCCGCCAGGTGGTCGGCCAGCAGTCGGCGGACTGATCCGGGGTTAAAGCAACCCTGCCGCTTGATCATACCTGGGGAGAGATATTCCTCCAGCAAAGGCCGCAGCGAGGTCTTGAGCCAGCGAGACATGGGCACATTGAATCCGCCCTTGGGTTTTTTCAGGATTTCCTTCGGCAATATGCCCCGCATCGTTTCTTTCAAAAGATGTTTTAGTCGCAAGCCCGGCATTTTCATCGGCCCCGGGAGTTGAAACATGAATTCCACCAGCCGATGGTCCAGCAGCGGCACCCTGACTTCCAGCGAATGGGCCATGCTCATCCGGTCCACTTTGACCAGGATGTCATCCGGCAAATATACCTTCAAGTCGGCGTATTGAAAGCGATTCAAGTCGTCCCAATGCCGCACCGCCTCACTGTGCCGGGAATAAACGGGAAAACTATCCAGGCTGCCGTTCAGGGACGAGATGATGTCGTCATTCAATAAGCTCCGTTTTAGATCTTCGTTAAAAAAGGCCTTCCAGGCATAATGACGGCGTTGGGGCTCCAGACAGGCAGATTCCACAAAGCGCCGGGCTTTGAAGTCGAAGCTCACCTTGCGGTCTGAAACCGGCAGACTCTGGACTAATCGCGGAATCAAGCCCTCGCTCAAGAAGCCCGGCAACAAACCGTAGATTTGGGCGAGCTTGTCCGCCTGATAGGTGGCGTAACCGGCAAAGATCTCGTCGCCCCCGTCGCCGCCCAGGGCCACGGTAACATGCCGCCGGGTCAGTTGGGAAAGGTAAAAGGTGGGGATCGCTGAAGAATCAGCGAAAGGCTCATCGAAATAATGGACCAGTTGGTGAACCAAATCCGCAGCATCGGGCGTCACCTGCAATTCGGTGTGCTCGGTTTCGAATTGCCTGGCCACGAGCCGCGCGTAGGAACGCTCATCATACGAAGGCTCATTAAAGCCGATGGAAAAGGTTTTGATGGCGCCATGATGAACCTGGCGCATCATGGCTACCACGGTACTGGAGTCCAACCCGCCGCTGAGGAAAACCCCTAAGGGTACATCCGAGATCAAGTGACTGCGCACTGTTTCCAGGAGGAGGCTATGCAACGCCGACTTGATGTCCTCCCATTTGAGCCGATTAGCATCCCGGGGATCTATCTGAGCCAGATCCCAGTAAGAGCGGATGGCTGCCCGCCCGTCTTGCCAGACCAGGGCATGCCCGGGTTCCAGCTTGTTGATTTCCTGGTAAATGGAGTAGGGGGCGGGGATATAAAGCAGAGAAAGATAATGGCTCAGGGCCTGGAAATCCAGGGTGGGTTTGAGTCCTTCGGCCAGGATGGCCTTGATTTCCGAACCCCACAGCAGTCGGTCGGGAAGCAGGGCGTAATAGAGGGGTTTGATGCCGAGGCGATCTCGCACCAGCATCAGGCGGCGCGGTTTTTCATCCCAAAGGGCAATGGCGAACATGCCGCTCAAATGCGCCGGGAAATCGACTCCGTATTCCTCATAGAGATGAACAATGACCTCGGTGTCCGTGGAGGTGTAAAAGGTGTGGCCCTTGGCCAGCAACTCCCGCCGCAGTTCGGGGAAATTGTAGATCTCGCCGTTGAACGCGGTCCATACCGTGCGGTCTTCATTATGGATCGGCTGTCGGCCGGTATTCAGGTCGATAATGGAGAGCCGGCGCATGGCCAGTCCCACATTACCGTTCAGGTAGTAGCCTTCATCGTCCGGACCGCGGTGGGTCAGGGTCCGGCACATGGCCCGGAGGATTTCCGGTTCCACCGGGTATTCCTGCTGGTAATTAAGTATGCCGGTAATGCCGCACATTTTTATGTTATTAGGTTTTGAGGATGGTGAAGAACAATTTCATATGTTTACAGAGGCTTCGTTAAATCACCTCTGGACAGACCAAAGATTAGTGGTTCGAGTCCAAATTATTTCTTAACCGCTTGTATAAAGGCCCCACTGGTAAGCAAATCCTCTTCGGAAATGCCCGCGAACCTTGCGGAGAGATGGCCACGGCCTATTCCAGGATTGTCAGCCTGTTCCCGGAGGTCACAGACAATTTCAAAGCCGGCTTTTTTCAGAAGATCCACATGGGTAGAGTGAGGAAATCTATTTATTAAGTATGGCTTTCTACCTCTTATTAATCTCCACACCAAATCCGAATAGCCCCAATGACCATTCCACTTTTGCGAAGTTTCATGTGATGTATAGTCAATTTTATTTGAAGTAAAGCCACCATTCTTCAGCCAGAAATACATGGCCTCATAAGTTTGCTCAAGATCATCAATATGTTCCAGAGCCGCTTGGGAAATTATCAGATCAACTGATTCACTCTTAAGGTCCCTAATGTTGTATGGAGCATTATAAGAGATTAGATTATCATCTTGGCCGACATTTAATATGACCTCTCTGATAATAGCTATTCTATTTCTATCCAGAGCTAATTTCAGGTGATCCTCAGTCAAAATATGATGAGGAAAGGCATAATATTCCAGGTGGGGCCTCAGGTTAGGAAGTTCATTTTTATCAGAAATTGTAGTGCGATTAACAAATAATTCGTATAACTGTTGTAACATTACCAGATTATCTTTGACATTAAACAAATTTACTGCATCCAGCCCCTGATATCTCTCCACTCCTGACAACAACGCTGCCAGACCCACACCCAAAGATCCACCGGGACCAATTTCCACAATAACACGGGGAATTGACTGGAAACCATATTTATGCGCCATAATAAGATGTCTTAACCACACTGAATAATAATACCGACTGCCCCAATTTCTCTCTTGATGTTGTCTTGGGAATAGTTCTGGAACAAAGCCTATAATTATACGCAATAGAGTCATTATCTCTTAAGGAAGATATTCTTTAATCTTTTGGGATAACATAGCTTGCCATCTTCATTGCTTAGGTCTTATTAACATACGTCGACACTGTTGTCTGGCACGTAATTGAATAGCAAAGATTGTCGGTTATCAAGAGCGTCTTAAAAACTTTTCTTTGACTGACTTACGGCGCTTTTTGACATTGTAAGTATATAATATCTTAATTTTTGCAATTTGGTTCGTATTAATGACAATATAAGATTCCCCTCAATGCAAATTTTAAACAATAATGTTATTGCCCATGAATAATTTTTTCGTAAATGCTTGCAATAAATAATCCAAAAACTTTCGTGCATTGATCTAATTTTATAATAAGGTTTAAAATGAGCGCCTCCCTGACCTTTTAGATGAATAATTTCACTTTCGGGATAATACCACACCTCCCAACCCTTTTCTTGAGCCCGCATACACCAATCCAAATCTTCCCCAAAGGCAAAAATACTTTCGTCCAGGGGTCCGATGTCTGACCAAACTTCGCGCCTTGCCATTAGGCAGCATCCTGATACCGAACCAACTTTCGCGGCTTTATCATCGGGCAGATACGTAAGTAAATATTGCCCGAGATACGGATTATTCGGAAAAAGGCGGTCAAGTTTCAATCCATAGGAAATATAGGCTACCGGGGTGGGGATACCGCGTTTGCACTGGGGCTGAAAAGTCCCATCCGCATTCAAAACTTTTGGACCGACAATTCCTGCCTTGGGCGTTATTTCTAAAAAACCGATCAACTTTGATAAGCTATCTTTCCTTACTATAGTATCAGGATTAAGCCACAATATATATTTGCCTTTGCTCATTTCAATAGCTTGGTTGGTTGCTTTGGTGAATCCGACATTCACGCTATTGCTTATTACACATACATCCGAAAAGTAATTATTAATAAGTGCTGGAGTATTGTCATTAGAATTATTATCCACCACGATGGTTTCGAAATCAACATACGGTTTGCTCAATTGCAAGGAATCGAGACAATCTTTTAGGACATTCCAACAGTTAAGTGTAACAATACAAATAGAAATATCCGTCATAAAATTTTCTCTCGGCACCCACGTGGTAGCAATAGCCATAGTTCCCAGGTTAAGTCTTGCCCTCTCTCTGCCATCCCTTTCACCGAAAATTACCTTTTCTTCATTTCAGCTTGATGCCTTTCTATGCCCTCCAGGTAGACCCCCAGGAGCTGATCGGTGATGTGATCCCAGGAATAATTATCCCTGACGACTTCAAAGCCCCTTTGCCCCATAATCTTCAACCTTTCCGGCTGGCTCAACAAATCTAGCAGGGCCTCTGCCAGGGCCGCGGGCGTCGTTGGCACCACCCGTCCGGCCCCAGCCTTTTCCGCCTCAGGGAAATGACAGCCTGGAGAAAGCAATACCGGCGTGGCGCTGGCCAACGCCTCTAACACCGCCATGGAAAACCCCTCGGCATCGGAAGGCAAGCAGAAGAGGTTGGCCCGGGCCAATAGATCGAGTTTGGCTTCGCCGGATACCATCCCCGGAAAAATCACCCGTTCGCCCACGCCGGCCTGGCGCACCTTGCGAGTAAATTCTTTGGTGTAGCCCCAGTCATCCGGACCAGCCATTACCAGAAACGCTTTGGGAAGTCTAGCGCAAATCTGCAAAAAGGCTTCCAGTAAGCGTTCAACCCCTTTAACGGGATGCAACCTTCCCAAAAAGAGAATGACCTGCGCATGGGGAGGAATCTTCCAGAGGTCCATCGGGGTCGGGCCCGGCTGTTGCCGGAAAGTGCCCACCTCAATGCCATTGGGGACAATGCGACACGGCGTCTCCACCCCCAAGGCCCGAAAACTCTCCAGTTCAGCTTGGGTCAAAGCAATGAGGGTAGTAGCTTTTCGCATGATGGGGCGCGCCACCAGATCAATGAAGAGCTTTTTCTTGAAGGAGCGAAATTCTAAGCGGGCCGGATCAAAAACGCCCCGTTGATGAACAAAAAGCGGTTTGTGCCATCGTTGCGCGGCCCAGGCAGCGGCGCAGCTTGGATACCCGAAGGGATTATGGGTGTTGACTAGATCGATCTCCGGCATCAGGCGGTCAAATTGTCGGGAAATTAGGGGATTATACATGAACCCGACCGATTTAGACAGATAAGGAATGAAAGGGAGCCAGCGTTTGAAAAAATTCTTATTACTGAAATACCAAACCTCAACCCCTTCCACTATTATCGGTTGATTGACCGGTACGTCCAGGTCTTCAGCAATATCTGAATTGCTGGTGAAAGCTATTACTTCATGACCTCTACTCACCAGCCTCTCAGCCACTTCCGAAACAGAAATAACTGGACCGCCCATACGATAGGCGGGTTTGTAGCCGGTCACCGTATAGAGAATTCGCACCGCGGCCTCCTAACTTATTAATTGCTCTTGAACTAACCCAACAGGAGGCGCAGTGGAATTATCAGGCTCTCCAGGAGGCGCAGTTTGTCGAAAAATTCTCATTGGCCTTTTACCCCACGGCCAATCAAAACCCCATGGCGAAATATCTCCACATTGCTTAATCCAGCTTCCATAAACCAGGACAATAAAGTGGCTGCCGACTGGGGCTGATCGTAAACCGGGGCCAACATGTCATAGGTATCGAGAATAGCCCACTCCCTTATTTGCTGAGGTGTCAGAGGCCAATCCGGTTCATGGTTCGCTACAGGGACCAGATACCTCAGCTTGTGACCAAGACGAGGAATTCTCCCGATTACCAGGCTGATAGGCAAAAAGTATTTCACCATGAGCTGCACCAGGGCAAACAGGCGGTCTTGCGCCAGGCACTTGGTTAGGGGCCGCAGCCAATATTTCGGCCAAAAGTAATGCCAGAGGGCCTGGCGATAGATATCGACGACCAATCTCCCCCCGGGTTTAAGTTGGGCCGGCAAGGCCATAAAAGCCATTTTCACGTCGGTAGTGTGCTGCAGCACCCCCAGACAATAAGTGACCTCAAAACTTCCGGGTTTAAAAGGCAACTGATAAATATCCCCTTGCACCACATTCAATCCGGGATGCGGTCCCAGATTCAGCCAGCAGGCGTCAACCGCGGAAGAGTAATCCAAGGCCACCAGTTTGGCGCCGCATTGCAACGCCACCTCGGCAAAACGACCGGCGCCGCAGCCGACGTCCAGCACGGTTTTGCCGGTGAGGTCTTCCGGCGTCAACGCGGAAGAGACGAAAAAACGCTCCCTCGACAAGGGCAACTTCGAATGGCTATCGAGTTGAGTTTGACGGAACTTATTCCATTGGAAGCCAAAATTGTCCGCGTAATTTTCTGCCGGTACAAAGCGCGGCACATATCTAATAATGGGATATTGTTGATGACAGCCGGTACAGTCCAGGCAGCCGCTTTCAACCTCTCCCGCGTTTTCTATCTCTGACGTTAATTGCAGAGGGCCTTTACATGCAGGGCAGGCTAGAATTTCAAGCAATATTCTCTGCAAATTTTCTTCCCTTATCTCAGCTCAGGCCCTTGCGCGGGCACGGTGATCCGATATTCTCGGCGCCACAATTCAAACATGGTCAACAGAAACAGACGGTTGGCGTTGGCGTAACCCTGACGCTGGCCAGTCATCAGGCCTTGCACTACCCGTCGATCAAAGATCTGGGGGTTGGCTTCTTGCAACACCGTTTCCACATAATTGCCCCACTCCCCTTTCAGCCAATGGGCCAGGGGTATCTCAAATCCTTGTTTGCGGACCAGATCCAACTCCTTCGGCAGCAGGCGCTGGGCCAGGGTGCTCAACAGGATTTTCCTCTGGTCGCCCGCCACCCGCAGCCTGTCCGGCAAACGCCCGAAGGCAAACTCCACCAGGCGATGGTCCAGAAAAGGGGAGCGCATCTCCAGGGAGCAGAGCATGCTGGCCCGATCCACCTTCACCAGGTAATCCTCCGGCAGGGTGGTCTGAAAATCCGCGGCGGCCGCCTGATATAGAGGAGAAGCCCCGGCCTGACAAAGGCCGGCGCGGTAAGCCTCGGGGGCCGCATCCGCCCGCCCGCCATTCTGTATGAGGGGCGAAAGCAGGCGTTTCCTGGAGTAAGCGTCAAAATATAGATTTATATGGGCAATGCTCCAGGGCAGCTCTCGGTTGAAGCCGATGAGATGATTCCGGCCCGGTAGGCCGAGGGGCAGAAAATGCGCCGCGGCCGCGCCGGCCCAGGCCCTGATTCGGGCGGGGATCAAATGGCGGTACTGCTCCTGTTTCAGGAGGAAATTATAATGCGGATAACCGCCGAAGAGTTCATCGCCACCATCTCCGCCCAGGGCCACCGTAACCTCCTGCCGAAGCAGTTGGGAAACCAGATAGGTGGGCACCATGGAGTGGTCCGCCAGGGGCTCATCGAATTGCCGGGCCAGCCTGGGCAGCAATTCCACCGTGGCCGGATCCGCCACTAACTCGGTATGTTCGGTCCCGAAGTGCCGAGCCACCAGGCGGGCATGCGGCCCTTCGTCATAGCGCCCATGCCCGGGAAATGAGATGTTGAAGGTCTTAACCGGTCTGGCTGATATACGGGCCGCCATGGCCGTCACTAGGCTGGAATCGAGGCCGCCACTCAGGGAAATGCCCACCGGCACGTCGGCAATCAGCCGCAGGCGGACGGAGTCCAAAAGGTGCGCTTCCAGTTCCTCCACCAACTCCTCCACCGAAGCCTGATCCCGGGGATGGGCCTCCGGCAAGCTCCAGTACCGCCAAACCTGCGCCCCGCCATGGCGAACATCGTAAATCATGGCATGGGCCGGCGGTAACTTGTGCACCCCTTGCAGAATGCACTTTTCTCCCGGCACATAACCGTAAGCCAGATAAAAATTTAAAGCCTCCAAGTCCAGGATGCGGGGAAACTCCTTATGCGCCATCAGGGCCTTAAGCTCGGAGGCAAACAGAAACTGGCCGGCCGTTTGATAATAGAATAACGGCTTCTTGCCGGCCCGATCCCGGGCCAGAAATAATTGCTGTTCTTTGGAGTCGAAAAGTCCAAAGGCGAACATCCCGTTAAACCGCGGCAGGCAATCGGTCCCCCAAGCGCGGTAAGCCTCCAGAATCACTTCGGTATCACTGGCGCTTTGAAAGGAATGGCCCTTTGCTTCCAGCTCCCGGCGCAACTCTTGATAGTTGTAAATTTCCCCATTGAAGGTAATACAAAGCTGTCCGGAGGCATCCACCATGGGTTGGTGGCCGCCGGGAGAAAGGTCGATGACGGCCAGGCGCCGGTGAGCCAGGCCAATCCGGCCATTCGCTGACCGCCACAGCCCGGCGTCATCCGGCCCCCGGTGGCGCATGCTGTCCCGCATGACTTCAAGGGTGACCTGGTCAACTACCTTCCCCTGGCTGACTATTCCGACTATTCCGCACATAACTATTTCATTCGAGTTATATTTGCGACTTTCGCGCTAAAATTTCCTGGTAAACCCTTTCATATTGTTCCGCCATGGCCGTGATTGTCCATTGTTGCGCCAGTCGTCTGGCTCTTTGCGACCGTCGCTGCGCTTCTTCAGGATACGCCAGGGTCCGCTTTATGGCCCGGGCGATCTCTGCCGGTTGAAAGCGATTCACCAGCAAGGCGCGGTTCTCATCCAGGAACTGGCGATGCTCGGGAATGTCGGAGACCACCAAAGGGCAGCCGCAGGCCATGGCTTCCAGCACCGTGTTGGGGAAGCCTTCAAAGTGACTGACGGAAACAAATACCTCCGCCAGCTTCATTAGGGGCCAGACGTGATCGACGAATCCCGGCAGCAGCACCCGATCGGCGATCCCCAGTTCCCTGGCCATTTTCTGAATTGCCGGCAGGCGGGGGCCGTCACCGCAAAAAACGCCGACAATGTCCGGATCGTCCCTCAAATAACTCAGCGCCATTAACAAATTATCCAGGTTCTTCACATGGGTTACGCCATTCTTATATTTCTCCAGGTCAAAGCGGCCGACAAAGAGCACGATCTTTTGGGATGGGGCCAGGCCAAGTTCGTCTTTCGAACTTGCGGAAACTGTTTCGATCTCTTTAAGAGGCAGTCCATTGGGAATAATATATCGCGGTTTATTTTTATAATATTTCTGCCAGTAAAGATCACCCATGGGTGAGTTGGAAACAATGGCATCGGTATTGGCAATCAGCCAGCGGCGCAATAAAAATTTCCAGTTATTGGGATAGGCCAGTTCGTTGGAGGGCTCCCTGATTACCCAGGGCGTGCGGGTAAGGGTTGCGACAATTCCCCCCAGAATGTCCATTTGCATCGACCAGCTATGGACGATATCCGGCTTGACTTCCCTGATTAACCGCACCAATTGCCGCAGGATATTAAGATCGTAATTATTTCGGCTGCGCAGCAGGTGAAGAATCACCTGATTATTTGCCAAACGAGAAAGATAGGGGCCTCCTGCCAATAAGGCGGCATGCACCTGAAGACCCATCTTGGCCATCTCCGGGGCCAGATAAGAGAGTTGTCTCTCGGCGCCGCCGTAAGACAAGTGGTTAATCAAATGCAGGATACGCAAGGCTCTAACCACTCTCCGTCATTAAAGCTTTACGCCCCGGGGAGAGGAGGATCTGGCCCAGTTTTACCAAAAGCACACCAGGGATCAACTGATAAACAATGATGGTTAAAAAATAGAAAGTTGAGGCCCGATAAGTGTAGTAGCTGAACAGGCATAGCCACAGATAAAAGAAAGTCACCCAATAACTTTCGGCGCGCCGGACATACCAGCGATGCACCGCCGCAAAAAGATAACCCAAGACGGCGCCTCGCAGGATCAACTCCAGCCAGCCCCAGCCGATGACCCCCTGGGACATCACTCCGAACATAAATCCCACCCCCGATTCCTTTTGCCCGATCTTTTCCAAATACCACTGGGCCGGATCCACCTTGGCAAAGGGGAGCAGTTGTTGCGGGATAAGAGCCAAAAAGTCGGCAAAGTAGGCGGCCTTGGGAATCTCCCCCATGAGGCCTTTCACTTTCATATCCTGCAAATCTGCGGCGGTTCCCAGCAGAATTTGAAATTCATTGACCATGGCGAACATGCTCTGATCCCAAGTCAGAGTCATGGGAAGCCCGCCTTTGGCGAGAACGAAAACCCGCAGTCCCCCATAAACCAGGGCTCCCGAGAGCATAACCACCCCCAACAGAATCAGCGTAGAAATCCTTAAGGGTTTGATCAACCTGTGGTAGGTCAGGACCGCAGCCAGGAGCAAGAGGAAGAATTCGGTGCGGCCCCCCATCCGGGTCAGGGTTATGCCGATTTCCACCCCCAGCCACAACAAAAGCACGTAACGCCACCGCTTCTGTCGCCAGCGCTGTATCAGAAGTATTACCAGCGCCAGTTTAAGCAAGATGTAGATGCCGAAGAGGTGCGACGATACCTGGTTCACTATAAGGGGCAAATTTTTGAAGGCGGCGTAGGTTGCCGCCAAATCTTCATACGTATGCCAGAAGTTAGCCCCGGTGACTACATACAACAAGATTAAATAGATGAGGATACCCAGGGTCAAGACCACCAGGCTCACGGAGGTCGGGGGATCCGTCTTATCCATGGAGACTCCCTGAGCCGAAAACCGGCCGCGTTGGTGGAGATAAACCACGGCAAAGCTCAACAGATAACCAACATTCCACCAGGCGAAACGGCCCACTTGCGCCGGTGACAAATTCAGGGTTAACAACCGGTTGTCACTCAAAACGGTCCAGGTCAGGCCCGACAACAAATAACCGAGTGGCGGGATCAGGGCATAAGCTGTCGTGACCAAAATGGTCATGGTCCCCAGTTCGAATAATGGAAAGACCCCTTCTCTCCGCCGCAGGACGGTCAGGGCGCCGAAAGCAATAGCGGCTATTATTATCGACGGTAAAGCAACGCTTCTCTGCTCTGGGGTCATTATCCAGAGGATAACAAAGATAGTGTAGACCGCGGTCAAAAATGGAATTGCTTTTCGACTAAGAATTAGGGAAATTTTTGATGTATCATTTGTCTTCACTCAAATATTCTCCATTACTATTACGATAGGCTTTTAATGCCTCAGCCATTCTTAACTATTTCAAATACGAACTGATTATTGCCATGACCACCCCCACAGGTCTTTAAATTGATTAAATTAAATCCTCTATCTCGGTAGAAAACAAAAATTTCTTCAGGCTTCGCAACTTCGAAAGGCAATCCTCCGAGCCAATCCAACCAGTCGGTCACCAGTGACATGCCGCGCTCATAGCTATCAAGATATCTTCTTAGGGGATTTTTCATTCTCACTAAATCGGCGGCGACTCCTCTAATAATATAATAAGGGAAGAACATCAGAATAATAAAGGTCTTTCCCAATGGCCCTGAACAAAATATTTCTTTAATCCTTTTCCAGAGAATGGATTTGATCCCTTGGTCATTATAAATGGCAATGAACAATTTCCCCTGAGGGGCGACGGCCATTTGGGCCTTCGCCAAGGCCTGCCACATCTGGCCGGTGTGGTGCAAAACTCCCCAGGCATAAACCAGGTCATGCGACCCCAACGATTTCATGTAATCGACATCAAGAACCGAACCCTGGCCGATGATCCAATCAGGGTCATCAGGGAAATAACGCCGTTTTAACTCTAAAGTACAAGCCACTGAATGAGGATCATAATCAAAGGAACGAACCATGGCGCAAGCCGCCTGGCTGCCAGACTAAATAATCCGCTCCCGGAACCGATGTCTAGAAAACGCTTGCCGGAGAAGTCATGGATTCCCAACATTTCTTGAAGGGAATTCTCTGCAATCCGAATAGATTCTTCATTGATTCGAGAGAGAAACTTTTGCCAATTTTTGCCAAATTCAAACCGCTTTCCCTGCTTGACATCCAGATCATAACCGATCATTGGCAATCTCCCTTGACGCTGCCCTGGCCTTCAGGAATTGCGGGGGTTTGTCCACTCCTCGACGCGTCCCATCTCCAGAACCAGCATGGGAGCCAATGCGCCGATGTCGAACGGTTGCAGCAAGCCCAGCAGATTTACCAGATGATTGATAATTCTGGCCGCCGGGAGGGGCCAGCGCTTATGCAGGCTGAGGACCCAGGGAGAAATCCGACCGGCGGGGTAAGCTGCCGTCTGGCATGCCAGATCGGACGGGGCCAGTCGCGCCAAGGGCCCGGGCCGCATGATATTCAGGTTGTGGATATCGAGATTCTCAGGATCAAAGAACCGTTGCAGCGTGCCATAGATCCCGCCATAATTGGGAATAGTTATTAGAGCACGTCCCCCGGGTTTAAGAAGAAGGACATGCCGACGCACCATTTCAGTGGGATCAATAAAATGCTCAATAAACCCCTGACTGTAAACCAGGTCGAAGGACCCCGGGGGAAAGGTCGTGACGCGGATATCCTCGCAGCGCAAATCCCCCGGAATCTGCAAAACTTCGAAGAGCTTCCAGGCAGACCTCACCCCGGTTTCGGAAAAATCGACCCCGGCCACCTGGGCCCCCAGCGCCTTGGCCACCCAGGCCAGCATGTTGCCCGGTGCAAAGCCGATCTCCAAAACTCGCATACCCGGTTTGATCCTGGCCTTTAGCAGACGCTGGATATCACGGTTGGACACAAAAAGCCCGCGAGGCAGGCGAAGATCGGTTCCAGTTTGCCAAACCTTATCCCAGTAGGCCGAATTGGTTTTGCTGCCGTCACGCTCCATTTTCAAGATTGCCTGAGGGCTCAATAAGCTATCTCCATCTGGGAGCCATCAACCCTATTTCCTCCAGTCGATCCGCGCCATGCCCTGTTGGATCAACCGACCGGCCTGGACCAGTATCTTGCCGATGCGGTAATCCCGCAGCACTCGCTGGTATCCCCGCAGAGCGATGGCCTGCCGTTCTTCATCGTGATCCAGGTAATACCTGATCTTGTCGATGAGATCATCAGAGTTTTTATAGCCGACGATCTCCTCCCCTTCCCGGAAAAATTGATTGAGATACTCCCCGCCATCCGAGATTTGCATGACCCCGTTGGCCGGCAATTCGAACAGGCGATATGACCCCACCGTGCAGTCACCCCGATTGTGAACATTGAAACCGATCTTCGTCCGTTGATAAAGGGGCACAAATTGTTCATAGGGAATAGGTCTTACCCAGCCGGGGAAGCCGTATTTCAGGTTGAAATAAAGGTTTTTTTTGAGGCTGTACGGGCCATGCAATCGTAATCGGCGTCCAAACGCCTTTTTAACTTTTGCCAAAAGGGACATTTTACTACGATGGAAGTTGCCCACAAAAATGATGTCGATATCTCTTTGGCCGGCCAGGATGGTTTCCACCGTCTTGGTATGGTCAGAGTAAATATCAAAAAACCCCAAAGGCCACCAGTCGGCGTTGTGCATGCCGCAGTACCGCAATTTGTCGGCCATGCCCAGATCCAGGCTGTAAGCGGGACTGTGGTAAAGCACCTGTTGATAAGCATGCAAATAGGCGAAATCCCGATCATAGGCCGATATGGGACCATCTGCGATCCGCAGGACTTTGTAAACCGGCAGCCTTCGCAGATATTCGGGATGATACGGCGGACAATTATCGACGATGATGGCATCGGCCTGCTGGTCTTTGATGAAAGCCGAGAAATCCTCATATAAGTGCATTAGCCCGGGATGCCTGTCAAAATAAAGATTGTCTAAAAGCTGGGCCCGGAGATACAACCTATAATCCGGAAGATAGGGATCGTGGTTGAAGGGAATGAAGCGAAATTCCTCATTGGAGGCTGCGGCTATCTCTCTTTGCCAGAAATCAGCTTCGTAGCCCTTTTTGTTAAATGAGTATACTATATTCATTGTAACGAAAATCCCCTCTAAACACTGGCCATGGTAAATCTGTCAGCGACTGGGCTGATTTTTGATGAAACCTGTTAAGCTGTCGCATATTATGTTGGATACGTATTCACAACCTCTTTCATTATAATGCACTAAATCATATATATTCCTTTTCCTGTGGGACTTCCTTAGCCAAATCGATTAATTTTATACCTTTGTTAGAAGCAACTTCTCGCATTACTTGATTGAACATATCATATATTTGTTTAAACTCATAATACTCTACGCCACGAGTTCCAACATGGATGTCCACTTCGTATCTAACAATTTCATCAGGGGATTCTTTTAATCTATTTGCCTGAGTCATGAAAACCAGGGTAATATTTCTGGTCTCACATAACTTAACAAAAGTTTCTAAATTCATTTTATATTGAGAAACTAACTCAGATTTATTGATATTAATTTTCTTTTTCCTTACATGCCTCCACTCATCCGGGGGAAAAAAATCTAAATATATTTGCAGACATAAACGGCCTAAATTCGGCAATCCTAACTTGACGGCATCTCTTACCAGGCCTTTGATAGAGGGCTGGGCTTCAACAATAAGGGAACGGGTCGGGCTATTGTTCCAGTACGATTGATCATATAGTAAAGAAATTAAGTCATTGAAATTCTCCATCAAAATTACAACATCTGGATTAATCGGGATTATTTTATTTAACAGAATGTCAATTAAGTGCAGCGTATTATTGCCAGCCACACCAGAATTATATGAATTAATTTTTACATTGGTTTTTGATTCTATTAGTCGTCCGGCCAGATAAGGAAATCTCTTGTCTTCATTAACAAATAAACATTCGGTTGTTGAGCCACCAAGAAAAACTATTGTTACATCCGGTTTAGAATGAATTTTAGATGGGATAATAAATCCATCTCCATCAGTTCTGAATCTATATCTCTTTTTTGCCAAGAATTCGGCAAATTGCATATTTACTTTTGAAGGCACAACATAACTATCTTGAAGTATATGATGCTCTCTTAATCGTATATGCCTTTCGCTATTTGAGTATTTATTTTTAGTAATAGCTGGTAAGAGCCTGTCTGTTGCAACAGCAATTATAATAAAAAATGTTAAGATGAATAACCCGACAATAGCATATCATTTTTTGCCGAAGTTTTTGGGCATATTAATACCTCAACCGAGATTATGTGGCAGCCTTGGTTTTCTCTGTACAAGAATAGCACTTTGGGGATGAGAGCATGCGGCAATTTTTTTCGCTACGGTCCAAAAGAGGTTTTGAGAATCCAGGTTTAAAGACATTTTTTTGACTTCACTATAAAATTCCAACTGTAGTACCAGTCGCGGTTCCGATAATTATGAATAACTTCAAACCATTGAGAAAAGCGGTCAATTAAGTCGCGGACCCGGAAGCCGCGCCTACCCACTTCCCAAAAGTGTTGCCCCTGAGCATATCTCGAGGTGATGCCATCAGGTTTATGGAAATAATTAAAAATATCGATAGTAAGGGGAATATCGATTCCTTTGGCATCCCCTTTAATTCGCGCCTGAAAATGTCGCCCGGCGATGGGCAGGTAAATCAGGGCATAACGTCCGATGCGGGCAATTTCCTTTAATGAAGTGTTCAAATACGGTTCGGCCAAATGCTCCAAGACATGCGAGCATACAACCGCATCAAATTGACCGTCTTCAAACATAGACATATCATGCACGCTGCCTATATGATCCGGCTTGAAGGTCTCATCAATATCCAAGGTTATTACATCATAGTCACGCCATCTTAATAATACCGTCGAAAGCCCTTGACCTGGACCGATAATCAGCACCCTCTTGATATTTTTACATAATAACAAGTCACGATATTGATAATAGGTATTAACAAAGTTAGATAAATGTAACTGCTTAGCCCATTCCTGCCTATCAAATTTCATTACATCCGGCAAAGGAATTTCAGCTTGTTTCATTATTATATCCTAATCGCATTAGTTTTTTTAGAAAAGTACCAGTTAATTATCTTATATCTTCTAGTACAAGCAACATGTCACCTCCACATCTATAATGGAAACTCCTGGCATTAAATTCACTCGGATATAATGACACCAATCTATATCCCATTTGGGTAACGAACTCGTATAATTCAGCTAATTGAGATTGATTTTTATAAGCCGGGACAAAAATAACTTCTATCAATAGAAATGTTACTCTTTTATTTTTGAGCAGATTTTTAGCGCCGATCAAGGCATTCAGTTCATAGCCCTGTAAATCCAATTTTATCAGGTCGATAGATGATATGTTATGAGTTTCCGCCCAATCATCGAGTGTGGTCATTTCTACATCGATATTTTCCAATAATTGCATCTGTTCAGCTTTTTCCGCATATTTAGTGCAACTATCCGCCCCAGCTAATAAAGAGCCGGTTTGGGAATCGTAATTCTTATAAAAGGTCACAAACTGGTTGGCCTCCCCCAGGGCCAGATTCAGCGGTCTTATACCGGCATAACTTTCTGTATTTTGACATAATACCTTAAAATTTTCCGGCTCCGGTTCAAAGCTGTAAATAATGGCCTGGGGAAAGGCGTCAACTAGGGCTAACGAGGTTTCGCCCCGATGGGCGCCGCCATCAATGCAACATTTGAGGTCATTCCTGCCGGTACATTTTTTTAAAATAAATCTAATGTCTGTCAGGTAATCACCTCCAATATATTGCCTCTTCTTGATAACGATTTTACCGTCAGCTTTGATAAACTCATAACCTAATAATGCCGCCGCCTTTTGTATATGTCGCTTCAGTTTTCTATTGTATTTATAGATTGTTGCACTAAATTTATTCAACGATTGCTCCTCTGATAGTTATCCTGCTCTTCATAGCCCCGGTAAATCCACGGCCGCGATGACATTGAATCCTTGCGTCATCTCCATATCATTGGCAGGAAGCAGAATTTTCATGGCCTCGAGGCTAACATATTCCTCTCCCGATCTGGTGTCCCAAAAACTGTAACCAAGGTCCTTTAGTATTTTAAAAGGATTCCGATCTTCATTATCAAAGTGCGGCCATACTACTTCCATGAGAAGCACCGGCTTACACTTTTCTATTATTTTAATACCGCCTTGCAGAATTGAAAACTCATTACCATCCACATCTATCTTAATAAAGTTAATATTTATAATATGGTTTCCTATACTCCAGTCATCCAGGCGTTCGAAATCGACCACGCTCAAGCCGTCAGCCCGCCCTCCATTAGTAAGCCAGCTAGCTCTAAAATGGACCTGCTGATTTTTAAGGTTAATATCAGAGAGGGCAATTTTAAATGGGAAAATATTATTAAAATCGTTGAGAGAGATGTTTCTGGTCAGCTTGGCGAAGGCAAAATCGGTGGGCTCAAAAGCGAAAACCCTGCCCTCAGGCCCCACTTTTTTAGCTAACCTAAACGTATGCGCCCCAATATTGGCGCCGATATCCAAGACCTTCCAGCCCGGACAGCAGTATTTTTCTATGGCGCTGGCCACATCACGCTCAAAATTCTGCAAATATATGGACACATCTATGATCTCACCCAAGTCCAATTCATAAGCTATTCCTTCAATACTGGTGCAGATTATTTTGCCTCTGACCAGACGGTAAAATACTTTCGTATAGAACCGCTTGAGCCACGACACCGGAGTGGCATAATAAATATATGATCCTAATTTTACTAATATGTTAATCATGCAGCAATTTCCCTTTTCACTGCCCGAGTTAAATCTACGCCTATAGCCATTACAATGTCACCCCGGTCCTTCTTACCACCACACTTATGCTTAATAGGGCGATTGCCCAACCGGCCGTGTAGGCCCATGCCAGGCCCATGGCCCCTAAATGTGGGGCAATCAAATAGGCCAAAATAACCAGAGTAACATGGTTTGGAATCGCCACCCCAAACAGGGTTAACCACATCATTTTCTTGGTTTGCATCACTTGATAAAGCGAAATCGCCACAATTTCGATAAAACCTGATAAAAGCAGAATCAGCAGCACTGGAGATGCCTCTTCAAAACTTTTACCGAATAATCCTAATATTCTTTGACCTGCAAAATAAACGACTATCCCACCAGCTAAAACTAATACGCTGGTTATAATTAAATTAATCCAATAAGTTCGACGGTATTCATTTTCATTGACTAACCCTTTCTGATAATTTAGGATAGAACAAGACACATTGTTGATATTTCTAGGTAATAATAAAATAAGTGTTCTTATATTCATCGCCGCGCTATACATTGCCATTTCATTATATCCGTTAGGGGAACGCACCAAAAAAACATTCGCCAGCCATAACGCCGGCATTGATATAAGGCCGCTTAATGCCGCCGGCAGGACAAAATTCGTTAAGGCCCGGCGTTCTCTCCCCAACTCATGGTAACTCGGGAAAATCCCTTGGGCGCGACTCGCCTCTTTTAAAAAGTGTTGATGAATAAGCCAGTTGACCATGCCACTGATTGCTAACCCGGTGAGCGCCCCGTTGATCCCCCAGTTCCAAGCCCCAAGACTACAAAGGGGCACCATTAAACAACTATTACATAATCCTGCCTTTGCCAGGTTCTTGAAATTTTCCAGGCCGGATAAGGCCCCAATTTGATAACCGTTAATTACCGCAAAGAAGAGAAAACCTCCGCCAATCTGCAAGCTTAATGATAGGTGTGGGGCTTTAAGAATATGGTCGGACAACCAGGGAGCCAAACTGCATAATATGATAACCGCCAGCGCCCCCGTTGCTGCGGAGACGATGGTGCACAAGCCCAAAATGCGCCCTGCTCTGTCCGGATCGCGCACTCTGAACTCCGCTAGATAGCGGGTTGCCGTTATGCCGGTGGAAACCTGGGCTATGAGAGAAATTGTCATCAGCGTACTCAGAATGATGGAATATTCGCCAAACAGGGTTCTTCCCAGCAAGCGGGCAATTATTATGTTAATGGCAAAGGCGCTTCCCTGGTTAAATAATGCGCCGATTAAATTCCAGGTTACCCCCACAGACAAGCGACTTATTAGGGAAGAACTGCTATTTGAAATCCTTTCTGTCTGATTGACCGTCAATCAATAAACTCCCTAAACCACATCTCCAGAAACAATAAAGCCCACAACCGGCTGGTCCAATCCCGGCGGCCCAGGGTGTGGTCTTCTATCATTTTAGCAATAAAAGCGGACTCGAACAATCCCCGCCGGGCGGCGGTGCGGTCCAGGAGCATGCCGCGCAGCAGGTCATTCAGTTCGCCCCGGAACCAGTGTCCCACCGGAACGCCGAAGCCGGTCTTCTTTTTGTGAATAATCTCCTCCGGCAGCAAGGGCTTCACGGCCTCTTTCAGGATCAGTTTGCCCTCCCGGCCGTGGCGTTTCAGATGGCTGGGAATGCCGGCGGCAAATTCCACGAATTCATGATCCTGGAAAGGGCACCTGACCTCCAGGCTGTTGGCCATGGAAGCGATATCCATCTTGACATTGAGGCAGTCGGGCAGATAAAAATGCTGGTCATGCCGCATCATCCAGTCCAGCGTATCCATGGACTCATCCCAGGGCTGGGCGGCGGGGGGATCAGGGGCCGGCTCTGCTGCGGCCAGCAGGGACAGAAAGCGCTGGCTGTAAGCCATCCGCCTTTCCTGGGGCTTTAATATGGTCATTTCCAGCAGGAAGCGCTCGGGCAACCCGCCCCCCAGCATGTGCAATCCCCGGGCGAGGCGCGCCCCACGGTTGGAGTACGGCAGCACCTCCATAAATGACTCAGCCCAGCGGCAGGCCCGCCGCCGGATTGGCCCCGGAAGGAAATCAGCCTGCTGCCAACGCAGGATTTTGGCATAGCTCTCGTAGCCCGAGAAGCTCTCATCCCCGCCGTCGCCGGATAAGGCCACCGTGACATACTCCCGGGTCATTTTGGCCACATAATAGGAAGGAATGGCGGAGGAATCCGCAAAGGGCTCGTTGTAATGCCGCACCAGGAGGGGTAACACGGCCGCGGCTTCCGGTTTGACCACCAATTCATGATGCTCTGCGCCGTAGCGCTGGGCCAGCAGGCGGGCCTGCGGCAGTTCATTGTACGCCTCTTCCTCAAATCCGATGGAAAAGGTCTTCACCGGCCGGCCGCTTTCCTGGGCCATGAGGGCCACCACGGTGGACGAATCGATGCCGCCGCTCAGAAAGGCTCCCAGGGGCACATCGGCGATGAGCCGCAATCTGACGGCTTCCCGGAGGCGTCGCAGGATCTCGGCCTGAATCTCCGCGGCCGAGGCCTGAAGCGGCTCCACCTGCGGGGGTTGCCAGTATCGTGGGGTGATCACCTCACCTTGATCATTACAAAGGAGAAAATGGCCCGGCGGCAGCTTATAGATATTCTTGAAAGCGGTTAGGGGGCTGGGCACATACTGGTAAGTGAGATAGCGGTCTATGGCTTGATAGTTGGGCGCCGCGCTCACTTCCGGATTGGCCGTAATGGCCTTGATCTCGGAGCCGAAAACCAAGGCCGAGCCGGTGGCGGTATAATAGAAGGGTTTCTTGCCCAGACGGTCCCGGGCCGCAAACAAGATTTTCCGGCGGGCGTCCCACAAAGCGAAGGCAAACATTCCCCGCAAATGACGCAGACAGTCCGTGCCGTATTCTTCGTACAGATGTAGAATGACTTCGGTATCCGTGCCGGTCCTAAACCGGTGTCCCTGAGCCTGCAAGTTCGCCCTGAGGTCTTGAAAGTTATAGATCTCCCCGTTGAACACAATCCAGACGGTTTCATCTTCATTGGTTAGGGGAGCGCAGGCTTCGGGGGTCAGATCAATGATGGCCAGCCGCCTCTGGCCCAAACCGATGTACGGGGCCGTATAAACCCCTTCGTCATCCGGACCTCGATGCGCCAGGGTGCGGGACATCCTAGTAATCAAAGCAGGGTCCGGAATGGCGCCGTTAAAAATAAACTTGCCGCTTATACCGCACATAGATGAATTGTTTGGGGCGAGGCCTTAAGGAATAAGGGGCCACCACCTATTACCCCAATTAAAAGGCCCTGTAACCGGGATCATGAAAGGGTCTTAGAAGGGGAATGTTTGCGACTAGGCCATAAGGCAATAACTGCAAAAAGTAATCTTACTGCCTGGTCAGGTTTGTTATTATTTTCTAGCTTTTGCTATCCAGCCATTTTTCCCAGCATTGCTTATAGAGATTTGCTTTAGACCAGAGAGATATTGCATAATTTGATCCTTAGCAAGGTAATGAGTATATTGTGGCTGTAACCTATCAAAAAAGGTATAAATGATATCCTCATAACTCAATGAAGTCCATTCATAGTAAGGAAAACAGCTAATAAACTTTGCTGAAGCCAGCTTCTTGATCCAAAACAAAGGATATAAATATAAAACATATAAAACCATGGCCATTATTTTACAAAGGTGGAACTTGTCTTCAAGTGTCCATTCTTTAGTGCGTCGACGAAGCCAGACAAGATGAGACAGTTGATAAACCAGAGACATTCCTTCTAACCCATAAACCCATATCCATAATTGGCCGTGCTTTGATAACAACAGTTTTAAAGAACAAAACCCATTTTCCGGAAATTGCAAATGATGCAGGACCCCGATGCTGTATATTATATCAAAAATCCCTTCACGGAATGGGGGACAGGTAATATCGCCTTGGACCAAATGACAATTATCGGCATTTCTTAACAATGACTTGGCGGTCAAGAGAACACCCGAACTCAAGTCTAGACCAATGATTTCAGCTGCCCCGTATTCATGCGCCATAGCCATGTAACGCCCCGGACCGCAGCCGGCGTCAAGGACTATTCTAGTTTTCAATTCTTCTAACTGCAAATTGCTTAGGTTCAGATATTTGCGAAAATATCGACGGGTTAGAGCCAAATCGGCATCATGATTATCTGGAGCCAATTCCCTCTGAGATTGATAACGGCCTTGACGTTGATGATGAAAATCGTAGCCACGCATGGTTTGCAAGACGCCTGCGCCAGGAAATTCATCTTTTTGCGGCGCCAAAGAAGTTAAACTTTTGGGCAACATTCGGGGAATTCCAGAAATAATAGAAAATATTCGATTACAACTACAGCAGGTAATAGACCCTTGCTCGATTTCCATTCCGGTATCGTCGTTTTTCTCAACCAGCAAATCTAATTTTTCCGATCTACAATCCGGGCAAGCCAAAAAATCCAAAAGACGCAAATGCATCTTCCAACCTCTCTAAAGCATTTTTAATTTAAATCGGTCAGCATTATCACCCCTATTATGCCATCGGGTGATAAAACAAATATCGCCAAATTTTTTGATTAAGTCTGACAGATATTTATGGGTGAAGGTCCTCGGAAAACCTTGCGGGCAGCCACAATAAAATTTGGTCTTAAAGGCTACCAAATGATGGTCATAGGAATAGCTCGGATGAAAGCCAATAAATCCGGCACTTCAGGTTCCCAGGAAGGATTAATCTATTATCTTGGAATCTCAATCCACCATTAATAATTCTCCATTTTATAATGGCCGGTTAATTATGCCCGTGCTTCTTCCAAAATAAGAAGGGCCGATGCCAGGGTTTCAGGTATTCATGCATCATTTTCAAGCGGTTGGCGGTCTCTCCCCGCAGTCGGGAAGCCTGCCAATATTCCAAAACAAATACCAGGAAGATCATGAAGAGAAAAGTGCCCAGCCCGGCGGTGGTTGCCGGTATCAGCCGCTGATTGCTCCTTTTCTCCGGCGGCGGGGCCCGATCCACCACATGGACCACGGTCGCACCCTTCACTTCATCCAGGCGGGCCAACTCCACCAGTTTGATGTAAAGCTGGTATAGTTGCTCTTGAAACTTGGTCTCCCGATACAACCGCAGGTACTCCAATCCCAAGGCCGGCATCTTAGAAGTGGCGATCATCGCATCGCCAGTCTTGAGATGTTGCGATTCCTGGACTTCCGCGTCGCGAAGCTTCTCTTTAAAACCCTTGAGTTCGGTCTCCAGTTTAATCAGGTCGTAGTTAAACGGCGTCGCCTGCTCTCGCAACACCTTGATCTGCACCTCTTTGGAATCAATGGTGGCTCTAAGGGTAGCGATGTATTCCAGCATGCCCCTGGTCTGAGCATCAACTTGCAAGACGCTGCTGACTTCGCTGAAATTCCGCAGGCTCTCTTCCGCCTTGGAAAGGTTCTGCACGGTTTCAGTTCTTTTCTTTTCCAGGTAAACTAACCGGTCGGTGGCTTCCCGGACCGCCATACTGCGCAGGAGACTGTCAAGCTCGTCAATATAGGCGTTCGCCATCTCTTGGGCTCGCTGGGGGCTTTCATCCGTAACCGTAATGGTGATCAGGCCATCTCTGCCGGCGCTTATTTGCGCCCTTTTATTCAGATTCTTCCGCACGTCCTCGAGGTATTTTTTGTCATAATGCTCTCGCAACTTGAAGCGTTCGCTGATCCGGTCGGAAATGGTATTGCCGGTCAGCATGCCGACGTACAGGTCGGCAGGAGATTTCAGCCCGAGCAGGCTGCCAGCCACTCCCCCCAGGCCGGCAGCGCCCCCGGGCTTGGTGGTGCCCATGCCGCCTCCCAGACTATCCAGCACCTGAGCGACCATGCTCAGATTTTGCTGGGGGGGCAGCATGCGCGCCGTGGCCGTGTATTGGTTCGGCAGGAGAAACAAGATCAGATAGGTCAATACCATGACCGCCAGCGAGGTAAAGATTATCAGGCGGCTGTGCTTGGCCAGGATGATCACATAGTCCAACAGATAAATTTCATCACTTGCGGAAGCAGATTTTTTTTCCGGTTCGGTCATGAAGGTGCTCCGAGGTTATGGGAAAACCAAAAAAAATCAGGGGGAACGCCAGGTTAGAGAAATTATATCATAAAGGATCAGCGTTGTCCGGCACAAAATTTGAGTGGCGCTTGGGTGCTATCGATCCGGTGGTCAGCCTGATCACAAGATCCCGGTGTCGCCTGAGCATGGTTGAGCTTAACGCGGGTATAAAGAAATGCCGAGGGTTTGGGGAGAATCGCCAAGTATTTTTTATCTTTCTAAAAGCCAGGGCGGCGGGCAACCGTTCCAATCCTTTTGCCAACGCAACCAGAAAACGATGAGGCAGGCGCAGAGTAAAATCTTCAAATCAAACCACAGGCTCATATGGCTAACATAGATTCTATCGTACCGCAACTTTTGCAAAGGGGTGACATAATAGTTTCCCGCCACCTGGGCCAGACCGGCCAAGCCCGGACGTACCCTATGCCTCAAGGCGTATTTGGGGATGTCTTTAATATATTCGTTAACCAAGATGGTGCGTTGCGGCCGTGGGCCGACAAAACTCATCTCGCCCCGCAGGATGTTGATGACCTGGGGTAATTCATCCAACGCCGTTTTACGCAAGAACCTCCCAATAAACAGCAGACGTTTGTCATCTTTGGCGGCCAAGACCGGTCCGGTTTCCTTTTCCGCGTTCCAGACCATGGTACGGAACTTCAGCTGCAGAAAGTTGGCACCGCGCCGACCCACAGAATTTTTGACGAAGAAGATGGGACCCGGGTCCTCCCACCAGATGAGGAAAGCGATAACCAGCCAGATAGGCGCGGAGGCGATTAACACCAGGAAGGCCAGGAAAACGTCGAAGGAATATTTGATGACCCGGGGATCAGGAAGAGCCCCCCCGATCAACTCCTGATGCTGCTCTCTGACCTTTTCTTTGACTTCCCGGGAAGGCGGCAGATTTACTTCCGCCAATCCCAGGTCCACGGCGGTAACCATCCATGCACCGGCCAAGGCTCCACCAATGGTTGATGCCAGGATAGTTGGATGGTTCCACGTTGCGGCGCTCATTTGCGGAAAAAACCACAGGCAAATACCCAACCCGGCGCCGGCCAAAAACGCCAGGCGATACCTCCAGGCGCGCCTCACTCCCCAGCCGCAATATAATAGGAGCCTCTGAATCAGGAAGGTCAACGCGAAAAACGCCGCGAAAAGGATCAGGTTTTGCCAAAACAGGCTTTTTATCAAACCCAGGGAGAAAACGGCGCAAACCCTCTGGAGAGTCACCAGCAGAAAGGAAAAACCGATTAGATAGATCAGCAGGCTCAGGTATCTCTGATGAGAGAGGCATTGGCTCTCGCCAAGACCCTCAGTCTCATAAGCGAGAATTTTGCTCTTCTCTTCCATATTCATTATCCTATCATTTATCTATAAGTAACCACTTGCGGCACGACCAAAACGCTCGAGAAAAGGTTTGGGACCCTCTCGGCTGGGGCATAACCCCGAACAGCAGATTTACCTGTGGCCAATATTTCTTATAGACAATATTATGGCATAATTTTATGGAAATGCAAATTATTGCCCCTAATGATCCCGGGCCCTCAGCAATTTGGCCTCCAAAGCCTCCCGGGTTTACGCGCCGTGCGGATGCCCACTAAACTCTAGACCACCCTGGACCAGGAAACTTCCGACGACAAATCCGATCCCGAAGCCGGTTATCGTCAAGGCCGGATAGGGTCCATGGTTAACATGATACCATGGAAGATAAGTTCATGTATAGGCATAAGTGCCTATTTTTGAACCGCCCCCTTAATCTTGGGCAAGGCAAAGCTAATAGGGCGATCCTTCCGAAGGGTAAGGGACGGTCCAGGCAGAGGCGCAGCGCCACGGGGTTGTCATTTCCGGCAAAATTTACTACTTTTCGGGTCACGGCCTCAGCCTCTTCGTCCAGCAAAACCTAAGAGGCCGGAACCGTCTTATTCAAGGCCCCCTTGGGCGTGTACCAGGGAGCATCTCCAGCGGTCCAGCACTCCCGGCATATTATGTAAACCAGTTCTTGGGAGATCAACCTCAACCATGACAACCTGATATTTGCCTTGACGGGACCGATCTTATTTGCTAATCATAACTATATAAAATACTTCTAACTTCGCTGCAAGGCATGATTAATTCGGCAAGGCTCCGGTTTAGTAGGACCTATTCCCACCCCGATAGGCAGTTGGGCTTGATGCGGGCATTGATCCTCCTGCCGTTCCTCTGGCTGGGCTTCATTCTGCCAGCCCAGGCGGAACCCTTCGTGCGGGTCTGCAAAGACGGGGTAATTCACTATTATTTTGCCAATCGCCCGAGCAACCAACCATCAGTTACTCGGCTTTCCCGCCGCAACCACCAGATAGGCTCGCTACCCCGCCCTAGACCCTCGCCAGGCCAATTGGAACCCCTGATTCACGAAGTGGCCCGGCAACAAAATCTCCCGCCGTCATTGGTCAAAGCGGTCATTCGGGTGGAATCCAACTTCAATCCCGAAGCCACTTCTCCCAAGGGCGCTCAGGGACTGATGCAATTAATGCCGGGAACGGCTGGAGATTTGCAGGTTGTTAACCCCTATGATGCGCAAGAAAATGTTTGGGGAGGCACGCGCTATCTGAAGATGCTATTGGAAAAATTCAATTATCGTTTGCCCCTGGCCCTGGCCGCGTATAACGCCGGCCCCAAGCGGGTGGACCAGCATCAAGATGTCCCCCCCATTAGAGAAACCCAGAATTTCGTCCGGAATGTGTGCGAGAATTTTTTAAAGTATAGCGGTGAACAATATCCTGAAAAATCCGGCAGTCCGCCGCTCCTGAAGTAGCCTGGCGTCCCGGACGCACAGGGGAATGCCCCAATCCTCCCGCGGTAGTTTTCGGCAGCAACGCCGCCCTTAATTCCCATAAAGATTTTTGAAATGATAGGAAACCCCGAGAACAAAACGGTGATGCGGGACATCGAAGGTCATTGTCCCGCCAAAGCCATATTTAGCAGCTAAAACATCCTCATATTGCACCGCAAACTGATAACTGAACTTGTATTCACAAAAGACCGCGACCTTTGGGGTGAACATGTAACGGACACCAGCCATAGTTTCGATGGCAAAGTTTTTAGCAGAGTCGGTTCTGCCATAGATTATTTCAAAACCTGGGCCAATCCCCACATATGGTTGCAACCGCCCAAAAGTGACTTCCTTATCTTTAAGCAAGCCGTAGCGAGCTAACAGATTGGTTTGCAAACCCCAGATCATAAACCAATCGGACCCGGTTATCAGATTAGTTGGCCCTGCTGGCAGGGGAGGCGATATGCGCCCCTGGTCCATACGGATCCTATTGCGGGAGAAATGGGTCTCCGTTTCCCAACCCAACCAGGGGTAAGAATCCAAAAACCGTCCGAATTTGATGCCACCCAGAATGCCTGGTTGATATTCGATATTTTTTGCCGTCCTTCCCGCATACTGAGCCGCACCTCCTAAGGGGAGTCCGGTATCCGTTGATAAAGGGGCAGGGAAATTGCTGGCAAACTTCCAGTCCGCCGAAGGTAGATAGGAGAGGCCGGTGTAGGCGGCGAGGTACCACTCGCCCGGCCCCAATTCCTCCGGATAACCTTTGGCCCTTTGCGCCGGGCTATTTTTATACATGTAGTAAGCAATGATCGCGGCGCTAACAGGTATATAGGTAAACGCAGCAATCCTAAAGATTTGTTCACTGCTAGTATTTCCGAACACGCCAGCCAAAGCCGGCTCTCCCGCCCCCCAAACGCCAAGGAAAGTTATACTTGTCAAAAATATCGCCATCAGGCGCATTTTGCTGCCTTCGCAGTTCATTTGAGGACGCCGTAAACCACACCGGTCATCTTTCATGATCGCATAATTACGGGGATATTTAACTGCGCCCTCTACCGTCTTACCTTCTTAGGCCCACCAAAACCACCCCGGCCGTTAGGGCAATTTGACCGATGATGGTGGCGATATCTTTGATCTGTTTAAGCCAGGCGATCCTTTCCAACTGTTCCGGGACGACAATGGTATCTCCCGGGTCTAAGGTTAAGGAGCTTAACCCGCCAGGATGATAAGCATATTTCGTGCCATCCCAGCTTTCCCCCAGCAACTTGAACCCTTTTCGGCTAACGGCGGCGCCGTTGGCTTTTATGACGTAAATTTCCTTGTCATCAGCATTTTTCGTGGACCCGCCGGCCATGGTAACGTATTCCGCCACCGTCCGGTAAGGAGTGTACACAATCGCCGTGGGATTGAAGACTGCTCCCACGATATTCACCGTCTGGAGGGTTTCGGGCACCAACAGGGAATCTCCTTCCTCGAGTCCAATATCTTCTGGAGTTCCCCGCAGCCGTTCCGGATCATCCAGGCGGATGACCACCCTTCCCAACGGCTCAACCTTCCTGAGGCTGGCCAGCAGGGCCATCTGTTGCCTGGCATAAACCTCGGCGCGCTTCGCTTCTTCTGGATCTATTCCCCCGGCGGCTTTGGAACCGGCCAGAGCCATTGACTCCGCTTCCAAGCGATTAAGGGCCGCGTCCAGTTGCTGTTTTTGAATCCGCTGGGTGGACCGTCTGGTAAGGACCCCTCCCAAGAGATACGCCTTGCTCGTGAACCCTCCCGCTCGGGTTAAAAGGGAACTTAACGTCTCTCCCTTCTTAATAGTATAAGTGCCGGGAAAATTGACTTCTCCGGCGACTTGAATGGTTTTATAGGTGCCCCAATCCGGTACCGCGCGGATGAATAGATAATCATTAGGTTGCAGGACCACGTTTTGGCCCGGCGCGCCACTGAGGGCTTGGTATAATCTGACATAAATGCGAGAAGTCTCGGGGCCTTGCTGGGTGATCCGGACCCGGGTGATCTCCGCTTCTTCCTTGTTGGCCTGCATCAAGAGCCCGCCGGCGTAATTGATCAGGTCGCTTACCCGCATACTGTCGCGGAAACCAAACTCCCCCGGGTTCTTCACGGCGCCGGCAATGGTAACCTTTTTTTCCACCAGGGAAGAGACTGGAAAAATCATGACAAAATCCCCGTCTATCAATGACAGGCCATGGTATTTAACTAAGATTTTTCCCAGGTCTTCATCAAACATCACCATTTCATGGTGGCCTTTGACCCGGAGAACCTGCACCCGGCCTTTAAACGCGGTGTCCCCCAGTCCCCCGGCCAGGCGCAGCAGATCATCCAGGGTCTTCTCGTTCTTTAGTTCGTAAATCGCTGGAACCTTCACCGCACCGCCAAAATCCATTCCCTTGCTCATGGCCAGTTTTTGCCCGGCCTCTTGCAGGCTCATGCCGAAAATTCGTCCTATATCCGCCTCCGGGAGAACCGACGCTTTTTCCTTTATGGTTAGAACCGGCTCTTTTTGCGACATTATTTTCAGGTCTTCCCCTCTCCGCCAGCTCATTTCCGGAGCCGGCTGAGAGGGATCTCCTTCCAGTTGCAGCCGAGCCAGGGTCCTCAAGGCCTCTTCCAGTTCTTTCAAGGTCTTCGGGCTGCCGATGGCGACCATTGGGCCGATGGGCGGGATAAAAATGACATCTTCAGGCTGCAGCCGAATATCTTTGCTCTTATCCCCCCGCAAGAGGAAGTCATACATGTCAAAGTTCCCCACCACCTTGTTTCCCCGCCTGACCTGAATGTTGCGCAGGGAGCCGGACTTACTGGGACCGCCCGCGGCAAATAAAGCGCTCACCAAGGTGGACAGGGAGGACACCGCGTAGCTTCCTGGAAATCTTGCCTGACCCACGACGTAAATCTGGATGGTCCGCAGGTTATCCAGGGTAACGTTCATTTGAAAATTGGTGTACTGCCGCGAGAATTCCCGGTCCAAGACCTCCCGAAGTTGCCGGTAAGTAAGACTACTGACGTGCACGGCACCCACTTTGGGGATGTTGATTTGGCCGTTGCGGTCTACCGTGAGGTTATATTCTCCCTGCACACTTCCCCAAATGATAACCTTGATTCGGTCACCGGGGCCGATGACATAATCCGGGCCCACCGGGACGCCCTCCATCGGCAAGAAAGAGGCTGGCGGTTGGTAAAAGAAACTATAGCCGAATTGCTTAATGTACATCCTCTGAGCCCAGGCGCGCCGTTCAATGGTTGAAATATCTTCAGGCTGCCGGGGAGCAGTGGTCAATACCTGGGTGGTTTTAGGAGATGGGGCGATCTGCTTCGGCAATTCCGGGCTGATTGGCGGTTGAGCGGTTAGGGGAGTTCCCGGTCTTGCAGGAGTCTGGGCCGGGCCGATTTGCTGAAGGTAGAATTGCGCTTGATCTTCCAGCGGCTGACTCCATCCCTGGGTTGGGGGCAGAAAGATCAGGAATGCTAAAAAGGCGCTGATTATTTTTCTGGCTAACATAATACCAGCCCGTCGCTATCTGTCATGGTGACACCCTCTATTGTTAAGGTGATCTTGGAACAATGATAAAATAAAGTGCGGCAGGTGACAAGGACTTTATCATGTGGCTGGGGGCTGCGGAAAACATCTTAAAAGGCATCAGGAATCAGGTGCTGCAACCGGCAAGTCAGATTAATGCACATCAGCCGTTGAATGATGCCCGCATCGGCCGGATAATTCTGGTCCGTTAAGGCAGGAGGACATTGGGCCAACTTGACCGGCATGCGGCCGCCAATCTGGGAGTCGGCTACATCCCAAAGCGGCCGCCAATCCAGGGCCTTAAACATGGTCAGCGAGACATAGATGAAGGCATGACTGATGGAGTTGGGAGGAGCCTGGGAAGCCCTGGGGCCCGCCCAAGTAACATAATTACCGCCAGGGTTGAGTATCTCGATAATCTCTTGCAAGCCATAAGACCGCTTTTGGTGATCTTTCGGAGTAGTTTTCGCATCAGCACAAAAAACGGTGGGGGAATAAAAACAGAACAAAAACGCATCGACCCCGCGATTTACCGCCTCACACATTGCCATTATCTCTTGAACCGGCATGGGTCCGGGCTGGAGAGGCAAGACCCCCGCCAAGAACGGTTGATACCCTTTTTCGGTGAGGACCTGGATGAGAAGAGATGCGGCCACGTCATCATTGATGTCCTGGATATCCACCGCCCTGGAGTTAATTAACCCGGTTGGCTGCCACGGGCCGGTAAAAAGCGTCGACTTCTTAATGAAATCAGCTCCGGGGTCATTTTGGTTGGGCAATTGCAGATAAGCCGGCCAGCGTTGCACAAAGACGGCTACGCGTCTAATGCCTCGATACTCGGGATACTGCCGGACATAACTTTGATTGCTGAGAAGAGTGCAGGATGACAGGAGGAGAACCCCCACCAGCACTAAAGATATATTCAATCTTAACGAGCCCTGCCAGCGCATTGATAGCTAATATGGCATATCTTCAGAGCTGTTGTCAAGGAAACCGATAGTCGCAGTTAAGTAGCTGGGGTTTTGGGGCTATCGGTGAGTGCAGGAAGTTGTTGCCTGCCAGCGCGGCAAAAGACGTTATGGTGGAAAAGTTTATACTGCTACCTTTGATTTTGAAATATCAAGCTAAGGGAGTATAATGTCTCAGGGGGTGAGTATGGAACGCCGGATGGCTGCCGGAATGCTCCGCAGGGGCGGTGCAGGCGGCAAGGGCCGGAATTGTCGCCTCCGGTGAAATGACGGGGCCGCCGGAGAAAAAATTCCTTTGGGAGAAGACATTTTGTGATATGTAAGAAAAGGTGGGCATTGCAACATTATTCCCCAGTCAGTCTCAGGAATCTTTGAAGGTTCCAAACCATGCCGGAGATGATAGGAAGATGAAAGCTTACCGCATTCTTGATGGGATCAGAGCCCTGGCAGTGCTGGCCGTTTTTGCCGGCGGTCTCCTGGCCGTGTCCGCCTGCAATCCCCAAGCGTTGAAACCGCCGCCCCCGGCGGTCTCCCCCAGCATGATAGTCACCAAGGATGGCATGGCCTTTTTTGTGAAAAGGCTCCGGATACCCGGCACCAGGCAGGAACTGCGTCTCAAAGAAGGCGGCACGCTGACGTGGGTACCCCTGGAACAGGTTTTGGCAGTGCGGTTCTCCGGCCCGCTCCAGGACACCTATCGCCAGGCGGTTATCACTCTGACCGGCGGCGATAGACTCCAGGGGGAGGTGTATGTGAATTTTCTCATAGAAGGCGCCACTGACCTGGGATACTGGAACATGCCCATGAGCAAGGTGGAGAGCCTGAACCTGGCCTTCGATTGAGGTCCCCCGCGTGACCGCCGGGGCGCACCTGGGGTGACGGTGAACGCCCTTCTGGCCGGTCTGGTGGGTCTGGCGCTGGGGAGTTTTTTAAATGTGGTCATCACCCGGCTGCCCCAGGGGGAATCGGTGTGGGCCGGCCGCTCCCGGTGTCCCCGGTGCCGGCAGCCCCTATCCTGGTACGATAATATCCCCCTGTTCAGTTACGTCCGGCTCCGGGGGCGCTGCCGGTCCTGCGGCGCCGCCATCCCCTGGCGTTATCCCCTGGTGGAACTGGCCGGGGGGCTTATGGCCCTGGCCCTCTGGCACACCTTTCCCGACCAACTCCTCCTGCTGGCCTATGGCCCGTTTTGCCTGGCTTTGGTGGCCTTGACCGCCATTGACCTGGAACACCGCCTGCTGCCGGACGCCATCACCATTCCCGGCGCCATCCTGGGGCTTCTGCTGTCCCTGGTGTTGCCCCACCTCTCTTTTCAGGAAGCCGCGGCCGGAGCCCTGGTGGGCGCGGCGTTATTCTACGGGATTGGCAGGCTCTATGAGAAATGGGCGGGACGGCGCGGTCTGGGTGGGGGCGACGTGAAAATGATGGCCATGATCGGGGCCTTCCTGGGGGTAGGGGCGCTGCCGCTGGTCATTCTGATCAGCGCCGGCCTGGGCACCCTGACCGGACTGATCCTGGTTCTGGGTCAAGGCCCCGGGGCTCGGGGCCAGTGGCGCACCATCTCCCTGCCTTACGGCCCTTTTCTGGCCGCAGGGGCCTGGTGTTATCTCTTCTGGGGAGAGAGACTGCTCAATCTTCTGAGCGGCGGGGCATAAAAAAATCCCTCCTGCGGCCCTGAGGCCCGGGAGGGACTCGAATCGCTCAATGGTCAAGGTTCCGGCGCCGGCGCCGGTGCAGGCTTGAAGACTCCACTTTCTTCATAGACGGGTGCGCCCCGTCCCAGGGGACGAACGAAGGTCCACCCGCAGGGGCGGCCCACCAACCCCCAAGCCGCTTCCGAGGTGGTATCGGATTTGAGGGTCAGGGGGATCGAGGGGATGAAGACCGCAGCACCGACAATAGTGGTGGCCAATCCCAGGGGCCGGCCAATAATGGCATCGAAGGCCATCACCGCGGAACTGGGAGGATTGGGGTTGGGTTTAAAGCCGAATCCCGCCTCCGCCCCCCGCATACTGTAGCCGATCTGCCCGGCGGCGCCCACGCTCCCCCAGGCGCATACCAGACTAATAACCAGAATTCCCAGCAGAACCTTGTTCTTCATGGCGGCTGCTCCTTTTCAGGCGGCGGCGATCCGCATCTCCTTGAAACCATTGATTCTGTAGCCAGCCAAAGATTTTTCAGTTAAATATCATATTTTTGCCGAATCTTCAACTTAATAAGGCCTCGGGGCCGTCTCCCGTGAACCCGAAGTGGGCGCCGCCGGGGTCCCAGGCGTCCGTTTGGGCAACGTCTCCTCGAGACCGACTTTCTCTTTCATCTCATGGGTTATGTGCGCCCCTTCCTCCAAGTTAGAAATTATGTGAGGGGTTATCAAGACCAGGAGCTCGGTTTTTTGCTTGCTCACCCCTTCGGACCCAAACAGGGGCCCCAGCAGGGGCATTTTGCGCAAGCCGGGAATGCCCGCCTGGGTGTGGGTGTTGTCTTCCCGGATGAGCCCTCCCAAAACTACGGTTTGATTATCCGCGGTGATGAGGGAAGTCTTGGCCTGCCGCACCGTGAAGGTGGGAGTGCCGCCCACCCCGGTGGAGGTGGTCTTGGCGTCGCTCACCTCCTGGGCGATATCCAGGGTCACCATGCCTTTGGCATTGATCTGGGGCTTCACCGTCAAAATGATGCCGGTACTGCGGTATTGCACGGTGGAGGTCTGGAACGAGGTGGTCTGGCTGATGAGGGGCGTTGACTGCGAGGTGAGGATGGGCACTTCCTCGCCGATCATGATGCGGGCTTCCTGGTTGTTGGACGCCATGATGTGGGGCGAGGCCAGGATGTTGACCTTGCCCTCGGCGGCTAACAGATTGATGAGCCCCTTCAGTTTATTGACGGTATCCAGGGCCACAAAGGTGAGACCTCCTGCCGCGGTAAAGGCGGCGGAAGCACCGCTCTGCATTGTCACCCCGGGGATGTTGGCGGGAGCGGTGGAGACAGTGCCACTAGAACCAGAAGGGCCGGTAACAGTCGTAGTCGTTGGTTGTTGACCCCCGGCCACCAAAACCCCGCTGGGCACCCCGGAACTCGTCTGGGTGCCGGTGGCGGGTTGGGCCGCGGCGGGGACGCCGCCTATCAAAAACTCGATGCCGTACTTGAGATCATCGGTGAGGCGCACCTCGGCGATCAGCACCTCGTTTAACACCTGGCGCGGCATGATGTCCAGTTGCGTGAGAAGCCGGGAAATAATATTCCATTCATGGGGCGGGGCCACCACTACCAGGAGATTATTCTCTTCATCGGGAATGATCCGCACCCCTTCTTTGGGGCTGGTCCCCTGGGCCCCGCCGCCCATACCCGTGGCCCGCTCTTTCAAGGAAGCTATGGCGCCGCCGGCGTCACCTCCCGGAGACCCCATGGCTCCCTGGGTACTGCCGGCGCCGGACATCCCCGACGCCCCCCCGGCGGCGCCGCCCATCAGGCCCCGTGATTGGCCCCCCCCTCCCAAGCCGCCCCCCACACCTCCCGGGCCTCCGATGGTGGAGGTTGAGAAGGAGGCGCCGCCTTCGAGTTTGGATTCTTTGATCTTCGGGGCCGGCGGGGCCCCGCCATAGACCTGGGTTAAAAGATCGGCCAGATTTTTCGCTTTGTAATTTAATACATGGTAAATATGGACATTGGCCAACAGATCGGTTTTGGCATCCAGTTGCTTCACCCAGTACAGGGCGCGCTCGGCTAACGGCTGGGAATTGGCCAGGATCATCACGGAGTTGAGGCGAGCCACGGGCAGAAAGCTGACCCCGAAGCTTTCCTTACCTTTTTGGGCCAGGTTGCCGTAGGCCGAAAAGATGGTCTCCATCTCCGTGATGATCTCGGTGGGGTCGGTATTGTGCACCTTCACAATGCGCACCAGGGTATCGGCCAGGGCCCGGGTGTCCACCAGGTAAATCAATCTTAACAATTTGTCCAAATTTTCGGGATTGTCTATCAGGACTAAGGAATTATGCGCCGCCTGGCCAATATTGCCGGCCGGGGACATCAGGGGCTTGAGCATCGCCAACACTTCCTTGGCTGGGGTCTGCTCCAAAAAGACCACCTGGGCCCGCATGCCTGGGGGGATTGCCCCCTGGCTGTATACCGGCAGGCCCCGGGTGGCCGCTTTATCGGCGGGCACAATGTTATATAACTCGTTGTTTTTGATCATGGTGGCGCCGTTGATGGTGAGGATCGTCTCCATGATCGAGAGCAGTTCGCTCTTGCTCAACTTGCCGGAGGCGCGCACATTGACCGTGCCTTTGACCTTGGGGTCGATATTATAATTGAGCCCCATGGTGTCGGCCAGAACCCGGATGGCTTCCACCAGGTCGGCATTCTTGAGATTGAGGTCGATAGGATAGACCGTCTCGCCTTTGGGAGGGGTGCGCCGGGTCACCGGCATTTTTTTGATGCGGGCGGTCAGGCTTTCCAGGTTCCGTTCCTCCAAACGGTCCTCCGCATCCGCCTTCTTCCCTGCCTTGGCATACGCCGGCGGCGGCTTCGGCGAAGGCGCGATGACCCGGACCGGGGTCCGGATCGGGGCGGGGGGTTGGGGCGGGGCCACCGCCTGGGTGGAGGCGCACCCCGTGACGCCGAGAATGATGGACAACGGCACGAGACTTGAGAGCCATCCTCCTTTGAGGCGTTTCCCCACGAAGTTTAGGCAATTTCGCATTATTTTTCCCCTGGAATTTCTATTCCGGAAACTTTAAGGTCCTTTGGCCATCCTTACCAAGAAATGTCACTGAATCATTTAATATTTCAAGCACCTTAAACCCATTCCATTCCTCTCCCAGGTAGATTGCCTCTACTTCCGGCGCGCCCTTGCCGGGCCCCGGGGATTTGCCTCCGATAATGGCCGCCTTGGTGTCGCCGATGAGCATGGTTCCCAAGAGCTGGCGGCCTTCCAGGCTGTCCTGGATTTTAGCAATTTCCGCGGGCGAATCCCTCCGGTCCTGGCTGAACAGGTTCTTGGCAGCCACCGGCTTGAAAGCCGACAGGGGCTGCTGGTCCCTGAGGATAGGCGCCGTGGGCACCTCAGGCCCTTTGGCGGATGGGCCCTGGGACGGCATGCCCCCCCCACCCCACCATACATGGATGATCGCCGCCAGCAAGAAAGCAATGCCTCCCAGAAGCAAGAGATTCACTGGCTTGAGCCCACGCCGCCAACTCAACTGGGTACCCCTTTCTTGATGACTCCGGAGATCACCATGCTAATCTGCAAAATGGGAGCCTTGTTATCCCCCTTGACCCAGCGCGGCGCATTGATATCCAGATCGGGAATAAACAGGAGTTTCTTATGGTGCTCCAGGTGATAAAGCAGGGTGACGAGCTGGCTTATGGTGGCGGTCAATTGCACCTGGACCGGCACCTCCAGATAAGTTCCCGCCTCCCGGGTTGGGAGGACCTTGGTGCTGGTCATCTGGACCCCCTGCTCCTTGGCCAGATTTTTCAGGATCTCCTGAAGGTCAGCGGAAGCCACCGCCGGGTTGGACCCGGAAAGGAACTGGCCTTCCGTCCGGGTCAGGGCGGCCTTCATGACCTTGTTGGCCTCGATCACCCGGCTCTTGCTCTCCAGGAGATTTTGGTATTTGCTCAAAAGCTTGCTCCGGCTGGCCAGTTCCTGGCTCCAGGCCTCCTCCAGGTTCAGCAGCGGATTCACCACTGCCAGGTAAAAAAGCAGCAACAGCAAGCCTCCGACCAGAAGCAACACCAGACGCCGGTGCGGCGGCGAGAGCCGTTCAAGCGACCGGTTCCAGGCCTTAAAATTCTGCTTTAATTTTGAAATGCTCGAGTTTGTTGGCATCGGTAACTATGGGTGACGCGAATTCGGTTTTTTTAAGCAACCCTGATTTATCCAACAGGGGAATCAGATCCGAGGCGGCTCTCGACATCCCGCTGAGCTCCACGTGCTGCATGCCGAGGTGCAAATTGAACAGCCAGGTGTTGTCCGGGATCAGCTGGGTCAGGTCCTTGAGAACCGTGAGCTTATCCGGCGATTGCCCGACCTTGCGCAAACTCTCCATCTGCTTGGCCAGGGACCGACTCTCCTGAAGGAGGCTTTCCACTTCCTTGGCTTCCTGGCTCAACCCGGCGATCTGCCGATTGACCCGGTAGAGTTCGACGCGGGTGTGGATAAAAGCGCTGGCCCCCCAGAGGCAGCTAAGGCCCAGAAAGATGAGGAGCAGCATGGTAGTGAAAGAAAATCGTCCCAGCCGGATGGCCGCCCTCTCCGCCGGGGGCAGAAGATTGACCCCCAGTGGCGTTTGCCCCAAGCAGGAAAGGCCTGCGCCCGCCGCGGGCAGGACCTCGCTCAGGTTCATATCCGGCTGGAGACCTGAGATGGGGAGGTGACTGGGATAGATCACCTCCAGTTCATGCTTCTTGAGGGTCCCGACCTTGAAACCAGCCCCGCCGCGGCCATAGATACCCAGCGCCTGGGGTTCCGGCCGCGCCGCCGCCATTGCCTCGACCTGGGCCAGGATAGCCCTGGATAAGTCCTGGCCCCGGAGGTTACGGCCCTGGGCGAAAGCCTTCACCCTGGCGCCCTGAATGTGGGTCAGTTCAAAGGAGCCGTCCGCAAGGTGCAGCAGCAGCCAGGCAGGCGGCAGGGGCCTGCCTGACAGGGCAAAGACCTTGCCAGCCGCCGCCGGCGCCAACTCCACCGCAACCGGTCTCAGCGTGGCCTCCGTGAGCAGGCGCAGACTCACTTCCACCTGGTCCCGGGGCACGGCCATCAACATGAGGCGGATTTCGGTTTCCGTTTCCGCCAGCACTTGAAAACCATATAACAGGTTGTCGGCAGGCAAGGGCAGAAACCGGTCCAGTTCATAAGCCACCACCTGGGCCAGATTTTCCGACGCGGCCCGGGGCAGGGAGACCTGGCGGAAAAAGCCCAGGTGAGGGGAAACCGCCAGGCTTACCGGGCATGACTCCAGAGCCCAGGCCGATACGGTTTCTTGCAGGACTGGGGCCAACTCTTCCACCTTCCCGGATTCAAAAGGATAGGTGGCCCACCGTTCCACCTGGATTCCCGACAGGCTTTTGCGGACCTGGGCCAGCGTCAGCCGTCCTTCCCCCAGATAGGCGCCCAGACCGTCCATGCCGGTCAGCGCGGAGGCGGCCAGCGCCTTCCACCACTGGCTTATGTTGCCCCGCAGATCCCATTTCCCTGCCGGGTTAAGGTTCATCCGGGAAACCCGCCATACCAGGATAAAATCACCCAAGGAACCCTCGGGTTTGCGTCTAAGCGCACTATCGCCTTGATTGTTTGACGTCCTCTGTTTTTCTTTACCATACCTGAGGAGGTAATCGTAAAAAAAGAGGAGGACCGGAAAGAGATTTGCATGCCCTGGCCCAACAACGGAGTCACATTGGCCTGGGGAATCTCTTGAAGATTCCGGAAAGGCATCGCCTGCCGGGCCGCCATGATATTCTGGGCCAGGTCCCGAGCAAATCCCATGGCCAGCAACACCTCCAAGGGGGCTGTATTGAGGTTAATTCCTAGTCCGGTGGTTTGAACCGTCAGCCACTGGCTCAGGCGGGGAATTAAGGGGCTGGCTTCAAACCCGCGCACCCAGGCGAGTTCTTCCACCGTCTCGAACTTGCCGTTCTTGGCGACATAAGGAGGATCCAGGCTCAGGTAGTAAGCGCTTTTGGCCCCGTAAGGACGAGGGGAGCTATCCTTGGTGCGCCAGTCCTGAAGGGAATCCACCATGGTGCGGACTTGGGGTTCCGGAAGCCCCAACCCGGTAAATAAGTTGTGCAGCAGCGCCTCAGGGGCCTGGTTGAGGTTGATCTTGCCGCCTTCGTCGCCTACCCTGATTTCCACCACGCCATCCGTCAGTTCCAGCACATGGGGCCGCTGGTCTCCCTGCCAGTGGTTTTCGTAGGACCCCTGGGTCTGGGGGGCAATGGCTTGCCGCCCTTTCAACTCCGCGGTCTTGGCGTTTACCAGTTTCCCCAGGGCATAGTAAATCCCCGCCTCGGCCAGCCGCTGGCACTTATGGGCTTCCCCAAAATTGCTGGCCAGCTTGAGCTCGGTACGCCATTCCTGGGCCCAGCTCAAGACCAGAACGCTGATCAGAGTCAGGATCAGGATGACCAGGAGGAGCACGGCGCCTTCCTCCCTGGCAATCAAGGCCTTTGCCTTAGGGAACTTGTGCGCCATTCCTGGAATCCGATACATTCAGATGGATAAACCAGACCAGGGGCTCTTGCCCTTTCTGGGTAAGATAGACCCTTATCCAGTCGGGTAAGCCCCTGACCCTGGTGGCCTCCCAGGTCGAAAATTCCTCGCCGCCCCGGCCATAAGCAAAACGGAGGGAGGCCAGGTTACCCATGAGTATGTGCCTGACTTCCACTCCCTCGGGGTCCTGGAACCAGTTCACATTCTTGGTTTGTTCAACGGCCAGAACCAGTTGGTCAGACTCGCTTTGCCCCGCCAGCACCCGCCAGTGATAAATACCTCCCATGTTGTAAGCTTCCAGGGGCACCGGCGTGAAAAACCGCATTTCGTTGGCATTGCCGGTAAAGTAGCGAGGCTTGTCAAGAGAACCGCTGACGGCGGAACTCAAGGAGCGCGCCAGGATGGTCTGGCCTACCCGGAGTTCCTGAGCCTGGTCGGCGGCCGCCTGCCCGTGCCGCATAGCCTTGAGGCTGAGACTGAGGGCGGTGTAGGCTACGAGTGACAGCAGACCGGTGAGCGTCAGAGCGATCATCAGCTCCAGCAAGGTAAAACCGGCACTCGCCGCAGATTTCCCCGTCTGCGCCATGTATCACAATACCTTCTGAGCTGCGGTCCTGATGGTCTGGAGTTCCAGGGTCTTGAGTCGGCCCCATTCCTGCCACGTCAAGGTCACCCGGATCAAGGAGCACAGGACCCGCATGTCCGCGAAAGGTTCGGCTAACTGGTACTGGGGGGTGACCCGCACCACATAATCATACCGGCCGTCCCGGCCCTGGTAGGTCCCCTCCGCCAGGGTGTTGATCTCGCAGTTTTCCTGCAAGACCTTTTCGGCCATTAGCACCGCCTGGGTGTAACCCCAGGAAGTTTTCTGGGCCCGCAAGGCCGAAGTTAACACCTGGAGGAGAACCACCAGCACCAGCCCCATTATGGTGGTGGCCACCAGAACTTCCAGGAGGCTGAAGCCCTCAGATCCCGGCGACCGGGGCGCCGGAGCCTGGCGAGGGTTCCGCGTGAATGCCGTTCGTATCATGGCTTTATTTGACTGCGCTCCCCAAGGAGACCTTGCCGGTTATGGGTTCCACCTCCAGGAGGTATCGGCGTCCGGTGGGCTCCACCAGCGCCAGCTTGCCGCCGCTGGAGCTGCCGTCCCCGAAAAAAACCATGTATCCCTGGCTCTTCTCCGGATTCTGCCACACCAGACGGGCGTCGGTCAGGCTCACTCCCGTTAAGGTTCCTTCCAGGGTTGATCCTTCCAGCCGATAGCGGCCGGTCTTGAGGTTCAGAAACAGTCGCACCTTACGCCCCCGGGTGACCGCCTCGCTTCTGGCGGTTCGCAGGGCCGCGGTAAACTCCCGTAAGGCGGCGCGGTTTTTTTCCCGTTCCCAACTGCGGAGCAGGCCGGGCAGCACCAGACCCAGCAGGAGAGCCATCAGGGCCAGCACCGCCATAAGCTCCAGGAGGGTAAACCCGGCCTGGGCTTGGCCAGCGTCCCGGTCCGCCCGCACCCCCGGTCTCAGGGATCTTAAAAAAAACTTCGGCAGTTTCATCTAAGGTTCACCACTGCCACCCGCACCACAGCCCCTGAAATCGGCGAAACCGGCGGATTAATGCCAGATTGCAGTCAAAGGGTGGCACAGGCTTTCCAGCCTGTGCAGGCGCAGGCTGAAGCCTGCGGCTACAGAAAATAGCCTTTTGAGCGCAACTTGGTATAAAACCTTTAGGGCGAGGATTGCCAGTTCGTGATGTCCTGGCTTTCTCCGCTGCCCCCTTCCGCGCCGTCGGCCCCCAGGGAATAGAGATCATAGGGGCCATGTTGGCCGGGAGATTTATAAATGTACGGTCGGCCCCAGGGGTCATTGGGGACCGACTTATCCAGGTAGGGCCCGCCCCAGGAAGGCAGGTTGTCCAGTTTTTCCCGGAGAGCCTTCAGCCCCTCTTCCTCAGTGGGATAACGCCCCACATCCAGATAGAAAAGGTCCAGGGTCGTAGCCAAGAGCTGTATCTGGGCCTGGGCCGTCTTCTGCTTGGCTTTCCCCACCCGGCCCATGAGTCTGGGAGCGACCAGGGCCGCCAGGAGGCCGAGAATGAACAGGACAATCATTAATTCGATGAGGGTGAACCCCCCGTCGCGGCGCTCTTTCCTGGTCAATGCCACAATGCCTCCCATTTAGAATTGGATCTCATAAAGATTGAGTATCGGCAGCAGGAGCGATACGATGATGAACGCCACCACCAGCGACGTCACCAGGATCAGTACCGGTTCCAGCAAGGCCAAAAGCCGCCGGACGGCCGACCTGGCGTCATTTTCCAGAGAGCCGGCGGCGGAGAGCAACATGTCGGCCAAATTTCCGGTCTCTTCGCCGATGGCCGTCATTTGCAAGAAGAGTTCCGGGAACATACCCACTTTCTTGAGCAGGCCCGAAAGCTGCTGGCCTTTTTCCACATTGGCCAGGACTCCTTTCAAGGACTTGGCCAGAAAGCGGTTGTTCACCGAGGCGATCACCACCCGCAGAGACGATACCATGGGGACGCCGTTGGCCAGCAAGGTCCCGAGAGTTTTGGCGAAAAAGACCGCCGCGACCCGGCGGCTCATTTCCCCCAGGAAGGGGGCCTTCATCTTGAAACGATCTATCTGGAGCTGGCCTTCCGAGCTCTTGATCAAGCTCCTCACCCCGATGACCGCCCCCAGCGCCAGCAGCGCCCCCAACCACCAGTAAGATCGCAACGCCTGGCTGAGGCCGATTAACAGGCGGGTGCTCCAATAGAGATTCTGGCCCATCTCCTGAAAGAAAGACTCGAAGCGCGGCACCACATAAAGAAGCATGAGGATCAGGGACAGGCTGCCCACTCCGGCCAGGATCATGGGGTAGATCAAGGCGGTGAGGAGATAGCTGCGAAACTCGCTCACCGTATTTAAATAGTCCCCCAGGCGTTCCAGGGCCTCTTCCAGGAAGCCCCCGGTTTCCCCAGCCTGGACCAGGCTGACGTAGAGGGGGGAAAAGATGCGGGCCCGGCTCAGGCCCTCCCCCAGGGTCTTTCCTTCCCGCAAATCCCGGAGCACCTGGGAGAGGATGGCCTTCATGGCCGACCGGGAGGTCACCTGCTCCAGGGCCTGGAGGCTGCGGTCCAGGGGCAGCCCGGCTTTCAGGAGGGCCGCCAGTTCCTGCGTGAAATTCACTATTTCCCTGGAAGGCACCCGGCCCCGCCGCAGCGGCAGTCTCTCCTGCCAACGGGTGGCCGCCTCGGCCAGGCTGATGTGCAAGGGAATCAACCCGCCCTGCTGCAGGTGCGCTACCACCTGGCGCTCCTCCCGGGCCTCCAGGGTGCCCTGAATGACATTCCCGGCGGCGTCGGCGGCACGGTAGGAAAACATGGCCATGCCTTACTCCTGGGTCACCCGCAGGACTTCCTCTACGGTGGTGAGGCCTTGGGCTACCTTGTCCCAGCCGTCTGCCGCCATGGTCTTCATGCCTTGACCGATGGCTTGCTGGCGCACGGTGCTGGCGTCAGCTCGCTGGAGGATAAGCGGCCGAATCGCATCATCCACGATAAGGAGCTCATAAATACCCGTGCGGCCTTGATAGCCGGTGTGGGCGCAGGCGGGACACCCCTGGCCGGTGAATAATTGCTCCGGTTCCTGCCCCGAGCCCATTCCGTTACGGATCAAACGCCATTCTTCCATCTTGTAACCGGGAGGCAAGGGCGTCCGGCATTCCGGGCAGATGCGGCGCACCAGCCGCTGGGCCACAATCCCGAGGATCGCCGAGGCCAGCAGGAAATCCTCAATGCCCATTTCCAGCAGCCGGGTGACCGCGCCAGATGCGTCATTAGTGTGGAGGGTGCTAAACACCAGATGGCCGGTGAGGGCGGCGTGGATCGCGATATCGGCGGTCTCCCGGTCCCGGATTTCCCCCACCAGCACCACGTCCGGGTCCTGACGCACGATGTGACGCAACCCCCGGGCAAAGGTCAGCTCAATGGAAGGTTTTACCTGCATCTGGGTTACCCCCGACAGCCGGTATTCCACCGGGTCTTCAATGGTGATGATTTTTTTCTCCGAGGAATTGATGCTTTCCAGAGCCGCATACAGGGTGGTGGTCTTGCCGCTGCCGGTGGGACCGGTGACCAGGATCATGCCGTAGGGTTTGTGGATCATCCGGTCAAATTGCTCTAACTCCCGGGGCGGAAAGCCCAGGCCGTGGAGATTGAGGATCACCTTCTCCCGGTCCAGGATACGGATGACCATGCTCTCACCCATGAGCGTGGGCAAGGTGGACACCCGGAAATCGATATCGTGTCCCTGCACCTTCAGGCGGAAGCGGCCGTCCTGCGGCAACCGGCGTTCGGCAATATCCAGGCGCGCCATGATCTTCAAGCGCGAGAGGACCGCAGCCTGTAACCCCTTGGGGGGCGACTCCGTCTCATAGAGGATGCCGTCCTTGCGATAACGCACCCGGAACGTATCCTCAAACGGTTCCAGGTGGATATCACTGGCCCCCATCTGGATCGCCCGAACCACCAGGAGGTTGACCAGTTGGATGATGGGGGCTTCCCGGGCCATATCCCGGAGATGGCCGATTTCTGTGGTCTCTTCCGATTCCACATCCAGTTCTTCGGCTTCCAAATCACCCACCAACCGGGACATGGGGCTGCCCGGTTCATACGCGGTCTGAATAAACTCCAGAATCTCCGCCTCGGCCGCCTTGACGGGAACCACCGGGGCCTTGAGCGCGACCGCCATCGCGGCCTGCAGGTCCTGGTCTTCAGGTTGGGCCATGGCCAGGAGAATGTGGCCATCTTCCTTTTTCAGAGGAAAAACCAGGTTCTCCCGTAAGTAGCGCACCGACAGTCCTGGAAAGGACTCGAAAACCGATAGGTCTTTCAGACTGGTGGGTATGTCCATCCCGACGCCCTGCCTTTACGGCTCCAAGGTCAGCAAGTAACAAGCCGATGCATGGTTATCATTATACTCATTTTTCTGGCCCTTGCCGAGTTTTCGGGGCGCTCTCCCCGGAAGGGGTTCTTAGGATGGATACTGAGCGGGGCCAATTTCCGTCTGGCGGCCCCGAATTCATCGATCTTTCAGCAATCCTTGGGGTAGACCAGCGGGACTAAAGGCTAGCAGCATGTTTTTCCAGGAGGTAATAGAGCCCCATGACCTGGGTGACGAATTCCTGCGTCTCTTTGATGGCTGGGACCTGAAAGCCCGCCGAGATTACCCGGTGATGTCCGGCATTATATCCGGCCAGGGCCAGGGGCACGTTCCCCTGAAAGTAATCCAGCAGGAACCGAAAATAGCGGCACCCCGCCAGGATATTTTCCCGGGGGTCGAAGGGGTCGCGCACCCCCAGAGAAGCCGCCGTGCCCGGCATGAGCTGCATCAACCCCATGGCTCCCTTGGGAGACACGGCCTGATGGACAAAATTGGATTCCTTCCGGATGAGAGCCAGAATCAGGGAAATCGGCAGTCTATAAAGTTGAGCCGCCTCGATGATGCAAGCTTGCAGGGCCGGGGAAACTCTCCCCAAAAAATACATGGGACTATCCCGATCCAGCATGAACTCCGCCGAGGCGCGGGTGAAAACGTGCAAGACGCCTCGATGGTCTCGCCGGGCGACCACCCTCTGGTCCGGGGGGCCGGGCGGCGGCCTGACCAACCCCGGCCCCCACGCCATGGCCGGAGGCGTTGGGGTCGCCGGGGAGCCACGGGCCGACGCCGGCGCCGGTATCTTCCCGGCCGCTGCCGCTAACGGAGCCTCGGATAACTGCAAGTCCGGGGAGGGCTCGTTGCTGATGTGCCAGACGCCCCGGTGGTCCTTATACCGTTGAATGGTATTGCCGGTCAAGGCCGGGGAGTGAGCCCGGAGCTTGGCCTCAAGGTAGCCCGCCACCTCCGGTCCCAACTCCGGACACGACACCGGCTGCACGGCCGGGAGAGCCGCATCGGAGGGGGACGCCTGCCTCTGAACCACCGCCGGCGCCGCTACCGGATAAGACACCATCTGCACGACCGGTAGGGCCCCGGCGAGGGGCGGCCCCCGCTTCTGAACCGCCGGAGTTGGGCTCCCCGGCGCGGCCGGGCCCTCATCCTCCAAAGGCACATTCGTGATATGAATAACCCCATGACGGTCTCGGTGAACGGTAATTTTGCCGTTGGGGACCGCCCTTTCCGGCTGAGGTGGAGACCAGGAAACCCGCTTGAGAGGGGGGACGTGAGTCTCTGCCGCCGCTCCCGGCCCCTCCTTTTTCCCGGTCCGGTCGGCCACCGGCATCACCCCTCCTGAACCTTCTGGATGGGTGACCCGGGAACCGGTTTGGGGGTCAACCGGAACCGGTCCATCCGGAGCCGTCTCGGGTATGGGATCGGGGGCTTGGGCCTCGGGCTCAGGGGCTGGGGGTTGAGCCTCGGGAACAAGTTCCCTGGCGGGCAAGGCGATGGGAGCTTTCCCGGGCAAACTGCCACTATGAAGAGGTGCTGCAGAGCTGGAAGGATTTGTCGGACTCCCCGGCTGCTTGGGGCCGATGTTGGTAATGTGCAGGGTGCCCTGGCTATCGGTAAAGCTTTCGATGTAACGGGCGTGGGCAACGTGGGTAAGCAGCATCAATCCCAAAGAGATTATGAGGCACTTCCCCCAGGCCATATAGCCACCCAAACTTCTTAGAAACTCAAGTTTCGCACTCCCCGGCAGGGGTGCAAGACGTGAGTTTCTTAAGATAACCTGCAAAAAAAACTCAACATCACATATTCAGGGCCCTATTGGTTTAGTGTGCACCCCGAGCATTGACACAAATTATTGAATTCACCTCATCCATTAACACACCTGTGGCGAAATTACTATAACTCATACCGAGTACCGAGACAAATTTTCAACTATGTGGTTGACAACCATGCCTGTCAAGGTACCAAGCCCAGAAAATTCACCTCCGGGCGGGAGGGGTGAGAACAGACGGAACCGCGCACCGGCTGGAAGCCTGTGCCACCAGGGCGTCGCACCATAAATGCACTCCAAGACAGAAATTTCCGCATGATGCCGGACGGGATTTCAGGTTATCAGGGAAGCGAGGAGGGGCCAGCGCGGACGGGACGGTTGGCAGGACAATACCGTTTTCCGTTATCGGTTATAGCAATTGCTATAAACCACCCGGGCAATCCGCGGCCGCGCCACCCGCCATCCGGGGTATGCCGTCAGTCAGCGTCTGCGAAAACGGGTGGAGGAGATCTTCGGCTGGATGAAAACCGTGGGGAATCTCCGGAAGACTCGGCACCGAGGCGAGGACCGGGTGGGCTGGGTGTTCACCCTCACCGCCGCGGCGTACAATCTGGTGCGAATCCGCAACCTGACGGCGGCTATTTCTCCCTGAACCAGAGCAGTTATTGGAACAACGATAATTCTGCCGGCAACCGGCTCTCAAAGGAGGAAGCAGCCCGGATTTATCTGAGAATTTGCCCGTCATAAGGGTCCCAAAATCGTCCTCAAAGAGGAGACACAGCTTAACTACAGTGGTTTTTCAACAGCCTGATAGCCCAGACCTGCGATTCCATCCACGGCATCGGTAAGCGGTAGCCGGATGCGCTGCCGCCTACCTGGCGCCCTGCTGCTGCATCTCCTGAAAACAGCCCCAAAATCCCGCCGAGTCCGGGGCGTCCACCCGCTGACAAACCTTTTTGCCTTGGGCCATGGAGACATACTTGTCGTAGGCGGCCTGGTCACCCACGTACAGGATGTTGGACCCCTTATCCGGGTAGGCGTGATAAACTTTGTTGTTGCCCGTGAAGGTAGTGACTTGCCCACTGGGCAGGGCGTCCAGGAGCGCCTGGGTCTTGGGGGTTTCCATATTCGGCTTATACTTCTGGAAACCGGCCGTGGTCAGTATGTATTCGTCGATCACGACTTCTTGAAGGGGCTGCCCCCCGGACCTGACCTGCCCTCCGGCACACCCGTAAAACAGGATTGCAACCAAGATAAAACCGATAGCCTTTTTAGATCTGGCCTGTCTCCAGTTCACCACCATGCCCTCCTCCTTACTCAGTTCTTGTTCTCCCTGGGCCTCCGGTAACCGGAGCCAGGCCTCCGGCGATGTCACCGGCCGCTCCACATCTTAATCTTATCTAAGTGGGCCGCCCCCGGCCCTACCGATCAGACTTTCCCGCTTAAAGGGACTCCCGCTGATCTCAAAGGGTGGTTTAATCATAGACCAATCATTGTCGTTGTCAAGCCGGCCCGGGCTCAGGCGGGAAAGGGCGTCGAGGCCCGGCCACCTCCTGCTCATGGGATTTGGATCTCCATGACTTCCTGGAACCGGGTCACCACGATGTACTTATCCACCTTGACCCGGAGCAGGGCGCCGGTGGGCGAGGCCACGAATTCTTCCAGATACGGGTGCTTCTCCAGATAAACGGGCAAAAACGGCTGCCGTTCCACCCCCCTGCAATTCCCAGACTTTTCCTAAGGCGGTCAGGGCCGCGGCCTCGGCAAAATCCGCGGGGTCATTCCGCCGGTTATCTGCCAACACCGCCACCCGCTGAGATTCCAGCATGTTCCTGATAACCGCCAGCGTTTCCGGAGTATTCTGCCTCCGTTCCTCCCACGCCTGAACTTGTGGTATCTTCCTTTATTTGGTAACATATTAGTTTAAGATAAATTTACTTTAGGGAGGCCCAGTGAAACCAGGCGAATTCCCCGAGGACATCCGGCCCCACCTCATCCCCGCCCCCACCGGGGAGATGGTCTACCGCTGCCTGGAGTGCGCGGCTGAATTCGCCATTACCGAGCTCCTCTACACCTGCCCCAAGTGCCGGGGCCTGTTCATGCTGGAGGATAAGAACGAAGCCCGCCTGGCGGCAAAACCCGGGGCCTTCTGGCGGCGGCTGTTCGATTACCGCCGGATGCTCAACCTCCCGGCCCTGAGCGGTATTTTCCGGTACTACGAACTCATCGCCCCGGTGATCCCGCTCCCGGACATCATTTACCTGGGCGAAGGCCACACCCCCCAGGTGGCGGCCAACGCCGACCTTCAGTCCGAAGTGGGAGCCCCCTTCTATTTCAAGAACGACGGCCAGAACCCCAGCGCCTCCTTCAAGGACCGGGGCATGGCCGCAGCCCTGAGCTACCTCAACTTCCTGGTGAAGCAGCCCGGGGCCGGCAAGATGCTCGCCATCTGCGCCTCCACCGGCGACACCTCCGCCTCCGCGGCGCTGTACGCCGCCTACCTGGGGGAGCAGGTGGCCTCCGCGGTGATCCTGCCCCACGGCAAGGTCACGCCCCAGCAGCTGGCCCAGCCCCTGGGCAGCGGCGCGCAGGTATTGGAGATCCCCGGCGTCTTCGACGATTGCATGAAGGTGGTGGAGGTCCTGGCGGACAACTACCAGGTGGCCCTGCTTAATTCCAAAAACTCCTGGCGCATCCGGGGCCAGGAGTCCTACGCCTATGAGATTGCCCAGTGGTTTGACTATGATCTGGCGGAAAAAACCGTGGTGGCGCCCATCGGCAACGCCGGCAACATCACCGCCATCATGCAGGGGTTTTTGCGCCTCCACGATTTAGAGATTATCGAGACGCTGCCCCGGATCGTCGGGGTCCAGTCCCGCCACGCCGACCCGGTGTTCCGCTACTACCTGGAGCCAGACAAAACCAAACGGGTCTTTGTGCCGGTAACGGTGCAACCCAGCGTGGCCCAGGCCGCCATGATCGGCAACCCCGTGTCCATGCCCCGGGTGATCCGCCTGGTACAGGAGTATCACCGGCGGGCCGGGGCCGGCGCGGTGACCGTGGTCCACGTCAGCGAACAGGAGATCATGGACTCCATGTTGCTCGCCAACCGCCACGGCCATATCGCCTGCACCCAGGGGGGCGAATCCCTGGCCGGCCTTAGGGCTGCTCTGGCGGAAAATTTGCTGGGCAAGGACGAAACCCCGGTGCTGGACGCCACCGCCCACCACCTGAAATTCATCGGCTTCCAGCAGATGTACTTCGAAGACTCGTTCCCGCCGGAGTTCGAAGTGACGCCCAAGGCCGCCTACCAGAACCGGCCCCAACTGCTCAGCCCTAAAACCGACCGGCCGGAGGAGAAGACCGCGGACCTGGCCGGGCAGATCGCCGCCTTGTTAAAGTTGACGCCGAAGGCCGGGCGGTAAGGCGGGGCGAGGACCGGGGCTGAACCATGCCCCCGAAGAACTCTCCGCCCCCACTCCCGGGGGAGGGGCCACAGGAAAAAATGTGTATAATACACGGACCAACAATGCGAGGCAAGGAGGTCTTATGGCACTGACGGTAGGCATGACCCATGAAATGCGGCTCAAGACCGGGCCGGAGCACACCGCCCAAAAATTCTTCTCCAAAGTTCCCGATGTCTTCGGCACCCCCTTCCTGGGAGGGTTGTTCGAGGGGGTGAGCGCCGCCTTGATGGCCCCCCACCTGGGGCCCGGAGAAACCTCGGTGGGGATCTCCATTAATCTGACGCATACCGCCCCCACCCCCCTGGGCATGGAAGTGCGGGCCGTCACCGAGATTACCCAGGTGGAAGGGCGCAAGATCACCTTCAAGGTGGAGGGGTTTGACGAGAAAGAAAAGATTGGCGAGGCCGTCCTCGAACGTTTTATAATTAATGAAGCGAAGTTCAATCAGCGAGTGGAGGCCAAAAAGAGCTGAACCTGGGTAAACTCTCCTTGGATTTTCCCTACGACCTGGTGTCGTTGGGGCATTTTGAGGCCGGCGGCGGCTGGGAGGCCCAAATCCGCCAGTACGTCCGCAAAAAGTACCGCCAGGACCTGGCGGGGCTGGCCGGGATTGACCCAAAGGCCCTGGCCGGGCTCTTCCGGGGGGAACTGGTGGCCGGCCGCCCCTACGCCACCATCCAGTGGGTGCTGCGGGTGGCGCCTTTCCGTCCCCTGGAACTCTTCCTGCTCTTCGACCAGGACCCCGAGTTCGGCACGGATGTGCGGGTGTTTTATGCCCGGAAGTCCCTGGCGGTCCCCACCGAGGACGCCTACGTCTTTGCCTGGGATTATGTGGCGCTGCTGGCCCGTTATGGCCGGGGGCAGTTTTCCCTCAAGAATGCCGGTCCCGGTCCGGAGTGGCTGCCTTTGGCGGATTTTGCCCCGGAGGGGGCGGGCCCTATGCAGGACGTGTCCCTGGGAGCCAGGGAAGAGATCCTGGAAAAGGTGAGGCCCGAAGTGGTGGAGGTGGCCGTCCGGCGGATGGATTGCGGGAGTTTCGCCCAGGCCGGAGGGGCCTGGGAGGTGACCTGGCCCCTTTTGGGCGACCTGTCTTTCAAGTTCAGATATGGTCCGGCCGGCTCGGAGCTGGCGTTTGACAGCCATGGGGCTCGGAAGTACGGCCCGGAATTGCTCATGAGCTTAACCTGGCTGTATATTAATGGGCTCCTGAGGGAGTGCCGCCAGGTCGACGACTCGCTGCCGAAGTTGTCCCGCTATTTTTAGCCGGATGAAATGTGCTCATTGCCATAAAGTTAGCATCGCCCTGCGCCCGACGTGAACCGGGGTGGAAATCGGCTGCCCGGGGTGCGGCCGCGTGTATTCGCCGGCGGTTAAAGAACTGGTCCGGCAACATCAACTGTCCGGCAAGGGGAGAGAGCCACAGCCCGGCCCGGTCAAATAACGAGGTCTCATGAGCGCCCAACTGAAAGATTTGACCCGCTTGAACCAGCCGAGCCCGGCCCGTTCAGGTATGGTCAAGATCAGCTACGGGGTCCATAACCTGGAGGCGGCCATCGCCGGGAAATCCGTCAGCGAGGTGCGCCAGTCCTTGAAAGAGCCGTTGAACATCGACCCCCGGGCCCTGGCCCTGGTGAACGGCCGGGACGTGGCGGCCTCGCATATCCTGAAGCAGGGCGACCAACTGGAATTCGTCCGTCTGGCGGGAGAGAAGGGCGGGGAGCGGGTTCGGGGTGATAGTGGTATGATTCACAAATTGTATGGTAAAAAACGAGCCATATTTTGCATACCGGGGGTTTTAAGTCCCCCTTTCCTAAAGGGGGATTTAGGGGCAATACTGTTCAGTTAATATATTTATAGCTGTTTGGAGGTCGATTTTGGGCATTCGATCAGAGCCGCGACGGCGCAGAGGGAAATTGCTCATCTTGCGCTTGACGCCGCGTGGGTTACGCCGATTGC